>Ga0207683_10004302_pt1 | contig 12297 bp, 8 predicted proteins | sample KBSM73metaG_FD_184333 | JGI IMG/M metagenome (GOLD analysis project Ga0207683, IMG submission 184333) | Miscanthus rhizosphere microbial communities from Kellogg Biological Station, Michigan, USA - KBS M7-3 metaG (SPAdes) (version 2) | ecosystem: Host-associated > Plants > Roots > Rhizosphere >...
GTTCTTGTCGCCGACCTCGAGAAGGCCGCCCGGCAACGTGATGTTGCGTGCCCCGAGGATGTCGTCGAGCGTGCCGACCTTGATGCCGTACGAGGCAAGCCGCTCCTGCGAGTACTCCAGGTAGACACGTTCGTCGAGGAGACCCGTGCGCGTGACTTTCGAGACCATCGGCAGCGTCTTGATCGCGCGCACCAGCAGATCGGTGTAGTCGTCGAGCTCTTTGAAGGTGTACTTGTCGCCCGCGGAGGTTGCGAGCTGGGCCTGCGTATCGGCAGGGTTCCTGACGACTACGACCGGCCACGAATCGGGGTGGAACTCTGACACACGGAGGCGCTCGTGGATGTAGCGATCGACATAACCCTTGATCGTCGCATCGTCGGCGTCGGTGGCCGCGTCAACCGCGACATAGCCAACGCCCGCCGTCACCCGGGCATCACGAATGAGGCCTTCGGCCATCGCGGCGTCAGCGAACAGCCGGACCGGCCTGCGAACGAGCTCGAGCGGCACGGCAGCAGGCAATCCCTGCACCAACGTGATGCGGGTGGATCCGGCAGACGGCTCGGCGGCGGCGCGGGTCTCTTCGATCGCGCGCTGAACGGCGCGCGCGCGGATTGCGACGCCAGTCTCGGTAACCCGCGGGCTGGCGACGGTCAACATCAGTGCTGACGTATCGCCGAAGTCCTTGATGAAGTTGATCGGGCCGGCACCCTGGGGCAAATCCGTGATGCTGTCCAGCTTCAACTTGATATCGTCGAACTCCTTGCCGGTCTCCCCAACGCCTTCGACGAGCGTGATGTAGACGGCGGTGACGCCCGTGCGGGTGTTCGACTCGATCTTGTCGACCTTGACGTTCTCGGCGACCTTTTCCTCGATGCGGCGCGTGACCAGCTCCTCGATCTTCTCTGCGGTCGCGCCGGGCCACGCGCAGAGGACGAGCGCCTGCCGAATCGGGATGTCGGGATCCTTGCGCTGCGGCATGTTGAAGTAGCCGTAGACGCCCCACATGACCGTGGCGAAGAGCAGAACCCATGACACGTGCCGCGTCTCGGTGAAGAAGCGTGCGGTGTTGTGGGTGTGTTTGATGATCTCGGCGTCGCTCTTGTGCTCAGACATTGGTCGGTCCTCTGCAAATATGTGTGGGGGGTCTGGCCCTTTTACGGAATGACACGCACGGGGTCGCCGTCGACCAGCAGACTTGCACCGGTGACGACCACGCGATCGCCAGCCGCGACGCCACGCGTCACCGCGACGCCGTTACCCGTCACGTCGCCGAGCTCGACGCTGCGGAGATGGGCGATCTCGACGTCACCCTTGCGTTCAACGACCATCAGCGCGTAGGAGTCCGCCTCAGTCGCTCTGATGACGGCGCTCAATGGGACGATCAGCGGCTGCTGAGCGGGTGTGCGAGGTAAACCAAGCGCGACGGTGCCAATCATTCCGGGGCGCAGGCGTCCGTCCGCGTTCGGGATCGTGACCTCGACATCGAACACGCGGCTCTGGGGATCGGCGGTCGGTGCGAGTGCCGTAATGCGCCCGGTAAACATCTTCTCGGCAACCGCATCCACCGCCACGCCGATGCTTTCACCGAGCTTCACGGTGGCAATGGCTGCGTCCGGGATCCCGAAGCGCGCCTTGACCGCGCTGACATCACCGAGCACGAAGCCGACCGTGCCGGCACCGACGAGCGTTCCGACTTCAATCTTCCGCTCGAGGATGAGACCCGTCGCCGGCGCAATCAGCGTGGTGTCGCCGAGCGCGCTGAGCGCCAATTCGATGTCCGCTCGCGCCGACGTGACACGCGCCTGCGCTGAATCGAAGTTGGCCTGGGCGGAATCCAGATCGGGCTTGATCAGGCTATCGGCCGCAAACAGCGTCTTGGCGCGTTCGAGATCGAGGTTGGCTTTTCGCAGCGTGGCCTCTCCCTCGGCCAGCTTCGCCCGGCCCTGATTGACCTTCTCCTGGTAGTCGGCCTGGTGCACTTTCGCGAGCACGGTGCCCCGGCTGATCTGATCGCCGGCCTGGGCGGCGCGCTGCCGTCCGTCGGCGCCTTTCCGTTGAATGAGTTCGTCCACATAGCCCGACGCCTTGAAGGCGAGCGGCACTTGCTGGAATGCCTCGATGGTGGCGGAGTAGCGAACTCCCGTCGCTGCCGGTGCCATCGTGACGGCCTGCGTCTTGACTGGCCGCGCGGGTTTGGCTTCCGTACCTTGAACCTTGGTGCACGCGCTCACGAGCGCTGTCGCGGCGAGAACGGCAAGAAGCGAGATCGACTTCGTCATGGGATCACTTCCTCTCCAATGGCGTTCTCGAAGTCCGCCTTTGCGGTCCAAAACGCCAGCAAGGCTTGCTGATATTGGTCGTCTGAACTGGCCTGCTCCGTCCGCAGCTGCAGGACGTCGGGCAGCAGCGCTGCCTGTACCTGGTACTGATTCGTCTTCACGCGCAGCTTCTCGCGCGACGTGGCCTGCGCCATCCGTGCCACGTTCAGCAGCGCGCGCTTCTCCGACAGCGTGCGGAACCGGTTGTTGACGTCGACAATGATGCGGTCCTCGGTGTCACGGACAGCGAGACGGGCCTGGGTCACGGTGTGCGTCTTGGCGGCGAGCTCGTGCCCCTTGCGCCCCCAGTCGAACGGCTCCCACTTCAGTTGCAGACCGGCGGTCGCCAGGTTGGTGGGCATCACGTCGATGTTGAAGTACGAGCTGTAAGAGACGGCGACGCTCAGCTCCGGGATCCGATCGGCCTTCTTCAGCCGTCGATCCAGATCCGCCTGCTCCACTTTGAGCCGCGCCTCGCGAAGATCGGGCCGGTTCTCCAACGCGCGCGTGCGTGCCGCGTCCAGGTCGACTTCAGCAATCGACAGCTCGGTAACCGGTTCAACAACGAAGTCCGTGCGAACATCACGCCCGAGCAGCTGGTTCAACTGCTCCTTCTGCGACGCCAGCGTGTTCTGGTAGGTCGTCCGTGTCAGTTCTTCTTTAGCCAGCCGGAACTGGACGTCGAGGGAGTCGGCCCGAAGCGCCACCTTCTGTGCGACCCGCACTTCAAGGGTGCGGTCGAGCTCGCGATAGAGAGCAAGGGCCTGCTCGGTCGAATCGAGAGCGCTCTCGCTCTGGAGGATCGCGAAATACAGCCGCTTGACCGAGTTGGTCACCGACAGCCGCTGCGCGTTCAGGTGCTCCTGCTCGATGGACGACGTCGCGCGGGCACTGTCGATTCCCAGCCCGATTCGAAACAGCTGCGTAATCGGCTGCGAAACCTGGGAGGAGAAGTAGTAGGTCAGCTGCCTGGGCACGCTGACGTCGGTGTCCGTGGCTGGAATCGGCCCGACGCCCGGGAACTCGCCAAACGCGCCTTGCGGGAACGCGAAGTCGACTGGCGTCAGCAACTGCGCGGCCTGACCTTGAATGTCGAAGACCGGCAGGCGATGCGTGCGGGCGACTTCGACATCTTCGTTCGCTTTCTGGAGCTGAAGGGCGGCGGTCTGAATCTGGCGATTGTTTTCGACCGCCAGTTGAATGGCTCTATCGAGCGTCAGGCGCTGGGTGATCGCCACTGGTGCCGGCTGAGCGGCCGCGACCGCCGGCACCAGCGTCAGGACGAGGCACAAGGTTTCAACATGCTTCTTCATGGAATCCTCACGACGTTCTTGAAGCTGGCTTTCTGAAGTCGCGGATCGATGGCATCCGCGGTTCGGCCCCACAGCGTGGGGTCGGTGCTGACGAGGGCCGACACCTCGGTCCGGCTCAACTCCAGACCGCGATCGCTCAACTCCGCCAGGATCTTTTCGGGGTCGCTCAGGAACTCACTGCGGAACTCCTCGTCGGTGATCAATCGCCCGATGAGGATCTCGATAATGCGTTGCGCCACGTTCATGGCCTCCGCGCGACCCATGGGCAAGTTCCAGACCGCAGGCTGAATCAGCGTCGTTCAGGCGGGATCAAGGCAATTTCGGTGGTTTTCTGTCGGTGAGCAGGTGCAGGTAATGGGTGGGACAACTTGCGCGCGTGCGCAGGGTGCGCCGATCGGGACACTCTGCGCAGGCCGGAGCAACGACTGCTCCGGCCCTGTCAACTCCCAATTCCCAACTCCCAACGCCCAATTCCTGTTCTCAACACTCATCTTCCAATCCGAACCTCGAGTCGATCCGAAGCCGTCCACGCGATCGAAGGCCGTTTTTGGGAGTTGGGAGTTGGAGGTTGGGAGTTGGAAATCGGGAGTTGGGGATTGGGTGTTCGAACTTCCGGCACGCCCTTCGCAAGAGGCCGCGCGACGAAAGGGGGTGCCATGGACGCAAGTCGCTTGATCGAGCCGGGCGGACGCGAAATCAGGCCTCGTTCAGGCACCGGAACGGGTTCGACCACGCTTCCCGAGGATCTGCTCAGGGAGCAATCGATCCGAATCCAACTGTTCTACGCCATCGGCGTCGCGCTGTGGCTGACGAATCTGCTGCTGGATCTCTATATATCGCCTCACGGCGACCGCGGTCCGCACAAGCTCCTGATCGAAGGTCTGGGAGTGGCTCTGGCCGCCGGCACAGCGCTCTTTGCGCGATGCGGTCGATGCAGTCATCGCCTCAAGGCCGACGCAGGAGTGGCGTTCATCGTGCCGCACGCGTTCCTGCTCGCGCTTCTCAACAGTTGGGCCGTTCAGCCGACGACGGCACGGCCGATTTCGGGAATCACCGTCCTGATCCTGCTGTTCGGCATGCTCGCACCCGCGAGGCCACGTTCGATGTTGCTGGCCGGGCTCGTCGCGGCGTCGATGGATCCACTTGGTGTTTGGATCGCCCATCTGCGCGGGTTGCCGACGCCGTCGATCGTGAACACGCTCCTGATGTTCTATCCCAACTATGCCTGCGCGCTGTTGACGGTCGTACCCGCCCGCCTCTTGTACCGGTTGGGACGCCAGATACGCGAGGCGCGGGCCCTCGGCGGATATCAGCTCGTCGAGCGGCTCGGCGAGGGCGGCATGGGCGAGGTCTGGCTCGGGCGCCATCGCCTGCTCGCCCGCAGCGCCGCCATCAAACTGATTCGCCCGGAAATGCTCAGCGACGGCAGCGTTGATCGAGCTGCCGTGGCGTTGGGCCGCTTCGAACGGGAGGCCCGCGCCACCGCCGCGTTGACGTCGCCGCACACCATCCGCCTCTTCGACTTCGGCCAGACACACGATGGGACGTTCTATTACGTGATGGAACTGCTGGACGGACGCGACCTCGAATCGCTCGTTCGCGAGTTCGGCCCGCTGCCGCCCGGGCGGGTCATGCACCTCGTTCGGCAGATCTGCCGCTCACTTGCCGAGGCGCACGCGCGAGGGCTGGTCCATCGCGACATCAAGCCCGCAAATATCTATGTGTGCCGAGTGGGCCTCGAGTATGACTTCGTCAAAGTGCTCGATTTCGGGCTCGTAAAGCACGCCAATGAAAGCGCCGCGGCGACGCAGCTCACGGCTGAAACGGTCGCCATGGGCACTCCGGCATACATGGCGCCCGAAGCCATCCTCGGCGAGGAAGTCGATCGTCCCGCCGATGTGTACGGACTGGGTTGTCTCATGTACTTCCTGCTCTCCGGCAGGATCGTGTTCGATGCGGACACACCGATGAGGCTGCTCATGCAGCACGTGCAGCAGGCTCCAATTCCACCATCGAAGCGATCCAAACAGACGATCCCGCAGGAGATCGACGATCTCGTGATGGCGTGCCTGCACAAGGACCCCAATCGCCGGCCGCGAGACGCCAGCGAACTTCTGCACCTCGTGTCATCAATCGCCAGCGACTGGGACCATCACGCGGCGCGGAATTGGTGGGAGACTCACCTTCCCGATCTATCTGCCCCCTCGACGCTCGCGCCAGCCGACTGGCCCGCCAACGCACATCCTGTCGCCGTCCAGTGACTGGGGCTCGGCGCTCGGGGCTCGGTCCTGTCCATGCTGGCGCTCGACTCTGCTGTTCCTGAGGTAACGACCATGCTGCTCTTCGAATTCTTCCCGGCGTTCGTGGCCCTGGTCTCCCGGTATCTGCTGTTCATGCAGAACCTCGAGGCTGATCGCGACGCCGAGCACAGTGCGCCGGCGGACGTGAACGCCACGCGGCCTGTCGAGAGCGCGCGTTGATGTCTCTGACGTTTACTCTTGGTAAAACTGGCTAACGACGAAGCTCTCGAAGATCACGAAGGCCACGAATTCACTTAGACGTGGCCGACGATCTTCGTGGCCTTCGCGGTTGAGACTGCGCCTTGTACCAGCGGCTGTCGGTCCGGCTGAAGCCGGACACTACGTACGGGAAACCGTCGTCTTACTCGAAGCCGTACTTGCGCATCCGGATGTACAGCTGATGACGCGTCAGGCCAAGCGCTTTCGCGGCCTTTGACTTGTTGAACCGGGCGCTCTGGAGCGCTTGCTCGATCATCGCGCGCTCCATCGATTGCAGATCGCCCGCCGGCGACGGCATCGTCGGCCCGGCGCCGCCACCTGCAACCGCAGCCGTCGCGACAACCTCCTTGAACTGCACGGTGGCGGCAGCGGGAGTGGGTGCAGTGATCGCGAGGTGCTCGGACGTGATGAGGCCGCCATCGCACAGAATCGCGGCGCGTTCGAGAATATTGCGCAGTTCGCGGACGTTCCCGGGCCAGTGATACTCGATCAGCTGCTGCCGCGCCTCGCGCGAGATGCCGCCGGGTGGCCGCCCCAGCCCGCGGCCGATCTCTTTGAGAAACGCTTCACTCAGCGGAAGGATGTCATCGCGCCGGTTGCGTAAAGCGGGCAGCCGGATCGCAAAGACGTTCAACCGATAATAGAGATCTTCGCGGAATTGGCCCGTCGCGATCGCCTTGTGCAGATCGCGATTGGTCGCCGCGACGATGCGCGCGTCGGTGCGCAGCACGCGCGTGCCGCCCAGCCGCTGGAACTCGCGCTCCTGCAGCACGCGCAGGAACTTGGCCTGCGCCGACGGGCTCATCTCCCCTACTTCATCGAGGAAGAGCGTGCCTCCCGCAGCTTGTTCGAGCTGCCCTGGCTTGCTTTGCGTTGCGCCTGTGTACGCGCCGCGTTCGTAACCGAACAACTCGGCCTCGAGCAACTGCTCCGGAAGCGCGGCACAGTTGAGCGCGATGAAGGGACCGTTGTTGCGCGACGATGCGCGGTGCAGGAAGCGGGCGACGACTTCTTTGCCGGTCCCCGATTCGCCCAGCAGGAGCACTGTTGTCTCGGTCGCGGCCACCTGAGTGGCCTGCGTCAGCACCTGGTGCCACTCAGTCGACTCGCCAACCACGCGACGATATCCCGTTCGCGCATCGAGTTCATCGGTGAGCACGCGGACGCGAGCCTCGAGCTTGCTCGCGCGCTCGGTGGCCGCATCAGCACGACGTGAGGCTTCCACCCCCCGTTCGCGCGAAAGACAGAGTGCAACCCGGTCTGCAATGCGGCGGCCGATCGGGACGTGGTCGTACGTAAAGTTCGCGAGCGTCGAGGACATGAACGCGAGCGCAGCCACCGTGCGTCCTTCGAGACGGACTGGAACCCTCAACGCCGAGCGAAACCCAAGCTTGAGCAGTATCCGCGCGCCGTCGGTTGGATTGATGGAGATGTCATCCCCGATGTGGTATTCCCAATCGGATCCTCGAAGAGGCTCGGGGATTTCAATCACCTCCGGAATCAACTTTGGATCGACGCCGGCACTGACGTATCGGCGCGCATGTATGCCGTCCGGCAGAAACACCGGGAGGAACAGCGCGTCGTGCGGCAGCACCTTTCGCGCGATCACGGAGATGCGATCGAACACTTCCGCCAGCTCCCCTGAGCCGGTCAGCGTGGCCAGCAGTTCATCGAGCAAGTCATTACGCTCGGCTCGCGCGCGCAGCTCCTCGTTGTGTCGCGCCTGCTCGGCAAGCCGGCGATGCGACAGCGCGAGCGCCACGTGGTCGGTGATTCGCCTGGCGACGAGCACGTCGTCGTGGACGTAATGGCCGGGCGCTTTGCTGTAGAAATTGAGTCCGCCAAACAGTTTTCCTTCCAGCCGGATCGAGACATACAGCGCGCATCGCATGCCCGCGCGAGCGCTGGCGGTCTCCACGTACGCGGGAAGCGCCTGCAGATCTTCGAGCAGCCGATAGTCCCAGTGATCGGTGACCATCGTCTGATCCGGGATGCGCACATCGTACGGATTCGGTAACTCACCCAGGCCGTGACTGGCGTGGATCCTGATCCGCTGCCCGTCCGGAAGCACCTCTGCAATCGAGAGCGCGTCGTGCGGAAGGACTTTTTGCGCGATCTCGGATACGCGATCGAATACTTCGCGGATGTCGAGCACGCCGATCAGGGTCTTCAGCAGCCCGTCCAGCATGTCGAGGTTTGCGGCCCGCTCGCGCAGCGCGGCGGCCTGGCGCCCTTCTTCAGCGAGCTTGTGGTGCGAGAGTCCGACCGCGACGTAGTCGGCCAACCGCCTGCCGATGGCGACGTCGGTCGTCTTGTACTTTGCAGGTTCGAATGACAGGAACCCCGCGCCACCAATCACCCGGTCACCGAACCAAATCGGGATGCGAAGCGCCGATCGCGCCCCCTTTGCCACTGCCGCCTGCTGCCGTTCGATCGGATGTACCGACAGGTCATCGACGATGTCGAATTGCCACGACCGCGTGAGGGCTATGGGATAGTGCTGCGGCATGGCGACGCCGACGGTAGCCCCACCTCCCGAGCTGGCATAGGTCGTGAGACTCGTCAAGTCGTCATTGAAGACGCGCAGGATCAACAGGTCGTGCGGCAGTGCTCGCCGCGCGATCACCGAGAGTCGATCGAAGATTTCGCGGACATCGAGAACGTGCAGCAAGGGAGGCAGCAGGTGTGCCGTTTCCTCCAACCGGCGTAATTGCTCGTTCGCGTCCTCCGGCGACACAGGCGGCCACAACAGACCGATCCGCTTCTGTACGACAGCCTCGATGGCGCGCATTTGCTCGTAGGTCAACGGGTCCGGTGATGTGAACCCAGTCCACGCGCGCATGACCGGTTCGCGATTGGGAATGTTGAACGACGCCACTCGTCTGACGCTTCCCAGCGCAAGCAGCCACTCGACAACGCCGTCCGGGTTCGCCCCGATCCATCGCGTCTCCTCCTGACGCGCCTCCTCGAGGATCGGGCGCAATATCGTCGGCACGTCCGATCTCGGCAGGCCGTGCTCGCTCACACCGTTGGGGTGCGCGATGAGCATCGACACGCGCGCGTCGTCGAGACTGCGTACGAATCCGACGCTGTGAAGAGGGGCCACTTCGTGGACCGCCTGCATGAAGGCGGTCAGCGCCTCACGCGATGGAAGACCCAGCATGGGAAGGTGCCAGTCTCTCACAACCCGCTCGGCCCGGCTACCATGGGAACGATGCGGATCGGCGCGCACATGTCAGTCGCGGGAGGAGTATCGAAAGCGATCGAGCGCGCCGTCGCCCATGGCTGCGAAGCGCTCCAGATCTTTTGCAAAAACGCGAATCAGTGGGTCGGCAAACCTCTCGACCGCGACGAAATTGTCCGGTTCCGGCAACGCGTCGACGAAACTGGATTGACACCCGTCGTGTCGCACGCCAGTTACCTGATCAACCTGGCCACGTTACAGCCACAACTCCGTCAACAGTCGGTCGCTGCTTTCGTCGATGAACTGGATCGGGCAGAGTCACTGGGCCTTCGCGGTGTCGTCATTCACCCCGGAACGTGTACGTCGGGCAGCGAAGACGACGCGCTGCGGCTGATTGCCGAGGCGATTGCGAGCGCCTTCAAGGCGCGGCCGCATCAGAACGTCAGAGTCCTGCTCGAGCATACCGCCGGCCAGGGTCGTACCGTGGGGCATCGATTCGAGCACCTGGCGACGATACTGGCCCATCTCAATGGCTCGCCGCGCGTCGGTGTGTGCCTCGACACGTGTCATCTGCTTGCGTCGGGCTACAACATCAACGATCCGTCCGGGTATGACGAGACGTTCGCGTCATTCGAACGATTGATCGGACTCGATCGGCTCGAGGTCTTTCATGGCAACGATTCGAAAAAGCCCTGCGGCAGCCGAGTCGATCGACACGAACACATCGGCAAGGGGTTCGTCGGCCGTGAGCCGTTTCGACGACTCCTCAACGACCCGCGTTTCGCGGATCTCGCGATCCTGATTGAGACCGAGAAAGCCAGGACCTCCGAGCGTGCGGGAACGCTCGTCGTCGATCCCTATGACAAGAGGAATCTGGATACGTTGCGTCATTTGCGCCGGGCAAACGAGACAACTACGAAGGCCACGAAGATCACAAAGAATAAAACCACATTGGCTTAGCGATCTTCGTGTTCTTCGCGACCTTCGTGGTTAACGGCGGCGCTACTTTCGACCGAGCGACGCTTTGATGTCGGCGACGGACGTCAGACGATCGGGAACCAGGCTGTGGATCGACATGACCCGATCGACATCGAGCTTGAGCCGATCGATGTTGTCGGCGAATACGATCGTTCCCGTGACCGGCGGATTGGGCACTGGCGCATCGGCCGGCGGCAAGTTGAACATGTCGGCATAGACCAGGATCTTTTCCTTCGGCAGGTAACCGACGACGAGGCCATCGGCGTGCGGCAGTCCCTTGATGACGTGCACTTCGAGCGTCCGCGTCGCGTCCTGGAAGACGCGTTTATCGCCGGTGAACCCTTCGATGACCGGCTTCTTGCCTGATTTCGACAAAGAGTCCGGAGCCAGCGTCCGCGGCGCTGAGAGCGCGTTCGTCAGGAACGCCTTGTTCACTTCGGGCGTCACGATCGTAATGCCCTCGGCTACCACGGCCGGCAGGCCGCTCGTGTGATCGAAGTGATGATGCGAGATCACGCCGTACCGGATCGGCTTGTTCGGGATGACCTTCTTCGCCTCGGCGATGATCGCCTGCGCCCGCGCTTCGTTCTGCGGTCCGGGCTCGAAGAGGACGATGTGATCGGCGAACTCGATTGCCAGCGCGTTGTACGCGCCGTTCAGCCGGAAGACACCGTCAGCGAGCTTCTCCGATGTGGGTCCCGCCGGCGCCGCGCCAGGGCCACCCGGTCCGCCTGGCCCACTACCACGGCCGGCCGGTGGCGGCGTCGGCGTCAGCAGCGCCTGAAGATTTGAAGGGTTGGCGTGCGCGCCGAGCACGTACGCCTCGAACACAGGCCAGCCGCCGCGCTTCTGTACCATCTGCGCGGGAAACTTGAGGCCGTTGTTGTCGCGATACTGCGAGTACTCCGCCTCGACGAGCATGTCGCCGAAGATCGGATTCTCGACCCACGTCTGCACGCGCTCGACCAGGTTCTGGTTGTTGATGTAGCCCACGAGCCGGTACGACTGACCACCCGGTGACTTTACGGGCGAGTTCCAGGTCACAACCTGGTATCGCCTTCCACCAACCGACTGCGCTTTCGCAGTGGCGTTGTTCGCGGCCGCTCCCTTCAGGAAACCCCACGGTGTTACCCAGATCTCCAACTGCTGCCCCCACGCCGTCGTGTCGGGAGTAACGAGCTGCTGGGTCTGTGGTGTTCCCTGCACGAGCGTGGCCCGACCTCCCGTGACCGGCACGGCGTAGGTCGCCCAGGTTGCACGAGAGGTCGGCTTGGTGAAGTCGATCGCCCGCACATAGTCGTTCATCGCCGCCATCGGCCACGGCTGATTCGAGTTGTTGTTCTGGCCAAGGTTGCCGTTCTGCGCCGTGCCGTAGAAGTAGATCGAATTCAAGCCGTCGACGCCCATCGCCTTCGAGGCGTTCGCAATCACGGCCTTCCCGTCCTGGGCACTCGCTGTCGACACGGCCAGGCCGGCAACAGCCACGGCCACGAGCCACTTCCTGACCATTTGAATCCTCCCTGTATGAAGGCGGCCTGCCATCCATAGCTCACGCCAACCCTTCGGAAGCATGAGCGAAGGTGGAGATCATGGCAAAGAAAGGTGCTGCGTTCAATCTGGGATAATTGATAACTGCATGAGCACGAGTCCCGCGTATCAACCGGCCAGCCACACCGAAGCCCCCGGTCGACCTGATGTCGTCGTCTCGGCCCGGGAGCTATTCAAGATCGACACGGACCTCCAGGTGCCGGCGTTCTCGTCGCCGGAGGAGCACGTACCGCCGCTCGATCCGGACTACGTGTTCGATCGCGACACCACCCTGGCCCTGCTCGCAGGCTTCGTGCATAACCGCCGCGTCATGGTACAGGGCCGGCATGGCACCGGTAAGTCGAGCCATGTGGAGCAGGTCGCATCTCGTCTCAACTGGCCATGTGTCCGCGTCAATCTCGATGGTCATGTCAGTCGCATGGACCTCATCGGCAAGG
>Ga0207683_10004303_pt1 | contig 12296 bp, 8 predicted proteins | sample KBSM73metaG_FD_184333 | JGI IMG/M metagenome (GOLD analysis project Ga0207683, IMG submission 184333) | Miscanthus rhizosphere microbial communities from Kellogg Biological Station, Michigan, USA - KBS M7-3 metaG (SPAdes) (version 2) | ecosystem: Host-associated > Plants > Roots > Rhizosphere >...
GCGCTGTTTCCGTTCCTGTTCATCACCATCGCCTGCGGTTCCGTGTCGGGCTTCCATGCGCTGATTTCCTCGGGCACCACACCCAAGATGGTGGAAAAGGAATCGCACATGCGGCTGATCGGCTTCGGCGGCATGCTTACCGAATCTTTCGTGGCGATCATGGCGCTGACGGCCGCGAGCGTGCTCGACCCGGGCATCTATTTCGCGATGAACTCGCCGTCCGCGATCATCGGAACGACGGCGTCGAACGCGGCGCAGGTCATTTCCACCTGGGGCTTCACGATCACTCCCGAAATGCTCAGCCAGACGGCCGCCGACATTGGCGAGAACTCGATTCTGTCGCGCACCGGCGGCGCGCCGACGCTCGCCGTCGGAATGGCACAGATCCTGGGACAGGCCGTAGGCGGCAAGTCGATGGAGGCGTTCTGGTATCACTTCGCCATCCTGTTCGAGGCGCTATTCATCCTGACGGCGGTGGACGCCGGTACGCGCGTCGGCCGCTTCATGATCCAGGACATGATGGGTCATCTATACCGCCCGATGGGCGACACGGAATTCCTGCCCGCGAACCTCGTCGGCACCGGGCTCTGCGTGGCACTATGGGGCTACTTCCTGTATCAGGGCGTGATCGATCCCTTGGGCGGAATCAACACGCTGTGGCAATTGTTCGGCGTGGGCAACCAGATGCTAGCCGGCATCGCGCTGCTGTTGTGCACCAGCGTCCTGGTGAAGATGAAACGCGAGCGCTATGTGTGGGTCACCCTCGTGCCGACAGTCTGGCTGCTGATCACCACGCTGACCGCCGGCGTCCAGAAAGTCTTCAGCAGCGATCCGCGCGTCGGCTTCATCGCGCTTGCGCGCAAATTCAGCACCGCGGCGGCGGAGGGCAAGCTGCTGGCACCTGCCAAGTCGATCGAAGAAATGCAGCGCGTCGCGTTCAACAACTATCTCGACGCGGTGGTCTGCGGCGTATTCGTCCTGCTGGTGCTGGCGATGTGCGTGTTTACGCTTAAGATCTGCCGCCAGGCATTGCGGCAGGCGCTGCCGACCGCGCAGGAAATTCCGCCGATGGCCAACGTTCAGGGGGCGGCATGACCACCGAAGCCAACGCCCTGGCGTCGCTGGATACCGCAAAGGTGTCTGCCTCGGGGCGCGCGCGTTTTTTCCGTCTGCTGCGCGACGCGCGCCAGGTCTGCCGGCAGATTTTCGGCATGCCCGATTACGAGCGATACCTCGCGCACGCGGCGGAGCGCCATCCAGGCAAGCCGGTGCTGTCGCGGAGCGTGTATTGCGCGCAGGTCATTGAGCACAAGTACGGCAAAGGCGGTCAGCGATGTTGCTAGCAGTGTGCGGTCGCCGGGGTTGATATAGGCGTCAGTGGAAGCAATCCCGCCTTGTGGCGGCGAAGCAGCAGCTTCGCGATGTCGATGTCGAAATCCGGACGGGGCGGCGCGTCGATGATGTGTGCGAGGTCTCCTTCGTCCCGCGCAGTGCCAAGCCAGCACCAGTCGCGCAGCACGTGGACGTCGACGCGTTCGCCGCTCGCGGAGCTTTCGCGCAGCGCGGCCATGCCGGCGCACGGCCACGCCGGGATGGCATGCGCCGCCAGCGCACTCGCGAGGCGCTCGGCATGCTCCGCGGCAGATTCGGCGCCGACGCACGCGCCGGCGCAGCGTTTCAACTGACGCGCGAAGCACGGGCCGGGCCGCTTCTCCAGGCCAAGCGCGGTCCAGCATAGTGCATGCTGGTCGGCCAGCGAACGCAGCGTCTCCCGCGCCTGACGCCGTGACGAAAATGGCCCGTACCTGCCCGCCAGTTCTCCCATCCCGATAGCGTCCGCAGTCAGGTAACGGGGCGGCCCCGGAGCCGCCGGCAATGCCAGCACTCCGGACTCCGCCTTCCTTCGCAACGCGTGGTTGTGCGCGGGAAGCAGCGCCTTCACCAACTGCGATTCGCGGAGCAACGCGCCGACTTCCCCGGCCGTCTCCTCGAATTCGATGCGACGGATTTCCTGCGAGAGGCGAAGGTCGGTCTCACGTTGCCAGTCGCCGCAGAAATGGGCGGCCACGCGATCGCGCAGGTTGACACTTTTTCCGATATAGAGCGGCAGCGGGTTGTCTCCGTAAAACAAGTAAACACCGGGCGTGTCGGGTATATGGTCCAGCGCATCCGCCGGCAATTGCGGCGGCAGGCTTGGAATGCGCAGAATGCGCTTGGCCACCGCGGCGATTACATCCTCGGGAAACGCGCGATAGAGCGCCTGCACGAAGGCCCAGATCGCCCGCGCATCGCCGAGCGCGCGATGCCGGTCGGTGGCGGCCAGTTCATGCCGTGCCACGATCGCGTCGAGACCGTGACCCGCAGCCTCCGGAAATAGCCGGCGGGAAAGTTTCACCGTGCACAGCGCGCGCGCCGAGAATGGCCTGCCAACACGCGCGAATTCGTGCTTCAGGAATCCGTGGTCGAAGCGCGCGTTGTGGGCGACGAAGACGCAGCCTTCGATGCGCGCCTCGATTGCCGATGCGATCGCCGGGAAGTGCGGGGCATCTCGAACCATGGCGTCGGTGATGCCGGTAAGTGCCTGGATCACCGCGGGAATGGGTTCGCCGGGATTCACCAACGTGGTCCATTCGCTCACCCGGGGCGGGCCGCCGTCGGTTGCGGCATCGACCCGCACGATGCCAACCTCGGTAACGCGGTCGACGCCGGCGCGCATGCCGGTAGTCTCAAGGTCGACAAAGGCAATGGACGGAGCAAAAAGTTTCATCGGCCCTCAGCGTCGGCGGGACACGTCAAACGGGCATATTTGCGTCATTTGCGCAAAGGGGGGTTGACTTCCAGAACGTTCGTTCGCTATTCTACGCGCATGTCGAACGATCGTTCCTACCTGACGTCCCTCCAGGACTACTACGCTCGTTACCGCGCGCTGCCATCCTACGCGTCGATCGGCGACCTGCTCGGCCTGAAGTCCAAGTCCTCGGTGGCAGCATTGGTAGCGCGTCTCAAGCTCGCCGGATTCCTCGATTCCACGCCGGACCGCCGTCTCGCGCCGACGCGCCGTTTTTTTGCGCGGCCGCTGGCTGAATCTCCAGTGCGCGCGGGCATGCCCGATGCCGTCGACGATACGGATGCGGATGCGCTGACCATCGACGATTACCTCATCGAGCACCCGTCGCAAACGGTGCTCATCCGCGTCAAGGGCGACTCAATGGTGGATGCGGGCATTTTCGACGGCGACTTGGTCGTCGTGGAGAAGCGCCCGGCGGCGCACAAGGGCGATATTGTCGTCGCCATCGTCGACAACCAGTTCACGCTGAAGCGACTGGAACAGGAGCAGGGCCGCTTCGTGCTGAAGGCCGAAAACAAGGCCTATCCGGTCATTCGTCCGGAAGGCTCGCTGGAAATCTTCGGCGTGATGGTCGGACTCGTGCGCAAGATCTAGGCAGTACTTCGCGGGCATCAGCCCACGACGCGATTGCGGCCTCCTGCCTTGGCCAGGTAGAGATTGCGATCCGCCGCGGCAAGCATGCGTTCGTGGCTGGGAAGCTTCGGGTCGGCGCACACGCCGATCGAGATCGTCAGCGCCAAGCCCGGGTGAATGGCGTCCCACGCGTGGCGTTCCACCGCCATGCGCAATTTCTCGCACACGCGCAACGCGGCGTCCGCGTCCGACTCCACCAGTACCAGAACGAACTCCTCGCCGCCGAAACGCGCCACCAGGTCCGTGTGGCGCACCTGCGACGACAGCAGCTTGGCGAGCGACCTCAGCGCCGCGTCGCCCACAGCGTGCGAGTAGCGGTCGTTCACCAGCTTGAAGTTGTCGAGGTCGGCGATGGCCACGGCGAGCGGCCGCCCGTGCCGCGCCGCGCGCGCGAATTCTTCATCCAGCCGCTGGTCGAGCCGGCGTCGATTGGCGAGCCCCGTCAACGCGTCTTCGTACGTCTGCCGTTCCAGTTGGTCCAGCAGCATCGTCTTCTGCAGGTTGGCCTCGGTAAGCGAGACGTTGAGTGCGTCGAGTTCCGCATTCGCCTGCGTCAGCACGGCCTGCCGATCCCGCTGCAGTTCCGCGTCGCGCTTGGCGGCATTGACCTGGAACTGGATGGCGAAGGCGCGCAGTTTGTTGCTTGCGGACTCCAGCTGGACCTCGTGCTCGATCTCGTGAAAGCGGCGAAAATGGAGCAACGCCTTGACCGGATCGCCCTGGCGCTCGTAGAGCTGGGCCAGCGCCTCGTGGCATTCATACCACGTCAGCTTGATGTTATGCCGCTCGCAGAGCTGTAGTGCGGCGTGCAGCTTCTCGGACGCTGCGTCGTGGCGCTCCTGCGCCGCGTATAACCGTCCGAGCGCCATTTGCGCATGCGCAATGCCCTGGACATACGCGATCGCTTCCGAACGCGCCAGCGCATCGCGCAGCGTGCGCTCGGCAGCGGCCGTGTTGCCCAGTTTCTCGTGGGCGAGTCCGAGGTTGTTCAGCGTCGCACACTGCAACAGCGGCACGCCAAGCGCCTCGAACAATTGCAATGCCTCCGTCAGCGCCGCACGCGCCTCGTCGAACCTGCCCAGGTTCTTCAGGTTGATGCCGATGTTGTTGAGCGTCTTGCCGCGTTCCAGCGCATCTTTCGGTTCCGTGCACAACGCCAGGCTTTGCCGGTAGAACTCGAGTCCGGTGGCATGGTCGCCGGTCTTGGAGCAGACGAGGCCGATCGTGCGCAGCGTCGCCGAGCGATTCGTGGTGGTGCCGAGGCGCTCGTCGATTTCGAGCGCGCGCAACTGGTGGTCCAGGGCGCGCGAAAAGTCGCCCAGGACGTCCTGAATGAAGCTGATCGCGCGCAGCGTCTTGGCCGTCGCGACCTCGTCTCCCGCGGCTTCGAACCCGGCAAGCGCTTGCTCGAAGAGTTCGAGCGCGGCGGCATGTTCGAGCATCAGATCCTGGCAGCGCCCCTGCTGGTACAGGGCTTCCGCATGCGCGGCGGGATCCGACAGCTTCGTCGCGACGGCGGCCGCTTCCACCGCGTGGCCCAGCGCGCGCCGCGCGTCGATGACGGAAATTCCATCGACGGCTGCGAGCAGCAGCGGCAGGCGCTGCGCCGGTTCGCGCGCAAAGTCGAGCTTGGCCAGGATGGCGTCGACGGATGCCACGTTCGCCGCCGCTTCACGCACGCTCCACCTCCACCAGGCAATCGTAGAACGTCGCCGCGCGGCCCATGTCGGTCAGCGCCTGCGACGTCACCGCGTTGGCGTTGCGGCCATCGGGCGCGAGTTTCTGCCACCAGATCGACGGCGCCACGGCCACGCCCGGACGCGCGCGATCGGTGACGCGCAGCGCGGCAGTGAAGCTGCCGCGATCGTTGCGAATCCGCACCACGTCGCCCTCATGCAGGCCGCGGGCAGCGGCGTCGAGGGGATGGAGATCGAGCTTCGGCGTCTTTTCCTCGGCGACGAATTGCGGCAGGTTGGCGAACGACGAATTGAGAAAATTGCGCGCCGGCGGCGAGATGAATGCAAGGGGATACGTTTTCGCGAGATCCGGATTGCTCGCCGCCGATTCGCGCGGCGGCAGGTAGGCGGGCAGCGGATCTTCGCCCAACGCCTGCTGCGTCGCGCTCCAGAACTCGCACTTACCCGACGCCGTGGGATAGTTGCCCTGGGCGAATGGCGCATGGATCGCGGGCAGCGCCAGTCGCCGCCAGCCGTCCTTTTTCAGCGCATCCCAGTCTAGGTCCGCGGCGCGGGGATCGGTGCGCCGCCACGCCTGGCGCGCCATCGCATCGTCGCTGTCGGCGAAGCACGGCTCGGAAAAGCCCATCCGCGCCGCAAGCCGGCGAAACACCTCGGTATTGGGCAGCGCTTCGCCCAGTGGCGCGATGGCCGGATTGTTGGCGACGGCGTACAGGTGTCCGTAGGATAGGTGGACGTCGGTTTGCTCGAGCTGCGTCGTCGCCGGCAGCAAAATATCGGCGAAGTCTGCCGTATCGGTCTGGAAGATCTCGTGGACGACGACAAAGAGATCGTCGCGCGCAAATCCCCGGCGCACCTTCGACGACTCCGGCGCGACGGCAACCGGGTTCGAGTTGTACACATAGATAGCCTTGATCGGCGGATCGGCGGCATCGAGCAGGGCGTCGCCGATGGCGGACATGTTGATCGTGCGCGGCGCGCCGGCAATGAGATCGGGCCGCTCGAGCGCCGCTTGATCAACCGGGAAAGTTCCCGACGATGACAGAAGCGCGCCGCCCGCGGGATGGCGCCAGGCGCCGACAAGCGCCGGCAGGCAGGCAATGGCGCGGACGGCATTGCCGCCACCGCGAACGCGTTGCATGCCGTAGTTGACGCGAATGGCGGCGGGCTTGATGGTTCCGAGGTCGCGCGCGAGCCCGGTGACCTGCGCTGCCTCGATGCCGCAGGTTTGCGCGACGCGTTGCGGCGACCATTCTGCGGCACGCGCCACGAGTTCCGTGAATCCCAGGGTGTACCTGTCGATATAGTCCCGGTCGAGCAGTTCTTCCGCGATCAGGACGTGCATTACTCCCAGCGCCAGCGCGCCGTCGGTTCCCGGCAGCAGCGCAATGTGCTCGTGGCATTTCTCCGCGGTGACGCTGCGATAGGGATCGATGGCGATCAGCTTCGCGCCGCGACGCTTGGCCTCCTGCGCGCGGGTCCAGAAATGCAGGTTGGAGGTGACTGCGTTGCTGCCCCAGATGACGATCAGGCGGCTGTTCTCGAACTGCTCGACGTCCATGCCCACCGACGCGCCTATGGCAGCGCCCCATCCCGCCTTGCCGGCGGATGCGCAAATCGTGCGGTCGAGCAGCGACGCGCCAAGGCGATGGAAGAATCGGCGGTCCATCGACGACCCCTGCAGCAGGCCCATCGTTCCCGCATAGCTGTACGGCACAATCGCCTGTGGCCCATCCGCGGACCTTGCTATTTCCGCAAACCGGGTCGCAATCGTCTCAAGTGCCTCATCCCAGGAAATACGGGCAAACCGGCCTTCACCTTTTTTTCCGACTCGCTTCATCGGATGCAGCAGGCGCTGGTCGGAATAGGTACGATCGAGGTAACGCGCCACCTTGGTGCAAAGCACGCCCGCTGTAGCCGGATGATCGGGCGCGCCGCGCACTTCGATCGCGCGACCGTTCTCGACCGTAGTCAGTAGAGCACAGGTGTCCGGGCAATCGTGCGGGCACGCACCGCGCACGATATGCCTGTCTGCGATCAAGGGAACGTCGAGCGGCATGGCGTCAAATGCATCCCGAAGGTGAAGTGAACCAAAGCACATTCTACTGGACTATCCCCGCAGACAATTTGCCGACTATTCCCCCCGGATAACCGTTGACAACACACAACGTTCCTTGCATCACGCTTGCCGATGGCACGTCGGTGCCCGGGCTGGGCCTCGGCACCTGGACGATGGGCGAGCGGACATCACGCGCCGCGCGCGAGGTCACCGCGTTGCAGCGCGGATTGGATATGGGCATGACGCTGATCGACACTGCGGAGATGTATGGCGACGGCGGCGCGGAGGAAATCGTCGCACGCGCGATCGCGGGTCGCCGCTCATCTGTTTTTGTAGTGTCCAAGGTATATCCGCACAACGCCGGCATTGCCGACATGACCGCCGCTTGCGAGCGCAGCCTGCGTCGCATCGGCATCGAATGCCTCGACCTGTACCTGCTGCATTGGCGGGGACGCGTACCGCTCGCCGAAAGTATCGACGCGTTCGAACGTTTGCGCGCGGCAGGCAAGATTCGTCGATGGGGCGTCTCCAATTTCGATGTCGCGGACATGGAGGAACTCCACGCGCATCCGGAAGGCGCCAACTGCGTGACCAACCAAGTACTCTACAATCTCACCGAACGCGGGATTGAATGGCGCCTGCTTGATTGGTGTCGCACGCGTGGCATTGCCATCATGGCGTACTCGCCGGTCGCGCAGGGCGCACTAATGACGAATCGCAAACTGATGGCGATTGCGAAGTCGCTTTCCGTCACGCCGGCGCAACTTGCGCTCGCTTGGGTGCTCACGCGGCCTCATGTGATCGCGATCCCGCAGTCATCCAACGTCGCGCACATCGAGCAAAACCGCGCAGCCGCCGCGATGCGCGTCGACACCGGTGTTCTCGCCGCGCTCGATGCTGCGTTTGCGCCGCCGCGCAGGGCCACGCGCCTGTCCGTGATCTGACGCGCATTGCCGCGCCCGGCATTGCCGGCTCGCCGCCGGTCCGATCCGCATTCCGCGGAAGACTGTGGGCATCCGGAAAATTAGTCGTGATATCAGGAACTTGAAATCAGGCGACCAGCGGTGCCGGCGCTTGGCACGCTTGCTGCTCATAGTCGGTCATCCGGTGGAGTAATACCGCCGAACCCAAGACAGGAGAAGCATCGTGAACTATACCCACTATGACTACCTCGACCTTGCGCCCGGCGCGAGCACGGCACGAATCGAGGCCGCCTATGCCGCGGTGCTGGAACGCTTCCAATACGGCATGACGGAAGCGGGCCAGGATCTCTCCGGTCTCGTGCGGATGATCCACGCCGCATATGAAGTCCTGAGTCATCCCGAACTTCGTCGCAGCTACGATGAAAAGCTCGCGGACGAAGCTGCCAACGCGGATGCCGAACTGAAGAAGACATTGGACACGTTGCCGGCTGGATCGTCGCGCCGCGTGCAGGACGTGCCCGCGCCGTTGCGCGAGATGTTCGGGGCGCTTGCGGCCTGAAGCCATGTCGAACTTGTTCAACTCTTACGGCCGCCGGGAAGTAATACTTCCAGACTGCAAACAGCGATGCGGTCGGCGGCCGTAATCCTGACCCAGCACCGGCGATCGTGCCGGCCGGTGGCGCTTCGCCACGGTCGCACGCCGCCGCGACCGATCGTGGCAATGCGCTGCAACCTGCGTCGCGACAGCTGCAACGAAGCCCGCGGCGATGCGCGTGTGCTGCCGCGCCCGAATTCAGCCTGCGTGCGCTCCGCGCGCCGGCGTTGCCGTCCCGATGTGCTCATTCCGCGCGGTTTCCTTCCGCTCGTCGTGCACTAGGATCGGACAGCAATGACATACAAACGCCTTTCGCCGCTCGGCAGGTCATCGCTCGGCCGTTTGGCCGATTGCCGCCTTGAGCAGTATCCCGTGAAATCAGCACAGAACTTGCAATAGCATCGATACGAAAGCTTTATTCCAGCGCCCGTGACAACGGTGCGCTCGAGACGGAGGAGGACGCGGTGGAAAAGTGCAAGATATGCCAGTTCTACGACCGGCAAAACGTCAAGCCCAGCGATGGCAAGATGACGCAATGGGGACAGTGCCGCCGCGAGGCGCCCATGCTGCATCCGATCAACGCCAAGTCGTACATGATCGAAGGCGTCTGGCCCCACGTGCGCGACGACGATTGGTGCGGGGAATGGAAACTGGCCAGCCGCCGCGCGGACACGCGAATCACCGAGGTGAGCACGGGCCCCCACGTTACCGGCGTGAATCCGGTGCCGGCAACGCCGATGCAACCGTCGCTTCCATCGCGCGTTTCACCCATGTCCACACCAGCAGCGATCGGCAGCAGTCCGTCGGTGATGCCCTTGCCGGGCCTTGCAATGGCCGCCGGCGGTCGCGGCGACTGAGTCCATCCTGCGCTTCGAATCGGAGGGAACGCAAACAGGCATCAGGATACTGACCCACAGCGCAAATCGGCGTGCTGCGGCGCTGCATTGATTGCACACGGCTGGCCCCTCCCGGCCTTGTTTGATCACTCGCATCGCAGCACACCAATCTGCGTTGACCCGGCCGCAACGGACGGCGAAGTCCGAGGGGAAACCTGTTAGAGTTTCACGCGTCCGGTCCGCCGACGCTTCTCGACGTGGCCAACACTGGCCACTCCCATGATCGCATTCGAACTTGCCGCGGCGTGTGCCGAGGGCACCACGCTGGTCACGCCGAACAACCGGCTGGCGCGCACGCTGGTCGCGCGCCACGACGCCGCGATGGCGCGCTCCGGACACCGGACGTGGAATGCCGCGCGCGCGCTTCCGTGGTCGGCCTGGTTGGGGACGCTGTGGCGCGAGGCAAACGACGCCCAGGCGATAGTTCCCGCCCTGCGCCTGCTGGCGCCGGTCGAATCCGATTTCCTGTGGCATCGTCTTGTCGCCGCCGACGTCGAGACGCGCACGCCGCTGCTCGATCCGCAGGGCGCGTCGGCGCTCGCCGCCGATGCCTGGGCACTGGTGCACACATGGGGTGCCGGCGGCGAAAGCTGGCGCGCGTGGCGAAGCACATACGTCGATTCCGATCCGGCGCTTTTCGCCGGTTGGGCCGAGAGATATTGCCGCGAGCTCGAACGGCTGCGCGCGGTCGATCTGGCCATGGTGCCGGACCTCCTGGCGAGCATCGCGCAGGCGGTGCCCGAATGGCGCGGGCAGGACGTTGTGCTGGCGGGATTCATCGAGACCTCGCCGCAGCAGCAGCGACTGATCGATGCTTTGACTGCGGCGGGCATGTCCATTCGCACCACACCCTCGGTCGGTGCGAGCACGGCGCCGCTGCGATTCAGTGCGCCGACGTCGCGCGATGAACTGCGCGCGGCGCTCGTCTGGGCGCGACGGCAGGCGGAAGCATCACCCGGCGCCAGCATCGGAATCGCCATCGAGGACCTCGCGCAGCGGCGCGACGAGGTGCGCGCGCTGGCCGAGGACGTGCTGTGTCCCGCATTGCAGATGCCAGGACAGGCCGGCGCGGCACGCCCGTACAACTTGTCCCTAGGAACGCCGCTCGCCGATACGCCGATCATCAATGCAGCCCTCGCGACGTTGACGCTCGCGCAAGCGCCGCTCGCGCGCCCCGCGGCGGCTGCATTGCTGCGTTCTCCGTACTTTCCCGGATCTTGGCAGGCACGCGCGCCGTGTGAACGCACGTGGCTCGACGAAGGCCGCGCGCGCGTTCACTGGGATGACGCGGTCGCGAGCCTCGGCCGCCTGGAAGACGCGCTGGCGGCACGTTGGCGCAGCGCGCGCGACGGCTTGCGTCGTCCGGCTGCGCAGTCGCCGCGGCAATGGGTCAGTCATTGGCGCGACCTTCTCGACCGTTGCGGCTGGCCAGGCGACCAATCCGAGCCCCTGTCTGCCACTGAATTCGCCGCGCGCAATGCGTGGGAAGAATTGCTCGAGGAATTCGCGCGCATCGGCACACTCGATACACGACTGACCGCCGCCACCGCGTTGGCGCAGGTTCGCAACCTCGCGCGCGGCACGATATTCCAGCCGAAGACGCCGGCTGCGTCGATCACGATCCTCGGCATACTGGAGGCCGCCGGCTTGCCCTTCGATGCTCTGTGGGTTGCCGGGTTGTCGGCGCAGCGCTGGCCGCCGGCGCCGCAGCCCAATGCCTTCCTGCCAATTGCATGGCAGCGCGATCGCAATGTCCCGCGCTCGAGTGCGTCGCGGGAGCTTGCGTACGCACGCGCGGTGACCGGGATGCTGGTGCAGGGCGCGTCGCGCGTGGTATTGAGCTATCCGGCGAGCGCGGACGGCGAGCCTTGCGCCCCGTCGGCGTTGATACCGGCGCAGGCGCCGGCGCTCGACGAAGACTTGGACAACCGGGACAGCGCCGAAGCCATCGCCGACGTTGGTCTCCGCGAGTCGCTCGCCGACCAGCGCGCTCCTGCATTGGCGGCGGGTCCGCTGCGCGGCGGCGTGGGCGTCATCGCCGCGCAAAGCGACTGTCCGTTCCGCGCTACAGCGCGCCACCGGATGCGCGTCGAACCTTGGCCGGAGGCGGCCGAGGGCCTGAACGCCCGGGAACGCGGCCAGCTCGTCCATGCCGCGATGGCGGCGTTCTGGCGCAATGTCGGCTCGCACGCGACGCTGCAGGCATGCGACGCAGCGGCGACGCAACAACGCATCGACGCTGCGGTTGAGAGCGCAAGGGCTACGCTTACGCCGGCGCGATGGCGGTTGCTGCCGCCGGCGCTGGCGATGGCCGAGACCGCGCGCATCGCCGGCATCGTGGCGCATTGGATCGAAACCTGCGAGCGGCCGCGACCCGCGTTCGACGTCGCGAATGTCGAGTGGTCGCTGCCGCTGCATATCGCGGGATTGATCCTCACGCTCAAGCTCGACCGCGTCGATGCCGTGGAAGGTGGCGGCCACGCGATCATCGATTACAAGACGGGTCAGGTCGACAGGCCTTCCGCGTGGTTTGCGGAGCGTCCGCGCGCGCCGCAACTCGGCGTCTACGCGCAGGCGCTCCGAGGCGTGTCGCCGCCCATCGAGGTGCGCGCCGCCGCCTACGCAAGGCTCAAGGTCGGCGAAAT
>Ga0207683_10004304_pt1 | contig 12295 bp, 16 predicted proteins | sample KBSM73metaG_FD_184333 | JGI IMG/M metagenome (GOLD analysis project Ga0207683, IMG submission 184333) | Miscanthus rhizosphere microbial communities from Kellogg Biological Station, Michigan, USA - KBS M7-3 metaG (SPAdes) (version 2) | ecosystem: Host-associated > Plants > Roots > Rhizosphere >...
AGATCATGCCGTTGCCTGGGACGTAGTGACCAACCCAGTTGCATCGCCGCAGTGCGGAGTCTCGTGAGTGTGGCTAGGGCGTGTACTCATAAATCGAGAGATTGGTTAAGCAGCGGCTGGTCAACGTCCGTTTTGCCCCCAGAAGCGGACATCGTCGGCGCATTGAGCATGTCTGCTTAGTGCCATTAGCGGACATGGTCGTCGGATCAACACGCGCGCAACCTCATAGCTCGGTGTCATGAAAACCGAGCTTCTGCTGGGCCAGATAAAACAAATCTTTGGCGCAATGTGGCAAGTTCTGCGGAAAGGTTGCCTGTATAGAGAAGATACGGTGGCGGCGGGGGAGAACTGAGCCGCACCGTAGGAAGGTCCCCCCTTGGGTCATTAGCTGCGCGCCACCCACTCAGGAACCCCGCTCTGCAGGGAGAGCGGTGCGGTCGCTGGAATAGTGCCATGGCGAACAAACTGAACTTTACACCACAAGAGTGGACGAAGGTTTTGGAAAGCGTAGCGCTTGTAGGCATGGCGGTTTCGGCAGCAGATCCGAACGGCTTGTGGGGCCTAACCAAAGAGGCCTTTGCGAGCAGGTCAGCCTTAATTGCCTCGAAGCATGACGCCGGGGCCAACGAACTCGTCAAGGCTGTCATCACTGACTTCGAGTCGAAGGAAGGCCGGTCGGCCATCTTGGAGGCATTGCGTACGCGGCTTGCCGGTGCCGAACCGGCTGACATTGTCCAGCGTTCGCTTGAAGATCTACGCGAGGTTTCGGCAATCCTGGATACGAGGGCTCCCCAAGACGCAGCTGCCTTCAAGATCTTGCTGATTGGCATTAGCCAGAAGGTGGCAAAGGCTGCCATGGAGCATACGTTCCTCGGCTTCGGGGGCGTGCGGGTAAGCGAGGCTGAAAAGACTACTCTTGATGACATTGCAAAGGTCCTAGGCACCACGGCTTAAGCCACCAATTAGGACGCTTTCTCGCCACCACAGTAGTCGCCATACTGTGTAGTCTTAGCCCGAGTCTAGTGACGACTACGGAGGGGAACCTCAATGGACGAGGATCTCAGGTCGGCCCTGTATGTCTCTGCCGGCGTGTTACTCGTCGCCTTTTTCAATCTGAGTGATGAGGCCTCTGAGGTTACGTATACTTTGTTCCATTCCCCACTGCTTGTTTCCGCGTCTGTCCTCGTTGCGCTCGTTGTTGGGGCGAAATTTTTTGGACCCAGCGGATGATCTAGCCATCGGCGCATCGGTCGGGCTTTTCGATGCCAACTATCAGCGCCAATGGCTCCACAGCCCTGAGACGCAGGACCCCAGCAAACCTCTCGGCCAGAAATATGGATGGCCAGCCGACAGCCAACACCATCGTGCTGAAGATAGTTACGCGGTATCGCCGCTTCAGTAGAGGCGAGGTGAATGTCCGCTATGGGTCTCTAGCGGACATTAGTCAGCGCATCAGAAATGTCCGCTTTACCCTCAATAGCGGACATGCTCCTCCTGACCATCAATGTCCGCTAAGTGCCAGAAGCGGACATCGCAGCGTTCCGAACCTGCTAAGCTCAGAGGTCCTTCGTCAGTAGAACCCAACTCTGCCCATCGTTTGTCCAGTTCTCTTTGACCATCAGCCTTGTGGCACTCTCCTTGTAGCCGCAGTGCTCATAAAGCCGCCGCGCGCCGGCATTGGCGTCGGAGACAATGACACTGAGCCCTCGCCTTCCAAGCGCTTCCGCTGTCTCGTCCGCTAACCCCAGGAGGCTTGTACCGAGCCCCTGCATGCGAAATTGCGGGCGCACGGCCAGCACGTTTATGTACCAGGTGCCAGGCGCGAGGTTCTCCAACTCCTGCAGAGGCACGAACATTGCTGGCATGTCGTTGGGAACCGGCTCTGGATTATTGGGAATCTCATAACCGATGAGGCAGCCGGCGCATTGGCTATCATGCTCGATGATCGTCGCGTTACGGTAAGAAAAACTGCCTTCCTCGCGTGCGGCGCGGCGGCGGCCGACATCCCAGGCCGCTTCACCTTGTTCCGCCAACTGGCCCCAGAGGTAGAGGGGCATGCCTTCCCCAGCATAGTTGACGAGTTCGGCAAGCACGGTGACATCGTCAATGGTCGCAGGCCTGAATGTTAGGATTTAGGCTGCTTCATGGAAATTCGCTGGGAAGCGTTTCGCCGTTCAAACAGGCAATGACGAAATGCATGAGGGGTTGTTCCCTTTTCCTGACGGCGTGGAATGTCCGCTTTGGGTCATTAGCGGACATTAGAGAGCGGATCAGGGATGTCCGCTTTACCCCCAAGCGCGGACATACTCAGCCGTGCCAGTCAACGTCCGCTATGTGCCAATAGCGGACTTATGAAGGTACCGTCTAGTCAGCCGCGTCACTTCTGGCAGCCGACGAAATAAACGCCGATAGTCGCACCCGATGCGTCCTTGATCGGCTCATAGCCGCTGACATAGGGCGTCCCAAGAACGGACGCCTTGCCGTAGTATGCCTTGCCCGCTTTGATCGACTCGAGGGGCGCGCCGGTCAGAATAGTTCCAAGCCCACGCCCACCTCCCATCCGCGCCGACACGTTCGTCGCGACCCGGATGTAATCATCGCCACTTTTCACGAACAGCGTCGCCGCCGTCCCTCGTCCGCCTTCCTCCGCAACCGCATCTACCACGGAATTGTTGTTGTTCATTTTGGTCGAGCCGAAATACAGAGCAGGAGCATCCCTGCCTTCGACCAAATCTGTCCCATCAATTTTTGGCGCTCCTAATTTAGCGGTCTTGTCTTTCAAAGCCGCCATCAATTTCGCGACTCTTGCATCCTGAGCATTGCCAACACTTGGCATAAGCACCGGGGGTGCAAGAAAGCCAAACGCAAAGATAAACATGCCAATGACATGCGCCTTTTTGACTGACCTAAAAAGTATCGATTTCATTGAAGTGACGCCTTTCGCTGACGTGACCGACTTCAGTTAAGTGCCATCAGCAGACCCTCCGGCAGCCTTTGTTGCCATCGCTTGAGCTTCCTACTTAGTGGCATGTTTGTTCTCCGGTTCCTCAGCAGAAAAGATAGTGAGACTCTGCGGTTATTGGACATCCACGCGTGGTGCTGAGTTGCGGAGCGGCTTCTTTCAGGCGGCGTTTGCGTACTTGTGACTTGCCAATCGAGCTATATGGCGTGGCAAGGTCTATCTGCGGCGCAAAGTCCCGTGTGGCGCTCTTAGTGCGGTCAAAATGCAGCGGCGCTTAAGGTAGTGAAGCATAGCACTGCAATAGTGCCTGGCCATAAAGCGCGAACGATCCTTGTCATGCGTTCTCACAAGTTGTCACATTCATCGGGCTGTTTAGGCGGCTCGCGATGGATCCTGCCGTCGCAACCGCCGACGCGCCGCCGACTAGTCTCAACGGCGAATAGGACGCCCCATCATTTCAGCACATCGGCCTCGCAATAGCGAAGGCCCCCGATAAGAGGCTCGGGGATTTTGCTACAACAGACGCTCGTGCCGCAACCATCACCAAACAACTGGCGCTGGACGAATAACGATCCGAAGTGGGGAGCCGAGAGCACTTCACACCGGCCGCGGCTTTGATTCTGAATCAACCGCCACATAGGTGAAGACACCTTCGGTCAGGAGCGGGCTCCTTTCGGTGAGCTTCCCCTGCTGATGTCAGCGCCTAAACGTTCCGAAAGACGTTGCCGGCCGCGAGGACCAGATAGCCCACCAACAACAGAGTGAACCCAGTGCGGCTAAACGGAAGTGCGATATGTGCGTAGTGAGCTACGGCCGCTATCAACGCGAGAACAACTGATATGACGAAGGTAATGACCTTGGGCGCTGAAAGTTCGAGCTGCATGTTTCCCCCTTCGAGCCCGCCAGTGGGCTCAATAAGTCAGTATAGCGTCTCAATGTGGCGACGTTTCTGCCACGCACCCAGAAGGTCGCGAGTTGGCCAAAAGAGTCCGCTATGTGCCATGAGCGGATTTCACTGCGAGATCAGGTCGCAGTATTTGTCGCTTTACCGTCACGCCCGATGGTTAAGCGCCTCAACAGCAAAAGCGCGTAATGACCGAAGGTAGCGAATGTCTTTCTACAAATTGCGGAGGAATGAATTGGACCCTCTCGATCACGAGATCTTGGAGGGGGCGTTTGAGGCCGCCTGGGAAGCAATCAAGGGCAGTGATCGACACTCCGACACTGAAAGCGACGAGGAACTCGAGCTGGCATTGCGCCGCGAGCTTATCGAGATCGCTCGCTTAAATGGCGTGAGTGATCCAGAGACGCTGAAAGACGTCTTGTTAGTCAGGGCGCCACCATGGCGTGCGCCGCGACGTGATGCTCCCTAGGATGCACAAAATATTCTTCTCCCTTAGCCTTCGCTATTGAGGTTTAGGCTCCTACATGCTGCGCGCGGCATGACCGGGAGGGCTGTGAGGCAGCTGATGACGGATCTTGAACGAATCCAAGCCAAAGCTCGCGAATTGGCGCGCTCGGGCAAGTTCCACGGTTGGCGTCCCATTGCCTTCGAGCTGCGATTCGAGGAGGGCTACGAGGAAGCGCGCGAGTGGCTTCATGATGCAGCCACTCAAGATCAGCTTGACCGCCTTTGCCAAACTGCTCGCGAAGCCAAAAACGAGGCCGCTTGAGCTAAACTTTTTTCTGAGCCGGCTATTGCACTGCACTTCACACTGCTGGTGCACCGCATGAAGACGCGCGCAGCGGTAATTGCTAAAATTTTGACTTAAGTAAGCGGACAATCAGTCGGTGGGGCGTGGGAGCCGAGAGTAATGGGACCTCTCGGCGTTTCTCCGGAGATGCTTGGCCATGCCCTTCGAGGCTTATTCGGCTTACTTTCGGCCCGAGGAGCTCGAAATTCTAGCCGCTGCCTATGCCGCTGCATGGCAGGATTTGTGGACTGAAAGGCTTACCCTCGGCGCCAAGCAAACTTCGGTCCTTAAAAAGAATCTCGCGCAAATCATTCTGGCTTCCGCCTGCAACGGAAAACGGGACGTCGAACGACTAAGAGAGGTTGCGTTGCGCGGAGTATCAAGTCGAGCCCGAGCCTTGCTATAGGCGAGACAATCGACGCCGATTTGCGCGCACTCTTGATCTAAGGTCACGCACCACAGCTTGCGGCGAAGTTGGCGGGAAGCGATCAGCAACGAAATCTATAAGAACGTGACCTCGGTGCAACAAAGCTCACGTTTAGGGTGTGTTCTCCAGCTGCTTGCCTACATCCTAAGTCTTCCGATGCCCAGAGAACACATTCGAACTGTGGCGTTTTGATCACTCCCTAAGATTATCTATTTGTTAGAGCGCCGCGGCCTAAAATTGCCAAAGTAGCCAACTAGAATCACTTCAAATGAGGGACTCCGCCAAGGGGAGCAGCGCAGCGCCGCTGTAGTTTCAGGCGGCACCTTGGCAGACCGGGGGCAGGTCATGCCGCACCACAACGCTGCATTAACAATTGATCTTGGTCCATGGGAGCACCACACGCGCAGAGCGGACCCGCCCGGGCGTTCGTGGTGCAAATCACCAATTTGGAAGTCGATCCGAAGGCACAGGCTCGCCGCGGAGCCGCTCTGCCGTCAGTGTGCAATTGAGGGTCGAACCGTGGCTGCAAGCCACGTTGATCACGTCAATCCCCATCACGATCAGTGGCTGCTCTTCTTCAAATACGAGAATACTCAAAGCCTGTGCCCGCACCACCACAACACGCATAGGCAACGAGAGAAGCGGGACAACGTCACCAATCAACGGGCAGAGCTGTTAATTGATGCCTAGCCGAAGGGTCTCAAGTCCGGCCCCCGCGACTGTCGGCTTTCAATTAGTTTTTCGACAGTCTTTGCCGCATCTCTAACTTATTGGACGTTTTCTTGCGTGGGTTCCCATGCCCTCCCAAGCTTTGCTCTAGGGCGGCAAAAAACCCCACGGGCTGATGATGCTTTCTGAGGAGATCAGCGAATGCTTCAGCGGCGAGTTCTGGAAACGTGCTGCCCGTCTCATCCGCAACGGCTTCTATTGCGTGCCAAGTGTCATCATCGAATTGGACTTGCTTACCATGCATGGCTACTGCTCATCACATACGCCCATTACAAACTATGCACCCGTATGACGCTCCGATGAACTGCGCCCATTGTCACCGCCCGCTGATCAGCATCGACACTATGTCGAGCTCTGGAAAAGCCGTCACAAATCTTCTGTGGTATGGCTAAGCCAGTACGTGCACCGCAGATTGGTCCGGCGATAGCGCCATAGAAGAGTTCCGCTCGAGCTCCTCACCACGTCCGCTTTGGGTTATTAGCGGACATTAGAGAGCGGATCGGGGATGTCCGCTTTATCCCCAGAAGCAGACATTACTCAGCGTGGGCATCGATGTCCTCTAAGTGCCACTAGCGGACACTTTAGCCGTGTTCCTGTCGAGGATTACAAGATTACCAAGATTGACGGGCTCCGGGGAGCCTTTGGAATCCTGGTCGCCAGACGGATAGACGACGTGGATGATCATGGCCTTGGTAATCTGCGCGGAAATTGGAAGGTTGTGCGCCGACGAAATCAATAGCGGCGGAGCCGCTCTCGAATACATAGGTCACGCTCGTCCCACACAGCGCCCGGCATAGCGGAATAGACGAGGCATCCGTCGAGATAAGTGGCAAGCACCACGGTGTCCCCAATAGTCTCAGAGTCGACCGAGAGAATGTCGCGATCGAGGATGACGAGATCGGCGCGTTTTCCAACCTCGAGACTACCGGTAGTGGCATCCTGCTTCATGGCGAAGGCGGCATGGATCGTGTAGGCGTCGATCGCCGTTCCTATAGGAATGCGCTCGTCAATGTTAAGCGGCCCATGGCCCATGCCGAGCTCGGTCCTGGTGACGGCATGCTGCATGGCGCGAAATGGGTTATAGGAGCTGACATCCCAGTCGCTGCCGCCGACGATCGTGGCTCCGGCAGCGTGGAGGCTGCCGGCGGGATAAAGATAGCGGTATCGATCAGGCCCCAGATAAGGCTCGATCGGAGCTTCGAGAGAAGCATCTCGCTTGGCCCATTCGAGCTGCATGTCGGCGATCACGCCGAGCTCCTTGAACCGGGAAAAATCGCTCGGATCAACGAGCTGCAGATGGGCAATCTGGTGGCGGTTGTCCCGCTTTCCATTTGCTTGGCGAGCATAGGCGAAAGCATCGAGGCTCGCGCGCACGGCCCGATCGCCAATGGCATGGATATGGACCGCGAGACCGGCGGCATCGATTTTGGCCACCAGCCTAGAAAAACGTTGCGGGTCGAAATAGAGCTCTCCCACATTCTTTGTCGGGTTGCCGTCGGCATCGAGATATGGCGAAAGGAGAGCGGCTGTCTGCGCCGGGTATTCCATAACCCCGTCGGCGAACACCTTGACCACACCGGCTCGTAGAAAATTCGGATCAACGTCACCCGCTTTGCTCGCCGCGATGAGACGCGCCACTGATTGATCGCTGTCGTCATTCGGGTCTTCCACATAGATGGCAGTGCGCACGCGCATGCTGAGCTTGCCGCTTTCGTAAAGCCGCCGCCACACTGCCGCCTCTGCCGGCGTCACATAGGCGTCCATCAGAGAGGTAAGGCCATAGGCTGACATGTTTTTCAGCTCGCCCGCGGTCAACGCCGCACGTTCCTCAACCGAGGGCTCTGGAATCTTGTCCAAGACCAAAGCAGTAGCGTTGTCGAAGAAAGCCCCGATCGGTGCCCCCGACGCATCGCGGGCGATTTTGCCACCAGGCGGATCGGGCGTGGCAGCGGCAACTCCGACAAGCTCTAGGCCGCGGCTGTTGACCCACGCCGTATGCCCGTCATTGCCCTCAAGCACGAGCGGCCGCGCGGATTCGATGCTGTCGAGATCGCGTGCCATCGACGAGAAGCCGTAATTGTCGAGCTGCACCGCCTCCACCCATTTATCCGGGCCACCAGGTTCTTTGGCGAGGCACGCGTGTATCACCGGCTTGAGCGCATCAATCCTAGCCGGAACGCCGGCGAGGCTGCACTTGAGACGGTCGACCGCACCGAAGATCGGATGGATGTGCGTGTCGATCATTCCAGGCAAAACAAGTTTCCCCTGGAGGTCCACTGTCTGAGTCTTGGCACCGATTAGCGGCACCATGTCTTCATCATGACCTACAGCAAGGATGGTGTTGCCGGTGAAGGCGATCGCCTGGGCGATGGAGCGCGTCGAGTCGGCGGTGTAAATTTTCCCATTTCGCAGGACAACTTCGGCCTTGCCCTCGCTGGAATGAGCGGAGTTAAGCCCGGGGCACGAAGCCAGCAAGGCCACGCATGCCGCGACGGTAGTTCTCAGCGCAGTCATACCGCGTTCTTTTCCGAGAGGATGACGCCGTGGGCAGGAGTAACTAGACACCACCATAAGAGCAGCCTTTTCAAATCACTTTGTTTTGCAGGCAAGGTGTGGATGTCAAATTGGATCTCTTAGCGTCTGCTTTGGGTCAAAAGGCGACATAGCCGACAGGTTCAATGATGTCCGCTTTCACAACGGAAGCGGACATCGAAAGGGATCCAATGATTCACCGTTGAACGTTTGGCGACCGACGTAGCAAACGGCGGTGGTGACCCCGGCAGGATTCGAACCTGCGGCCTCCAGATTAGGAAGCTGACTCCTCGCATTGAATTTATTTAGCTTTTAGGCGGCATGTCGCATTTGTGTTGCGTCCGTGACCGATTACGTTCTGTTGCCCACTTAGGTTCTTATCTTATCTCCGCTTCCTTCACTTCAACTGATCATAGTAGTTTTGGCTCTGACCATCACGAGCAGGGCGAACAACGGGGGTTGCCCGCGTCATGTCGGCCCCCGCCAGGGCATAGGCTCTGGTCGTGGCGTCGTTAATCGCCGTTTCGACTTGCTTTTGGTAGCGCGGGAATTCCTCAGCACGAGCCTCTCGCGGAACGTAGATGGGATCGCCCATGACGATGCCGAGCTTCGAGAACGGGAAGTTGATGGTCATCCGGCTCCACGAATTCGCCGACCAATAGCGGGAGCTCGCGACCGCAAAGGGAACGATGGGCCGGCCCGACCGACTGCTGATCATGATAATGCCGGGGCCGCTTTTACGCGCCGGACCTGGCGGCACGTCGGCGGTCAAAGCGACGCTGAAGCCTTCTCTAAGCGAGGCAATCAAGCCGTGAGCGGCCTCGGCTCCTCCCCGATCGCGGCCGCCGCTACGCCCAGCGGCTCCGGCCCCGCGCACGAGCCCGAGACCGAAATGGCGAAGCACGCGGGCAAGCGCTTCTGCGTCGTCGTGGCGTGCGACGATGGCGCGGCCGGGAATCTCACTCGGATAAATACCTGGCAGGAGAAAGAACTGTCCATGCCACAACGCAATTATCGAGGGGTGGAGCTCGCGTGCTCGGCCGACAAAGTCAGGGGGATCGGCAACAATCGTCGACGTGTTGATGACGAGTTTGATGTAATTGACGATGGCGGGAGCAAGGAGGATCTGCACCGGTCGCCGCAGCCGCACCCTTTGCCGCCGAACCCAAGCGATCTTCCACAACCAACCCACCGATCAGCTCCATCGAGTAGCGGTGTATTCCACACGATGTGACAGGATAACAGAAGATCGCGATTTGGGATTGTCCGCTGTGGCTCATTAGCGGAAACATTGGGCGTCAAGTCATAGGGGCGATCCACTGGCGTGGTGACCCCGGCAGGATTCGAACCTGCGCCATCCAGATTAGGAATCTGATTGCAGGCATTGATTCAGCTGTGTTTTCTTGCTTCATGTCGCGTTTGTGTTGCATTCCTGGCGTATCACTGCGGGCGCACCGATGTCTCCTTATAATGCAATTGCGGACGTCACAGCGGTGAAGCGCGATGTCCGCTAAGTGCCAATAGCGGACATCATTCTTTAGGGCGTGTACTCATAAATCGAGATTGGTAAGCAGCGGTTGGTCAAATGTCTGGTTTGCTCCCAAAAGCGGACATTCATCAGCGCATTGAGCATGTCTGCTTTGTGCCATTAACGGACATGCTGCCTGGCCACTCAAACGCGCGCTGGTAGGAAATTGAGCCCTGAAGGATCCGAGCGCGTTTACGAGGTTACGACCTAGTTGAGGAAGCCCAACATCGCAATGGATCTCTTTTCATCCTTCGAGCGCCGGGGAGAACCACTTGCCCCACGCTGGCTGTTTGCTCGGCGGCTAGTCATCAATGTTGGGCTCGCGCTCGCCCTGATCGGGGTCTCCTTGCTAACCGGCATGCTTGGCTACCACTATTTCGAAGGGTCGGGCTGGATCGATGCCTTCGACCAGGCCGCGATGATTATTGGGGGCATGGGCCCCTATAGCGAGCCTAAAAGCGATGGCGGCAAGCTCTTCGCCGGCTTCTACGCGTTGTATTCCGGACTCTTGCTGATCGGGGTCGCCGGCTTGATCTTGGCGCCTCTATTCCATCGTCTGATGCACCATTTCCACCTACCCGACGAGGAGAAGCCGAGGGGCGGCGCATCCAAGCCGCGGCGGAAGATGTAAGTCCGGCCATAGCGGACATACTGAATTTGAAAACTGGCCTTTTCCGAACCGGCCTTTTACCACGCGGCGGCAGTGGCGGCGCAATTGACGCAGGGTGGTTCAGAAAACGAAAGCGCCAGGAAGAAATTTGGTTAAGTCGGTCGGTTTAAGCAGAGCAAAAATTGCAGTTGGATCCGCAATGCGAAACGCACTCCCAGTCTGGCTGCATGTCGCTCTGATTGTCTCCTTTGTCAGCCAGCCTGCTCTTGCAAAGGATGTATGTGACGCGCAATCGACAAAGGGCGATGTCTGTCTGTGCAAGCTTTCCGATCTTCATCCGACCCAGGCGTCGGTCGGAATGGCAGAAGTGCGGATCAAGGCCGAAAAGCTAAAAGACGAAATTCAGGGCCGATCTGAGTCCGGCTTTCTGAAATATCTGCTTAGGCATAATAAGGAAGAGCCGGTCATCATCGGGCCCGGCGGTATTTTTTATGTCACGGATCATCATCATCTAGCACGAGCGCTCTATGAGGTCGGCGCTTCTACGACGTACTGCACCATCGTCGATAACTTTTCCGACGCCAAGGCGGATGATTTTTGGAAACACCTGAAAGACAATAACGAAGTCTATCTGGAGGACCAAAACGGCAATCCGATAAAACCCAATGACCTCCCAGCCTCTGTCAAAGACCTGAGAAACGATCCATTCCGTAGCCTGGCTGGTGCGGTTCGGGAGTCTTGTGGGTTCGAGAAGGGGGATACCAGTTCCAGCGGCGAGGACTACTTGGAGTTCCAGTGGGCCGACTATCTTCGCGCGCACTGGGCGCAGACGGGCATCGCAGCCAAAGACATAGATACAAATTTCGATAGCGCCACTGACGCTGCTTTGCGCTTGGCGGCGAAGAAGGACGCGGCGAGCCTGCCTGGCTATACCGGAAAGATTTCCTGCGATTGAGCAAAGTCTAAAAGTGAAGAGACAGCCCTAATCCGCTCGTCTCTTTGGCGTCGCAATTCTGTGTACAGCGGTATTCGTCCGGAATAGCGGCAATGCGGTCGGTCACTCCATCATGCGAGCGGTCAGCGGTCACCGCTGTCCTTGCGTGCCTGAGCAACCTTGCCCTCTTGTGACATGCGGCCGACCTCTCCCTTCGATGCGCCAACCCTGAGCGGTTTTTGCCTCTCTTTGGGTTTCATCCCTTCAGATGCTGACCGCCCCGAACCAGGATGAGGACGAGCCGGATGGCTCAATTTAAGCTCAAGCGCATGTCGCGACAGGTCGGCCTGCGTCGTTGTGGTGGTTGTCAGATTTTCCCTGCGGCTCAGTTCCTCCTCAACGCGTTTAATGGCCTCGTCAAGCACTTGGGCCTTTGCGAGCGTATCCGTGTTGTTGGGCTTGGCGCCCCGTGGGTGAGCTTTTCCGCGCATTTCGCGTTTCTGTCGGGCAGCAACATCCTTGGCTCTATCGCGGGCTCGCCTCAGGCGTTGAGCCAGAACCTTCAATTGCTCATCAGAAGCCTGCTTTATCGCCGGAAGTCGCGATGCGTTCACGACTTCCAGCTCAGCGGCGCTAAGAAGCCTTGCTTCTAACTGTGTTCGCTCGCTCATGGGATTCTCCTAATGGGCGAAAAGCTCTCAGACTACAGAGAATACAACTTCGCTGTGGCTTGGGTCAGTCAGCCGACACTTTCGTCTAGAAGGGCAGCGCGCCTACTGCCGTGCGATGTCCGCTTTGGGTCATTAGCAGACATTAGAGAGCGGATCAGGCATGTCCAGAAGCAGACATGCTCATCGTCGTCATCGATGTCTGCTAAGT
>Ga0207683_10004306_pt1 | contig 12293 bp, 7 predicted proteins | sample KBSM73metaG_FD_184333 | JGI IMG/M metagenome (GOLD analysis project Ga0207683, IMG submission 184333) | Miscanthus rhizosphere microbial communities from Kellogg Biological Station, Michigan, USA - KBS M7-3 metaG (SPAdes) (version 2) | ecosystem: Host-associated > Plants > Roots > Rhizosphere >...
AGTTCTTCCGCGCCCGGCGACTTTCTTTTGGTGACGGTCCGCGTTCCTACCTTTTTCTTTCTCTTGCCTAGAGGCTTTCGTTCTTTCTCGTTCATCTGTCCGCCGATCTGGGACAGCCTTCCACTTTGATGCGCTCAACTCCGCAGAGAATGGAAAGGGACATGATCAGAAATCTACCCTTCCGCATTATGCTCAGAGCTATATCTCACTCGCCGCCCTGTTCTGGTTTAGACGGGACAAACTTGCCCTGAGAGTCGTGGCTTCAGCCGCTTCTCTGCGCGATTCGCCTTCCCCGCGGAAGGAGTCCAAAACAAAAAGAGAGCCGGTCTGGCTCTCTTCGTATTAATAATTACGGTCTGAATATTTCTAGCTTAACCAATCTAAGGATAATTCAATGCAAATGTCGTTGCGCGCCATCGGCCATCGCTTTCAATCACTTATGCGCGATGAGATCCACTGCGCACTTGCCAAATCCAGATCCTCCGCAAAATTAAGTGAGTTTCGCTTTAGCGGCTTCTTCACAAACCCGCGAACAAGCCGAATGCACTACCATATCCGGTGATGAAGCAATCCACTCACGTACCAACTCTTCTCGTTCACGGCGGAGCCTGGGCAATCCCGCAGGAAGCAGCTCCTGACCACGAGGCCGGAGTTCGAAATGCTCTGGAGCAAGGCTATTCTGTCCTCTCAAAAGACGGGTCAGCACTTGATGCCGTTGAAGCCGCAGTCACCGTCCTCGAAGACGATCCGACGTTCGATGCAGGATGCGGCAGCTTTCTGACCGCCAACGGCCGCGTGCAACTCGACGCTCTGCTCATGGACGGCGGACGAATGAAAGCCGGCGGAGTGGCATGCGTTGAGCGCCTTCGCAATCCTATTCAGGCCGCACGCCTGGTACTCGAGAAAAGCCCTCACGTTTACTTCGTCGGCGCCGGCGCGGAGCAGTTCGCCCTCGCTCACGGCATGCCCCTCATCGATAACTCCGAACTCGTTCTCGACCGCGAACGTCAGCGTCTCGCCGAAGCCAAGGCACGCGACGCCGCCGGACTGGCTGACCTCACGTTCTCGGGCCTCGAAGACGACAAAGGCCCAGAAACCGCCCTTGCTTGTGAACGTGAAATGGAGTCCGGGGTCCCTGGCGGCGGGTCTTCGCCGCTGGGGTGGTCGCACGACACCGTCGGCGCAGTTGCTCTCGACGCTCAGGGCAATCTCGCTGCGGCCACCTCCACCGGTGGCACCCTCAATAAAACTCCCGGCCGCGTTGGTGACTCCTCGCTCATTGGCTGCGGCTGCTACGCCGACAATCTTTCTGCCGCCGTTTCGCTCACCGGTTGGGGAGAACCCATCATGAAGTTGGTTCTTGGCAAGTGGGCCACTGACCGCGTCGCCGCCGGATCAGCGCCCGAGATCGCTGCCCGCGACGCCATTTCCTACCTCTACAACCGCCTCGGTGGACACGGCGGAATCATTCTCCTAGGCCCCGACGGCCGCTTCGGACTCGCGCACAACACCCCGGCAATGGCCTGGGGCCTGGCCACCCCAGCCGGTATGCAGACTGGCTTGACGATTTGAATAGAGATTAGATCCCTGCTTCGCGATCTTCGCCCAATGCGTTAGCATCCTCCACATGAACACAAAGAAGCGTTGGATCATCCCTGTGTTGGCGGGAATTTGCATGCTCGCGCACGGGCAAATCAAGTCAACAAGAGTTCCCCTGGGTGATTCGATTAGTGCAGCACTGGCCAAGGGTTCGCTGCTTTACGGAGATGCCCGGCCTTTTCATATTCGCGTGTTCATCTCCGAGCCGGAGAATCTTCAGTCACCTTATCAGGGCACGATTGAGGAGTGGTGGATTTCCTCTTCCCAGTGGCGCCGCGAGGTGACTGACAAAGAAGGCCTGCGCCAGACCATCGTCGTTGCTGATGGCACGAAAACCGAAAAGGATGAGGGTGATTACTTTCCGCTTTGGCTCCGCGAATTCGAGACCGCAATTTTCAATCCCATTCCCAATGCTGATGCTTGGAAGGGTACAGGTGCGGTGATCGAACAGATCACCTTGCCAGACGGTAGAAAGTCAGATGCTTGCGTGCGCGCGAAATCGCAGATAGGCATTGGAGACCGGGCGACCGACGCGTTCTCCAACGTCTGCATTGATGGCGAGGGACGGATGAAATCGGTTGGCAGTCCTCGTTACGGAATGGAATTTCACGACTACAAGCCATTCGGGAAGAAGCAGATTGCACGCAAATACGTGAATGACCCCGAGCCCGGGACCACGATTGTTGGTCAGGTTCTTGTCCTCGAGGACGAGTCCACTGCAAAAGCCGTGTCCGATCGGTATACCCCCCTGCCCAACAATGATGATCGGTTCCAGTCCGCCTTTGTGAATTCGCAGCAAATGGAAAAGCTGACGGACGGAAATGCCGCAATCGCGTGGCCCTCGGTGCGTTCAGGCAATGTGCACGGGCATCTGGCAATTTATTTATCCGCGGACAGCGAGGGGCAGGTCCGCGAGGCGTGGCCTTTGAACTCGGACAATGCGGGTCTCGAGGATCCGGTTCGCGAACAGGTTCGCAGGTGGAGGTTGAAGCCGGCAGTGGATTCGAAGGGCAGGCGATTGCAAGTAGACGGTGGCCTCAGTTTCGTCTTTGATACGAGAATTGAAGATCCGTTACCGACGATCACGGGTGCACAGATAGATAGCGTGGCGAGCGGCTGCGAGTACAAGCCCCTCTTGCCCCCCGGAATACTTCCCAGCGGCACGACGTTCAAGATTCGGGTAGGAGTGAACGAGCAGGGGAAGCTTACTGGCGAGAGTTTTCCACCCGGCATCGCTTGGGATGTGATTCAGAAGGCTGGCCTCCGCACGTCCAGTTGTCGCTTCAAACCGTACGTCGTAAACGGCAAGGCGACTTATTACGCTGTCGAATTTGTGTTTACAGCCCCCTGATGCGACAACGGCATTACCGAGGCGCTGACTTTGTTTCACATTCGCGTCAATGTTGCTTCGTCAGCGTCCATTTCACCCGCGTATACGCCACGCGAAACCCCTTCCGCTCCGCATTCCGCTGTGAATTGCTACCCGCCTCCGCCACCATCATCGCCAGATCGCATCCATGCTCGAACGCATAGCTCATCCGCTCTTGCAGCAGCGCCGCCTGCAGCCCGCGCCGGCGTAATTCCGGAACCGTAGACGAGCCACCAAACAGCGCGACGCCCTCATGGATGCTCAGCACCCCGGCCGCACCAGGTTGACCATCGACCTCCGCCAGAAAACAGGGGCTTTCCTTCCGCGCCACGCAGAGCACTCCCACCTGCTTCACAAATTCCTCAAATTCAGGATGGTCATGCGTCCAGCCGCGCGCACTGATGCTGCCCCATAACTCCCCTTCCTCTTGCCCCACTTCGCGAACGAGAATATTGGCAGGGTGATCGATCGATGGCTTCTCTACGGCCCGGTACATTACGTTGCTCACTTCGACAGGCCGATAGCCACGCGAACAGAGCAACCCCAGCGCAGGTATGCCCACCAGAGGGCTCACCTCATGCATCACCGCGGTGCCGTGTTTGAAGAAGAAGCGTTCCATCCCTTCAAGGGTTGCCGTAGTCAGCTCTTCGAACAATCCCAGGCCGAAACTCTGCGTTGTCGGGGCGTCGACACCGTCGAACACCGCCCTGGCGCCGCCGATTTCCTCCCACTCCGAGCCGCTCTCCGGAAACAGCCGCGCTCTTGCCTCCGCAAACTGCGTGCACGCGTAGCCTTCAGCGCTCTCCAGCCTCTTCGCGAGTTCTCGATCTGCGAACACCATAGTGCTCCTGATCGTACACGCCCGATCCGGCACTGCCGCAAAGCGTTTTTCACGCACCACCAACGCGAGGCATTACCCTAGAACAGATATGCGCCGTCTCGTTCTCGCATCCGCCTCGCCTCGCCGTCGAGAACTTCTCGCGCAGGCAGGCTTTTCATTTGAAGTCCACCCAGCGCACATTCCCGAGGATCCGCTTCCCGACGAAGACCCGATTGCCTACGTCGTCCGTCTCGCTCGCGAGAAAGCAGAGGCCATATTTGCACAACTCTCTGCAGCGCAACGATCCTCCGATGGCGCAGTCGCACTGCAGGTGCTCGGAGCCGATACCACAGTGACGCTCGATAATCACATTCTCGGCAAACCCGAAGATGCAGCCGATGCCGCACGCATGCTGCGCATGCTATCTGGCCGCACTCACCGCGTCATCACCGGAGTGGCGGTTATCACGTCAAACACCACCGAAGTTGCCGCGGAAGTTACGGGCGTCCAATTCTTAGCCCTGTCCGACGAAGAAATCGCAGAATACATCGCTACCGGCGAACCCATGGATAAAGCAGGCGCCTACGCAATTCAAGGCCGCGCCGCCCGCTGGATTCCGCGAGTCCAGGGCTGCTACTTCAACGTCGTCGGCCTGCCAATCGCACTCGTTTCCACGATTCTCGAATCCCTGAAACCTCCCGAAGCCCATCGGTGATCGTGGAAAATAAATTCCTTCCACTTTGCAGATAATTAACCCTGAATGGCGCACGATAGATATGGGAATCCCCAGGGTTGGAATATCCCGGGCATCCGAGATCGCCTGGCGAGGGATACCACCCCCGGGGTAAAAAAATATTTCTGTGGAAATTTGCAGATAATTACGTGGTTTTGTGAAACACCCAGCCGCACGACATGCAGCAACCCGCCTCGCCCCGATAGAGGACAAGCACAAGTACGGATCCTTCACAACAACTCGCCAGTGACTTTGTTGTTATCGCCGGTCAGTTCACGATACCCCTGCAACAAGGAGGCGGGACTACACTCGAACGCCGTCGGACAAATCGCTCCAGCAGTCAGGGACGACTACGCCCGCTTTCACAATTGATGCCGCTGATTTCGCCTTAAGGCTGAACTTCTAGTTTCGCGCCTTTATAAACGACGGTCTTTCCAGCCGGGTTGCTTTCGCCAATCCCCACTCCATGATTCTTGCCTACCGTCACCACGTGAAACGTATGTTCCGTCAGCATCCCTGCAAAACTACCCTCGCGCGCGCCCACGCTGAGGGTTTTTCCCGCGTCATCCCAATGCAATGCAATGGTTGCATGTGCGCCCTTTTGGTAGTTGTAGCCGTCGTTCTCGTCCTCATAGAACGTGAAGTCGCCATCCGCTCCGGGATAAATCCGCAGCTCGATCGGATCGGCCGGTTTCTCCGTTGACCACTCCATCGCTGGCCCCATCGGCACAATCGATCCGGCGCGCACAAACAATGGCAGCTTGCTCAGCGGTGCATCGGCCTCGATCCGTTTGCCGCCTTCTACCTTGTCGCCGGTCCAGAAGTCGTACCAGGTAGTCTTCGGCAGATATACCGTTCTGCTGGTCGCGCCCTGTGTGTAGACAGGGCTCACAAGAATCGCCGGCCCGAACAGATATTCATCCCCGGTATTCTGCGCCTCAACATCATCGCGCCAATCCATCACCAGCGGACGCATCAACGTGCCATGATTGCTCGTCACCTGCCATGCCTGCGAATAGATATAGGGCATCAGCCGATAGCGCAGTGTGTCATAGTCCACCAGGATCTTCTGCGCTTCAGGCCCGTACGACCAAAGCTCGTTCTCATCCGGCCAGCGTGTGCCGTGCACTCTGAAAATTGGTGAGAACGCGCCAAACTGAAACCACCGCACAAACAATTCGCGAAACTTCGGATCGTTCAGATTGCCACCTGAGATGAATCCGCCGATGTCCGTAGTCCAGTAGGGCATTCCCGAGATCGAGTAGTTCAGACCCGCCGGAATCTGCCTCGCGAACGTCATCCAGTTGCTTAACACATCGCCAGACCACGCAGTCACGCCATAGCGCTGAATACCCGCATAACCAGAGCGCGACAAAATGAAGACGCGCTTCTTATCTGAAGCCGCCTGCTGCCCCTCTGAAACGCCGCCCGAATGAAACAGCGAATAGACATTCGCGTAGCGCGCACCCGAACCGATGCTCAGTTTGTGGTCGGTCAGAATGTTGTCCTCGCGACCCTCCGTCTCCGGTTCATCCGTGTCCAGCCACCAGGCGTCTACGCCTTTTTGAAAGAGCGCCGCATTCACATTTGCCCAATACTGTTTCTGCGCTTCCGGATTCGTAGCATCGTAAAGGGCCTGCCCCAGCGGATGAAATCCTCCCGTTAGAGTCTTAGCTACAAACCAGCCGTTCTTGTCGAAATCTTCATACACAGGGCTGCCGGGTCTGAAGTACGGCCACACCGAAACCATCAGGTGAAAATGCTCATCGTGAAGTTTGTTGTTGAGTCCCTGCGGGTCGGGATACTTGTCATTCCACTTCATCTCGCCCATAGTTACCCACCAGAACCAGTCCTGCACAATGTTGTCGACAGGGATATGCAGTGCACGATACTTCGCGGCAACGCCTTCAATCTCCTGCTGCGACAGATACTTGTTCTTGCACTGCCAGAACCCATACGCCCACCGCCCAAACAGCGGAACCTCGCCGGTCAATTCGCGATAGCGCCCGATAATCTGGTCCGCCTCAGGCCCATAAATGAAGTAGTAATCGATACGATCGGCTACCTCCGCGTCGAGGTAGAGCATATGCACAAACCGGTTGTTTACCCGGCTGCGCGATGGATTGTTCCAGAAGATCCCGTAACCATTTGTCGAAACCAGCAGTGGAACCGTGATGTTTGTGTTCTCCTGTGACAGGTCCACGGTTTCGCCGCGATAATTCCATACACCCGCCTGGTGCTGTCCCAGTCCGTAGAGTCCTTCCTGTGAGCCGTAAATGGCAAAAAAGCTCTCCGCGCGAAAGGTCTTTTCTCCGTTCACTTCCACCGGCTTGAGCGATCGATAACTATCCGTCGTGAGCGGCTTGCCGTCGGCGCCGTTAAAGTGAAGCGCGCCGCTCTCCCGCTCGATCACGGCTTTAATCTTCGACGTCGTGAGAGTAACGGATTTGTCATCTGAGGAAACATCAAAATTGGCGGCCGGCCAATCGGACTTGATAACCACATGATCCGAAGGGCGCGCTGTGTTGCCGGACTCCAGGGGCGCGTAGGTCACATGCAGCATATCCGCTGCGTTCACCTGCAGCTTGAGTACCCCATCCTTCTGCTTAACTTCGAGCCCGCCAGTCTGTTTCTCAAAGCTCACCACCGGATTGGGAGGATTCCATTGGGCGCGCGCTCCGGGCGCCGCTAAATAAATGAGGCAAAGGGCAAAATAAGATACCGCAAATCGAACACTTCTCATCGAATACAAGTCCTTTTCAATTTTCAGTCGCTGAACCCATCAAGTTTACCCCCATGGGCTTGATCTGCTGCCGAATCGCCTTCCGGCGCTTGTACTTAAGGCTTCCTCACACGCCCATCCCTCCGTAATGACTCAAAGGTGGGACAGCGTCGGCACAAAATCACCGCAAGTCCTCATTAAGGTGCGTTACACTTCCAATCATTCATTCCCAAAGGGTACGTTCATGCGGAAAAGATTCCCGTCTCTCGCACTTTTGTGTATTTGTGTTCTAGCTCCCGCTCATTCACACGCGCAGTTCCAGGAGCCAACGAAAGAAGAGCTCCAGATGACGCAAGACCCCAAAGCTCCCGGGGCCGACGCTACATACCTGTACCGTGAAGAGATTACTGACGACGCTCTCCATTTCCTCGGCTACTACGTGCGCGTGAAGGTGCTCACAGAGCGGGGCAAGGAACTCGCCACCGTTCGCATACCTTACGAGCACGGCGTCGATACCGTCAACGACATCCAGGGCCGCACGATTCACGCCGACGGAACGGTGATTCCGTTGACCGCGAAACCCGCAGACTTGATGGACTTCAAGGCCAAGGACTATCAGGTGAACTCTGTGGTGATTACGCTTCCCAGCGTCGAGGTGGGCAGCATCCTCGAATATCGCCTGAAAATTCGTTCTCCCGACTACCGAGTTTCCCAGCCCGAGTGGGATATACAGCAGAAATACTTTGTCCACAAAGCTCACTACAGCTTTCATCCGTTTCTGAGTCCAGGCGAATACGTCTCCGATGGCCACGGCGATTCTCTTAACCGCCTCATGTACGGATCGCGGGTTCCGCCGCCCATTGTGATTAACTACGACAAGAACAAGAACGTATACACGCTCGATGTAACCGATGTTCCGGCCATTCCTGACGAAGACTGGATGCCGCCGCTCAATACACTGAAATATCGTGTCAAGTTCTATTACACGAACGCCGAGACAGGACCTGAGTTTTGGCAGGACGCCGGCAAGAAATGGGCCAAGCGTACGCAGGATTTCGCCAACCCATCCGGCACTCTGAAACTAGCCGTCGCCGAAATCGTCGCGCCAACAGACACTGAGGAACAAAAGGCCCGCAAGATTTACGCCGCGGTCCAGAAGCTCGACAACACAGTTTTCAATCGGAAGAAGTCGCAGGCGGAGCGCAAGAAAGAAAAGCTGAAGGAAATTCGCACTGCCGAGGACGTATGGAAGCAGAAGAGCGGATCGGACGACGACATTACTCTGTTATTCGTTGCTTTGGGACGCGCGGCAGGGTTGAAGGTGTTCGCGGCGCAAGTAGTCGATCGCAACCATGCCATGTTCGACGATCACTATCTATCCACAAGTCAGCTCGATGATTATCTCGCCATTGTTGTCCTCGACGGCAAAGATGTTTATCTCGATCCCGGACAGAAGATGTGCCCCTTCGGTCAGTTGCACTGGAAGCATACCCTTGCAACCGGCTTCCGGCAGACTGAAAGCGGCCCCGCTCCCGTCACGACGCCCAGTAACTCCTACAAGACCGCAGTGGTGCAACGCGTCGCTGATCTCAAAGTTGAGCCGGATGGCGCGGTTTCCGGTACTGTTCGTTTTCTGATGACCGGACCGGATGCAATGTATTGGCGCCAGCTCGCCATCCAAAACGATCAGGAAGAAGTCAAGAAGCGTTTCAACGAAGATACACAGGACGATTTTCCCGACGGCGTAAGAGGCGAGCTCGATCACTTTCTCGCACTTGATGACTACACATCCAATCTCCTCGCTGTTGTCAAGGTTTCCGGGAACATCGGCAGCGCAACCGGCAAGCGCTTCTTTCTGCCCGGTCTGTTTTTCGAAGCCCGCGCCAAGCATCCCTTCGTCGCGCAAGACAAGCGTGTCAGTCCCATTGATGTTCATTATTCCAAGACGGAAGAAGATGACGTCACCTATCACCTGCCTCCTGGCTTTTCTGTCGAGAGCGCGCCTCAGCCCAGTAATCCAATGTGGCCAGCTCACGCCATTCTCAAAATCTCCGAGACCACAGGCCCAGACAGCGTAAACGTGCTGCGGACATTGGTGTATAACTTCACCTTGCTTCCCCCGGCGGATTACTCCAGCATCCATGAGTTCTATCAAAAGGTCGCCACAGCCGATCAACAACAACTCGTCCTGACCCACTCCTCCGTTGCCAAGGGAAATTGAACATGAGATTTTGGCTTGCCTCCCGCGCTCGACTCACGCACATTTTGGTGGCCGCTATCTTCGTCTGTACCGCCAAGCCGGGTCCAGCCGGGATATTTGGCAAGTCTCAGGCCGTTCCGCAATGGGGACTTGACGCCAATAAAACGCACACCCCCGATTACGTCAAAGACGCGGCCGCCGTAATCCTCTACGACGAATACGTCGAGACCATCGATGCCCAGGGCCGTGCGGTCGAGCGTGAGCGCGAAGCCATCCGCATTCTCAAGCCGCAGGGCCGTCACAACACCTGCCAGGTCGCCTACGACGTCGACGAAAAGATCAACTACTTCCGAGTCTGGACCATTGCCGCTGATGAAAAGCAATACATGGCACAGGACACCGACTTCACAGAAGAGGGCGATACCGATACGCCCACCATGCTCTCAACGACGAAGGTCCGCATTGCTCATCCGCCCGCGGCCGACGTAGGCGCTACCATCATCTGCGAGTCCGAGGAGGTTCTCAGACCCTTCTTTCAGGAGAAGATTTGGCACATTCAAAACGGCATTCCCGCCGTCTACCAGGCGCTTGAAGTGGATCTCCCGCCCGGTAGCGCGCATTCACAATCGTGGCACCAGTTCAAACCCGTTGCCCCGACAGAGGTCGCCCCCAACCACTGGCGATGGGAAGTTAAAGATGTGCCCGCCCTCAATCTGCGTGATGTTCCCTCTCATCCGGAGTGGGCTGCGCTCGCCGCCCGCATGTCAGTGCTCTGGGGCGAAGCCGCCGTAGAGGGAACCGACAATCAGTGGCGCGCGCTGGGACAGTGGTTCACCACTCTCGAGGCAGACCGCCCCACACCATCTCCCGAAATTACGGCCAACGTGCAGGCCCTCATCGCCGGAGCCCCTGATTTCTACACCAAACTGAGCCGGATTACTGATTCCATACAGAAAAATATTCGCTACTTCATCGTCGAGCGCGGAATTGGCGGCCTTCAGGCCAACCATGCCGCGGACATCTTCCGCAATCGGTATGGCGACTGCAAAGACAAGACGACGCTGCTGATCGCGATGCTTCAGGTCGCAGGGATTCATGGCTACTACGTGCCCGTTGACACTCGTCGTGGCAGTGTCGATCCCGTGGATCCATCGCTTTATGGCAATCATATGATCACTGCCATCGAAGTTCCCCCGGACGTCCAGGACCCTCGCCTAATGGCGATAGTCACGGCGAAAGATGGCAAGCGATACCTCATCTTTGACCCCACCAACGAGCGCACCCCGGTTGGAAATCTTCCCTCTTACCTCCAGGGCAGTTACGGGATTCTCTCGGCAGGATCGGCAAGCCAGGTCATCGCACTGCCTGTACTTTCTCCCGAAGCCAACGGAACCGAGCGCAGGGGCGCGTTCACCCTCTCGCCGGAAGGCACGCTGACTGGCTTAGTCGATACCACGCACTCCGGCCCGGAAGGAGCCGATTTGCGCATGATTCTCAAATACTCCGATGAAAAACAACGCCGCGAATCCCTTGAAACGGAGGTCGCGCATGACGTGCCCGGAGTTGTGTTGAACTCCTTCCAGTTTGTCCAGCCCTCCGAGCTCGACAAGCCAATTGAAGTTCATTACAAACTCACAGCAAATCAATACGCACGCCAGGCTGGCCCCCTCCTCCTGGTTCGTCCGCGCGTCATTGGATCCCACGCAATGCCATTCGACGATAAGCCGCGCACTGTCCCCATCGATCTCACAGCGACCGGGCGGTGGCGTGACAGCTTCGACATCGCCCTGCCTCCTGGCTACGTCGTCGACGAAACTCCTGACACCGTTGCTGTCGATACCGATTTCGCCAGCTATCACTCCGCCATCACTGCGAAAAACAACCAGCTCCACTACGAACGCGAATACATCGTCCGTCAGATCGAGATTCCGCCAGACAAGGCCGCCGACTTCCGCAAACTCCAGAACGCAATCCTCAGCGACGAAAAGGGAACCGCAGTCCTCAAGAAGCAGTAGAACTGCTTCTTTGCAATCACGTTTGGATGGATAGATCCTCTGCCGACTGCATCTCTTTTGCCTTTCCATCATCTACTTCAATAGTTGTCGTTCCTTGAGAGATAGCCGGACATATTCCTGATGACCCCGCCACTTCTTTCTCCATTTCAGCTTCGATCGGTCAGCTTCGCCAATCGCATCGGCGTTTCGCCAATGTGCCAGTACTCGTCCGAAGACGGCTTCGCTACTGACTGGCACCTCGTTCACCTGGGAGCGCGCGCCCAGGGCGGCGCCGGACTGGTCATGATTGAGGCCTCTGCCGTTCTGCCCGAGGGCCGCATCTCTTCTGCCGACCTCGGCATCTGGAAAGACGAGCACGTCCCCAAATTGGCCCAGATCGCCAGCTTCATCCGCTCCCAGGGAGCTCGCGCCGGAATCCAGCTTGCCCACGCAGGCCGCAAAGCCAGCATGACCGCACCATTCCGCGGCGAACGCCTCCTCACTCCAGAAGAAGGCCGCTGGGAGCCCGTCGCGCCGAGCGCAATCCCTTTCTCTCCCAATTACGCGATGCCCCGTGCCCTTGATCAGGCCGGAATCGACGACGTCGTGCGCGCCTTTGCGCGGGCTGCTCAACGGGCAATTAGGGCAGGCTTCGATCTCATCGAGATACATGCCGCCCATGGCTACCTGCTTCACGAGTTTCTTTCGCCGCTCGCAAACCACCGCACAGATGCCTATGGCGGCAGCTTCGAAAACCGCGTTCGCCTCCCTCTCGCCGTCGTAGATGCCGTCCGGGCAGCTTGGCCTGCTCATCTGCCCCTTTTCGTTCGAATTTCCGCTACTGACTGGGCAGACG
>Ga0207683_10004307_pt1 | contig 12292 bp, 9 predicted proteins | sample KBSM73metaG_FD_184333 | JGI IMG/M metagenome (GOLD analysis project Ga0207683, IMG submission 184333) | Miscanthus rhizosphere microbial communities from Kellogg Biological Station, Michigan, USA - KBS M7-3 metaG (SPAdes) (version 2) | ecosystem: Host-associated > Plants > Roots > Rhizosphere >...
CCGACGCCAAGGTGCTCATCACCGGCGAGAGCGGCGTCGGCAAGGAACTGGTGGCGCGCGCCATCCATACCAGCAGCCCCCGGGCCGAGCGCGCCTTCATCGCCGTCAACTGCGCCGGCCTGCCCGAGACCCTGCTCGAGTCCGAGCTTTTCGGCCACGTCAAGGGCAGCTTCACGGGCGCCTACCGCGACAAGCCGGGCAAGCTCGAAACCGCCGACGAGGGTACCATCTTCCTCGACGAAGTCGGCGAGATGACGCTGCGGATGCAGGGCCTGCTGCTGCGGTTCCTGGAAACCGGCGAACTGCAGAAGGTGGGCGCCGAGCGCGCCGGCCGCCGCGTCGACGTCCGGGTGGTGGCCGCCACCAACCGCAACCTGCAGGACCTCATCGCCCAGGGCCAGTTCCGCGAAGACCTCTACTACCGCCTCAACGTCATCCACTTCTGGGTGCCGCCGCTCCGCGAGCGCAAGGAAGACATCCCCGGCCTGATCCAGTACTTCCTCTCCCGGTTCACCGCCACCAACGGCTACCTGGTGAAGGGACTCGACGCCGACGCCTTCCAGGCGCTCTGCGACTATCCGTGGCCCGGCAACGTCCGCGAGCTCGAGAACGTCGTCGAGCGCCTGATCGTCACCGGCCGGCACGAGCAGGTGCGGCCGGAAGATCTGCCGCCGGAAATCCGGACGCAGCGCGGCGGCCTCGGGCTGAAGCCGAAGCGCGAACGGCGCAAGACGGTCGTCGACGATCTCTACAAGCGGCTGCGCGACGACCGCGAATCGTTCTGGACGGCGGTCTATCCCCTTTACATGGCGCGCGAGATCACCCGGCAGAACGTCCGCGACGTGATCCGCAAGGGCCTCGAGGAAGCCAAGGGCAACTACAAGATCGTCTGCAAGCTGTTCAACATCGAATCAGCCGACTACAAGAAGTTCCTGAATTTCCTCCGGAAGCACGATTGCCAGCTTCCCTTCAAAGAGTTCCGTCAGTAGGACTGTCCCATGTACGAGACGTTCTACGGACTGCAGGAACGGCCGTTCGATCTCACGACGAACCCTCGCTTCCTGTTCCTGACGCCCCGCCACCGCGAGGCCTTGAGCACGCTGCGCTACGGCCTGTCCGCGCCGCGCGGGCTCACCGTCCTGCTCGGCGACGCCGGCACCGGCAAGACCACCGTGCTCCGCGCCGCGCTGAACGAGGAGCGCCGGCCGGAGAACCGCAACGTCCTGCTCACCAACCCGACGCTGACGCGGCCGGAGTTCTACGAGTTCATCGCCCGCGGCTTCGGCCTCGACGAGAGCTGCGTCCAGTCCAAGGCGCGCTTCCTCACCGAGTTCCAGCGCGACGTCTTCGAGCGCCACGAAGCGGGCGGCCTGACCACGCTGATCATCGACGAGGCGCAGAGCCTGCCCTACGAGCTGCTCGAAGAAGTGCGGCTCCTCGCCAACATCGAGACGTCGACCGTCAAGCTCCTCAACCTGGTGCTGGTCGGCCAGCCCGAGCTCGCTGACCGCCTGAACGAGCAGTCGCTGCGCCAGTTGAAGCAGCGCATCACGCTGCGGGCGCAGCTGACGCCGCTCGATCTGAAGGAGACGGCCGCCTACGTCGCCGGCCGGCTGCGGATCGCCGGCGGGAACGTCAGCGAGATCCTCACCAAGAACGCCGTCCTCGCCATTCACGAAATTTCCAACGGCCTGCCGCGCATCGTCAACGTCCTCGCCGACAACGCGCTGATGGGCGGCTTCGCCACCCACACCAAGCCGGTGGATGCCGCCATCGTCCGCGACGTGGGCCGCGACTTCGATTTCGGCCTGGGCGGCGTTGCCGCGCAGCCGCCCTTCGCCGTTCCGGCTGCCGCCGCCCGTCCGAACGGCGTGCCGGCGGACCGGACGCCCCCGACCAGCGATGACACGGCCAATATCAGCGTGATCGATCGCGGCCTCGGCGACGGCCGGCCGTCGTCCCCGGACGACACAGCGGCACGAAAGAAGCGGTTTCTGTTCTTTTGAGCCGGGCGGACCGTTGCAGTAGGCAGGACGGCCGCGCCGCAGCGGCTGCGGGAGGAAATGGACACGACATGGGCACTACGACTTCGCACCGACTCCGGGCTGCCGCGTTCGCGCTGAGCGGCTTCGTCGCCGCCGCGCCGGCATGGGCCCAGACACCGGCGCAGCCGGCGCCGACGGCGCCGGCACGGCCCGGCACCACCCCGCCGGTCCAGGGCCGGCCCGCGGCGACGGTCTCCACCGGCATCGCGACGGCAACCGACTACGTCATCGGCCCCGATGACGTCCTCGGCATCGTCTTCTGGCGGGACACCGAGATGAGCGGCGACGTCACGGTCCGGCCCGACGGCATGATCACGCTGCCGCTGCTGCAGGACATCAAGGCGGCGGGGCTGCGGCCCGAGGAGCTGCGGGCGAAGATCGTCGAGGCGGCGACCAAGCTGATCGAGGACCCGAACGTGTCGGTCATCGTCCGCCAGATCAACAGCCGCAACGTCTTCATCACCGGTGCGGTCCTGCGGCCTGGCCCCTTTCCGGTCTCGGGGCAGATGACCGTGGTGCAGCTCATTTCCGTGGCCGGTGGCCTGACCGAATTCGCCGACAAGAGCAACATCACCATCCTGCGCAACGAAGCGGGCAAGCCCCCGCAGACGTTCCGGTTCAACTACAAGGACGTGTCGCGCGGCAAGAACATGCAGCAGAACATCATCCTCAAGCCGGGTGACACGGTGACCGTCCCGTGAAGTCACCCATGGCCGAACTCCCCCGGTTCATCATCGCTCTCGTCGCGACCGGTGTCTTCACGTGTGCCCTGACCGGCAGCGCGCAGGCCCAGGTGCAGGCGCCACCCGCGCCGGTCACGCAGCCGCCGCCGCCGGCCCCTCCGCAGCCCCCGCCGACGATCAACCGTCGACGCGCGGTGCGTGGATTGTTTGGCGGAGGCCCGACGCCCGACCTCAATCGCTGGCGAAACGAGCTCGCGGTGACCGCGAGCTTCCTCGGAGGCTACGACGACAACGCGAGCCCCACGGGTGGTCCCGCGATCGGCACCCCAGGGATCGATCCACGGCTGTCGCAGAGTGCCTACATCGGAACGGCCGACATCGGGTTCGAGTACGGTCGGGCCAAGCTCACGCGGATGTTCACGCTGGGCGGGAACGCCTTCTTCAACGACTACCGCGATCTCGATCTCGGCATCTCCAGCGGCGGCAACGTTCGCCTCGGTATGACGTCGCCGATCGGGCGAAGCGTCACCGGACGCGCGAACGCCGCGTTCTCGAGCGATCCCCAGTACGATCTGTCGAGCCGTCTGCCCGGGGTCGGCGAGATTCCGGTGTCGTCGGTGGATGCACCGCCGCTCCTGCCGGCCATGACCGGCTTGAACGACGCGCGCTCCAATACCGTCTTCGGCGGCGCCGGGCTCGACTGGCAGGCCGCCCACCGGAGCATGGTTGGCGTCACCGTCAACTACTACAACCGCAACTATTCGGGCACGTCGTCGGCCACGCTGGGAGACTCGTCCGGCTACCGCGCCGGCGTATCCCTCGCACAGACCCTGTCCCGCCGCTCGAGCCTCCGAACCACCTACGAGTACGGGAACAGCACGGTTACGGAACTGGACGTCGATCGCCCATCGAGAGATCATCGAATCGAGGTCGGCCCGGCCTACGAGCGGCGCCTGTCGCCCTCGCGGGGACTGCGGCTGGCGGGATCCGTCGGTGCCATTCGCGTCGAGACCCTGAGCACGTTTCGCGACCGGCTGGTGAGCTACTGGTCACCGTCCGGGTCGGCCTCGGTGGACGTCGATCTCGTCCGAACCTGGCAGGCCCGCGGTGACTACCGCCGCGAAATCTCGGTGCTCGACGGGCTGGTGCCGCAGACCTATCTCGCCGACAACCTCACGACCTCCGTCGCCGGCTATCTCAATCGGCGGACCCGGCTCGAGCTCTTCGCCGACTACGTGAAGGGCACCTCCCCGCAGGATCCGCGGCTGAACGATTTCGACACCGTCGGCGCGCGCGCCCACACCCGTATCGCCCTCACGCGGTTGCTCGCGATGACGGCGGAGTACGACTTCTACCGCTACCACTTCTCCAACGCCAACGTGTTGCCCGAGAGTCTTCCGTCGCGCTTCACGCGCAACGCCGTGCACGTCGGTTTCACGCTCTGGCTGCCGCTCATTTCGCCGCCCGCCGCCGCCAGCCACTGATTGTCGAGAGCTCACCCATGCTGCCTGGACGCAAATACACGCCACAGGATTTCGGCCGCATCCTGTGGAACCGCAAGTGGATCCTCACGGTACCGCTGTTCGCCGGCCTCTTCTTCGCGCTGCTCTATTCGCGGCGACTGCCCGACGTCTACGAGTCGGACACGCTCATCCAGGTCGTGCCGCAGCGGATCCCTGACGTCTACATCAAGTCGACGGTCACCGCCCGGGTCGAGGACCGGCTCAAGGCGATGACGCAGGCCATCATGAGCCGTACCCGGCTCGAACAGGTGGTCCAGACGTTCGACTTGTATCCGTCGATGCGCGCCCGCGCGGCAATGCAGGACGTGATCGAGCGGATGCAGAGCGACGTACGCGTCGACATGGTCGGCAGCAACCGCGAGCGCGAGGTCGATTCGTTCCGTATCACCTTCAGCTACGGCGAGCCGCACGTCGCCCAGCAGGTCACGGCCCGTCTCGGCTCGCTCTTCATCGAAGAGAACGCGCGCGATCGCAACTCGCTCGCCGAACAGACCAGCGCCTTTCTCGACAGTCAGCTGACCGAAGCCCGGGGACGGCTCGAAACGCAGGAGAAGAAGCTCGAACAGTTCCGCGAGCAGCACTCCGGCAGCCTGCCGACGCAGCTGCCGTCCAACCTGCAGGCGGCGCAGAACGTGCAGCTGCAGCTCACCCAGATCACCGAGTCGATGGCGCGCGATCGCGATGAGAAGCAGCGGCTGCAGCGCCTCTACACCGAAGCGACGGCCGAGCTCGACTCGCTGAACCGCAGCCTGCCCGCCGAGTCGCGGCAGGCGGTCGACGCCAACGGCGTGCCGATCGGCGCGACCTCGGCGCAGCGCCTGGCCGCCCTGAAGGAACGCCTCGCGACCGCGGAGCTGCGCCTCAAGCCCGAGCACCCCGACATCCGCCGCATGAAGCGGCAGATTCAGGATCTCGAAGCGCAGGTGCAGGCCGAGGGCGGCGGGGCCGGGCCGGCAACCCAGACGCCGCGCGCGCTGTCGACCGACGAGTTGAGCCGCCGGGAGCGCGTCCGTGAGATGCGGGCCCAGGTCGAGAGCCTCGACCGCCAGATCGCGTTCAAGGAAGGCGAGGAGCGCCGGCTCCGCGCGCAGGTGGCGCAGTACCAGAACCGGATCGATGCGGTGCCGGGGCTCGAGTCGGAGTGGATTCGGCTCTCGCGCGACTACGAGACGCTGCAGGCCAACTATCGCGACCTCCTGCAGAAGTCGGAGAACTCGAAGATGGCGGCGAAGATGGAGCTGCGCCAGGGCGGCGAGCAGTTCCGGATCATCGACGCGGCACGCGCCTCCGACCGACCGGTCAGCCCCGATCGGCTGCGCATCGTCCTGATTGGCGCCATCGCCGGCCTCTTCCTCGGCATTGCCGTGGTCGGCTTGCGCGAATTCGCCGACACCAGCTATCGCAGCGAGCCCGACGTGCTGAACGCGCTCGCGCTGCCCGTCCTGGTCCAGATTCCTTTCGTCGCCACCGCGATCGAGCGCCGGAAGCGTCAGCGCGGCCGCACGATGATGACGGCCGCGGCTGTGGCCCTGCTGGTCGTCTGTGGGGGCATCTTCTGGCATCTCCAGCTCTGGAAGTACGCGCATTGAGATCGACGATCGGCCGTCCGCCATCCGCGCCGAAGACTGAGGACACGCATGGGACGAATTGACGACGCGCTGCGCCGCACGAGCGGCCAAGACGAGCCGCGGACGCCGGGCAACCAAGCCGGCGGCAGCGACGCGTTCTCGTCGCCCTGGGACTTCGACGATCGCCAGGCGTCCGGCCAGACGGCGGCACCGGAACCGCCTCGTACACCGGCCATCACGATCGAACGCGTGACCTCGGGCGCCGACACCGTCGCGCAACCGACGACGACCACGAGCTACGTCGGCAATCTCGGCGTCTTCACCGGCTTCGATCCGGCGACCGAGGACAAGCTGGTCGTCGGGCCGAACGCGAACAACGCCCTGGTCGAGCAGTTCCGCAAGCTGGCGGCGACGCTGCACCAGATGCAGCTCGTTCGCGGGCTGAAGACGCTGCTCATCACCAGCGCCCTGCCGACCGACGGCAAGACGCTCACCGCCACCAACATCGCCCTGACGTTGAGCGAGTCGTATCGACGCCGGGTACTGCTGATCGACGCCGACCTGCGGCGCCCGGCACTGCACCAGATCTTCCGCGTGCCCAACGCCGTCGGCCTGAACGAGGGCCTCAAGGCGAAGGGCGACGGCCGCCTGAGCGTGCTCAAGATCAGCGACACGCTGACGCTGCTCCCGGCCGGACGGCCCGAGCCGGATCCGATGAGCGGCCTGACGTCGGCGCGGATGGCCAACATCATCGAGGAAGCCGCGACGCGGTTCGACTGGGTGCTGGTCGATACCCCACCGATCGGACTCCTCGCCGATGCGAACCTGCTGAGCGTGATGACCGACGGCGCGCTGCTCGTGATTCGGGCCAACCAGACGCCGCACGCCAGCGTGTTGAAGGCGGTGCAGGCGCTGGGCCGCGAGCGCATCCTCGGCGTGGTCCTGAACGGAACCGAGTCCCTGGGTCGGGAGGCGGAGTACTCGCAGTACTACGCGCCCGTTGTACCGCCGGCGACCCGCTAGGCATGGCGATGACGGCGCTCGTGGGTGGAGGCGGCTGGCGCAACGCGCTGCTCGTCGTCGTCGACCATCTGCTGTTCGTCGCGGCGGTACTGGTGGCCGTGTGGCTGCGTCTTGGCTACAACGAGTGGGTGTTCGGCTGGCACCTCGTGTGGCGCGCGTCGCTCGTCGCCCTGGTGCTGCAGGTCACCATGCACTACTGCGATCTGTACGACCTTCGCACGATCCGCAACCGCCGCAACCTGTTCGTCGGCGCCCTCCAGGCGGTGGCCGCCGCGTCGCTGATCCTCGCCATCCTCTACTATTGGCTGCCCGACCTGATGCTCGGCCGCGGCGTGCTGGTGATGGCGGCCGCGCTGATGCTCGGGCTGGTGGTGGCGTGGCGGATCGGGTTCGAATGGCTGTCGGCCCGGCTGGGCCCGTCCGAGCGCCTGCTGATCGTCGGCACGAGCAGCGCGGCCATCGAGCTGGCGCGGGAGCTCTACGAGCGGCGTCATCACCTCGGCGTGGAGCTCGTCGGCTTCGTCGACGCCGACGAGTCGAAGGTCGGCCAGCCGGTGCTCAACCCCGGTGTCATCGGCACGATTCCCGACATTCCGGCGATCGTCGCCGCGCACAAGGTCGACCGCGTCGTCGTCAGCCTCGCGAACGCGCGGGGCAAGTTCTCGATGGACGCGCTGCTGGAGATCAAGCTGCGGGCCGGGGTTCGCTTCGATCATCTGGCATCGATTTACGAGGAGTACACCGGCAAGATCGCGGTCGAGAACCTGCGACCCAGCTGGCTGATCTTCTCGTCCGGGTTCCGCAAGACCAGGCTGCTGATCGCCGCGAAGCGGACCATGGATCTTCTCCTCGCGTCGATCGGCCTGCTCCTCGCGCTGCCGGTGATGGCCGTCGCCGCGGTGCTGATCAAGCTGACGTCGCCGGGGCCGATCTTCTACCATCAATCGCGCGTCGGCCAGAACGGGCGCGTCGTCACGGTGCACAAGTTCCGGTCGATGCGCACCGACGCCGAGCTCAAGACCGGCGCGGTATGGGCCCAGCAGAACGATCCGCGCGTGACCAGCTTCGGACGGTTCATGCGCAAGACGCGGCTCGACGAAATCCCGCAGCTCTGGAACGTGTTCCGCGGCGAGATGAGCTTCGTCGGTCCGCGGCCCGAGCGCCCGGAGTTCGTCGCGAAGCTGACGAAGGAGATTCCCTTCTACGGCCAGCGACACGTGGTGAAGCCCGGCCTGACCGGATGGGCGCAAGTGCGCTACGCCTACGGCGCCTCGGTGGAGGACGCCATCCAGAAGCTGCAGTACGACCTGTTCTACATCAAGCACCTGTCGCTGGCGCTCGACCTGTACATCGTGTTCGAGACGGCGAAGACGGTCGTGCTCAGGCGGGGATCGTCGTGAAGAACGCAGGCCAGGCTCCGATCGTGAACGCGATGAGCGTCGACGTCGAGGACCACTTCCACGTGTCGGCGCTCGCGGCCGTGGCCCCTCGTCACCGCTGGGACGAGTTCGCGCCGCGCGTCGTCGACAACACGCTGCGGCTGCTCGACATCTTCGCCGCTGCCGACACCAAGGCCACCTTCTTCATTCTCGGCTGGGTCGCGGCACGGCACGTCGATCTCGTCCGGCGCATCGCCGCCGGCGGACACGAGATTGCGTCGCACGGGTTCCACCACGAGCTGGTGTACGACCTCTCCCCCGAGAAGTTCCGCGAGGACGTGCATCGCGCCAAGACCCTGCTCGAGGATCAGAGCGGCGTGGCGGTTCGCGGCTACCGCGCTCCGAGCTTCTCGATCACGGCGCGCAACTTCTGGGCGTTCGACGTCCTGATCGAGACCGGGCATGGCTACGACGCGAGCATCTTCCCCGTGGTCCACGATCGCTACGGCGTGCCCGGGGCGCCGCGGCACCTGCACGTCATCCCCCGCAGCGAGGGTCGGATCGACGAGGTGCCGCCGGCCACGGTCCGCCTCGCCGGGGTCAACTTCCCCATCGCCGGCGGCGGCTACTTCCGCCTGTTCCCCTATGGCTGGACGGCGTGGGGGTTCAGGCGCCTCAATGACGGCGACCGCCGCCCGGGCGTCTTTTACCTGCACCCGTGGGAGATCGACCCCGATCAGCCGCGGCTGCCGGTGTCGGGACTGTCGCGGCTACGGCATTATGGCAACCTGCAGCACACCGAGCAGCGGTTGCAGCGCCTGCTGCGCGAGTTCCGGTTCGCACCGATCCGGGATCTGATCGCGAGCAACACCTGGCCGGAGACGGCCGTTCACTACGACGAACTGGCCCAATAGGGAGAGCCGGTTTCACACGGAGACGACTGCCAGTCATGGACACACAGTTGGAGCAAGCCATCCGACGCTTCGTCGTCGACACGTTCCTCTTCGGCAAGGGCGGCGAGACGCTCGGCGACCAGGACTCCCTGCTCGATCGGGGCATCATCGACTCGACCGGCGTGCTCGAGCTCGTGGCGTTCATCGAGGGCGATTTCGGCATCGTCGTCGACGATGACGATCTCGTGCCGGCCAATCTCGACTCGATCGCCGGGGTGGCGGCGTTCGTGCGCGCGAAGCGGAGCGCCCAGGGCGCGGCCGTGGAGGGCTGACGTGTCGGCAGTAGCCCAGCCCACCGCCGTCCGCGATGGCGAGACGATCCGGTCGATCGAGCTCGCCGTGCTGGGCGCCGCGCTGGTCTTCTGTTACGTCGACGTGTTCCGCATTCTGGTCGGGCAATGGTGGACGAACGACGTCTATTCTCACGGCTTCCTGATCCCGGCCATCGCCGCATTCTTCGTCTGGCATCGACGTGATGCGTTGGCGCGGAGCGAGCGGGTCCCGCAACCGCTGAAAGGCGGCATCGTGATGACGGGCGGCCTGGTCATGCTGGCATTGGGGCGGGCCATCGACGTGGTCGGGCTGCAGGAGCTGTCGCTGATCCCGGTCCTGGCCGGCCTGGTGCTCTGGTACCGCGGTCCGGCAGCGCTGCGGCTGCTGGCGTTTCCGATCGGCTATCTGCTGTTCATGATGCCGGTGTGGGATCTCGCGCTCGATCGACTCCACTATCCATTCCAGCGGCTCTCGGCCTCGCTCGGCGCGCGCCTGATCGAGCTCGCCGGCGTGCCGGTGCGCCTCGACAACATCTACCTCGAGCTGCCGAACATCACGCTCGAGGTCGCCAAGGTGTGCAGCGGCATCAGCTATCTGGTCGCGGTCGCGGCGATCGGCATCCCGCTCGGCGTGTATACGTTCCCGGATCTCCGGCGCCGCGTCCTGCTCCTCGTCGGCGCGATTGGTATCGCCGTCCTCGGCAACGGGCTCCGCGTCTCGCTCATCGGGTACCTGGCGTACCACGATGTCTCGCAGGCGCTCCACGGCCCTGGACACGTGTTCCAGGGGCTGTTCGTGGCGATGCTCGGCTATGGGGCGCTGTTTGGCGGCGTCGCGCTCCTCCGTCGAGTGCCGGCCGGGCGCACGGCGAGAGCGTCCGCGGCACCGCAATCGAGCACGGCCCCCACGTCCGCGCCACAGTTCCGGCGCTCCCTGGCCGTGGTGCCGGTTCTTGCGCTGGCGCTGACCGGCCTCGCCCGCGCCGCGCCTGCCGTCGATTCGACGCCGGTCGGCAAGCTCCCGGCCCCGCGACCGGCGGTCGGCTCGTGGGTGAGCATCGAGCCGCCACGTGCCGTCGGACCGGCCGGCAGGACGGTGGTCGAGCCCAACGACGTCTGGGTGAACTACACGCGTGCTGGGCTCGGATCGGTGCAGCTCTACGTGGGGTGGTTCCGCTCGCAGGCGACGTCGCGGCGCGCTTCGTACTGGACCGACGCCTTCGAGCCCGAGGCCCGTCGCCGCGTCATCGAGGCCGGCACGCGGCAGATCGAGGTGAACTGGCTCCAGGAGGCCTCGGGCGAATCCGCGGTCGAGATTGCGTATTGGTTCGATCTCGGCTCATCGACCACCTCCGTGAGCCGCGTTGCCGCCAAGGTGAACGCACTCCGCTCCGCCGTGCAAGGCAGCGTCGAAACGCCGCGCGTGTGGGTGGTGACCGCCGAGGTGCGTCGCAGCGCGCCTGGTGAAGCCCGGCGCGCCATCGACGAGTTCATCGGCGCGCTGCTGACGTCGGACACCGGGCCGGCGCCGAGATAAAGAGGATCCGCCTGTGCGCAAGAAGGCGTTCAATCTCTATCTCCTGTTTCTTCTGAGCTGGTTCCTGCACCTGACGGCGCGGGTGCCGGCGCTCGGCGCGATGCGGCTCGACCTGATCCTCCTGGTTGTGATCACGGGAATGATTCTCGCGTCCTCGGAGGAATCACCCGGCTCGGGCGACCCGGCCATCCGCAAGTTGATTCTGACCATCGCCGGCATGGCCGTGGTCACGGTGCCGTTCGTCGAGTGGCCGGGCACGGTGCTGCGCGCCGGGCTCCCCGACTTGATCAAGGCCTTCGTGTTCTTCTACTTCACCGCGGAGCTCGTGACCACCGAGCGCCAGGTGAAGCTCCTGATGATGGTGTTCCTCCTCGGGCAGAGCTTCCGCGTCGTGGAGCCGCTGTACCTGCACCTCACTCAGGGCTACTGGGGCTCGATCACGACGATGTACGGCGACGACGGCCTGGAAGTCATGGATCGGCTGGCCGGAGCGCCGAACGACGTCGTCAACTCGAACGGGCTCGCCTTCATCATCCTGACCGTCATTCCCTTCTTCAACTACATCGGTCCGATCTCCAGGACCGGCACCCTGCTGTACCTCGCCTTCCTGCCCGTGGGCATCTACACGTTGATGTTGACGGCATCGCGCTCGGGCATGCTCGGCCTGGGCATCACCATCCTGATGATGTGGTGGAAGACGAAGCACAAGGTGCTGTTCACCACGGTGATGGTGGTCGGCGCCCTCGTGGCCGCCAACAGCCTGTCGGCCGATCTCGCCGATCGCTACGAATCAATTTTCAGCTCGCACACGAAGAACGCGACGACCTCGCAGGGTCGCATCGCCGGCGTGCAGAAAGATCTCACCGTCGCGATGCGGCGGCCGATCTTCGGCCACGGGCTCGGGACGTCGCTCGAGGCCAACGCCCATTTCGCGGGAGAGGCCCAGCCGTCCCACAACCTCTACACCGAAGTGGCGCAGGAGCTCGGGTTCGTCGGGCTCGCACTCTTCGTGACGTTCCTCTGGAAGGTCGCCAGGAACGTCAGCCGGACGCTGAAGGCGCTGCGGGCCTCGGGACTGCAGGACGGGATCATCTTCCGGCTGTCGCAGGCGGTCCAGGTCTGGTTCGGCATGAACCTGCTGTTCAGCTTCGCGTCGTACGGCCTGACCAGCTACGAGTGGTACTTCCTGGCCGGCCTGGCCGAGGTGTTACGCCGCTTCACGCCGGACCTGAAGGGCGCTGCGCCCATGCCGCAGGCGGCACCCGCCGCGGCGGCGGCCGGTGGCATCGCGGCTGGCGGCCTGCAGCCG
>Ga0207683_10004310_pt1 | contig 12282 bp, 15 predicted proteins | sample KBSM73metaG_FD_184333 | JGI IMG/M metagenome (GOLD analysis project Ga0207683, IMG submission 184333) | Miscanthus rhizosphere microbial communities from Kellogg Biological Station, Michigan, USA - KBS M7-3 metaG (SPAdes) (version 2) | ecosystem: Host-associated > Plants > Roots > Rhizosphere >...
CAGCTTTTCATTGGAGCGGTCGCGCAGCCAGCCGCGCCACAAGAGCTCGAACACATAGGGCGAGGGGAACTTCGGCGCCTGGCCGAAGCCGCCCCACACCGTGTCGCACTCCTGCACGATGCGGTTGGCGACCTGGTCGAGCAGGGAAAGCGGCAGCGGCAGACCGTCGCCCTCGAACGCGACCGCCTTGTTGCGCGCACGATTGCGCAGCGCGTCGAGCAGGCCGGCGCGATTGGTCTCGATGTCCTGCGGCCGTTCGCGGAAGGTCTGAGAGACGCCCTTCAGCACGTCGACGAAGCTCGGCCGACCGTAGCGCGCCGGCGTGGGGAAGTAGGTGCCGCCCCAGAACGGCTCGCCCTTGGGCGTGCAGAACATGGTGAGCGGCCAGCCGCCGTGCTCGCCCGTGATCTGCAGCGCCTGCATGTAGATCGCATCGACGTCTGGGCGCTCCTCGCGGTCGACCTTCACGTTGACGAACAGCGCGTTCATCACCGCCGCGACCTCGGGCGATTCGAAGCTTTCGTGCGCCATCACGTGGCACCAGTGGCAGGCGGCATAGCCGATCGACAGCAGGATCGGCCGGTTGGTCCGTTGCGCCTCGGCGAGCGCTTTCTCGCCCCACGGCCACCAGTGCACCGGGTTGCCCGCGTGCTGCAGCAGGTAGGGGCTGGTCTCGCTGCCGAGCCGGTTCATGCCGCCGTCTCTCCGAAGTTGCCTTCGCTGTTGATCAACAGAACGCGGCTACCGCGATCGAGATGCAGCGCCTTGAAGGCATCGCCATCCTCGCAAACGCGCAGCAGCCCGGCCAGGCCGGCGCAGCCCGACGGGCCCGACGCGATCGCCGGATCGCCGTCGATTGGATGGGCCAGCAGCCTGCGAGTCGGCATGACGCGGTCCTCGGGGATGGTCATGAACCAGTCGGTCGCCAAACCGACCACCGGCCAGGTGACGGGCGAGATCTTGCGGCAGGCGAGGCCGCCCATCGATGTGTCGGCGTTGCCACTGGCCGGAGCCGGTTTGCCGGCGCGATTGCTCTGGAACCAGCAGTCGGCGCTCTCGGGCTCGACGACGATGAAGCGTGGCCGCGGCTCGTAGCGCGCCCACAGATAGCCGATCACCGACGCCGCCAGCCCGCCGACTCCCGCCTGGACGAAGACATGCGTCGGGCCGGGCGGCCACTGGCGGATCACCTCCTCGACCAGCACGGTGTAGCCGCGCATCACGTCGCGCGGCGTGTCCTCGTAGCCTGGCCACGAAGTGTCGGAGATGATGGTCCAGCCGTTGGCCTCGGCCTGGCGGCGGCATTCGGCGACGGCGGTGTCATAGTCGCCGTCGACCCGGATCACCTCCGCACCACGCGCGCGGATCGCCGCCTCCTTCTCGGCCGAGGTGAACTTCGGCAGGAAGATGATGCAGCGATTGCCGAACAGCTTGGCGCCGGCCGCGACCGAGCGGCCGTGGTTGCCCGAGCTCGCCGTGGTGAAGACGTAGTCTTTGGTGATCTCGCGATGATTGCCCTTCATCACCTCTTCGAACGAGGGCGAGGCGTGGTAGGCCTCGCCGACCGCGCTCGACAGCTTGCTGTAGACCGCCAGCACGCCGCCCAGCGCCTTGAAGGCGCCGAAGCCGAAGCGCTGGCTCTCATCCTTGATGCGGATTTCACCGACGCCGAGCCGCGCCGCCAGCGCCGGCAATTCGTGCAGCGGCGTCTGCCTGTGGGCCGGGCAGGCCTTCAGCTCCTCCAGCAGCTCGGGCACGCCGTTGGGGTTCACCACATATTGCTGGTCGCGCCCGAAGGGCAGGGCGCCGGCGCGGGGATTTCGGTCGATCCAATCGGGGGTCATGATAGAGCGGTTTCCAGTCGATGGAAGCGCGAGCGCTTCCATCGACTGGAAACGCGCGCACGGGCAATGCTGATCTCACAGGGCATATTCTGTCCGGCTGATTTCCAGCCGGACAGAATATGCTCTAGGCTGCAGCAAACGGAGAACGGCGCATGAAAGTCAATGTCGAGGTGACCTGCACGCCCGAGGAGGCGCGGGCCTTCTTCGGCCTGCCCGACCTGGGGCCGATGCAGCAGCGGGTCATGGGCGAGATCGAGGAGCGGCTGCGCTCCAGCCTCAACGCCATGAATCCCGAGACGATCTTCAAGACCTGGCTGCCGGCGTCCATGCAGGGCGTCGAGCAGATGCAGCAGCTCCAGCAGGCGTTCTGGTCGCAGCTCGCCAACATCGCCACGACCGGTAAGAAGGAATAGGGCAAGAAGGAATGACGATGAGCAACCGCCAGAAGCCGACCGATCCCGGGCCGTACTACGAGGCGCACGTCTTTTGCTGCACCAACCGCCGGCCGGCCGGCCATCCGCGCGGCAGCTGCGCCGACAAGGGCAGCGAGGACCTGCGCGACTACATGAAGAACCGCGCCAAGGAGCTCGGCCTCAAGAAGGTGCGGATCAACAGCGCAGGCTGCCTCGACCGCTGCGAGCTCGGGCCGTCGGTGGTGATCTACCCCGAAGGCGTCTGGTACAGCGCCCCGACCCGCGAAGACATCGACGAGATCCTGCAGAAGCACCTGGTCGAAGGCGGCCGCGTCGAGCGCCTGATGCTGCAGCCGACCGATCGCCTGCCGAAGGACCGGGTGAAGGTTTGAGTTCTCTTATTCCAGCAGTTCGCCCAGCCGCTTGATCACGCGCATCGGTGTGGCCGTGGCATGCGCCGGAATGCCCGCATCGAACGGGTCGTACCAGATGCCGCACAGGCCGAGCTTCTGCGGCGCCTCGACCTCCCATTCGTAATTGTCGCCGACCATCCAGGCGTCGCCGGCGGCGCAACCCAGCCGCTCGAGCGCGTGGCGGTAGACATCGGGCTCGGGCTTGCCGAGGCCGAACTCGCCCTCGATCTGGATGTGGTCGAAGCGATGGGCGAGATCGAAGCGCTCGATCTTGGCGCGCTGGAATTGCCCCGCGCCGTTGGTCACCAGCGCGAGCTTGACGCCGCGCGCCCGCAAGGCATCGACCGTCGTGAGCGCGTCCGGATAGAGCCGGTACTCGGCGCGGCGCAGTTCGGTGAAGGCGTCGGCGATGTGGTTGGCCAGCGCCTCGTCGTGGTAGCCGAGCCGCGCCAGGCCGCGCCGCACCGCCAGCCGCCGCGCGCCGGGAATGTCGAGCCGCCACTTGGCCGCCTCGGCACGGTCGCTCCAGAAGGCGCGCGATTCGTCCATGATGGCGAGCCGCACCCGCTCGATCGCGGCCGGATCGTGCGCGTCGAGATGAGCGGCAAAGAAGTGGAGCAGGCGCGTCCATGCCTCCTCGGGCTGCGCATAGGCCCGGATCAGCGTGTCGTCGAGATCGAACAGGATGGCGCGCGGAAGAGCCGGCATCAGTTGGTCGGCTGCCCCGCGAAGGTGGTCGGCGCGGGGCTGACCACGACGCCGCGATCGCCCTGCACCTCGATCACCGCCAGCGCCCGCTCGGTGCGGCCGTCGGGCAGGAAGCGGAACACGCCGTCGACGCCCGACCAGCCGTTGGGGTTGGCGATCGCCTCGGCCGAGAAGTCGCCGCCCGGCTTGGCGCGCGCGAGCTGGCCCGCCAGCGACACCGCGTCGTAGGCGAGCGTCGCCAGGCGATGCGGCGGCCGGCCGTAGGTCGAGACGTACTTGCGTTCGAAGTCGGCGCGGCGCGCCGGATCGGGGGCGGCATACCAGGCGCCGCGGAGCTGCGGCTCCGAACCGATGCCGCCGACGTCCCACACGCCGGTGCCGATCAGCTGGACCTGTTTCGAATCGAGGCCGGCGCCCGACAGCGCGGCGAGCGCCGTGGCGAGCCGCGGCGGCGCGACCGGGACGAGCACCGCGAGCTTGCCGTCGCCCGCCTTGGCGGCATCGGCGATCCGCCGCGCCGCGGCCGTGACGTCGCCGCCTTCGTCGTACGTCTCGGTCGCAACCACCGAGCCGCCGCGGATCGTGACCTGGCTCTGCAGGGTGCGGGCCATCTGGTCGCCGTAGGTCGTGCGCGGCGCCAGCACGGCGAAGCGCTTGATGCCGGTCGAGACGCTGTAATCGACCACCCGGCGGACCTGCGGCGGGGCGGCGATGCCCATCACCCAGAGGCCGGGCTGGGCCACGCTCTCGTCGTTGGAGAAGGCGATGACGTTGATGCGGTCGGTACGGCGCAGCGGCCCGAGCGCGCTCGCCGAAGCGCCGAACAGCGGGCCCAGCATCAGGGCCACGCCGTCGGTCTGCGCCTTCTTGTAGGCCTGGATCGCCGAATCGCCGGTTTCGCCGCTGTCGTAGGCGGCGAGCGCCAGGTCCTTGGCGCCGGTGTCGAACAGCGCCATCTCGGCGGCCTGTTGCATCGCCTGGCCGATCGGCGCGTTGCGGCCGCTGAGCGGCAGCAGCAGCGCTATGCGCGCCTTGCCCGAAGCCGTGGTCGGCGAGCCGGCCTGCGGGCCGGCGGGCTTCGGCGGTAGTGGCGTGCTAGGCTGCGGCGATTCGGTGCAAGCACCCAGCAGAAAAGCGACGGTCGCGAGCGCGAGGAGGGGACGCATCGGCGGCGGGACTCCGGGTGGACGGATTTAAGATGGACGGCAACCAGCGCTCCCAAGCTACCGGCCGGCAGGCCGAAGGTAAACCTTCAGACCGGCCGCTCGCGCCCGGCCTCCACATTGTCGCAACACCGATTGGCAATCTGCGCGACATCACGCTGCGGGCGCTCGACACCCTACGCGCCGTCGACCTGATCGCCTGCGAGGACACCCGCGTCTTCGCCAAGCTCGCGAGCCACCATGGCATCGCCGCGCCGACCGTTGCCTACAGCGACGCCACCCAGGACGCCAACGAGCGGCGGGTGCTGCGCGCGCTCGACGAGGGCAAGCGCGTGGCGCTGGTGTCGGATGCCGGCATGCCGCTGATCTCCGATCCCGGCTACCGGCTGGTGCGCGCCGCCGTGGCGGCGGGCCATGCGGTGACGGCGCTGCCGGGGCCGTCGGCGGTGCCGATGGCGCTGGCGCTGTCGGGATTGCCGACCGAGCGATTCCTCTTCTCCGGCTTCCTGCCGGCCAAGGCGGGAGAGCGGCGGCGCATGATCGGCGAGGCGGCGCAAATTCCCGCGACGCTCGTCTTCTTCGAGGCGCCGCATCGGCTCGCGGCATCGCTCGCCGATCTCGCCGAGCTGCTCGGCGACCGGCCGGCCGCGGTCGCGCGCGAGCTCACCAAGCTGTTCGAGGAAGTGCGCCGCGACTCGTTGAGCGAACTGGCGGCTCACTATGCGCGCGCCGAGGTCAAGGGCGAGATCGTGCTGGTGATCGGCCCGCCCGGCGAGGCCGCGGCACCCGCCGCCGACGCGCTCGATGCTGCGTTGCGGGAGGCGTTGGCGACGGCATCGGTCAAGGATGCCGCAGCCGAGATCGCCGCGCGCTTTGGACTTCATCGCCGCGAGGTCTATGCTCGTGCCCTCTCGCTCAAGCGTCAGGGTGTGTCATGACCATCGAGACCCGCCGCCAAGCCCATCGCCTGGGGCATGCCGCCGAATGGCGCGCGGTGTGGCGGCTGCGGCTCGCCGGCTATTCGATCCTGGCGCGGCGCTACAAGACCAGGCTGGGCGAGATCGACATCGTGGCGCGGCGCGGCGGCGTGCTCGCCTTCGTCGAGGTGAAAGCGCGCGCCGACGTCGAGACCGCGGGCTTCGCGCTCTATGGCCGCCAATTCGGCCGCGTCGCGGCGGCGGCCAGCCTGTTCGTGGCGCGCCATCCGCAATTCGCCGCCCATTCGTTGCGCTTCGACGCCATGCTGGTGGCGGGGCTGTGGCCGCGGCACCTGATGGATGTCTGGCGCGCACCGGAGTAGCGGGTGTCAATCGAGGCGACGGTGGCGGCCGCGCATCTGGCGCGATTGGGCGAGTTCTGCGCCGGCAGCGGCGTGCGCATCGATCTGCTGCAGGCGGGGCTGACGCTCGCCGTCCTGCAGCGCGACGAGGCGATCGACCTCGCGCCGCTCCATCAGCATGTCGCCGCGATCGGCGCCGACCTTGCCGACCTGGTGCGCCGGCGCGGCGCGCAGCCGGAGCGGCTCGGCGAGGTGATCGCGCAGGCCTACGGCTATCGCGGCGACAGCGAGACCTACGATGACCTGCAGAACGCCGACGTCGCGCGCGTGCTGGAGCGCCGCAAGGGCCTGCCGGTGGCGCTCGCCATCCTCTACCTGCATGTCGCCCGCGCGCAGGGATGGGCGGCCGAGGGCCTGGCCTTTCCGGGCCACTTCCTGATCCGGGTCGAGATCGAGGGCGCGCGCCACGTGCTCGACCCGTTCAACGACGGCCAGGTCATCGCGGCGCCCGAGCTGCGCAGCCTGCTGCAGCGCGTGCTCGGGCCCGATGCCAGGCTCGCGTCGGAGCATTTCGACCCGGTGCCCGACCGCGACGTGCTGCTGCGGCTGGAGAACAACGTGCGGCTGCGGCTGGCCAAGCGCGAGGACTGGCCCGCGGCGGCCCGCTCGCTCGACCGCATGCTGACGATCGCGCCCGACCGGGCGGAACTGCTGTTCGAAGCGGGTCAGATCAATGCGCGGCTCGACAAGCGGCGCGCCGCGATCGCCGCCTTCGAGCGCTTTCTCGCCACAGAGGCTGCAAAAGCCGACCCGGCGCTCAGCCAGCGCGCCTCTGCCCTGTTGCAGGAACTGCGCCGCGGGCTTAACTGACACCATCACGTCGTCCTGAGCGAAGCGAAGGACCTCACGCCGGCCAAGGACTCGATGTCCAACGGACAGCGGTGTCTGGTCGAACCGGGAGGTCCTTCGCTTCGCTCAGGACGACAGCTAAAAGGGACTCTCCATGAAGCTGAAGGTCGCCATCCAGATGGACCATGTGTCCACCATCGACATCGATGGCGATTCGACCTTCGTGCTGGGACTCGAGGCGGAGCGGCGCGGCTACGAGGTCTGGCACTACACGCCGCCCGAGCTGATCTTCCGCGACCGCAAGGTGCTGGCGCGCGCCCAGCCGATGAAGCTCAAGCGCGAGAAGGGTGCCCACTTCACCCTGGGGGCGTCCGAGATCGTCGACCTCGCCGGCTTCGACGTCGTGCTGCTGCGCCAGGACCCGCCGTTCGACATGTCCTACATCACCACCACGCATCTGTTGGAGCACATCCATCCCCGGACGCTGGTGGTCAACGATCCGGCCGAGGTGCGCAACGCGCCGGAGAAGCTGTTTGTGACGCACTTCGACAAGGTGATGCCGCCGACGCTGATCACCGCCGATGCCAGGGCATTGCGCGAGTTCCGCGACGAGCACCAGGACATCATCCTCAAGCCGTTGTTCGGCGCCGGCGGGGCCGGCGTGTTCCGGCTCCGGCCCGGCGACGAGAACTTCGCCTCGCTGCTCGAGATGTTCTCGCAGCGCAGCCGCGAGCCGGTGATCGCCCAGCGCTATCTCCCCGAGGTGCGCCAGGGCGACAAGCGCATCATCCTGATCGACGGCAAGGCGGCCGGCGTGGTCAACCGCGTGCCGGCCGAGGGCGAGGCGCGCTCCAACATGCATGTCGGCGGCAAGGCGGTGAAGGCCGAGCTCACCAAGCGCGACCGCGAGATCTGCGAGATCATCGGGCCCGAGCTTGCCCGCCGCGGGCTGATCTTCGTCGGCATCGACGTGATCGGCGACTGGCTGACCGAGATCAACGTCACCTCGCCGACCGGCCTGCAGCAGATCGACCGCTTCGACGGCGTATCGCTCGAGGCGCAGATCTGGGACCGCATCGAGGTTCGTTATCAGGAATCACGAGGCCAGGAAATCCGGGGGAGCAAGCCATGATCCGCCGCAACCTGCTGGCTCTGGCGCTTGCCGCTCCGGCCGCGCCGGCGTGGGCGCAGTTCGACACGATGACCCAAAAGCCGATCGTCAAGGCGGTGCGCGACGGCGACGAGGAGAAGGTCCGCCAGGCCCTGCTCAAGGGCGAGAACCCCAACCAGATCGATGCGAGCGGCCGGCCATTGCTGATGATCGCCGCGATGGACGGCCAGATCGCGGTGGTCGACGCGCTGCTCAAGGGCGGCGCGGTGGCCGACGCCACCGATCGCGACGGCTATACCCCGCTGATCCGCGCCGCCGAGCGCGGCGACGTCGACATCGCCGACATGCTGCTCAAGCGCAACGCCAAGCCGAGCGCGCAAACCCGCCAGGGCGTGACCGCGATGATGGTGGCGGCGCGGCTCGGCCATGCCGAGATCGTGCGCGCGCTGCTGGCCAAGAAGGCCGACCCCAACGTGCCGGACTTCACCGGGCGCACGGCGCTCACCTATGCTCGCCAGACCAACCACGGCAGCATCGAGGCGATGCTGCGCAAGGCTGGCGCGCGCGAATGAGCGACGAGGCGGCCGACTATCCGCGGGATATCGCGGACCTATCGCAGCCGGCGGCGATCCGCGTCACCGCCAGCCTGACGATCGATCCGTCGGAGATCCACGAGAGCTTCGTGCGCGCCGGCGGGCCGGGCGGCCAGCACGTCAACACGACCTCGACGGCGGTGCAGTTGCGCTTCGACGTCCGCCGCTCGCCCAGCCTGCCCGGCGACGTGCGTCGCAGGCTGGAGCGGCTGGCCGGCAGCCGGCTGACCCGCGACGGCGTGCTGGTGCTGCAGGCTCAAGGCCATCGCAGCCAGAAGCGCAACCGCGAGGAGGCGTTGGCCCGGCTGGTCGCGCTGGTGCGCGCCGCGGCCCGGCCGCCGGTGCCGCGCAAGCCGACCCGGCCGACCAAGGGCAGCAAGCAGCGCCGGCTCGAGCACAAGAAGAAGCACGGCGCGTTGAAGGCGCTGCGCCGCGGTCCACCCGACTGAGGCATCCTTTGCGCGCATCGTGCGTTGATCGCCGATGATCCGACGCCTGCTGCTCGTGCTGGTGCTGCTGCTGCCGGCACCCGCCTTCGCCCAGTCCTCCTGGCTCTACGAGCTCCGCGGCGGCGTGCTCGCCCACGATGTTCCGATCGTCGCCGCCGGACGCTGGGAAAGCGGCGTCAGCCTCAATGCCGAGCTGGCCTTCAGCCCCTCGCTGCCGTTGTTCGGCGGCGCCATTCGGCCGGTGCTGGGCGGCAGCTTCACGCCCAACCTGCAGACGAGCTGGGCCTATCTCGACCTGCGCTGGGAATGGGCGGGACCGTTGTTCTTTTTCGCCATCGGCGTCGGCCCGTCGATCCATACCGGCGACGAACTCTATTATTCGAGCCCCGGCCACAAGGCGCTGGGCTCGCGCGTGCTGTTCCACATTCCGCTGGAGATCGGCGTGCAGGTCACACCCAACAATCGGGTCGCGCTCTATTACGAGCATGCCTCGAACGGCTTCACCGCCTATCCCAATCCGGGACTGGACAATATCGGCTTGAGGCTGGCGCACCGCTTCTAGCAGCAGGACCGACCGCCCCTGACGGGGTCGACCGCCTTAGCGGTCGGCGCGCACCGCGACGCGGGCCGGCACGGCTTGGGACGCCGTCTCGGCCTCGGCCGGCGGCTGATTGCCGGCCGCGAGGCGACGCACGACCAGCCCGGCGACCAGGACGATCGTGGTGGCCGTGCCGGACACAGCGAGCACCCCTGCCCAATCAAAGGACGCCGCTTGCGCGCGGAAGAAAGACTGCGACAGCCACCAGATTCCGTACCCGGCGTGCACCAGAGCGCTGGTGATGAGGGCCGTCAGGCCCACCAGGGCCGCGGGTAGGACGTGGGTCACGATGGATTTTCCTCCCCTGGGGGAACCGGCGGCTGGCAAATATCGTGTCGCCGTTCGTTGCCGCCAAATCGCATTTGGTTGCACAAGCCACCAGTGACCTTTCTGTGATCGGCCAATGCGCAGCGTCAGATTTTGGGAGGGGCGCAGCATGCCTGCAGGATGCGATTTGCGCAAGCGGGATGGTGGATTTTGCCAGGCTTCAGCGCCACGAGACCGGATGCTATATCTCGGCCACGTCCCCGTAGCTCAGCCGGATAGAGCATCAGTTTCCTAAACTGAGGGCCGGAGGTTCGAATCCTCTCGGGGACGCCAACACCCGCCGTAGGAGTCAAAGGAGAGAACCGACGGTGAGGTGGAGCTTGGCGAACGCCCCCGAACTGCTGCGCCCGGGGATGTCCGCTATTAGCGATAAAGCGGACATCGACTGTCGGCTCAGCGATGTCGACTGATGACCCACAACGGAGTTGGCGGGACGAGCTACTCAATCACCTCATCGGCACGGGCGAGAAGCGAAGGCGGGATGGTGAGGCCGAGCGCCTTTGCCGTCTTCATGTTGATGACCAGCTCGAAACGCGTTGGCCGCTCGATCGGCAGCTCCGCTGCCTTAGCTCCTTTGAGGATTCTGTCGGCCAACACCACTGCACGTGGAAAATAAGACCACTGGTCGGGTCCGTAGCTTAGAAGCGCTCCACGTTGCGTGTTTGATTTTTGAAACGAGATAGCGGGCAGCCCGGACTTCTGTGCCGCCATTGCAATGCTCGAGATTGCAGCGTTGCCGACGGGAGTGGTCAATTGTATGGCCCCCATCCGCTTCTGTCGTCCAAGGTTGCGGAAGACCTCCTGGTAGTCTTGACCGGCGCGGACCTCTACAATGACCGCTTCTATCCCCGCCGACCGTGCAGCCGCTTTGGCGACGTCGAGTTGGGCCGATCCTGTGGTCGGGTCCCAGATTAGAGCAACACGTTCGACCCCTGGCACGATCTCTCGCAACAGCTCCATCCACTTCTCGGCAAGGGAAGCCGTGTCCATGAACAATCCGGTGATGTTGCCCCCAGGACGCGCGATGCTCGCTGCGTATCCGGCCCGCACCGGGTCGGTTTCGAGGTCGATGGCAACGATTGGCGTGGTGGCAGTGGCCTGACTTGCCGCCTTGACCGTCACCGCCCCAACCACGATGAGCACCCCGACCTTCATGGCGATCAATTCGGCCAACAGCGCGGGTATTCGCGTCAGATCACCTTGGGCCGAACGCGCTAAAATTGTCTCGCCCTCAACATAGCCTAGCTTCTGCCAGACAGGAGCTAAAATGGCCGCAGTCCCTTGGTCCGCGGCACCGGTTGTTGACCGCACATCCGTGATCTGGAGGTAGCCGATCTTGTGCACGGCGTGCGGCGATTGCGCGCGAGTGATGTCCGGCACCCCGACCGCACTCAGCAACCCGGCAATTATGGCACGGCGCTCGATCATTCGACCACCTCGTCGCCTCAGACGACGGACGGAAATGGCTGAACGGCGAATACGATCACCATGAGAGGGGCGGCGAGAACTTGGCGCAAGCGGAAGATGAGTCTTATAACCACCCCCTGATCTGCGCTCGAACGCTACAGCACTTGCTAGCCGTGCGAAAGCAAGAGGATGTCCGGATTTGGCCCTTAGCAGACATTGCCGGGGCGCGGAGGGATGTCTGCTTCCGAGGGTGAAGCGGACATGCTGGCATCGAGACGACAAGGTGGGGGCAGGGCGCACGCGGCCGATAGCTGCCCTCGGGCGTCCGGGAACTAGCGGCGTTGATAGATCACGATGCAGTAAGTATTGAGCCTTGGTTTCATTGGCGTTTAAGAGCGGTCGTCCAGTTCTCTCCTTTGACCACTCCGGCACGCCATTGACTGTGGTTCGGTTCCTCTTTCGGAGCCGACCACAGCATCGTTGCTGCTCATCATTGCTCAGGCGGGGGCACGATGGGGGCATCGCTCTCGAATCCGTTTGCGCGATACCCCCAAAAGCTGGGCGGTGGTTCGATTCCCCATCCATAGCCCGGCGCTGCGCGACAGAGCGTGTGATACGCGGGAGATGACGTGCAACCAATGCCGCCTGGAAGAGGAACGACCCGCTGAGATCAGGGCCGCGCCGACAATCACGGAAGGAAGGAACACCAGGAATGACTTCCGAAATCGAAGCTACAAGGATGTTCGCCGCGATCCGGCGCATCAAACTGAAACCAGGCGTGGTCGACGAATATACAAGCCGAGTCAAAGCTGGCGCCGTGCCGGTTCTGCGAAAACTGGACGGCTTCAAGGCGTTTTACGTCGTGGTCAGCGCCGACGACACGGTTACCTCGTTATCCCTGTTCACGAACAAGGAAGTTGCTGAAGCCTCGACGGCTACTCTGATGCCGTGGATCAAGGAGAACCTCGGACCGCTCCTGGCCGCGTTCCCCGAGGCGATTGACGGAGAGCTTGTGATCAGCGAGGTGCAGTGAGCGGCGCGTTCGCACGACGTTCCTCACCACTTCTCAAAGTTGAGAGGGTATCGTCGGGGGCGCGACTTCTACTGCACCGCTCGAACGACCAGATG
>Ga0207683_10004311_pt1 | contig 12281 bp, 12 predicted proteins | sample KBSM73metaG_FD_184333 | JGI IMG/M metagenome (GOLD analysis project Ga0207683, IMG submission 184333) | Miscanthus rhizosphere microbial communities from Kellogg Biological Station, Michigan, USA - KBS M7-3 metaG (SPAdes) (version 2) | ecosystem: Host-associated > Plants > Roots > Rhizosphere >...
CTCCTGCGCGGCCTTCGTCATCACCACGCGCACCGCGATGCCGCGCTCGCGCAGGCGACGAATGAGATCGAGCGACTTGTAGGCCGCGATCCCGCCCGCGATGATGAGGAGGGTCTGGTGCGCCGCCGCAGCGCGGGCCGGCTTTGCGGATGTCGCTACGGCCTTGGCGGCGCTCTGCGCTCTGGCGGCTGGCATATCCGCGGCGCTCTCGGCCAGCAGCAGGCGGATTTCCTCTTCCATCGAACGGCCGTTGGCGGCCGCGCGCTGGCGCAGCCGCTGCTTCACGTCCTCGCTCAGGTTTCTGACGGTCAGGGAGCCCATGCAGCCAGTCTAATGCATGATTGCATTGCAATCAATGCAATCAAACCACCTTCCAGATCACCACCGCGAGCAGCGCCGCGATCACCCAGAGCGCGATCGCAGTCCAGCGGCTGCGCCGCGCCTCGGCTTGCCCGATCGCCGCGACGGTTTCCGGCGCGAGCACGAGTCCGTCGCGCGTCGCGGCGTCGATCTGGTCTGCCAGGGTGGCGGCGCGGCCCAACAATGATGGCACGCCGCCGAGGAAGCGTCCGACCTCGCCGGCACCGGCCGCGACGTCTTCCAGCCGGCCGGTGGGGCCGAGATGGCGTTCGACCCATTCGCGCACCACCGGCTCGGCGGTCGCCCACATGTCGAGGTTTGCGTCGAACGAGCGCGCCACGCCCTCGACCACCACCATGGTCTTCTGCAGCATCAGCAGTTCCGGCCGGGTCTTCATGTCGAACAGGCCGGTGACCTCGAACAGCAGCGTCAGCAGCTTCGCCATCGAGATTTCGGATGCCGGACGATTGTGGATCGGCTCGCCGATCGCGCGGATCGCCTGCGCGAAGCTTTCCACCGAATGATGCGGCGGCACGTAGCCGGCTTCGAAATGCACCTCCGCGGTGCGGTGATAATCGCGCGTGATGAAGCCGTAGAGGATTTCCGCGAGGAAGCGCCGCTCCTTCGGCGTCAATCGCCCCATGATGCCGAAGTCCACCGCCACGATGTGACCGTCCGCATCGACGAACAGGTTGCCCGGATGCATGTCGGCGTGGAAGAAGCCGTCGCGCAGCGCGTGGCGCAAAAAGGTCTGCATCAGCGCGCGGCCGAGCGCCGGCAGATCGAGCCCGCGCGCCTCGAGCGCCTTGCGGTCGGAGAGCGGCGTTCCGCCGATCCATTCGAGCGTGAGCACGCCGCGCGCGGTGCGCTCCCAGTCGAGCGTCGGCACGCGGAAGTCCGGATCGTGCTTCACGTTGTCGCGCATCTCGGCGATCGCAGCCGCCTCGAGCCGCAGATCCATCTCGATCGTCATCGAGCGCGCCAGCGTATCGACCACCTCGATCATGCGCAGCCGCCGCGCCTCGGCCGAATGGCGCTCGGCGGTGCGCGCCGCGAAATAAAGCGTATCCAGATCGGACTTGAAGCGCCGCTCGATGCCGGGGCGCAGCACCTTCACGGCGACCGTCTGTCCGTCGGCCTCGGCGCGATGCACTTGCGCGATCGAGGCCGCCGCCACCGGCGGGCCGAACGCGGTGAACGCCTCGCGCAACGGCTTGCCCAGCGCGGCTGCGACGGCGGCTTCCGCCTCAGCCTGCGCGAAGGGCGCCATCCTGTCCTGCAGCGATTCGAGATCGCGCGCCAACGCAGGTCCGACAACATCGGGGCGCGTCGCGAGGAACTGGCCGAGCTTGACGTAAGTCGGGCCGAGCCGCGTCAGCGCCGCTGAAAGCCGCACCGAAGACCCCGCGGCGGTCTCCCGCTCGAACAGCCGCGCGAGCTTCAAGCCGAGCCGCCCCGGCGCGGGCAGCGGCGCCGGGTCGACCAGCGCGAGCACGCCTTCGCGCGCGAACACGAAGCCCGCGCGCGCAAGGCGAAAGAGATGAGAAGCCGCAGCGATCACAAGCGCCAGCCGGAATGCAGCGCCACGATGCCGCCGCTCATCACGCGATGCGACACCCGCGCAAAGCCTGCCGCGCGCATCATGTCGGCAAACGCGTTGGGGCGCGGGAAGCGGCGGATCGACTCGACCAGATAGCGGTAGGGCTCGGCGTCGCCGGCCACGACCCGCCCGAGCGCCGGCACGACGTTGAAGGAATAGAGCTCGTACAGCGCATCGAGCCCCGGCACATCGACGTTGGAGAATTCGAGGCAGAGGAAGCGGCCGCCGAGCCGCAGCACGCGGTGCATCTCCTTCAGCGCCACGTCGATGCGCGGCACGTTGCGGATGCCGAACGCGATCGACACCGCGTCGAAGCTTTTGTCGGGAAACGGCAGCGCCTCGGCGTTGGCGTCGACGAAGGTCACCACGTCGTCGAGCGCCTGGGCGTAGGCGCGCTCGCGCCCGATGCCGAGCATGTCGGCATTGATGTCGGCGACGGTCGCGCGCGTGCCGGGCCCGCCGGCCGCGATCGTGCGGAACGAGATATCCCCGGTGCCGCCCGCGACATCGAGCAGCGTGAACTCTCGCTCCGATTTGGGCGGATTGATCGCTGTGACCAGCGCGTCCTTCCAGGCGCGATGCAGCCCGGCCGACATCAGGTCGTTCATCAGGTCGTAGCGCTGCGCCACCTTGTGGAACACGTCGTCGACCAGCGCCTGCTTCTCGCCGAGCGGCACCTCGCGAAAGCCGAAATGGGTGTTGTCGCGCATGACAACAACATAGCGCGCGCCGCATCGGGACGCTACATAACCCGTGCCCTGAGGTTAACCATGCCCGAGCTTCCCGAAGTCGAGACCGTGCGCCGCGGCCTGCAGCCGGTGATGGAGGGCGCGCGCTTCGTGCGGGTCGAGATGCGCCGGCCCGATCTGCGCTTTCCGTTTCCGCAGAATTTCAACAAGCGGCTCGAAGGGACGACCGTCACCGGCATCGGCCGGCGCGCCAAGTACATGCTGGCGGACTTGTCCTCCGGCGAGGTGCTGCTGATGCATCTCGGCATGTCGGGCTCGTTCCGCGTGGTGCACGGCAGTGACGAGAGCGGCCCGGGAAAATTCCATCACGTGCGCGGCAAGCTCTCGGCGCACGATCATGTCGTCTTCCACATGTCGAACGGCGCGATCGTGACGTTCAACGATCCGCGCCGCTTCGGCTACATGAAGCTGATCGCGCGCGACGCGCTCAACCAGGATCCGATGATCGAGGCGCTCGGGCCGGAGCCGCTCGGCAACGCGTTCGACGGCGCGATGCTGGCGCAGGCTTGCGCCGGCAAGAAGACCTCGCTCAAGGCGGCGCTGTCGGACCAGAAGGTCGTGGCAGGTCTGGGCAACATCTATGTATGCGAGGCGCTGCACCGCGCGCATCTCTCGCCCAGGCGCCAGGCCTCGACGATCGCGCTGAAGTCGGGCGCGCCGCGCCCCTCCGCGCATGCGCTCGCGGATGCGATCAAGGCGGTGCTGAACGACGCGATCAAGGCCGGCGGCTCGTCGCTGCGCGATCATCGCCAGACCGACGGCGACCTCGGCTATTTCCAGCACTCGTTCCGCGTCTACGACCGCGCCGGCGAGAAATGCCCGACGCCGAAGTGCAAGGGGACGATCAGGCGCATCGTCCAGGGTACGCGCTCGACCTTCTTCTGTCCGGTGTGCCAGACGTAGAGCGCGGCTCTACTTCTTCTCCGCCCGGATCGAGCGCTTGTCGCGCGGTCCCCAGCGCCCGGCATCGACCAGTGCGAGGAAGTCCGAGAGCGTCTGGTTGAACAGCGCGGGCTCCTCGATGTTCACCGTGTGGCCGCTCTTGGGAAACATCGCCAGTCCCGAGGCCGCGATGTGCTTCTTCAGGTACACGCTCGGCTCGATGCACGGGTCATCCTCGTCCCCGCACACGATCAGCACCGGCAGCGCGATCTTCTTGATCTCGGCCTCGAACTCGTAGATCGACGGCCGGTTGATCTGGTAGCCGCGCAGCGTGTTGGCGGCGCCCTTGGCGTCGTGGCTGGCGAACTGGTCGTAGAATTCCTTGTAGCCGCGCGGATCCTTCACCTCGAACGGGATGCGCGCCGGCCCCATGCCGTAGGTCTTCGCCACGCCCGAAGAACCGACCGAGTCGTACTCCTTCGCGGTCGCCTCCGCGGCCTTGCGGAAATCCTCGGTCAGCCAGCGCTCCGAGCCTGATCCGGTGCCGGCGAGCGTCAGCGACAGCGCGCGCTGCGGATACGTGATCCCGGCACACAGCGTCGCGTAGCCGCCCATCGATAGCCCGACGATGTGCGCCTTCTCGATCTTCAGATGATCGAGCACCGCGATCACGTCGTCGCGGAATTTCTCGTAGCCGTATGAATCGGGCTTCGGCGGCACGTCGGAGGGCGTGTAGCCGCGCGCCGAATAGGTGATGCAGCGATAGCGCCGCGCGAAGTAGCGCATCTGCGGTTCCCACGCGCGCCAGTCGCCGGCGAACTCGTGCACGAAGAGCAGCGGCGTGCCGTGGCCCGCTTCTTCGTAGTGCAAGTGCAAATTGTCGCGGGTGGCGGCGAAAGGCATGGGCATTCTCCGGCGCATTTTTAGGTCAGGCGGGAACGCAGCGTCTTAAATTCACGCCGCCGGGGCAAGATGCTCGCGCGCGAATTCGATCAACGCGGCGTCGACCTCGGCGGGACGCTCCTGCTGGATCCAGTGACCGGCGCCCTCAAGCAAAATCTTGCCCCGCAGGTTCGGTACCACGCTGTCCATCTCGTCGAGCGCGCGCTGCCCCATCGAGCCGGTGATCACCGCATCATGTGTGCCGGCGATGAACAGCGCGGGCTGCATGATCTTCGCGGCATGCCACGACGCGGTCAGCTCCCAGTTGCGGTCGATGTTGCGATACCAGTTGAGCCCGCCGCGGAATCCGGTGCGGGCGTATTCGGCCGCGAACACCGCGATGTCTTGCTCGGTCAGCCATGGCGGCAGCGGGACGGCACCGCGCGGCGACCCGAGAAAACCCCTGGCGCGGTCCACATACATGCTCATCTTGTCGTCGCGCGGCGTGTCTCCCGAGCCGATGTAAAGGATGCGAGCGAGCGTGTAGCGCGGGTCGCGCGCGAACTCGTCCTCGGCGGCCTGCTCCTGGAAATAGAGATAATAGTAGTCGGACTTTCCCGCCTTGCGCAGCGTGTCGAGCGGCGGAAGCGGGCCGCGCCGCCGATGCGGCACGCTCATCGCCACGACGGCGGGAAAGAGATCCGGCCGCAGCAGCGCGCAATGCCAGGCAACCGGCGCGCCCCAATCATGCCCGACGATCAGCGCGCGCTTTCCTCCCAGCGCATCGGTGAGCGCGACCATGTCGCCGACGTTGTGCAGGATCGTGTAGGCGCCGGCATCGTCCGGCGCGGACGTTTGGCCGAAGCCGCGCATGTCGGGTGCGACGGCGTGGAAGCCCGCCTCGGCGAGTGCCATCAACTGGTGCCGCCACGAATACCAGAGCTCCGGCCACCCGTGGCACATCAGCACCAGCGGGCCGTCGCCCGCTTCGGCCAGATGCAGCGCGATCCCGTTCGCCGGAATCGTGCGGTGTCGAATCTCAGCGGTCATCGGGACGAGCGCGCATCCGCTAGAAGGAACGGCCTGGCAGCACCAAAAGCTTTGGCTTTGTCGGCAAGGTATGTTTCGAAACGACGACAGAGGGCACTTCGGCGCGCTCGACGTCCCAATCCTTGCTGATGCGCTGCAGGAAGCGGTCGAGCGTGTAGCTCGAGAAGAAGTGCATCGGGATCATCAGCGGCGCCTTCAGCGCGGTGAGCACCTCGATCATGCCTTCGAGGTCGAGCGTCGCGCCGCCGTCGACCGGCACCAGCACGACGTCGACGCGGCCGATCTCGTTGAGCTGCTGCTGCGTCAGCGTGTGATGCAGATGGCCGAGATGCGCGATGCACAGGTTCGCCAATTCGAAGATGAAGATCGAGTTGCCGTGGCGCTGCGTGCCGCCGCCCCAGTCGCGGATGTTGGTCGCCACCGAGCGCACGCGCACGTCCTGGAACGAGAGATCATGATCGGTCGGCCTGCCGTCCTCCTTCCAGCCGCGCAGCACATGCTTGATGCCGGGATCGGGCCGGTCGGTGAAGTGGGTCGAATGCGCCCGGTTCATCGTCGCGATGTCGGGCAGGATCGGCGGTTTGACGTAATCATTGTAGTCGGTTGCGATGCGCACCAGCCGCGGGCTCTCGATCAGGAAGGTCGAGTGGCCGATATAGTTGATGCGCGCCTCGCCGTCCTTCAGCGCTGCGACGCGAAACGCCGCCGGAACGATGCGCGCGCGTTCCTGCGCAACCAGGCCCGGACAGGTCTCGTTCATTTCGGGCTTTGCCGCAGGTGCGGCGCCTTGCCCGAATGCCGCAATCGGCGACAGCAAGATGAGGCCAAGGAAAGCGGCGCGCACCATCGGTCACTCCGTAATCGTCCGGCGCCTTATGGATAGCGCAAGACGAAACAAAGATCGAATGCCGCGATTGGCCGCAGATGCCAGAGGATGATTCCGAAAAGCATGTCCTCGACCCTGATCGGGGATGGGCACCGGTTTTCGGAAAAGGTCATGCTCCGCCGATAAGTGTCAGTCCGGCAGCTTGGTCAGTCGCAGCGGCCGCCGCTGTTGGCTGACCGGCTTCACGTTGAACAGGTGCCCTTGATAAAGCCGCAGCGGAGAAGAATCGGTCAGATCGCTGGGCGGGAGCACGGTCGGCCGTCTCATCCTCACGGCGCGGCGGACAGTCTTGCGCACGGAACTGGCAACCGGCGCGGTGACATCGGTCGAGAGCCCGACCTTCACTTCGATCCGGTCGAGCCGCCGCGTGATCGCCGCGACCGAGTTGTGGTGCGCCGCGGTCAGTTCGGTGAGCGAGGAGCGCAGGCCGGCCGCGTGATTCTCCGAGTTGATCGGCGTGTCGGCGTGCGATGTGATCAATTGCGTGAGCTGAACGCCGGTGAGTTTATCCTTGAGCGCCGCTATCTCGGCATCGATCTGCTTGAAGCGCTCGGCGGACTGATCTTCATTGCGCCGGATCGACGCACTGGCGCGCGAGGCGACGAAGTCGATGTCGCGCGTCACGCCGCCGATGCTACTCTCCAGCACCGCGATCGCGACCGTGTGACCCTGCAGCGTCTCGGTGTATGGACGCGTCAGCCATCGGCCGCTGATCGCATCCTCGAGGGTCCCGATGTCGGTCGTGCCGAGGACCGCGCCGAGGCCGATCGCAAGCGAGATGCCGACCGCCGCGAAAATGGGAGACTTCGTGGTCGCCTGCGTGTTGACGGCGTCGGACGGCATCGCAGTGTCCTGCTGAATCGTCTGACCACGATTTCAACCGACCGGCGTTTCCAAAATGCTAACGTTAACGCGATGGCGCGCGCTATTAACACGTATGCCGTTGCGGCACCCCCGCAACGGCATACGTGTTTCGAGCCGCAATGGTGGCTAGCGGACGATCCCGCGCGCGGTCACGACGACCCAGCGGCCGTCCTCGCGCTTGATCGCTTCGACGCGGCCCAGTCCCGGTGCGACCATGCCCGGCTCGACCTCGATCATGCCGTCGCGTCCTTCGATCAGGGCGGCGCCGTCGTAGACCCGGCGCAGGACGAAGCCCGGCACGACCGGTGGTTTCAAAGTGGTCGGCGGCGTTCCGAGCACCATCGGCACTGCGGACGCTGCGGCTTGCTTCTGCGCGATCGAGCCGGTGACTTCCGTGGTCGATGCGGCCGGTGCCGCGGCCACGGTCTTGCGCTGCTCGGCCTGGGCTTTCTCGATGCGCTCGAGCGTCTCGGCGATCTTGCCGTTCTGCGCAGAGGCGGTCGTGACGGTCGTCTTCAGGGCGGTGAAATTGTCGCTCAGCTTGTTGGTGGTGGAGCGCAACTGCGCGACGGTGTCCTTCAGCGCCTTCACCTCGTCGGCGAGGTGCTCCCTGGCGACTGCCGCGGCGGGTGCCGGCGCGGACGAGATCATCGGGCCGAACCTGGCGACGCCGAGCGATCCGCCGACCGCGCCGAAGCTTGCCGCGACGGCGACGCAGGCGGCGAGCAGTGCGAAACGGGTGGAGCGGGCCTGTGGCGCGGCGGGCGCGCTCGCGGGTTCGGGCTTCTTCTTGAAGGCAACGACGACCGGATCGATTTGCGGGGCCGGCGGCAGGTTCGGCGCCTGGCTGGTTGATAATTCGAACTTCGGCAATTCCACCTTTGCAGGCTCGGCCTTTGCGGGTTCGACCGTCGCGGCTTCGGGCGCTGCGACCTCGAACACGGGCGCTTCGGCTTTCGCCTCGACCTTGATCTCGCGCTTTGCGGCTTCGATCTCGGGCTTGGCAGCTTCCGGCGCGGCCGGCTGATCGATCGCGGCGAGCGGCGGGGCGTCCTTGACCATCAGGACGGGCTCGATTTTGGGCGTCTCATCGCTGGACATGGGGGGCGTTTCCAATGGAGCGAAATTCATCCATTGGTAACTTTCAGAAATTACCGGCCGGTTAACGAAATGTTGCCGCGCCGCGGCAAATTCACGTCATCTTTGCAGGAAGCCGTTACCGCTGCGCTCCGCCCCGATGGTGGAAGCGGGCCCATGGCCCGGCAGGATCGTCACGTCGTCGCCGAGCGGCAACAGCTTGGCCGTGATCCCGTCGATCAGTTGCACGTGATTGCCATAGGGAAAATCGGTGCGGCCGACCGAGCCCTGAAACAGCGTGTCGCCGACCAGCGCGAAGCGTGCAGGCGCATTCACGAACACCAGGTGGCCGGGCGTGTGACCCGGCACGTGCAGCACGGCGAACGTCAGGTCGCCGACGGAAACGGTCTCGCCTTCGACCAGCCAGCGCGTCGGCTTGACGTTGCGCATGTCGTCGATGCCGAAGCGCGCGCCTTGCGCTTCGAGATTGTCGAGCAGAAAGGCGTCGCGCTCGTCCGGCCCTTCGATCGGCAGCGACAGCGCTTGCGCCAGCTCCGCCGCACCGCCCGCGTGATCGAGATGCCCGTGCGTCAGCAGGATCTTCTCCGGCTCGACCTTCAATTGATCGATCGCCTCGCGGATGCGCGCGACATCGCCGCCCGGATCGACGATCGCGGCGCGGTTGGTGGCGGTGCAGGCGACGATCGAGCAATTCTGCTGGAACGGCGTGACCGGGACGACGGTGACTTTGAGCGGCTGCATGGGGAGTTCACATGGGAGGGGCGAGGCCCCTCATATGGTGTAGCCGGCGTCCTGCGCGAGAGCCTTCAGCGAGTTCTGCGGCCGTGCGCCGAGATGCTGGATCACTTCCGCCGCCGCGATGGCGCCGAGCCGGGCGCTGTTGCGATGATCCTGGCCGCGCGCAAGCCCGGTCAGAAACCCGGCGGCGAACAGGTCGCCCGCGCCGGTTGCGTCGACAAGCCTGTCGATCGGCGCGGCGGCCACCGCTTCGTTGCCGTCGCGCGAGACGACGACGCAGCCCTTCTCGCTGCGCGTCACCACCGCAAGCTTCACGTCGTTGCGCAGCGCCGCGATGCCGGCGTCGAAGTCGGACGTCTCGTACAGGCTCTTCAGCTCGCTCTCGTTGGCGAAAATGAGGTCCACCGCGCCGGTGCGCATCAGGTTGAGGAATTCGTCGCGATAGCGTCCGACGCAGAACGCGTCCGACAGCGTCAGCGCGACCATGCGATCCGCGCCGTGCGCAATCTGCGCCGCCTTGCGGAAGGCTTCCTTCGCCTGTGGCGGATCCCACAGATAGCCTTCGAGATAGGTGATCCCCGCCGAGGCGATCTGCGCCTCGTCGAGATCGGCGGGGGTGAGATTCTGCGCGGCGCCGAGATACGTGTTCATCGTGCGCTCGCCGTCCGGCGTCACCAGCACGTAGCAGCGCGCGGTCGAGGGTCCGTCGGACGCGGGCCTGGTGCTGAAGTCGACGCCGATGGCGCGGATATCGTGCGTGAATGCCTTGCCGGGCGCGTCGTCCTTGACCTTGCCGACGAAGGCGGCGCGCGCGCCGAAGCTCGCGACGCCTGCGATCGTGTTGGCGCCCGAGCCGCCCGAGGATTGCGTGGCTTGTCCCATCGAGGCGTAGATCGCCTCCGCACGCGGCTCGTCGATCAGCGCCATCGCGCCCTTGTTCATCCCGTGCTTCACCAGGAAATCGTCCTCGGTGCGGGCGATCACGTCCACGATGGCGTTGCCGATGCCGAGGACATCGAATTGAAGGGACATCGGCGAACTCCTGCTTGAGCGAAAGGCCGCGCAATATAGCGGGCGAACTCCGGCTAGCAAGACGACGGAAATAGCCCGTTTTTCCACCGCACTTGCGCGCCTGGCGCTCGCCGTGGCATGGGACGCGCCGCAATCGGAGCCGCCCCATGGCGTTCAAACAACGCGTGTTTTCCGGCGTGCAGCCGACCGGAAACCTGCATCTCGGCAACTATCTCGGCGCGATCAAGCGCTTCGTCGAGCTGCAGCAGAGCTACGACTGCATCTACTGCGTCGTCGACATGCACGCGATCACGGTGCCGGTCAGCGTGTGGGGTGGGCCCGCGGAGCTCAGGCGCGCCACGCGCGAGGTGACCGCCGCTTACATCGCATGCGGCATCGACCCGAAGAAGCATATCGTGTTCAACCAGAGTCAGGTCTCCGGTCACGCCGAGCTTGCCTGGGTGTTCAACTGCGTCGCCCGCATGGGCTGGCTCGGCCGCATGACGCAGTTCAAGGAGAAGGCCGGCAAGGACCGCGAAAACGCATCGGTCGGGCTGTTCGCCTATCCGGCGCTGATGGCGGCCGACATCCTGGTGCACCGCGCCACGCACGTGCCGGTCGGCGATGACCAGAAGCAGCACCTCGAGCTCTGCCGCGACATCGCGCAGAAGTTCAACAACGACTTCGCCGAGTCGATTGCCGCCAACGGTCACACGGAAGGTTTCTTTCCGTTGACCGAGCCGATCATCCAGGGTCCCGGCATGCGCATCATGTCGCTGCGCGACGGCACCAAGAAGATGTCGAAGTCGGATGCGTCGGACAATTCGCGCATCAACCTGACCGACGACGCCGACACGATCGCGCAGAAGGTCCGCCGCGCGAAGACCGATCCCGAGCCGCTGCCGAGCGAGGAGGCGGGACTGGAGCCGCGGCCCGAGGCCGACAACCTGGTCGGCATTTATGCTGCGCTGGCCGACAAGGCCAAAGCCGAGGTGCTGAAGCAGTTCGGCGGCGGGCAATTTTCGACCTTCAAGACGGCGCTGGCCGATCTGGCGGTCGCGAAGCTTTCGCCGATCGCGGACGAGATGAAGCGCCTGACCGCCGACCCGGCGCACATCGACGCGGTGCTGGCCGACGGCTCCGACCGCGCCGGCGCGATCGCCAGCGAAACCATGAACGCCGTCAAGGACATCGTTGGGTTCATCCGGCACTGACGCAGCCACGTCAGGCATTGCAGCGGCAGCGCCGCCGTAGTCACCGTATGCCGGCCGCCGCTTTGGCGGCGGCGAGATCGCGCCGCGCTTCCTCGAAGTACGGCCTGAGCGCCAGCGCAGCTTCAAAGTCCGCGATCGCAAGCGCCATCTCTCCCTTCTTCCAGTAGGCGCGGGCGCGATTGCTGAACGCGAGCGGATCGTTGTGCTCGATACGGATCGCCTCGCTGTAGTCCGCTATGGCTCCGTCAACATCGCCTTTCAGACCGCGCATGCTTCCGCGATCGGTGTAGGCTTGCAGGGAGTCTGGATGAATGCGGATCGCCGTGTCGAGATCGGCGATCGCACGGTCGTACTCGCCCATGTGCATGAAGGTTCGGGCGCGCGAGAGATACAGCGGAACATGCTTCGGAGCGAGGCGCACGGCCTCGTCGAAGGCCTTGAGCGCGAGGTCGAACTCGCCGTTCCTGGAGCGCGTCGTGGCCTCGGTCCAGTGGGCGCCCGAGCGACGGCGCGACCCCTCGAAAAAATCCAGAACGGCCCACACCGCGGCAAGGATGAGGATCGCGCCAAGGTTCACGCGCCATGTCCGCATGTCAGGCACTCATCCGTTTCGCGCCTCGCGTGCGGTCGCGATCATGATGCGTGATGGAGCCTGTCGCGCAATGCGGACAGTTCAGTCTCAGAACGCCGGGATGGCATCGGTCGTCGCGGCAGGGCGCACATAGGGCTTCAGCGCATCGCGCGTCACGACATCGACCGGGCCGTCGAACAGGCCCGCGATGTAGTCCTTCAGGCCGACATAACCGTAGACCGTCAGCCGCGCCTCCGGCGCGACGTCGATCATGATGTCCAGATCGCTGCCGGGCCGATGGTCGCCGCGCGCAACAGAGCCGAATACCGCCGCATGTGCCACACCGCGCGCGCGCAACTCGCTCTCATGCTGGCGG
>Ga0207683_10004312_pt1 | contig 12281 bp, 10 predicted proteins | sample KBSM73metaG_FD_184333 | JGI IMG/M metagenome (GOLD analysis project Ga0207683, IMG submission 184333) | Miscanthus rhizosphere microbial communities from Kellogg Biological Station, Michigan, USA - KBS M7-3 metaG (SPAdes) (version 2) | ecosystem: Host-associated > Plants > Roots > Rhizosphere >...
CCCGGCGGGCGCGTGGGGCTGTCGATCTGCTACGACGTGCGCTTTCCGGAGCTCTATCGGGCGCTCGGCGACGTCGCTCTGATCGTCGTTCCCGCCGCTTTCACCGTGCCCACCGGCAAAGCGCATTGGGACATGCTGCTCCGCGCGCGCGCCGTGGAGAACCAGTGCTACGTTTTGGCCGCCGCGCAGGGCGGCACGCATCCGGGCGGTCGCCGCACGTGGGGGCATTCGATGCTGATCGATCCCTGGGGCGAGGTGGTGGCCACGCACGACGACGGGCCGGGCGTGGCAGTGGGCGACATCGATCCGGCGCGCATTGCGGACGTGCGCACACGGCTGCCGTCGCTCGCGCATCGGACACTGTCGAGGTAACGCTGCTGCGCGCTGCCCGCGCGTCAGAGCACTTGCTGCAGGAACGCGCGCGTGCGATCGTGCTTCGGGTGCGCGAATAACTCCGCCGGGGGACCGTCTTCGACGATGACCCCGTGATCGGTGAAATAGACGTGATTCGCAACCTCGCGCGCGAATCCCATTTCGTGCGTGACCAGGATCGACGTCATGCCTTCTTCCACGAGCTGGCGAATCGTCAACAGCACATCGTTCACGGTTTCCGGATCGAGCGCCGCCGTGACCTCGTCGAAGAGCATGACGGAAGGGCGCATGGCGAGTGCCCGCGCGATCGCCACCCGCTGCTGCTGGCCGCCGGAGAGCTCGCCCGGATAGCTGCTCTCCTTGCCTTGCAGCCGGACCTTGGCGAGAAGCGCATGGGCGCGCTCTTCGACCTCGTTCCGCGGCTGCTTCAGGACCTGGACGGGCGCCATCATGATGTTTTCGAGCGCGGTCTTGTGGGGGAAGAGGTTGTACTGCTGGAACACGATCGACACGTCCTTGCGGAGCGCCACGCGCTCGCGGTCGGTGCGAAGCCGGTGGACGGCATGCGGGCCGACATAGAGCTCGCCGCGGTCCACCGGAATGAGTCCGTTGATGCAGCGAAGGAGCGTCGACTTGCCGGAGCCCGAGGGCCCGATCACGCACACGGCTTCGCCCTTGGCGATGTCGAGCGAGACGCCTTTGAGCACTTCGACAGGTCCAAAGGACTTGTGCACGTCGACCAGGCGCACGATCGGGCCGCCGATCTCGGGCGCGCTCATTCGATTACCCTCCGCGCGTCGCGCTCCGGGGCTATTCGCGCTTGGGACCGGCCCGGCGCGCTCATGCCGCTGCGTCCGGACGCAGGTCGACGATGCGCGGCGCGTGTCCTGTCGCCGCGAGAAAGCGCTCGAGGTGGTCGTGGGACAGGACCAGGGTCGCGGTGTTGACGAGCGGATGCGCCTGAATCGCGGGGGCGTGCCACAGCGTCTCCTCGATGACGAATTCCACTGCTTGCGTCCCGTCGTTGCAAAGCGCGAGGAGGCTGACCGCGCCGGGTGCGATTCCGAGGTGCTTGCCGAGGCGCTCCGGCGACGCGAACCCCATGCGCCCGGCGCCGAGGATGTCGCCGAGCCTCCCGATGTCGAGCGGACGATCGTGCGCAAGGGTGACCAGGAAGTGTCGCAAGCCCTTGCGATCGCGCAGGAACAGGTTCTTGGTCCTGGCGCCCGGAAGCGGTGGCACGAGGCGCTCCGACTCCGCGACCGTCATCACCGCTGCATGCTCGTGCCGCGGCGCCGCGATGCCGTGCGCCTGCAGAAACGCGTCGAGATCCATCAGCGCTCCGCGTAACGCGCTTCGAGACGGCGTGTCCACGCCGCGATCGGATAGCAGTAGGCGAAGAACCACAGCAGCACGTAGCTGTAGATCGGAATCAGGAGATCGGTGCGGCCCTCGGCGTTGGTGATGCGGCCGGTGAGCGTCATGACCTCGCTCACGCCGACGATCGATGCGAGCGTGGTCGCCATGGTCAGGATCGCGTACCAGTTCATCCACGGCGGCAGCATGCGCTTGATGCACTGGGGCAGGATGATCATCCACAGCGTCTGCTGGCGCGAGAAGGCGAGCGATCGCGCCGCATCCCATTGCGCCGCGGGAATCGATTGCGTGGCGCCACGGACGATCTCCGCGACATTGGCCATGATCGGCAACGCGAGGCCGAGCGTGGCCTTGAGCCAGTCGGGGAACGGAATGGTCGTATCGCCGATGCGGAATTCGAAGGGCAGCAGGAACATCACGAAAAAGAGCAATACCAGCCACGGCGCGTTGCGGAAGAACTGGACGACGAGCCACGAGCCGCCGCGGACCGGAGCAAAGAGCGACAGTCGCGCGAGACCGAGGAGCGCGCCCGCCGCCGTGCCGAGCGCCATCGCGACGATGCTGATCAGCACGTTGAAAAGAAACCCCTTGGCGAGCAGTGGCGTCCACTTGACCAGCAGCTCGACGATACCGGGCTGGGTGGGCACGCCGCGCACCTGCGCGAGCGCCAGCGAACCGACGAACGTCGCCACCAGCGCGACGCCGATCCGCCACGGGCGCGTCGTGGTGACGCCTGGTGCGATGTTGCCCAACCGCGCAGGTTGCGACGTGCGCACAGGCAGCAGCACGGCGAGGCGATCGCCTCTCGTCGCGCAGGCCTTTGCGTCGGCGGTCATTGCCCGAATCCCGGCACCGCCAGCCGCACCTCGATCCACTGCATCGCCTGGTTGATGATGCCGACGATCACGACATACGAGATCAGGAGCACGACCATCATCTCGGGCACGTTCACCTGTTCCGACCAGATTTGCGCCGACATGTAGACGAGCTCCGGCACCGCGATCGCGTAGGCGAGGGTGGTGGTCTTCACCAGGTTGACGAGGTTGTTGGTCATGGCCGGCATGGTGACGCGCAGCGCGAGGGGCAGCACGACCTGCCGGTAGACCTGCCAGCGCGCGTACCCGAGCGACTCGGCCGCCTCGACCATGGCTTTGGGCACGGCTTCCACGCCCGCGCGAAAAATCTCCGCGGCGAATGCGGCTTCGAGCAGCGTGAGCGAGACGACCGCCCAGCCGAACGAGCCCAGGAGCGGCATCCCATCGACCCTGGGCAGGAGCGGGCCCAGCGCGAAGTAGAAAAAGTAGAGCTGGACCAGTGGAGGGGTGTTGCGGAAGAGCTGCACGAACGCGGTGACGAAGCCGCGCACCAGCCGCACGCTGGAACCGTGCAGTCCCGCGAGGAGCGCACCGAGCGCAAGGCTCAGCACCAGGCAATAGGCGGACAGCTCGAGCGTGGTCGCGAGGCCCTTCAGGTAGCGTGCACGATCGTAGCTGTCGTAGAAGATCGTGAGCTTGATGCCGCTCGACCGGTGCAGCCACTGGAACCAGGCGGCTACATCGTCCACGGTGCGCGATCGTCGAGCCTCGGCGCGCGGGCGCGGCGCCATGCATTCGCGCCCGCAACCACTGGTCTTTCCTTTCGCCGGCGGCCTACTTTAATTTCGCTTGCTGCTCGACCAGGAACGGCGACTGTGGAATGCCCCATTTCTTTTCGAGGTCCAGCAGGTAACCGGTCTTGTGCCAGTCCTTGGTGACGTCGCTCATGTAGGCCGCGAACTTGGTGTCTTCCTTGCGCACGCCCATGCCCCATGGCTCGGGATCGATCGACGGGAGCACCATCGCGTAATCGGCCCATTTGGCGTCGCCAGCGATGCCCGCGAAGAACGTGTTGTCGAACACCATGCCCACGCAGTTGCCGCCCTCGAGCGCTGCCAGTGCCTCGGTCACGCCCTTGAACACGACGAGCTGCGCGCCGAATTCCTCGCCCGTTCGGCGGTTGTAGTACGCACCCTGGACGGCACAGACCGGCTTTCCCTTGAGATCAGTCCAGGTCTTGAGGCCCGACGACTTCTTCGCGAATACGTTCGCCGCGCCCGCGTAGTAGAACGGCTGCGGGATGCCGACCACCTCGGCGCGGTCGGGCTTGTAGGCCATCGTCGCGATCATGAGGTCGATCCGCCCCTGCTTGAGGAACTCCATGCGATTGGCGGCGATGACCGGCACCAGCTCGACCTGCACGCCGAGACGCTTGGCGACGTCGTTGGCAAGATCGACTTCGAGCCCGACGATCTTGCCGGACGGATCCGTATAGCCGAACGGCTTGTAGTCCGCCTTGACGCCGACGACGATCTTGCCCTTCTGCTTGACGCTCGCGAGCGTGTCGTTCTGCGCCATTGCCGCGCCCGTCATCAGACATGCGACGCCCGTCGCCGCCACCAGCCGCTGCCAGAAATTCATGACCTGCATGCTTCCTCCGTTCATTGCTCGCGTGCGAATCGGACGATGACGCCTCCGTGAGGGGCCGCCGCCACGCAAATCCCGGTGCGAGATTGCCTCGCAGCCTTCGTGCGCCAATCGTACCGACCGCGGCCGGCCCGTAGGATAAGCGATTGTGCATTCCCGCAACAGCCTGCCTTGCGACGCGAAGCGCCGCGGGTGACAGGCGGCGCGCGATGGCCAACAATGCGGGTCGCTCCGCACAACCTGCCGCTCCCGTCTTGAAGTATTCGATTTTTTCCCTTGCCCGGAACGCGCTGTCCCGCCATCAGGGGTGGCCCGCCGCGTGGCGCAGCCCGACACCCAGGAAGCGCTACGACGCAGTGATCATCGGCGGCGGCGGCCACGGCCTTGCCACGGCTTATTACCTGGCCAGGGAGCACGGGATGCGCGACATCGCCGTGCTGGAAAAGGGCTGGCTCGGCGGCGGCAATACGGGTCGGAACACGACGATCGTGCGCTCCAACTACCACCTCGATCCGAACGCACACTTCTACGAATTCTCGCTCAAGCTATGGGAGTCGCTGTCCCACGAGCTCAATTTCAACGTGATGTACAGCGCGCGCGGCGTGCTCAACCTGGTGCACTCGCCGGCCGACATCGATGCTGCGATGCGCCGCGGCAACGCAATGCGGCTGAACGGCATCGACGCCGAGTATCTGACGCGGGACGAGATCGCGCGCCGCATTCCCAATCTCGATTGCGGTGGCGAGTCGCGATTTCCGATTCTCGGGGGACTCCTGCAACCGCGCGGCGGCACGGTGCGACACGACGCGGTGGCGTGGGGATACGCACGCGCCGCCGACGGGCTGGGCGTCGACATCCTGCAGCAATGCGAGGTGACGGGCCTGCGGATCGAAGGCGGCGCTGTCACCGGCGTGGACACGTCGCTCGGCCATATCGCGACACCGAAGGTCGGCATCGCGGTGGCGGGTCACTCCGGTCACGTGGCCGCGATGGCCGGCCTGAAGCTGCCGATCGAGTCGCATGTGCTCCAGGCGATGGTGTCGGAGCCGGTGAAGCCGGTGCTCGACACGGTGGTGACTTCGGGTGCGGTTCACTTCTACATCAGCCAGTCGGACAAGGGCGAGCTGGTGATGGGCGGGGACCTCGATTTCTACAACTCCTATGCGCAGCGCGGCAACCTGCCCATCGTGGAGCATGTGACGGCGGCGTGCCTCGCGCTCTTCCCGAGCTTCGGACGCCTGCGCCTCATGCGCACCTGGGGCGGCATCATGGACATGACGATGGACGGCAGCCCGATCATCGGCAAGCTGCCGGTATCGGGCCTCTACATGACCGGCGGATGGTGCTATGGCGGCTTCAAGGCGACGCCGGCCTCCGGCTGGCTGCATGCCTATACGATTGCCCACGATGCGCCCCATGCGCTCAACGCCGCGTTCACGCTCGAACGTTTCCGGGAGGGCGCAATGATCGACGAGAAGGGCGCCGGACCGTATGCGTGGGCACACTGAGATGCGGCGGGCAGGCTCATGCTGCTGATTCCGTGTCCGTGGTGCGGGCCGCGCAGCCAGATCGAATTCACGTACGGCGGCGACGCGACGCTCGAGCGGCCCGCCAACGACGCCGGCGAAGAAGCGTGGTATCGCTACGTCTATCTTCGTGACAATCCGCGCGGGCCGCACGACGAATTCTGGCTCCATAGCGCCGGCTGCCGCAGCTGGTTCAGGGTGCGCCGCGACACGCGCACCCACGACATTCTCGGCAGCGCCGCCATGGGCGCCGGCTGGAACGGAGCGCCGCGGTGACGTCAATGCGGCTTCCGGCTGGCGGGATCGTCGACCGGACGCGCGTGCTGCGGTTCACGTTCGACGGCGTGACATACGAAGGCCATCCCGGCGATACGCTGGCTTCCGCGCTGCTCGGAAACGGCGTGCACCTCGTGGGCCGCAGCTTCAAGTACCACCGTCCGCGCGGAATCTACACAGCTGGAGTTGAGGAGCCGAACGCCCTGGTGCAACTGTCGCGCGGACCCCGCACCGAGCCGAACGTGCGCGCGACCACGCAGGAGCTATACGACGGGCTGGTCGCCGCCAGCCAGAATTGCTGGCCTTCGGTGCGCTTCGACGTCGGCGCGGTCAACGACATCGTGGCGCCGATCATCCCGGCGGGCTTCTACTACAAGACCTTCATGTGGCCGCCGACGCCGAAGGCGTGGCTCCGCTACGAGCACGCCATCCGGCACGCCGCAGGCATGGGGCGCGCGTCCGAGGCGTCCGACCCCGATCGCTACGAGCATCAATACGCGCATTGCGACGTGCTCGTGGTCGGCGGCGGCGCAGCGGGCCTCGCCGCAGCGCGGGCCGCTGCCGCAACCGGCGCCCGCGTCATTCTCTGCGGCGAGGAGCCGGGCTGGGGCGGCCAGCTTCAAGGTGCGAAGTCGGCGATCGACGATATCCTGGCGGATCGATGGATCGCGGATGCCCTGGCGACGCTCGCCGCGGAGCGCGACGTCACCCTCCTTGCGCGTACCACCGCATTCGGCTGGTACGACGGCAATCTCGTAGGCGCTCTGGAGCGCGTCGCCGATCATCTGCCCACACCCGCTGCGCATGCGCCGCGGCAACGGCTGTGGAAAATACGCGCACGCGAGATCGTGCTCGCGACGGGCGCGATCGAACGGGGTATCGCGTATCCCGGCAACGACCGGCCCGGCACGCTGCTGGCCGGCGCGGCGCAGTGCTATGTCGAGCGGTTTGGCGTGCGTCCCGGTACCCGCGCGCTCCTGTTCACCAGTCACGATGGCGCATACGACGCCGCACAGGCGCTGCAGGCGGCCGGCGTCGAGATCGCGGCCATTGTCGACGCTCGGCCCGGCGCGCTGCTGACGGGCGCGGCGAACGTCCGAGCGCGCGAGATGGGGATGAACGTCGTTGCGGATTCGACGATCGCCGCCGCGCGCGGACGCCTCCGCGTGAAGAGCGTCGACATCGCCGATCGCGACGGACGGCGACGACGGATCGATTGCGATCTCGTGTGCGTTTCCGGCGGGGCCAATCCCGCTGTTCACCTGTTCTCGCAGGCGCGCGGGGCGCTGCGCTACGACGATGCGATCGCGGCCTATCTGCCCGATGCCTCGCCGATGCCGATCGTTGCAGCAGGCGCAGTCAACGGCTGCTTCGACCTCGCGGCCGCGCTGGACGACGGGCACCGCGCCGGCGCGACGGCAGCGGTGCGCTGCGGCTTCCCGCGGCCCACGCTCGAATCGCCGCGCGCGCGACCCGCGGACGTTCGCGCGCCGCTTCGCCCGATGTGGGCGGTGGCGCGCGGAGCGCGAGGCAAGGCCTTCGTCGACCTGCAGAACGATGTGACGGTCGACGACATCGCGCTCGCCGCGCGCGAGGGCTATCAGGCGGTCGAGCACCTGAAGCGCTACACCACCCTCGGCATGGGCACGGACCAGGGCAAGACCAGCAACGTGATCGGACTGGCGCTCATGGCCGAGCAGCTTGCAGTTCCGATTGCCCGTGTGGGGACGACGACGTTCCGGCCGCCCTACACGCCGGTGACCCTGGGCGCGATTCCCGGGGGCGAGAGCGGCGGCCATGTCGAGCCGACGCGCTATTCGGCCATGCACGCGTGGCATGCCGCTCGCGGCGCGCGGTTCGTCAACGCCGGATTGTGGAAGCGGCCGCATTCGTATCCGCGGCCGGGCGAATCGGAGGACGATGCGGCCAATCGCGAAGCGCGCAACGTGCGCTCGAACGTGGGCCTGGTCGACGTATCGACGCTTGGCAAGATCGAGCTGCAGGGCCGCGACGTCGTGACGCTGCTGAACCGCATGTACTGCAACAGGTGGGACACGCTGGCTGTCGGGCGCTGCCGCTACGGCCTGATGCTGCGCGACGACGGCATGGTGATGGATGACGGCACGACGTCGCGCCTCGGCCCCACCCATTTCCTGATGACCACGACGACGGTCAATGCGGTCAAGGTGATGCAGCAGCTCGAGTATCTGCTGCAAGTGGAGTGGCCGGAGCTCGAGGTCTACGCGACGTCGGTCACCGAGCAATGGGCGGCGGCGGCATTGTCGGGGCCGAAGGCACGCGATGTGCTCGCGCGCATTGTCGACATCGACGTCTCGAACGCGGCGTGTCCGTTTCTCGCGGTCGCCGACTGCCGCGTGGCGACCGCCGCGGGACCGGCGGCCGCGCGCCTCTTCCGGTTGAGCTACTCAGGCGAGTTGGCCTACGAGATCCACGTGCCGGCCGATCGCGGCCCCGCCCTGTGGGAGGCCGTCATGGCGGCGGGCGAGGCCTCTGGAATCATGCCGTACGGCACGGAGGCGATGAGCACGCTGCGCATCGAGAAAGGCCATATCGTGGTCGGCACCGAAGCCGATGGCCGCACGACGGCCGACGACCTCGGCATGGGCAGTCTCGTGAACGGCGGCAAGTGGTGCATAGGCAAGCCGCTGCTCGGCCGCGCGGCGCTCACGGCGCCCGGCCGCTGGCAGCTGGTCGGCCTGACTGCGCAAGACGGCGCGACGATGCCGCGCGCCGCCAAGATCGTGCGCGATCCCGACCGCGCCGCGCCGAATCCGATGGAGGGGCACGTCACGTCGTGGTGCTTCAGCCCGAATCTCGATCGATGGATCGCGCTCGCGCTCGTCGCCGACGGTCGCGCGCGGCATGGCGAGACGCTATGGGCCGTATCGCCGCTCGCCGGCGTGCGTGTGCGGGTGAGCGTGGGGCCGCCATGCTTCATCGATCCGGAGGGGGAACGGCTTCGTGTCTGAACTCGATGCCGACGCGATCGGCGCGCGCACGCCGGGACGCTACGGCGCGTCGCCGCCGCAGCTCGTGCTGGCGGAAACGATCATCGAAGTCGCCTGGAACATCCAGGGCGACGTCGCACGCGAAGCGTTCGCCGACGCCGTCACGAACGCGTTCCGCGTCGACCTTCCGGCGACCCCTAACACGTCGACGCGCATGAACCGCATCCGGGCGCTATGGCTCGGGCCCGGTTCATGGCTGCTGGTGAGCGGCATGGGACCGCCCCCTCTGCCGTTCGCCGACTTCATTGCGCAGCGCGACACCGTGAACGCCGCTGGCGGCGCGCTCTTCGACGTATCCGCGAGCCGCATCGCGTTCACGCTGCGCGGCGCACGGGCCGGCCCGGTGCTCGCCAAACGCTGCCCGCTCGACTTTCATGCGCGCGCATTCGCGCCGGGACGCGTCGCGCAGAGCGTCTTCGGTCACGTCAACGCGCTTTTTGTCCGCGCCGACGACGGCGCGGCATTCACGGTGATGGTGGCGCGAAGCTATGCCCGGGACGTATGGCAGGCACTGTGCGAATCCGCGGCGGTGGACGGCTACGAGGTGGCACCGCCCGCGCCGTTGGAATAGCCGGTTCCTGAAATCTCAGCTCCAGGGAAACGGGCTGTTCGACACCGGGTGCAGCTTGCCCGTTGCGTAGCGTGAAAAGCGAAACGGCGCGAGCAGCGCGCGCGATTCGCCGAGCAACTCGCTCGCCACCAGCTCGCCGACGCCGATCATCTTGTAGCCGTGATTGGAATCGGCGATGACATAGACATTGTCGCGAAACCGGTCGAACACGGGAAAGCTGTCGGGCGTGAAGCAGCCGACGCCCCCCGATGGCTCCTTGCGATATATGCCGTGCTGGCCCTCGAAGCGCTTCTGGCAGAACGGGAGGGCGGACGTCCACATGTCGGCGAAATTGTCGGTGACGACGAACTCGGGAGATTTCGGCCCGTAGGGATCGACGCGCACGTCGTCGGCGGCGCGCGTGACTTCCGCCGGCATCGCACCGCCTTGCACGCCGCCGAAATGGAAGTCGGGCTTGTAGTAGATGCCCCACAGCTTGTCGGTGATGAGCGCGCCGTCACGGTCGGAATAAAGCGGTGCGTCGGTGTCGACATGGATCACGGGGGGCATCGCGCCCGCGTTGGTCTTCTGATAGTCGGGGTCGACGCCGAGCGTGCCTTCCTGCAGCGCCATGTAGTGCCACATCGGGATGCCGTCGTGCACTTCGCCATCGCGGCCCTTGACGCTGATGGTCTTCGGCAGCGCGAGCATGTTCCAGATCGAGTTGACCCACGGCCCGACCGCTGCGATCACTTCGTCGCAGGCAATCGTGCCGTCGGAAGTCTCCACGCTCGTGACGACGTTCGAGCCGTTGGCCGTGTTGAGCCCGGTCACGGTGACGCCTTCGATGATCTCGACGCCGAGCGCCCTTGCCTTGGCCGAAAGACCGCGGAGCGATGCCATGTTGTTCGCATATCCGCCGCGCTTCTCATGCAGCACGGACGTGATGCTCTTCGCCTGCCAATCGCTCAGCAGGCCCCGCATGTAGCGCATCGATTCGGCTTCGCCCTCGATGAAGACCGATTCGTAGCCGATGGCGCGCTGCTGCTCGTATATCGTGCCGACCTGCGTGCGCATGACTTCGGGACTGATCTGCAGGTAGCCCACGGGATGATAGCTGTAGGCCGCGGCATCGCTTTCCCAGATCGAGACGCAATGCGCCATCAGCTCTCGCATGGCGGGCTGGTAGTAGTTGTTGCGCACGACGCCGCAGGCGATCCCCGAGGCGCCCGCGCCGATGCCCGTCTTGTCGAGCACGATGATGCGGACGCCGTTCGGGCCGACCGTCGTGCCTTTCGCCTTGAGCTTCTGGGCCAGGTGCATCGACGTCGACAAGCCATGGATGCCGGCGCCGATGATCACGTAGTTGGCGGCGCGGGGAAGGGTGGGCATGGAAAATTCCTCGTGAATCGATGATGGATCAGGGTTTGTGGATAGACGATACGTGCGCTGCGCGCTCGCCGGCCGCGCGAACGCGCCCCCAGCGTTTCATGCGACGGGCGACAGCAGCTCGTCGAGCAGCGCAGGCAATGCGTTCCTCTCCGTCAAGAGCGATGCGACGAGCCACTCGATCCGTTCGGTACGGGCCTTCCCGAGCGCGGGCGTCGCGAGGCCGCGATATTTTTCCGCCAGTTCGTCGTCGGACAGCGGATTCTCGGGATTCCCGCGGGCGCGCGCGGGCTCCGAGACCAGCGTGCGGCCATCGGCGAGCCGCAAGCGGATGCGCGCCCAGCGCTCCGCGGGAAAGCGGCGGGAGAAATCGGCGTCTTCCGTCGCGACCATCCGGTCGTACATCCGCTGAAGACGCGGATCGGTCGCTCCCGCGGCATTCACCTCGTCGGCGCCGACGCGCTCGAACACCAGCGCTGCGGCGACGCCGAAAGCCAGGCTGTACTGCGCCTCGTCGGTCGTGCCCGGCGATGCGCACCGGGCCCCGAGATCGATCGCTTCGCGGAAGCTCTCGACGCCGATCCCGACGATATCGTCCACCTCGAATCGGTACGCGCGCTTCAGCGCAAGGGCGGCCTCGATCGCAGGCTGCGCCCAGCGACACACGGGATAGGCCTTGAAGTACTGCTCGCGAATGCGCCACCGCTCCCCAAGATCGTTCCAATGCGGTCGCACGCCAGCGTCCTCGAGGGTGATCGCGGGTGCGCCCGTGAATCCCTCGCCGGCGAGAATCGCGGCGGTCACCCCCGCATGCGCGCCCCAGCTCGATCCGTCCTTCAGCATCGTCGGATGCGCGCACACGCGCAGAATCTGGCCACGCGGAGCGATATATTCGGCGACGCCGAGGGCTTCCCGGAGTTGCGATCGGTTGAGCCCGACCAGGCGACCGACGACTGCGGCGCAGGCGAGTGCGTTCCATGCGCCGGAGCAGTGGTAGTCGGCGACGCTCGAGTGCAGGGCGATGCCCGCGCGCGTGGCGATCTCGTAGCCGAGCACGAGGCACGCGAGGAACTCTGCGCCGTCGCATCGGGCACCGCCATCGATGGCCGCGAGCATCGCAGGGAGCACCGCGACCCCCGCGTGTCCCTTCGTGAGCACGTGCCCGTCGTGACCATCGAGTGCATCGATGGTGGAGGCGCCGGCGAACGCCGCGCCGGCGCGGCTTGCCCGCCGCCCGTCGAACAGCAGTCGCGCTTCGGCATCGCGGCTCGTCATCTGCGTCGCCGCATAGGCGCTGATG
>Ga0207683_10004313_pt1 | contig 12281 bp, 12 predicted proteins | sample KBSM73metaG_FD_184333 | JGI IMG/M metagenome (GOLD analysis project Ga0207683, IMG submission 184333) | Miscanthus rhizosphere microbial communities from Kellogg Biological Station, Michigan, USA - KBS M7-3 metaG (SPAdes) (version 2) | ecosystem: Host-associated > Plants > Roots > Rhizosphere >...
CAGGGACGTCGTGTTCTTCTGCCCGTGCTCCACGCGCCCGTACAGCTGCGCATCGACCGGATCGATGAGGTCGTGTGAAAAGCTGCCGCCGACGCCGAGCGTCAGCGCAGCGCTGAGTGGGATCGTGCGTTCGATGCCGAGTGCCGTCGCGTGATAGTCGCGTTCGGCCGAATACGAAACGCTGTAGGTCGTGCCGCCGTTGCTGCCAGTGCCCTGCGTCCACGACGCGTTGACGGCGTTGCGATGGTCGCGGATCGTCGCGCCGCTCATGACCTGGATCGGTTGATTGCCGGGACCCGGGAGCACATACCACGGTGACGACCCGCTCATGACTTCGTGCGTCGCAGTCGCGCTGAGCGCGGCGTCGCTGCCGACCGGAGTCGCCAGCTGGAACTGCTGCGAAATGACGCCGTAGCGCTCCGGGCTGCCGATGACCGGGCGCGGCGCGTACGCGTCCTCGTCGTAGTCGTTGAAGCGATAGCTGATTAGCGACTCGGTGTCGGCGCCGGTCGCCGTCTGCGCGTGCGCTTCGGGCACCAGTGTGGTGGCAGCGCTCATCAGTGCCGCCAGTGATGGGGAAAGATGGCGGCGCATCAGTTACAACCGCAGCCGCCGCCGGCCGCGCCAATCTCGCCGTTGCTGCCTTCCTTGCTGAAATGCGTGTGTTCGCGCATTGCCGTCTGCAGCGGATCGGGGTCCCAGCGCATGTCCCAGCGCGCCAGGCGGCCGCGTTCCCAGGGTTGGACCGGTGTCGTTGCGCAACCACCGAGCAGTGCGGCGGAAACCAGGACCAGGCGCGCTGCGGCGCCGAATTTAATTCGCATCGGCTTGGCGTCCGTCGGTGCTGCCTGCGATCAGTTCGCGAATTTCGCTGCGCACTGAGTCGATATCCTGCGGCTTGAAGCCGGTGTGCCGGCTGCGGACGATGCCGTCGCGATCGATCACGAACGACGTCGGCATGCCGATCAGGCCGAATTTTTTTGCCACGTCCCCGGCAGGATCGGCCAGCGACGTGTAGCCGACCGGATGCTCGTAGAGGAATGCGGCGGGGCCGTCGGACATCTCGTCGAGATTGATGGCGAGCAAGGTGAAATCCTGCGCCGGCAATTCGCCATGCAGCTTGTCGTAGAGCGGAAATGACTGCCGGCATGGCCCGCACCAGGACGCCCAGAAATCGAGCAGCACGACTTTGCCGCGCAGCGACTCGAGCGTGACGCGGCGCGATTCCGACCCGAACACGGGAAGTTCGAACGCCGGCGCCGGATTGCCGACGACCGTCTCCACGGCAGCCTGCGTGCTTGCGCATGCGGCGAACATCACGACGATGCCGAGGATCCTTGCCAATGAATTGCGCATGAGTATTTTTCGTCGCCTGGGAAGTGTCGTGCTGCCGCGCGAACGAGTGCGCGGCAGCATGATTGGCTGCTAGAGGCCGGCCCCGATCAAGGACAAGCCAGTCCAGCAATACTGCTGGCGCGGGCGATCGGCATGGTGCCTGTCGGCGGGTAACCCGCGGTCGTCGAGGTCCAGCTCATCGTGCCACTGCCGCAGTCGGTAAACTTGAATGTCATCGTGCCCCACTGCGTGACGGTGTCGTCGGCGTGGGTGAAGTTCGGCGGGAACTTGGGGCCGAGCGAGATGTAGGTCGGCAACGTGACCGTGTCGCTGGTCGGTTCATAGGAGCCCTGCGCATACAGCCAGGTCTGGCCGCTGCCGTCGGGCGTGAACACGAACCAGATCGCGAGCATGCCGTTGCCGGGCAGGATTTCGAACTGGAAGCCATGGCCGTCCTGGCCGGTCGTCGGATTGAACCAGTTGCCGCTGAGACCTGGGCGTACCGTAAACGCCGCGGCGACCGCATTGATCGTGATCGTGCCGTTCATGCCGACACCGGGCGCACCGTGCGCCTCGCAGTAATAGCCGAATGTTCCGGGGGTATTGAAGGTACGCGTGAAACTCCATGCTCCGGTTACGGGATTTCCCGATCCACCGGTGTCCGAACAGGTTGAAGAGCATTTGAACGTTCCATCGTTCGCGACGACGTTGTGTTCGCCGCCCTTGTTCTTGAACGTCACCGTATCGCCGGCATTGATCGTCAGCGTGGCGGGCGAGAAGGTCATGTTGCTCTGGGCATCGACCTCCCAGTTCGTGGCGAAAGCCGGACTGGCGCACAGCAAGAGCAGCGCGGCGAACCCCAGAAAAGACAAACGTGTGTTCATGATCGATCCCATTCGTTGAGTGCTGCAGCATTTGCCAGCACGAGTTGGCCAAGGCCAGGCGTCGACACTTCCCCGTGCCGCGCCCGACCGAATCCGCGTCGCGCCGTCAGCAGTAGCCGTTGCATGGAGAGCAAATGCTGGCGCAGACCCGGCGCTTCCGGAACTCGCTGACGTAGGATGAGTCCCGCCTACCTTGGTCAGGGTTCAAACCCTGCCCAGCGGCTTTTCGCAGCCAGGGGCGTGGCGCGGCTAAAGTGTGATGCGCAGCACGATCAGGGTCTGATCGTCGCCGCCGATCGGGCCGCCCTGATGTGCGGCAACCGCCGCGACGATGCTGTCGCACAGGGCGCGCGGAGATTCCGGACCGATGGCGATGAGTTCGCGCAGCCGGTCGCTGCCGAACATGCGGTCATGCCGATCGCGTGCTTCGGTGATGCCGTCGGTGTAGAGCACGAGCAGGTCGCCGGGCTCCAGCGTGACTTCGTTGTTCGAGTATTCGTAGTCACGAAGCACGCCGAGTGGAATCTGGTCGCTCTCGCCGAGGCTGATCACCTGGCTGGGGAGAGGCCCGACGCCGGTAGGCACGGCTTGCTGCGAGGGCGCGTCGGCGACCGCGGATGGTTGCGAGACGCTGTCTCGCCGTCGCAACAGCATCGGCGGATGACCCGCGCTCAGATAGCTCAGGATTCGCGTGTCGGGCCGATACAACGCAGCGAACACGGTCATGAAGTGGCCGCGATTGCGCCGCGAAAAAAAATAGCGGTTGGCGTAGCTGAGCGCGCCGGCCGGCTGCGACGGCCCGTCACCGCGATAGGTACGCATGATCGCGTCGAACTGCACGGCCTCCATCGCGGCGGCCGCGCCATGGCCGGACACATCGGCAACGATCACGCCCCAAACGTCGTCGCCGGTCGGGGAAAAATCCGGCGGAGCGAATGGCGTCAGGTTGCTCATTTCGTAATAGTCGCCGGCCGCCGTCTCCGCGGGCTGCCAGTGCCAGGCATAGTCGAGCCCGCGTATTTGCGGGTTGTCCGGCAAGAGCAACTTCTGGATATCGGCCATGCTCTCGATTTCGCGCCGCTGGCGTTCGCTCTGGCGCGTCAGCGAGCGCAGCGCGATCGGCCGTATGATCAGGCTCGCCGCCAGGTTCACATGCAGCAGCAACTGTTCCAGATGCACCGACGCAAAGCGCTGGGCCAGGGAACTGGCGAACACGAGCCAGTGCGTCAACTCGCCGTTGTTTGCCAGCGGTATGGCGAGCACCGCGGCAGGCGCAAACAGCGCCTGGGCAAACGGCAGGCCGCGCTTGACCGGTTCCAGCGCGATGACATTTGGCGCGGTTGCGGCGACGATGCGGCCGGCCAGTTCGTCTTCGAACAACGGCAGCGTGACGCGCTGGCCGGCCGGATCGAGATTCGGAACGTGCTCGGTGCCATCCGGACCGATCAGCCCAGCCAGGCGACAGCGTCCTGCGACCTGGCCGCGAACCAGCAGCAGCGCCAGCGTGCAGTCCGGAAGGTCGTGCGCGAAATGCGCGTGCATCGCGCGCAACGCGGCGCGCGAATCGCCGTCGAACGCGCTGAGCTTGAGGACGCGATCGAACGTGGAATGGGGATCGGACATTCGTCGATTGTGACGAAGGCGCGTGCATGCTGCCAGCACGGCTTTACTGACCTGGATGCGGCCTACTGCATTGCGCCCCTCTCCCTTTGGGAGAGGGGTTGGGGTGAGGGTCGGGTTCCGGATCAACGTTGATAAATGTCCCGACCCTCATCCGGCGCTTCGCGCCACCTTCTCCCGGAGGGAGAAGGGAAAGGCACAAACCGGCGCTGACGCGAGGCCGACCTGCGGCCCTCGGCGAGCTCAAAACGGTCGCGCGAGTTCTTTGGATTCTTTGCGGTTGCGAAAGACCAATGGTTTCGCTTCGACTTCGACGCGCGGCGCCTGCGCTTTTTCCACGATGTCGACGATAACGCCATGGTGTGGCGACTTGTCGCAGACCGGGTCGGCCATCGCCGGATCGTTGGCCAGCATGTACGCCTGGCAGCGGCATCCACCGAGATCCTGCTCGCGTTCGGGGCAACTGCGGCAGGGCTCCTTCATCCAGCCGGTTCCGCGGTAGCGGTTGAAGCCCTCCGATGCATACCAGATATCGCGCACGCTGCTGTCGCGAACGTTCGGAAATTCCAGACCCGGCAGCATGCGCGCGGTGTGGCAGGGCAGGGCAGTCCCGTCCGGAATGATGGTCAGGAAGACGTTGCCCCAGCCGTTCATGCACTTCTTCGGGCGCGTCTCGTAATAGTCCGGGACGACGAAGAATATCTTCATGCGCGTGCCGAGCTGCTCGCGCCAGCGGTTCGTCGCCGCTTCGGCGCGCTGCAGCTGTTCGCGCGTCGGCAACAGATGATCGCGGTTGATGTGTGCCCAGGAGTAGAACTGCGTGTTGGCCAGTTCGAGATATTCGGCGTCGAGTTCGACCGCGAGTTCGATGATGCGATCGATATGGTCGATGTTCATGCGATGGATGACGCAGTTCATGACCATCGGGTAGCCGTGCGACTTGATCAGCGCAGCGGCTTTGCGCTTGAGGTCGAACGTACGCGTCGACGACAGGAAGTCGTTGACCTCGCGCGTCGAGTCCTGGAACGACAATTGGATATGGTCCAGGCCGGCCTGCTTCAGGCGCGCGATGCGCTCTTCGCTCAGGCCGATGCCCGACGTCAGCAGGTTCGTGTAATAGCCGAGCCGGCGCGCTTCGGCGACAAGTATCTCCAGGTCGTTGCGTTGCAGCGGCTCGCCGCCCGAGAATCCGCACTGCACGGCGCCCAGCGCCCGCGCCTCGTTGAGCACGCGCAGCCATTCGTCAGTCGACAGTTCGGTTTCGTCGCGCGCGAAGTCGACCGGGTTGTAGCAGAACACGCAATGCAGCGGACAGCGATAAGTCAACTCGGCCAGCAGCCACAGCGGCGGACCGATGCCGGCATTGGGAACGACCTCGTTTGGCGCCGCGCTCATGCGAATTCCACCCAGCGGCGTTCCTGCGCCATGCGCAGGAAAGCGAGAACGTCTGCCTCGAGCCCGGTCGTCGCGAAGCGCTGTTCGAGGTCGGCAACGATCGCCTCGACCGGCGCAGTGCCATTGCAGCGCGTCAGGATTTCACCGGCGCTGCCGTTGAGCTTGACCATCCCTTCCGGATACAGCAACACGTGCGCCTGCTGCGCCTCTTCCCATTGCAGGCGAAAGCCGTGGCCGATGCGCGGCACGCTGTCGCTGGCGATTGTCACTTGCGCGTTCATCTGCTTGGCGGCCACGTCCCAACAACGCCGTCATTCCCGCGAAAGCGGGAATCCATCTTGATCTTCTTGCGCGCCGGGAAAAAGCAAAATGGATGACCAGCTCCGCTGTTGAAAACCCCGCTTTCGCGGGAATGACGACAGGAAGAGAGAGCGTCGCGGCATGTGCCTGGGAGTCGGAGATCCATCGCGTCGGTTCCTCAAGCCCCCACGCCATACGCAAGTGCCATTGCATCGTTCATGCTCCACAGGATGTCGAGCTTGAACTGCAGGATGTCGAGCGCGCGCTGCTGCGCTTCGATCGTCGTGAAGTAGCCGAGCGTGACCTGCAGGGCCTGTTCGACGTCGCGGCGCGCCTGCGTGACGCGGTTGCGGAAGTACTGCAGGCCTGTCGTCTCGATCCATGGATAGTGCTCCGGCCACGTCGCCAGACGCTCGCGATGGATCTTCGGCGCGAACAATTCGGTCAACGAGGCGCACATCGACTCCTGCCACGGCGCGCGCCGCGCGAAATTGACGTAGGCGTCGACGGCGAAGCGCACGCCCGGCACGACATGGCGCAGATCGGTGAGTTCTTCACGTTTCAAGCCGACGGCCAGGCCCAGTTGCACCCACGCCTCGATGCCGCCGGGATCGTCGCCGTGGCCATCATGATCGAGGATGCGCTGCACCCACTGCCGCCGCACCTCGCGTTCGGGACAGTTCGACAGGACCGCGGCATCCTTGATCGGTATCGCGATCTGGTAGTAATAGCGATTGGCGACCCAGCCCCGAATCTGCTTCGGCGTTGCCTTGCCGGTGTTCAGCATGACGTTGAACGCGTGATGGATATGGTAGGCGGTGCCGCGTTCGCGCAGCTTCTTCTCGAACTCCTCGCGACTCCACGCGTCGGTCGTGGTCATGGTTTCCGCCAGATTCATACGTCGAACTCCATACCGTCGTACGCAAGCTCGACGCCGGCCTCGCGGATGCGAGCATGTTCCGCGCCGTCCTCGTCGAGCACGGGATTGGTGTTGTTGATGTGGATCAGTATCTTGCGCGTCGTCGCCGACAGGCGGGCCAGCCAGTCGAGCGTTCCGCCCGTTTCGGACAGCGGCATGTGCCCCATGTCCTGTGCGCGCTTGCGCGAAACGCCGAGCGCGATCAGTTCGTCGGCCGTCCAGCAGGTGCCGTCGATCATGACGACATCGGCGGACTGCATGGCCGACCACACGTGCGCCTCCATCTCGCCGAGACCGGGCGCATAAAACAGCCGCTTGCCGGTTTGCGCCGACTCGACGAGGAGACCGATGTTGTCACCAGGCACCGGCTGGTCGCGATGCGGCGAGTAGGGCGGAGCGTTGCTGCGCAGCGGTAGCGCGATCAGACGCAGCCCGGGCACATCGGCGCTCTCGAACGGCGTGCCGTCGATCGGAATGGCGTTTCGCTGCGTGCCGCAGTATTTGTCGAGCAGGCCAAGCAGGGGATAGCCCTGCCGCAGGTCATCGTTGACCGGCTCGGTGCACCAGATCGGCAAGGGGCGATCGCTCTCACGCAACATGCACAAGCCCGTCGTGTGGTCGATCTGCGCGTCGATCAGCAGGACCGCGCGGATGCCGGTATCGCGCAACCTGCGCGCCGGTTGCGCCGGTGCGAACGCGCGCAGCTGGGTCAGGATGTCCGGAGATGCGTTGCATAGCAGCCAGTTCGTGCCGTCGCCGCTCAGCGCAATCGATGACTGTGTGCGCGGGCGCGCGCGCACGCTGCCCTCGCGCACTCCACGGCACAAGCGGCAATTGCAGTTCCACTGGGGAAATCCGCCTCCGGCGGCTGAACCCAACACATGTACGCGCATTGTCGGCGAGTTGTCGTCTGCCGCAGCAACGGTGGCAGGGGTTCATTGATGATGGCCGGCCAACCCTGTGGCCGAACCGGTGCGCCAACGCAGCCCTTGTGTACTGCGTTGACGCTCCCGAACTCAGCGCGTGGCGATGTACATCGTGATTTCAAAGCCGTAACGCATATCGCTGGCTTGCGGTGTTTCCCATTTCATGAGCTTGCTCCGATTGGTGAACCTGACGTGGAGGGGAAGCGTGTTCGACGGCTTTCCTTCCATGCCGAGTGTCCGCCTGCCGGGTACCTTGCGCCTCGCCGCGTTCCTGATTTGCCCCTCACGATTTTCTTTAGTCGTCCAAGCCGGGCCTGGAAGCAGGGCTACGCATCGCCGTCCGATCGGGTAGCATCCTTCCCCTATGCCAGACACCGCGCGCGTTCCAGTCCAGCCCGCCGCCGCCTTCGATTCCGGTTTGCTCGACGTGGGCCAGGGCCATCGCGTCTATTACGAGCAGGCCGGCGCGGCCGGCGGCATTCCCGTCGTGCTTCTGCATGGCGGGCCTGGATCGGGCAGCAGCGCCCGCCAGCGGGTGTTCTTCGACCCCGCGCTCTTCCGCATCGTCCAGTTCGATCAGCGCGGCAGTGGCCGCAGCGAGCCGATGGGAGAGACTGAGCACAATCACACCGCCGCGCTGGTCGGCGACATCGAACGCCTACGCGAGCACCTGGGCATCGATCGCTGGCTCGTCAGCGGCGGCTCCTGGGGTTCGACGCTGGCGCTGGCCTATGCGAGTCGGCATCGCGAGCAAGCCAGCGGCGTCGTGTTGCGCGCGATCTTCCTCGCCAGCCGAGCCGACATCGCCTGGTACTTCGATGGCTCGCGCGCCGTCGCGCCGCAGGCCCACGAACAATTCATGGCGGAAATTCCGATGCGCTGGCGGCGACGCGTTCCGCAGTATCTCGAGCGCAGCCTGCGCGGCGGCGACGCGGACAAATGCGAGCGGCTGGCCTCGGCATGGATGCGCTACGAGGCGGCCTTGAACGGGCCCGATCCGGCCCTGCCGCAGGCGGTACCTCCTCCGGTGGGAGGTTCCGCCGCATTGTGCGCAAAGTATAAAGTTCAAGCCCACTATCTCGCGCGGCGCTGCTTCCTCGGGCATGCCGCGGCGCTGCGCGCGGCGGCGGCCTTGAGCGGCGCGCCGGTCGCCATGATCCACGGCACGCGCGATCTGATCTGTCTGCCGCAAGGCGCATGGCGAGCGCATCGCGCCTGCCGTGGCAGCCGTTTCGCCTGGGCACATGGCGCCGGACACGATCCGTTTCATCCGAACATGGATACGCTGATGCGCGAGGCCCTGGCGTGTTTTGCCGAGCACGGCGATTTTTCGCGCTGGCCCGCGACCGGAGCGCAGGCTCCGTGAGCCTGCGCCTGCAGCTGAATTTGCTGATCGCCGGTCTCGTCACTCTGTTCGTCGTCGTCGTGTTTGCCTATCAGGTTGCAAGCACGCGCAGCAGCGTGCGCGAGGAAATCGAAGCGAGCAACCTCGTAGCGACGCAGATGATGTCGAATTTCCTCGATGAAGGCAGCGAGGACCCGCGTCTGGCCCTGGTCAACTATCTGTCGCGCCTTGGCCACGTCCGCGCGGCCGAGATCTCTCTGCAGGATGCAGACGGAGGCGAGGTCTATCATTCGCCGCCGGCGACCTACAAGGCGGGCCGCGATGCGCCGGCGTGGTACGCGTCGCTGGTGGCGCCCAAGCCGATCCGCCGTGAAGTTCACCTGCCGGGCGGCAACCTGATCATCGAAGCCAACGCATCGCGCGCCGTGCTCGATGGCTGGGACGACGCCGTGCGCATGTTCGAATTCGGAATCGTGATCATCGTGCTCGGCAACCTGTTCGTGTTCTGGCTGGTGCGGCGCACGACCCGGCCGTTCCAGCTGATCGAGCAGGGCCTCGAAGCGATGCAAGGCGGCGCCTACCACACGCGCCTGCCCTCGTTCGCCAACGCCGAGGCAGCCGCGATCGCGCGCGCGTTCAACGAGATGGCGCAATCGATCGAGGACAACCTTGGCGCGCGCCGCGAAGCGCTCGAAGCGAACATCCGTCTGGAACAAAGCCGGGAACTCGCGTTGACGGTGCAGAATCGCATCGAGGAGGAACGCCGCCACATCGCCCGCGAGCTGCACGACGAAACCGGGCAGAGCGTCACCGCGATCCGCAGCCTGGCGCTGTCGCTGGTGCATCGCCTCGACGGCAAGGACGAGCAGGGGCGCGAAACGGCGCAGCTGATCGGCGATACGGCAGCGCGACTGTATGCCGCGATGCATGACCTGATTCCGCGCCTGCGTCCGCTGGCCCTGGAAAATCTCGGGCTCGACGAGGTGCTCGAGGAGCAGGTGGCCGAATGGCGGCGGCAATATCCCCAGGTGGAATTCACGGTCACGCTGTCGGGATTGGCGCCGCAGCTCGGAGAAAGCTGCATGCTGGCCGTGTACCGCATCATTCAGGAGGCCACGGTCAACGCGCTGCGGCACTCCGATACGCGCCGCATCGCGGTGACGGTGCAAGCGGAGGCCGGCAAGCTGTCTCTGGAAGTGCGCGATCACGGCCGGGGACTTCCGGCAGACTGGAAGAAGCCAGGCCACTTCGGCATCCGCGGAATGTGCGAACGGGCGCGCGTGCTTGGTGGCGAAGGCGTCGTCGAGAACGCGCCGGGCGGTGGCGTGCGCGTTCGGGCGACACTGCCACTGGATTAGGGCCGAGGGCCGAAAAGAGAAGAATCCCGCCGCTACCGATCTTCAGCCCTCAGACCTCAGCCCTCGTACCCATTTACACTGAGCAAACTCACCAGGTCCGCGCCACAATGTCGATGTCAAAAATCCGCATCATGCTAGTCGACGATCACGCAGTCGTGCGCGTCGGGTTTCGCATGCTGCTGAATGCGACGTCCGACATCGAGGTTGTCGACGAAGCGGACAGCGGCGAAACGGCCTACCAGCGTTATTCCGAAGTGCGTCCCGACGTCGTCGTGATGGATCTGGCAATGCCCGGTATCGGCGGCATCGAAGCGGTTCGCCGCCTGCTGTCGCGCGACGCCGAGGCGCGCGTGCTGATACTTTCGGCACACGAGGACACCGCGCATCTCAAGCGCGTGCTCAAGGTCGGTGCCCTTGGCTATTTGTCCAAGCGCAGCGCGCCTGAGGATTTGATCGGCGCCGTTCGTGCCGTCGCCGCCGGCCGCATCTATCTCGACGCAGACCTTGCACGCAAACTTGCGCTGCAGGATCTCGGCGGCGGCGCGCCGGGCCCGGTCGAGGCGCTGTCCGAGCGCGAGTTCACCGTGTTCATCCAGCTCGCGCGCGGCCAGTCGGTCAACCAGATCGCAGAAACATTGTGCCTGTCACCGAATACGGTGGGTACACATTTGTACAACATCAAGCAGAAGCTCGGCGCGGCGAACCAGGCCGATCTGGCGCTGATCGCCGTGCGCAACGGGCTGATCGAGGCCTGAATCAAGGGCAAAGATTCACCACGAAGGCACGAAGAACACGAAGAACACGAAGAGGAGTAAAGACTTCTTTGGAAGAGAGAGACAGACCCGAAGGCGCGAGGCGTGCTCAAGGGGCACAATAAAATTTTAATTTTGCTTTTCTTCGTGTCCTTCGTGCCTTCGTGGTGAATCTTGTAGCTCAGCTCTCATCAAGCCGAGTCCTCGACCTCCGCCTGCGGGTACTCACTATGAGCGCGCAGCAGCTTGCTGCGCGCCGTCCATTCGGCAGCATCGTCCATCGGTTCGAGCGCGGCGAACTGGCCGCCGACGAGCGTCGCGATCGGCGCGCCGTCGCGGTACAGCACGCGCGCGCCGGACTGGTTCGGCACTCTGGCGCCGGCGACGACGTGGCCCACGAGGTTGAGCGGATCGGCGCTGCTGATGTTGACGTAGCTGCCGTCGTGCGGCTTCTGCCGCATGCTGCGCATCAGGCCGATGGCTTCGGGCAGCGCGAACTGCTCGCCGCTCAATCCGGCGATGAAACGGCCACCGCGGATCTCGCCGCGCGCCTCGAGCCGGTGGAAGACACGCAGCAGATCGCGCCAAGGCGGCAGCCATTGCGGTTCTCGTGCGAGCAGATGCCAGCAGACGACGCCATAGCGCTTGAGCAGCGTGCGTGCGATTTGCTCGAGCGACTCCGCATCGACGGCGGGAGCGCGCGCATGCTTGGTGGATGGGGCAGGGCTGAGGGCTGAGGGCTGAGGGCTGCTTCGGCGCAGCAACGACCAACGCCCCGCGTCGGCGATGCCAAATAGAGCAGTGCGTCGGCCGCGGCGGCGCGTCGGTGACGGTCGCTTCGACGACGGCAACAACAGCGCGCGCAAACCGGCGTAGCTGTCCGCGGTGACCGCCCCGCTGGCCACGAGCTCGGCCAGTGCATCTTCGACTTCGGTGTGCAGCAGGTGCGTCGAGGCAACCAACTCGTCGAAGAACGATGCGCCGTGATCCTTCAACTGATCGGCCAGCGCCTGTGCGCGGGAAGACAGGATCGGCGCGGACGCCGATGCTGCCCCGCTCAGTGCTGTCCACATCGGCATGTTGCGTCGCTGCAGCAGGACGATCGGCGTGGCCCGCACCGGGCCGCTGGAAGCGCGATCGCGGGAAGTGCCATCAATTCCAGTTTCGCGCGGCGCCGGCGTCCGCAGCCGCGTCCAGACGATGCGGCCGCTCAGGCACAAATCGTCGAGCCAGGATATTTCGTACCCGGCGACGCGAGCCGGCAGCACGTCGGATTCCCACGCCGAAGCGGCGACCTCATGGCCTTCGAGCTGCGCGAGCACCGCCGCAAGCGCATCCGGGCCGCTGACCTGGCTGCCCGGCGCGACATGCTGCCACTCGAACAGGAAGCGCATGAAGTCGCGCGGCTCGACCGGCTCGATCTCGCGGCGCAGGCGCTTGACCGTGT
>Ga0207683_10004314_pt1 | contig 12281 bp, 12 predicted proteins | sample KBSM73metaG_FD_184333 | JGI IMG/M metagenome (GOLD analysis project Ga0207683, IMG submission 184333) | Miscanthus rhizosphere microbial communities from Kellogg Biological Station, Michigan, USA - KBS M7-3 metaG (SPAdes) (version 2) | ecosystem: Host-associated > Plants > Roots > Rhizosphere >...
GTCGCAGTCGCCGTAGACGATCGTCTCCTCGCCCGCTGCGGCCTCGGCGACGACGGTGCCGTCGGGGGCGAAGATCGTCGTCCCGCGCGGCGCGGAAGCCGACGCGGCCTCGATGAAGTCGTCGGCCGCGCCCATCGCCTGGGGTAGCTCGAAGCCCTCCGGCAGAGCGCCGGCGGTCATGCTCGCGCCCATCACGCAGATCGAGAAGCAGCGGCCCTCGAAGGCGTAGTGCCGGCTCGCGAAGCGATGCATCTCGGGATCGCCGACCTCGGGCCAGGCGGCCACGTGGATCTCCTCGCGCTCGGCGTGCATCGCGAAGCGCGAGAGCGGCATCCAGTGCTCCCAGCAGATCAGCCCGCCGACCCTGCCGACGCCGGTCTCCACGACGAGCAGGCCGCTGCCGTCGCCCTGTCCCCAGACGATGCGCTCGGCGTGCGTGGGCATGAGCTTGCGGTGGACGCCGAGGATCTGGCCTTCGGCCGAGATGTAGAGCAGCGAGTTGTAGAGCGAGCCGCCGACCGTGTCGGTGTCGCGCTCCGTCATGCCCATCACGACCACGACGCCGTTCGCGCGGGCGGCGCGGCAGAGCGTGTCGGTGGCGGCCGACGGCACCGCGACGGCGTTCTCGCGGAAGCGGCGGTAGACCGCCTTCGCGCCGGCGTCCTCCCAGCCGGCCGCCCCGAAGATCCAGGACGGATAGCCGGGCAGCCAGCTCTCCGCGAACGCCACGAGCTCGGCCCCGTTGGACGCCGCCTCCTCGATCAGCGACACGGCCTTGGCGACGGTCGCGTCGGCGTCCAGGAAGACCGGCGCCGCCTGGACGCCGGCCACCCGGACGGTCTTGCTCATCGCGTCGCCCCGGCCGCGACCAGCGACTCCTCGAGAATCGTGAGCCCGCGGTCGAGCTGCGCGTCCTCGATGTTGAGCGGCGGCAGGAAGCGGATCACGTTCGAGAAGATGCCCGAGCCCATCAGCAGCAGGCCGCGCTCGAGCGCCTCGGCGATCGTGCGCGTGACGAGCTCCGCCGCGGGCTCCTTCGTCGTGCGGTCGTTGACGAGCTCGATCGCGAGCATCGGCCCGAGGCCGCGCACGTCGCCGACCTGGTCGATCCGGCTCTGGATGTCGTTCAGCCCTGCCCGCAGCCGCTCGCCGAGGCGCGTCGCTGCGGTCAGAACCTCCGGACGCGACAGCTCCTCGAGCACGACCGTCGCCGCGGCGCAGGACACCGGATTGCCGGCGAACGTGCCGCCGAGCCCGCCGATGTGCGGCGCGTCCATGACCTCCGCGCGGCCCGTCACGGCTGCCAGCGGCAGGCCGCCGCCGAGCGTCTTGCCGGAGGCGACGAGGTCGGGGTGGACGCCGTAGTGCTCGATCGCCCACATCGTCCCCGTGCGGCCGCACCCGGACTGGATCTCGTCGTCGACGTAGAGGATCCCGTAGCGGTCGAGCAGCTCCTTCAGGCGCGCCGGGAAGTCCAGCGGCATCGGGATGAAGCCGCCCTCGCCCTGAACGGGCTCCAGCACGGCGCAGGCCACCGACTCGGGATCGACGTCGGTCTTGAACGCGAGCTCGATCGCCTCGATCGCGTCGTCGCTCGAGATGCCGCGGTACTCGTAGGGCGCCGCGACGCGGTAGATCTCGGGGGCGAACGGCCCGAACGTCTTCTTGTAGACGAGCTTCGAGGTCATCGTCATGGCGAGCAGCGTGCGCCCGTGGAACGCGCGGTCGAAGACCAGCACCGCGGGGCGGCCGGTGGCCGCGCGCGAGATCTTGACGGCGTTCTCGACGGCCTCGGCGCCGCTGTTGATGAGCATGCTCTTGGACGCGCCCACGCACGGCGAGTTCTCCGCGAGCAGGCGGCAGACCTCGACGTAGCCCTCGTAGGAGACGACCATCGACATCTGGTGGAGGAAGCGGTCGACCTGCGCGTGCACCGCGGCGACCACCTTCTCGGGCCCGTGCCCGAGGTTCTGGCAGCCGATGCCGCCGACGAAGTCGAGGTACTCGCGGCCGTTCAGGTCCTCGATGATGGCGCCGTGGGCGCCGCCGACGACGAGCTTCGGGTTGCCGGCTCCGCGGGCGACGTAGCGCTCGCGCGCATCGATCAGTTTCTCTGCGACCGATTGCTCTTGCAATGCCATGCTCTTCCCCTCTCGGTGAGCGATTGTCCGTAGTATCGCTGGGTCGCCGCGACGGCGGATTGCGAACCGTGGCTGAGGGGGCTTCATGCGCACCATCGACATCAACTCGGACCTCGGCGAGAGCTTCGGCAACTGGCGGATGGGCAACGACGAGGCCGTGATCCCCGAGATCACGTCGGCCAACGTCGCCTGCGGCTTCCACGCCAGCGACCCCGTGACGATGATCCGGACGGTCGCGCTGTGCAAGCAGTCGGGCGTCGAGGTCGGATCGCATCCGGGGCTGCCGGATCTGCTCGGATTCGGGCGCCGCCCGATCCGCATCACGCCGGACGACTGCTACGCCTACGTGCTCTACCAGACGGGCGCGTTGCAGGCCGTGCTGGCGGCCGAGGGCATGACGCTCCATCACCTCAAGCCGCACGGCGCCTTCTATACGATCCTGCGCGAGGACGAGCCGCTGGCCGCCGCCTTCTGCGAGGCCGCCGTCGCGCTCATGCCGGAGCCCGTCGTGTACTGGCCCGAGGGCCCGGAGCTGGCGTTGCCCCGGGCGGCGCGGGAGCGCGGGATCCGCGTCGTCATGGAGGTCTACGTGGACATGGACTACGCCCCCGACGGCTCGATCGTGCTGCAGCGCGAGAAGCACCTGACCGATCTCGACAAGGCCTCCGCCCAGATCCGGCGCTTCCTCGACGACGGTGTCGTGCTCGCGAACGACGGCAGCCTGATCCCGCTCGAGGCCGAGTCGATCTGCGTCCACGGCGACGGCCCGAACGCCGTCGATGTGATCGGGGCGCTGCGCCGGACGATCTCCGAGTCCGGCAACGCGGTCGCACCGCTCGCCGGCGCGGCCTCTGCCCGCTGATGCGCTTCGGCCTGATGTTCAGCCACCAGGTGCCGCCCGGCCGTGGCACGAGCGCGCACGAGCCCTACGGGGACATGCTGCGCTGCCTGCCGCGGGCCGAGGAGCTCGGCTACGAGTCGGTCTTCCAGGTCTCGCATCACGTCCAGCCCGACGGGCTCTGCCCCTCGCCGCTGATCGCCATGGCCGGTGCCGCGGCCGTGACCGAGCGGATGCGGATCGCCACGGGCTGCCTGCTCGTGCCGCTGTACGCCCCGCTCAAGCTGGCCGAGGACGTCGCCGTGCTCGACTGCCTCTCCAATGGCCGCTTCGTGTTCGGCGTCGCGCCGGGCTACGTCTCCGAGGAGTTCGCGGCGCACGGGGTTCCGCGCGAGGAGCGGCAGGCGCGCTTCTGGGAGGCGCTCGACCTGCTGCAGCAGGCCTGGACGCAGGAGTCGTTCTCCTTCGAGGGCCGGTTCTTCCAGGTGCCCGAGACGAGCGTCACGCCCAAGCCGATTCAGTCGCCCTTGCCGGTCTGGTACGGCCTCTCGGGACCGCGCTCGCTGGCGCGCGCCGCCGGCCGGGGAGGCGTGCTGATGCCCTCGCCGCGCCACGGCATCCCCGAGATCCGCGAGCACGTGGCGATCTGGCGGGAGGCCGGCGGAGCGGTGGACGAGCTACCCGTCATGCGCGAGGTCTTCGTGGCCGAGACGACCGAGCAGGCCGAGGAGCTTGCGGCGCCGGCCGTCACGTATCTCTTCCGCGAGCTCTACGGCAAGAAGTCCGCCCAGGGCGAGCGCGAGCTGCGCGACGACAGCGGCCGCGTGGTGGATGCGCAGGAGCAGGTGGACTTCGACCACTTCAAGGCCCGCTACGTGATCGGCGATCCCGATTTCGCGATCGCCGAGGTGACGAAGCTGCGCGACGAGCTGGGCGCGACCGACGTGATCTGCTGGATGCACCTGCCGGGCATCTCGGGCGACGCGGCCATGCGCTCCGTCGAGCTGTTCGCGCGCGAGGTCATGCCCGCGTTCGGAGCCGGCGCTTGACGTACTTCGGCAAGGTGCTCGTCGCGAACCGGGGGGAGATCGCGCTGCGCATCGTGCGCACGCTGCGCGAGCTGGGCATCCCGTCCGTCGCCGTGTACTCGGAAGCCGACGCCGGCGCCCTGCATGCCCAGCTGGCCGACGAGGCGGTCTGCATCGGGCCGGGGCCGGTGGGCAAGAGCTACCTCGACGCGAACGCGATCCTGGAGGTGGCGAAGTCCACGCACGCGGAGGCCGTCCACCCGGGCTACGGCTTCTTTGCCGAGCACGCGGGCTTCGCGCGCGCATGCGCGAGCGCGGGTCTGGTGTTCATCGGGCCGCCGCCCGAGGCGATCGAGAGCATGGGCGTCAAGACGACCGCCAGGCGATTGATGGAGCAGGCGGGCGTGCCGGTGGTGCCGGGCACGATGGAGCCGCTCGCCTCGGCGGAGGACGCCCTCGCCACGGCGCGGGAGATCGGCTACCCGGTGGCATTCAAGACCGCCGGCGGGGGCGGCGGCAAGGGCTTTCACGTGGCCCGCTCGGAGGAGGAAGGCGCAGCCGCGTTCGGTCAGGCTGCGAGCGAGGGCGAGCGCTTCTTCGCCAACGCCGACGTCTACGTCGAGCGCTACCTCGAGGATCCGCGGCACGTCGAGGTGCAGATCCTCGCCGACGCGCACGGCAACGTCGTCCACCTGGGCGAGCGCGACTGCTCGATCCAGCGGCGCCACCAGAAGCTCGTCGAGGAGTCGCCTGGCCCGAGCGTCTCGCCGGAGCTGCGCGAGCGCATCTGCGCGATCGCCGTCGAGGCCGCCCGCGCCGTCGGCTACCGCGGCGCCGGCACGGTCGAGGGTCTGCTCGTGGGCGAGCAGTACTTCTTCCTCGAGATGAACACGCGCCTGCAGGTCGAGCATCCGGTCACGGAGATGGTCACGGGGCTCGACATCGTGCGCGAGCAGATCCGCGTCGCCGCAGGCGAGCCGCTCTCGTTCCGGCAGGAGGACGTCGTCTTCCGAGGTCATGCCATCGAGTGCCGCATCAACGCCGAGTCGGCGCACCTCGGCTTCGTGCCGCTGCCGGGGACGATCACGCGCTACGAGGAGCCGGGCGGTCCGGGAGTGCGCGTCGACTCGGGCGTCTTCGCCGGCTGGACGGTGCCGCCGTTCTACGACTCGCTGCTTGCCAAGCTCGTCGTCTGGGACGAGACGCGCGAGGCCGCCACGGCGCGCATGCTGCGGGCGCTCGCGGAGTTCCGGATCGAGGGCATCGCGACGCTCGTGCCGTTCCACCGCGCCCTGCTCGCGAGCGACGAATGGGCGCGTGGCGAGACGGCTGCCAACCTCCTCGGCGACGCCGATTGGCTCGCCGCGACCGCGCCCGCCGATTAGTTTAGAGTCCGCCGGATGCCACCGATCGTCGAGTCCCCGCTGCCCGAGGCGCGCTACACCTACGGCGGCGACGAGTTCATCTTCTGCGAGATCGCGGAGGCGATGAGCTTCGGCGCCAACTTCAAGGCGCTCGCGATCTGCCAGGAGCTCGGCCGGCGCAAGGTCGACGGCATCGTCGAGATCTGCCCCGCCAACGCGAGCTACCTCGTCCGTCTCGATCCCGACGTGATCGCGCCGTCCGATCTGCTCGCCCAGCTCAAGCAGATCGAGGCCTCGCTCGACACCGCGCACGTCAGCTTCTCGACGCGCGTGATCGACGTGCCCGCCTACTACGACGATCCCTGGACGCGCGAGGTGCTGATGCGCTTCCGCGCCAATCACCAGGCACCCGAGGGCACCGATCTCGAGTACGTCACGCGCATCAACGGCTTTGCGTCGGAGCAGGAGTTCATCGAGGCCCATCACGGCTCGCCCTACTACGTCTCGATGGTCGGCTTCGTGCCGGGCCTGCCGTGGTGCTTCCAGATGGTCGGGCCCGAGCGCCAGCTCGAGGTTCCCAAGTACCTGACGCCGCGCACCGACACGCCGGCGCTGGCGCTCTCGCACGGTGGCGCCTTCGCGGCCATCTACCCGGTGCAGGGCCCCGGCGGCTACCAGCTGTTCGCGATGTGCCCGGTGCCGATCTTCGATCCCAAGGAGGAGCTGCCGGACTTCCAGGACTCCTTCGTGATCTTCCGCGTGGGCGACATCCTCAAGATCCGGCCGGTCGACCGCGAGGGCTACGACGCCATCCGCGCGGAGGTCGAGGCCAAGACCTACCGCTACAAGATGATCGACGTGGAGTTCGAGCCGCAGGAGTTCTTCGCCGATCCAGAGGCTTACAACGCCGAGCTCGTGCGGAAGTTGTACGCATGATCCGCGTCCACGACGGCGGGGTGCGCACGACGGTCCAGGACGCCGGGCGCTTCGGGCTGTACCACTTCGGCATGCCGCCCTCGGGCGCGCTCGACGACTACTCGTTCCGCGCCGCCAACCTGCTCGTCGGCAACGAGGAGGGCGCCGCGGTGCTCGAGGCGACCTTCAGCGGGCCGACGCTCGAGTTCGAAGAGGACGCCGTGATCGCCGTCACCGGCGCCGACCTCCCGCTCAAGCTGGACGGTGAGGAGCAGCCGAGCTGGACCTCGCTGGCCGTCAAGGGCGGTCAGGTGCTCTCGTTCGACTTCCTGCGCGCCGGCGCCCGCGCGTACATCGCCGTCGCCGGCGGGATCGACGTGCCGGTCGTGTTCGGCAGCCGCTCGACCTACGCGCTGTGCGTGATCGGCGGTCTCGAGGGGCGCGCCATCCGCGAAGGCGACGTCCTGCCCGTCGGCAGCGCGCGTCCGGCCGCGGCCGGACGGACGGTCGACGAGCGGCTGCGCACGGCGCTGCCCAAGGAAGTCGAGCTGCGCGTCAACATGGGCCTGTGCGACTACCGGCTCACCGACGAGGGGCGCCGCTCCTTTCTCGAGAGCGAGTGGACGGTCACGCCCGCGGCCGACCGCATCGGCTACCGCTACCGCGGCGGCCAGCTCTCGTTCGTCGAGCGCGAGCAGCCGTTCGGAGCCGGCAGCGATCCCTCGAACGTGGTCGATGTCGGCTACCCGGTGGGCTCCATCCAGGTGCCCGGGGGCGTCGAGCCGATCTGCCTGCTCAACGACGCCGTCACCGGCGGCGGCTATGTCACGATCGGCACGGTCATCAGCGTCGACCGCGATGCCGTCGCGCAGTCGAAGACCCACGGCAAGACCCTGTTCCGCGCAGTCGGCATCGAGGAGGCGCTGCAGGCCCGCGCCGAGCGGCGTGCCCGCCTCGACGCCGTGCGCGCCGCCCTTTCCTAGCCAGAGGAGTTCGACGATGGCAGAGCGCACGGTCCGTTCGCCGCTCCCCGGCACGTTCTTCCGGCGGCCGAGCCCCGAGGCCGAGCCGTTCGTGAAGGAGGGCGACGCGGTCGCCACCGGCGACGTGATCGGCCTCGTCGAGGTCATGAAGACGTATTACGAGCTGAAAGCCGATCAGGACGGCATCGCCGACCGCTTCCTGATCGAGGACGCCGCGCCGGTCGACGCCGGCGACGACGTGCTCGCGCTGCGCGACGCCTGAGTAGGGCTTATTCGTCCGCCAGCGGAGGCCCCACGACCTCCATGCCGACCTCGCGGCCCGTCGCCGCGAAGGCGGAGCGGTCGCCGGGGCGCGCCGCGCGCGCAGCGAAGAGCTCGAAGAAGCGCTCCATCCCCGAGGGGGTGAAGACGATGAGGAGCCTGGCCGGGCGGTCGCCGACGTTGCGCCACGTGTGGTGCAGGCCACGGGGGATGAAGACGAAGGCTCCGCTCGGCGCAGGATGCAGATCCGCTCCTGCACGGAACTGAAGGTCGCCCTCGAGGACGTAGATGACCTCGTCCTCGTTCGCGTGCAGGTGGAGTGGTGGACCCTCGCCTGGAGGAACCGTGGTCTCCAGGACCGCCATGCTCCCGCCGGTGTCAGATGTCCTCGCCTTGAACGTGACCGAGCCGCCGACCGCATTCACGAGCGTCTCGCCCTCGCCCGGGCCGAGCACGACTGTGCGCGGCTCGTTCATTCGAACGGCGGCACGTCGTCGACGGCGACCGTGAAGCGCGGGTCGTCGTGCCATGCCCAGTAGGTGTCGTGGATTCGCCGTGTGACGGGGCCGATGCGACCGTCGCCGAGTGGCGTTCCGTCGACCGAGGTGACGAAGAAGACGCCGCCGGCCGTGCTCGCGCCGAAGGCCTCGTCCGCGGTGCGAAGCGCGTGCACGGTGACCTCGCCGACCTCGCAGCGCATGCCCAGCTCGCGCGCGATGTCGAGCACCGTTTGCCGCGTGATCCCCTCGAGCACGTTCGTGGCCGGGGTCTGCAGCACGCCGTCGCGCACGACGAAGACGTTGAAGCCCGCGCCCTCGGTCACGAGGCCCTTGCCGTCCGAGAGCACGACGTTGTCGCCCCCGGCGTCGTAGGCCGAGAGCAGAGCCTGCTCGAAGTCGAGCCAGTGGTAGTTCTTGATGCGAGGGTCGACGGACTTGTTCGAGATCCGCTCGGTCTCGCCCACGACGAGCCGGATTCCCCGCTCGCGCTGCTCCGGCGTCGCGATCCAGACGTACGGGATGGCGAAGCAGTACATCCGGTTGACGCACAGGCGGATGTCGCGCGAGCCCGCCACGGGCATGCCGCGGGTCGCGATCACCTCGACGTACGCATCCTCGATGCCGGCGCGGCGGACGCAGTCGGCGAGCACGCGCGTCAGTCCGTCGCGGTCGACCGGCAGCTCCAGACGGAGCTTCTCGAGGCCTGCGAAGAAGCGATCCAGGTGCTTGTCGAGCCGGAAGAACTTGCCCTTCCAGACCGCGACGACGTCATAGGTCGCGTCCGAGCGCAGGAAGCCGAGGTCCAGGATCGGCACGCTCGCCTGTGCGATCGGCATAAAGCCGCCGTCGATGTACGCCACGCCAGCAGAGGTGTCCGTCGCCATGCTCCGATGCTACCGATCGTGCGCAGGGCGCTCCTGCCCTAGTGTTGCGGCCGTGGCGGGCGAGATGACAGAGGAGCGGCTGCACGAGGCGCTGGCGGCTTGGAACACCGGCGATGCCGACCGCGTGCTCGCGTTCTGGAGTGACGACTGCGTCTATCACGCGTCCTTCGGCCCCGAGCTCATGGGCCGGACGTTCGCCGGCCGCGACGCGGCACGCGAGGGCATCCAGCAGTTCTTCGATCGCTATCCGGACGGCGAGTTCGCCGACACCGAGGTGATGATCGCGGGTTCGCGCGGAGCGGCCGAGTGGACGTTCCGGGCGACCGATGACGACGGTCAGCCGTTCGAGGTTCGAGGTTGCGACCTGTTCGAGTTCGACGGCGACCTGATCAGGGTCAAGAACGCGTTCAGGAAGGCGCTCGAGAAGCTCGATTGACGAGCTCGAGCACGTCGCACGGTCGGAGCGGCGTGCGATCCACCGGCACGCCGAGCGCGTCCGAGATGGCGTTGACGATCGCCGAGGGGCCGCCGATCAGGCCGCCTTCGCCCATGCCCTTCATGCCGCCCTCCGTGACCGGCGACGGCGTCTCGAGGTGGTCGACCTCGATCGCCGGCACCTCGGGCGCGGTCGGGTAGAGGAAGTCCACGAGCGTCCCGGCGAGGAAGTTCCCGTCCTCGTCGTAGGGCAGTTGCTCGTACAACACGCAGCCGATGCCCTGCGCGATGGCGCCGATGACCTGGCCCTCGACGACCGCCGGGTTGAGCACGGTGCCGCAGTCCTCGACGGCGACGATACGCTCGATCTTCACCTGCCCCGTCTCGGCGTCGACCTCGACGACGACCGCGATGCACGCGTTGGAGTAGGTCTCGGGCGGGTCGTAGCTGCGCGTCGCGATCAGCGCCGGGTCCATGTCACCGGGCCGCGGGCCCCAGTAAGCGGCCGTCGCGACCTCGCGGATCGTGAAGCTCTTGTCGGGCGAGCCGAGCACCGAGATGTGGCCATCGGCGAGCTGGAGGTCGTCGGGAGCCGCCTCGAACAGGTGCGCGGCGATGGCCAGCAGCTTGTCGCGCACGTCGCCGGCCGCGCGCCTGATGGCGCCGCTGCCGATCACGGCCGTCCGGCTGCCGTAGCTGCCGGTGGCGTAGGCCGTGCCGGCCGTGTCGCCCTGGACGACCTTGACGTCCTCGATCCGCACGCCCAGCTCGTCCGCGGCGACCTGCGCCATCGTCGTCTCGTGCCCCTGGCCGTTCGACTGCAGGCCGGTCGTGAGCGTGACCGTCCCGTCGGGCTCCATCGAGACGCTGACGGCGTCGAGGTAGCTGAAGCCCGGGAAGCCCTGGGCCGCGGCGACCGCGCCGGCCCAGGCGCCCTGCTCGACGAATGGGCTGAATCCGATCCCGAGCAAGCGCCCCTGTGCGCGCAACTCGCGCTGCCGGACCCGCAGCTCGTCGTAGCCGATCAGCCCGGCGGCACGCCGGATCGATTCGGCGAAGCTGCCGCCGTCGTAGTTGCACCCCGTCGCGGAGCGGTACGGGAGGCCGTCCGGGATCGTGTTCCGCAGTCGCAGCTCGAGCGGATCGATGCCGAGCTCGCGCGCGGCGTCGTCGATCAGCGCCTCGCGCGCCGCCTGTCCCGGCGTCCAGCCGACGCCCCGATACGCCGTGGACTGGCACTTGTTCGTGAACGGCGTGTCCACCGAGTAGCGGACGTTCTGGACGTCGTACATGCCCGGCAGGAACGAGGCCGCGCAGAGCGGGTCGATGAGGCTCGTCCACGGATGCGCGAGGTAGGCGCCGCCGTCGCCGATGTAGTGGCCCTGCAGGGCGAGGAAGCGGCCGTCGGCGTCGGTCGCCAGCTCGAGCTCGCAGAGCACCTCCTTGGCGTGCCCGCTCGCCGCCAGCGCCTCGTAGCGGTCCTCGACCCACTTGACCGGCGCGCCCAGGCGGCGCGACAGCTCCGGGATGATCGCCTCCTCGACGAACAGCTGCACCTTGAGGCCGAAGCCGCCGCCGACCGCCGGGCAGATGACGCGCACGCGCGTGTCCTGCAGTCCGAACTGCGCCGCGAGCATGCCGCGCACGAGGAACGGCATCTGCGTCGACGTCCAGACCGTGACCGAGCCCTCCGCGACATCCCAGTCGGCGATCACGCCGCGGCCCTCGAGCGGCGCCGCGTGGGTGCGGCCGAAGTGAAAACGCTTGCGGAAGACGTGCGCGGCGCCGGCGAACGCGCCGTCCACGTCGCCGGCCTCGAACTCGATGTGCGCGAAGTTGTTGTCGCCGAGCTCCTCGTGCAGAACCGGCGCGCCTGGCTCGAGCGCGGCCTCGCCGTGGAGCACCGCCGGCAGCGGCGCGTACTCGACGTCGATGAGCTCGGCCGCGTCCTCGGCGAGCGCGCGCGAGCTCGCGACGACTGCGGCGACGGCCTCGCCGACGAAGCGCACGCGGTCGAGCGGCAGCATGTGCCGCGTGCCGGTCTTGGCCTCCGGCCGCGTCGCGATGGTCGTCGAGAACGGCGGCAGGTCGCGCAGATCCTCGCCGCTGACGACGAGCGCGACGCCTGCGAGCGCGCGTGCTCGCGAGCAGTCGACCGAGACGATGCGTGCGTGCGCGTGGTCGCTGCGACAGAAGGCGACGTGCAGCGTGCCCGGAGGCTCGATGTCGTCGATGTAGACGCCGCGGCCGGCGAGGAAGCGGGGATCCTCGACGCGCATCACGCGCGCCCCGACGTAACGGCCCGTCATTGCGCCTGCTCCTGGAGCACCTGCGCGGCGATGTGCACGGCCTCGACGATGCCGACGTAGCCCGTACAGCGGCAGACGTTGCCGGCGAGGTGCTCGCGGATCTCGTCTTCGCTCGGATCGGGCACCTCGTCGAGCAGCGCCTTGGCCGCGAGCAGCATCCCTGGCGTGCAGAAGCCGCACTGCAGCCCGTGGCACTCGCGGAAGGCCTGCTGGATCGGGTGCAGCCCGTCCTCGTCCGCGAGCCCCTCGACCGTCAGCACCTCGGCGCCCTCGGCCTGCACGGCGAGCATCAGGCACGACAGCGTGGGGCGCCCGTCCACGAGCACCGTGCAGGCCCCGCAGGCGCCGTGCTCGCAGCCGACGTGCGTGCCGGTCAGGCCCAGCGAGTGGCGCAGGAAGTCCGAGAGCAACGTGCGCGGCTCGGCCAGAGCCACGAGTTGCCGGCCGTTCACGCGCAGTTGCACGACGCGCTCGTCAGCCACGTGCGACCCCCGCCTCGAGCAGTGCGCGCAGCGTCGCAACACGCGCGACCTCGCGCCGGTAGGCAGCGGGCGCGTGCGGATCGTCCGACGGATCGCAGGCCGCCGCCGCAAGCGCCGCCGCCTCCTCTGCTCCGGTCCCTT
>Ga0207683_10004315_pt1 | contig 12280 bp, 13 predicted proteins | sample KBSM73metaG_FD_184333 | JGI IMG/M metagenome (GOLD analysis project Ga0207683, IMG submission 184333) | Miscanthus rhizosphere microbial communities from Kellogg Biological Station, Michigan, USA - KBS M7-3 metaG (SPAdes) (version 2) | ecosystem: Host-associated > Plants > Roots > Rhizosphere >...
GCATCGCCAAGCGCATCGTCGGCCGTGACGGCCCGCAGCCGCTCGCCGACTACGAGCGCGTCATCAGGATCAACCTGATCGGCTCGTTCAACACGCTGCGCCTGTTCGCCGCGGACCTCTCGAAGGCCGATCCGCTCGAGGCGGGCGAGCGCGGCGTCGCGATCAACACCGCATCGGTCGCAGCCTATGACGGGCAGATCGGGCAGGCGGCCTATTCGTCGTCCAAGGGCGGTATCGTCGGCCTTACGCTGCCGGCGGCACGCGAACTCGCGCAGTTCGGCATCCGCGTCTGCGCCATCGCGCCCGGCATCTTCCTCACCCCGATGCTGCTCGGCCTTTCGGAAGAGGTGCAGAAAAGCCTCGCCGCCTCGGTGCCGTTCCCGCAACTGCTCGGCAAGCCGGAGGAATACGCCTCGCTGGCGCGCCACATCATAGAGAACCGCTATCTGAATGGCGAGGTGATCCGCCTCGACGGCGCGCTGCGCATGGCGCCGAAGTGACAGTGGAGTGTTCATGCCCTACCTCACCAACATCACCACGCGCCGCATCGAGTGGGGCGAGTGCGATCCCGCCGGCATCGTGTTCTATCCGCGCTTCTTCGCGATGTTCGACAACGCGACGACGCTGCTGTTCTCCGCCGCGCTCGGCATGACCAAGTATCAGTTCCTGGCCAAATACGACTGCGCCGGCTATCCGATGGTCGACACCCGCGCGCGGTTCCTCGTTCCGGCGCGCTTCGGCGACGACGTGACGATCGAGACGTCGGTGACCGAGATCAAGCGCTCGAGCTTCCAGATCACGCATCTGTTGAAGAAAGCCGACGGCGCGCTTGGCGTCGAAGGCTTCGAGACCCGCGTATGGACCGGCCGCGATCCGGCCGACCCGAGCAAGATCAGGTCTCGGCCGATCCCGGCCGAGGTGATCGAGAAGCTTTCCCGTTCCTGACAGGTGCGCCGTTGGCGCCGCGCTTGTCCACGATCTCGCGCAGCAGCTCGATCAGCCGGTCGCGGCCTTCGTCGCCGATCTTGCCCACCATGCGGCTCTCATGCGCCTTGAGCACGGGCTTCAGCTTGCGCATCAGGTTCGCGCCGCCCGCGGTGAGATAGAGCGCATGCGAGCGCTTGTCGCGCGCGGTCTGGCGCCGCTCGGCGAGCCCGCGCCGCTCCAGCTCGTCGAGCATGCCGACGAAATTGGTGCGCTTGATGCCGAGCGCCTCGGCGACCTGGGTCTGCGTCAGCCCCGGATTGCGCTCGATCACGGTCAGCACGGAGAACTGCGCCGGCGAGATGTCGAACGGCGCGAACGCGCTGAAGAAGTCCTGGAAGACCACAAGTTGCGCGCGGCGCAGCACATAGCCGATCAGGTCCGGCAGCGGTCCGAGGTCGAGATCGGTCTTCTGGTCCATGCGCGATACTAGAGCATGATCCCGAAAAGTGGACACCGGTTTTCGGAAAAGATCATGCTCCACCAATAACCTGGAGCGGGATGACGATCGAAGAAAGCATCTCGCGGCGGCCTAGAACTATTTCGGGAATTGCTGGGACAAGTTTTCGCAAGGGCCAGCGTTGTCTCGCCCGGCGGGCGCGGCTAAGTTGGCGCCAACACTAACGATCGGCGCAACTGCCGGCCATCAGGGAGGATACTTCATGACAATCCGCGCTGCCGCGCTCGGTGCGGCCCTGGCCTTGTGCGCCACCGCCGCATCGGCTCAAGACAAGACCTTCGAGCTGCGCCTGTCGCACTGGGTGCCGCCGTCGCATCCGTTGCAGAAGGCGCTGGAGGACTGGGGCGGCTCGATCGAGAAGGCCTCGAACGGCACCATCAAGTACAAAGTCTTCCCCTCGCAGCAGCTCGGCAAGGCGTTCGACCATTACGACATGGCGCGCGACGGCATCGCCGACGTCACCTATGTGAGCCCCGGCTACCAGCCGGGCCGCTTCCCGATTATCGACGCCGGCAATCTGCCGTTCATGGTGTCGAACGCCAAGGAAGGCACCGGCGCGCTCGACGAGTGGTATCGCAAATATGCCGAGAAGGAGATGAAGGACGTGAAGTTCTGCTTCGCGTTCTTCCACGATCCGGGCTCGTTCCACTCCAAGACCAAGAAGATCCTCGTGCCGGGCGACATCAAGGGCATGAAGATCCGCCCCGCGCACGCCACGATGGCGACCTGGATCACGCAGCTCGGAGGCACCAATGTGAACTCGTCCGCGCCGGAAGTGCGCGACATCATCGAGAAGGGCGTCGCCGAGGCCGTGACCTTTCCGTGGGGCTCGATCCCGCTGTTCGGCATCGACAAGGTCACCAAGTACCACATGGAAGCGCCGCTCTACGCGACGAGCTTCGTCTGGGTGATGAACAAGGCCAAGTACGAGCAGATGTCTGCATCGCAGAAGAAGGTGATGGACGACCATTGCAACACGCAGTGGGCGATCCGCGCCGCGAGCCCGTGGGCCGACTTCGAGCACGCCGGCATCAAGAAGCTCAAGGATGAGGGCCACGAGGTCTATCCGCTCACCGACGCGCAACTCGCCGAGTGGAAGAAGTCGGCCGAGCCGGTGGTCACCGCCTGGGCCGAAGCCGTGAAGAAGGGCGGCGGCGATCCCGACGCGATCATGATGGACTTCAAGGCGGTGCTGGCGAAGTACAAGTCGGCATACTGACGTTACCGAATTGCCGGGCATGATTCCGAAAAGTGGGTACCGGTTTTCGGAAAAGATCATGCTCGAGGAAATGAGACTAGCGACGGCGGCGATCACCTCGCCGCCGTTGTGCTGAGCAGGGCCGTTAGCCGTCACCCTGAGGTGCGAGCCGCGCTTGCGGCGAGCCTCGAAGGGCGGCGGCGTGGTAGGAAGAGTGGGCCATCCTTCGAGGCCCGCCTTCGCAAGAGCTTCGGCGGGCACCTCAGGATGACGGGACAGCGTGAGGCGGCGCGGAGGGGAAGCGTGAAGTCAAACTACATGGATCGCTTCATCGACTCGATCGAGTGGATCGCGGCGATCTTCGTCGGCGTGGTCGCCGCCGACGTGTTCATCACGATCTTCCTGCGCTATTTCTTCTCGATCCAGATTCCGGACTCCTACGACTTCGGCCAGCAGTTGCTCGGCATTCTCATTTTCTGGGGTATTGCCGCGACCTCGTATCGCGGCACGCACATCACGGTCGACCTGCTCTACGCCAACGTGGGCAAGACCTGGCAGCGCGTGATGGACGTGTTCGCCACTCTGGTGCTGCTGTTCGTCGTCTCGGTGCAGACCTACACGCTGTTCGACAAGGTGATCTCCACGCGCGCCGACAACGTGCAGACCTTCGACCTGCGCCTGCCGATATGGCCGTTCTTCGCGCTCGCCTGGATCGGCGACGTCGCCGCCGTGCTGCTGATCGCGGTGCGCACCTATCGGCTGATCTTTCATCCGGAGCTGATGAAGAAGCCCGACGAACTCCGGCCGGTCGAGTAGCGCATGAGCACCGACGCCGTCGCCATCATCGGGTTCGTCAGCCTGTTCGTGCTGATGCTGCTGCGCGTGCCGGTCGGCATGGCGATGGGCCTCGTCGGGGTCACCGGCTTCGGCTACCTCACCTCCGGACTGCCCGCGCTGAAGATCGTCGGCCACACCACGATGCGCACGGTGACCGATTTCAATTTCGCCGTGGTGCCGCTGTTCCTGCTGATGGGCGCGTTCGCCACCACGTCGGGCATGAGCCGCGAGCTGTTCCGCGCCGCCAATGCCTTTCTCGGCCATCTGCGCGGCGGGCTCGGCATCGCGACCATCGCGGCCTGCGGCGGCTTCGCGGCGATCTGCGGCTCGTCGGTCGCGACCGCGGCGACATTCTCCAAGGTCGCCTATCCGGAGATGCGCCGCTTCGGCTATCCGCAGAGCTTCGCCACCGGCGTGATCGCGGCCGGCGGCACGCTCGGCATCATGATCCCGCCCTCGACCGTGTTCGCGATCTACGGCCTGATCACGCAGCAGGACGTCGGCAAGCTGTTCATCGCCGGCATCCTTCCCGGCATCCTCGCGGTGGCGATGTACATGATCACCATCACGATCATCGGCTACGCGAAACCCGACTTCCTGCCCGCCGGACAGAAGACGCCGTGGAGCGAGAAGTTCGCTGCACTCAAGGACATCTGGGCGACGCTGCTGCTGTTCGCCTTCGTGATCGGCGGGCTTTACGGCGGCCTGTTCACCGCAACCGAAGCCGCCGGTGCCGGCGCCGGCGGCGCGTTCCTGATCGGGCTGGTGCGCGGCAAGCTCTCCGGACGGGACATCCTGAACTCGCTGCTGGAGACCACGCGCACCACGGCGGCGGTGTTCACCATCCTGATCGGCGCGCTGCTGTTCGGCTACTTCCTCACCATCACGCAGACGCCGCAGAAGGTGACGGAATTCCTGACCGGCCTCGGTATCGGTCCGTACGGCGTGCTGACGCTGATCATGCTGATGTACCTGGTGCTCGGATGCCTGATGGATGCGCTCGCCATGATCATCCTCACCGTCCCGATCATCTTCCCGGTGATCACGCAACTCGGCTTCGATCCGATCTGGTTCGGTGTGATCATCGTGATGACGGTGGAGCTGGGTCTCATCCATCCGCCGGTCGGCATGAACATCTTCGTCATCAAGAGCGTGATCGAGGACGTGAGGATATCGACTATCTTCTATGGCGTGATGCCGTTCATCCTCACCGACATCCTGCGCCTGGTCATCCTCATTGTGTTCCCGATCATCGCGCTGTGGCTGCCCTCGCGAATGTGAAGACTCAGTCCCCTTGGGCGCGTGCTAGCCTGCTCGCCTAGAACGAGGGGAGACCGCCCATGCGCCTCGCATTTGCGCTTGCCACGACGTTGTTGCTTGCAGGAAACGCCAGCGCGCAGCAACAGCCTCCGGTCCCGCCGCCGCCGTTGGTCGACTGGGACAAGGTGCAGATCAAGACCACCGATCTCGGCAACAACACCTGGATGCTCGAGGGCCAGGGCGGCAACATCACCGTCGCGGTCGGCACCGACGGCATCATCATGGTCGACGGGCAGTTCGCGCCGCTCTCCGACAAGATCAAGGCGGCGATCAAGGCGATCTCGCCGCTGCCGATCAAGTACCTGATCAATACGCACTATCACGGCGATCATACCGGCGGGAACGAGAACTTCGCCAAAGACGGCGTCACCGTGGTGGCGCACGATAATGTGCGCGTGCGCCTCGCGGCCGGCACGATCCAGGGACTGACCGGCAACAAGATCGCGCCGCGTCCGGCCGAGGCGCTGCCGAAGCAGACCTACTTCGGCGGCTCGATCACGCTCGAGGTCGGTGGCCGCAAGGCGGTGCTCACCTACGTTGCCAACGCGCACACCGACGGCGACACCTGGGTCTATTTCCCCGACGCCCACGTGCTGTGCACCGGCGACACCTCGAACAACCTGAAGAAATACCAGAACATCGACTTCGCCAATGGCGGCGACGTGCGCGGCATGATCCGCGCGCAGGACGCGTATCTCAAGGCCGGAAACGACGCGACCAAGATCGTGGTCGGCCACGGTCCGCTCGCCAGCAAGAAAGACGTCGCCGAATTCCGCGCCATGCTGGTGACCGCGCGCGATCGCGTCGAGAAGCTGTTCAACGAGGGCAAGACCGAGGAAGAGGTGATTGCGCTCAAGCCGCTCGCCGACCTCGACGCCACCTGGGCGCGCAATCCGCAGGACGCGATCGGCAACACGCGCAATGTCTACAACTCGTTCAAGCGGTTCTGATTGCGCGGCTCGGTCGCCAATCAAGGAGGCCATCATGCGACATGACCGCTACCGCCGCGGCCTGCTGTCCGCCCTGACGCTTGTTCCTCTCGCCGGCCTGTGGCGCGACTCGTCCGCGGCCGCACAATCCGGCCCGCCACCTCTGGTGCAGCCGGCCGAGCCGACCAAGGCCGCGTTCCTGGCGAGGGCACGCGCGCTGCGCGACGAGGCCGTGCGCGAGGGCGACCAGGCCTATGGCGCAATCGTGGTGCGCGACGGCGTCATTGTCGGGGAAGGCCGGAACTACGTCGTGCTGCACAACGATCCGACCGCGCACTCCGAACTTCTGGCAGTGCGCGATGCGGCGCGCCGGCTCGGCACCCGCGACCTGTCGCAATGCGATGTCTATTCTACGGCGACGCCGTGCGCGATGTGCCAGGGCGCACTCTACTGGGGGCGCGTGCGCCGCGTGTTCACCGAGAGCACGCTGGAGCAGGGTTTCGCCCCCAGGCTTGGGTGCTGAGCGGTGCCGATCTCCGCTAAACCGTTCGGCGCGAAAAAATTCGCCACGATCAACGGCCGCCGCATGGCCTACATCGACGAAGGCGCGGGCGACGCGATCGTGTTCCAGCACGGCAACCCGACCTCGTCCTATCTGTGGCGCAATGTGATGCCGCATTGCGCGGGGCTCGGGCGGCTGATCGCCTGCGACCTGATCGGCATGGGCGACTCGGACAAGCTCCCGGACTCGGGGCCCGCACGTTACACTTACGCCGAACAGCGCGACTACCTGTTCGCGCTGTGGGACCGGCTCGCGCTCGGCAAGCGCATCATCTTCGTCATCCACGACTGGGGCTCGGCGCTCGGCTTCGACTGGGCGAGCCGCAACCGCGAGCGCGTCGCCGGCATCGCCTACATGGAGGGGATCGTCACGCCGGTGACGTGGAACGACTGGCCCGAGAACGCGCGCCGTGCCTTCCAGGGTTTCCGTTCCGACGGCGGCGAGGACATGATCCTGCAGAGGAACATCTTCGTCGAGCGCGTGCTGCCTGGCTCGGTCATCCGCAAGCTGTCGGACGAGGAGATGGCCGAGTACCGCCGCCCGTTTCTCAATCCCGGTGAGGACCGCCGCCCGACGCTCACCTGGCCGCGCCAGATCCCGGTCGAGGGCGAGCCGGCCGACGTGGTGAAGGTGGTCGGGGACTATTCTGCTAGGCTCGCCAAATCCGACATGCCGAAGCTGTTCATCAACGCCGACCCTGGCTCGATTCTCGTCGGCCGTCAGCGCGAAATGTGCCGCGCCTGGCCGAACCAGACCGAGGTGACGGTGAAGGGGCTGCACTTCATCCAGGAGGATTCGCCCGACGAGATCGGGCAGGCGGTGGCGGCATTTGTGAAGCGGGTGCGCGGCTGAACCTTTTCGCTCCGCCGGCCCACTAAGAGGCGGAGGCGCGTTCCGCGCCGCCACGGGAACGCTTGCCATGTCGAAGCTGCTGATCGCCGGGCTGGCGCTGATCGGATTGGGGCTCGGCCTCGCCGTGTTCACCGATGCCAATCCCGCGATGCTGTTCATCGGCGGCGTCGCCTGCACCGGCATCGCGCTGATTCACGCCGTGAGTGGAGCGGGCAGCCGCCAGGCCGGATGGGCGGATCCCGCAGGGGAGGCCGGAGGTATGACCAATTCCGGTGATTTCTGAGCCGTGGAATTGATCTTCGCCGCCGCTGCCCTGATCGTGGCCGGCTTCGCAATCGGCTGGGCGTTCTGCGGCCCCCCGCTTGCCGGTCGCGGTGCCGCGGCATCGCCCGGCGCCGCGGCCGATGCCGCGACGCTGTCGAATTACACGTACCCGAAGCCGGATGTCAGCGCCGGCCCGTTCGAGAGCAGCTAGCGCGTTACACCGGGCTGAGCACGTGGATCACGCGGCCCGCCATCAGGTCCTTCACCTTCGCGCCGTACTCCTTCATGTGCGGCGCGACGCCGTGCGCCTTCAAATGGTCGACGCTTTCCCATTTCTCGATCACCACGAAGGTGTCGGCGCCGAACGGCGTCTGGATCGGCCCCATGCCTTCGGTATCGATTGCGGCGCCGTATTCGATGCAGCCGGCTTCGGCGAGCACGTTCGGCCGGTTGGCGGCGAAGTGCTTCAGCACGGTCTCGCGCTGGCCGGGCTTTGCGGTGAGGACGGCGACGACGTGGATCACGGGATTTCCTCCGGGTTTCTTGGCATAAACCGGGACGTTAGCGGGCCGGATTGGCTTTGCGAAGCGCCATCGGGTATCGCATGCCGCGACGACGCTCTGTTAGAATGCCTCCAGAACAGCTCGGAAAGCGGACATGGCGGAACGCTCGTTTGCCAAGGAAGTGGAAGCGCTGAAGCTCGGCGACGGCGATATTTTTCGCGGTGAGGGCATCCTCGCGGTGACCAAGGCGCTGCTGCAGTCCGGCGTCGCCTATGTGGGCGGCTATCAGGGCGCGCCGGTGTCGCATCTGCTCGACGTGCTGGTCGATGCCGAGGACATGATGGCCGAGCTTGGCGTGCATCTGGAGACCTGCACCAACGAGGCCTCGGCCGCCGCGATGTTAGGGGCCTCGATCAACTATCCGCTGCGCGGCGCCGTCACCTGGAAGTCGATCGTCGGCACCAATGTGGCGGCCGATGCGCTCTCGAACCTGTCGTCGCCCGGCGTGATCGGCGGCGCGATGATCATCCTCGGCGAGGACTACGGGGAAGGCGCGAGCGTGATCCAGGAGCGCTCCTATGCCTACGCGATGAAGTCCTCGATGTGGCTGCTCGACCCGCGGCCTGACCTGCCGACCATCGTGCGGATGGTCGAGAAAGGCTTCGAGCTTTCGGAAGCGAGCCACGCGCCCGTGATGCTGGAGCTGCGCGTGCGCGCCTGCCACGTCACCGGCGAGTTCATCGCCAAGACCAACCGCGCCTCGGCGAAGTCCGGCCTCAACCGCATCGACGGCCCGCCGGTATTCAATTATGCGCGCCTCGCGCACCCACCGCTGACGTTTGTGCAGGAGAAGCTCAAGATCGACGAGCGCCTGCCTGCCGCGCAGGCGTTCGCGCGCGAGCACAAGCTCAATGAATTCCTCGACGGCGATCTGAAACAGCTCGGCATCATCGCGCTCGGCGGGCTCACCAACACGCTGCTGCGCGCGCTCTGCCGCCTCGGCCTCGCCGACGATTTCGGCAATGCCCGCATCCCGATCTATTGCCTCAACCTCGCCTATCCGCTGATCCCCGACGAGCTGAACACCTTCTGCGTCGGCAAGACGGACGTGCTGATCGTCGAGGAAGGCTTCCCGGACTACGTCGAGCAATCGGTGAACACCGAGCTGCGCCGCGCCGACATCCAGACGCGCATCCACGGCAAGGGCGCGCTCCCGAAAGCCGGCGAATACACGTCCGAAGTCGTGCTGCGCGGACTGGCGAACTTCCTTGCCGCTGCAAAGCCCGACGGCATCGACAGCGCGGAAATCTCCGCGAAGGCCGACAGACTGCTCGGGCACAAGAATGCGGCCATCGCGGCGGTCGGCGAGCTTCCGCCGCGCCCGCCGAATTTCTGCACCGGCTGTCCCGAGCGTCCGGTGTTCGCCGCGCTCAAGCTCACGCAGCGTGAACTGGGCCCGACGCACATTTCGGCCGATATCGGTTGCCATTCGTTCGCGACCTTCGCGCCGTTCAGCATGGGCAACTCGATCCTCGGCTACGGCATGTCGCTTGCGAGCGCGGCTGCGGTCGCGCCGAACATGTCGCGCCGCCCGATCTCGGTGATGGGCGACGGCGGTTTCTGGCACAACGGGCTGATCACCGGCGTCGCCAGCAACCTGTTCAACAAGAACGACGGCGTGCTGATCGTCATGCAGAACGGCTACACGTCGGCGACCGGTCAGCAATACATGCCGTCGAGCGCCACCAGCCGGCAGGGCTCTGCGCCCGGCATGGACGTCGAGCAGACGTTGCGCTCGTTCGGCGTCAAATGGATGCGCAAGGTCCGTACCTACGGCGTCGCCACGATGGTGAAAACGCTCAAGGAGGCGATGCTTACGCCCGTATCCGGTCTCAAGGTCATCATCGCGGACGGCGAGTGTCAGTTGGCGCGCCAGCGCCGCGTACGCGCCGAAGACAGCGCCAAGCTCAAGGCCGGCGCGCGCGTCGTGCGCACCAAGTTCGGCGTCGACGACGAGATCTGCACCGGCGATCATTCCTGCATACGCCTCTCCGGCTGCCCGTCGCTCACCGTGAAGCCGAGCCCCGATCCGCTGCGCACCGACCCGGTCGCAAGCGTGATCGAGTCGTGCGTCGGCTGCGGGCTGTGCGGCGAGGTCGCGCACGCCGCGGTGCTCTGCCCGTCGTTCTATCGCGCCGAGCTCATTCAGAACGCGAGTGCGTGGGACCGCCTGCTGCATCGCGTGCGCCGCACCGTGATCGGCTGGCTCACCCCGCGCGAGGTGGCGGCGTGAGTGCGCGGCCTTTTACACTGTTAGTCGCCGCGCTCGGCGGCGAGGGCGGCGGCGTGCTCACCGACTGGATCGTGTCGGCGGCGGAAGCGAGCGGCCTGCCGGTGCAGTCGACGTCCATTCCCGGCGTCGCGCAGCGTACCGGCGCCACGACCTATTACATCGAGATCTATCCGGTGCCGCACGCAAAGCTCGGTGGCCGGCGTCCCGTGCTCGCGCTCTCTCCCGGCGTCGGCGATGTCGACATGGTGGTGGCGAGCGAGTTGCTCGAGGCCGGCCGCGCGATCTCGTCCGGCTTCGTCACCACCGACCGCACGCTGCTGCTGGCCTCGACCAGCCGCGTCTATCTCACCGTGGAGAAGATGCAGATGGCGGACGGGCGTTATGACTCGGAGCGCCTGATGAAGGCGGCCGGGCAGAACGCGAAGGAGCATCTGCTGTTCGACATGGAAGCCGCCGCCAGGCAGGCTGGCGCGATCGTCAATTCGGTGATGCTCGGCGCGATCGCCGGCTCGGGGCGCCTGCCGATCCCGGCGGAGGCGTTCGAGGCCGCGATCAAGGCGGATGGAAAAGCCGTCGAGAGCAATCTGCGCGGTTTCCGCGCGGGCCTGGCCGCGGCGCGCGACCAGTTGCCGGTGCCTCTGGCGCGCTCGCCCAAGCGCCCCGCCAAGCCGACGCTGGCCGATCTTGAGACGGAAGCCGCTGCGCTCCCCGAGGCGGCGCGCCTGTTCGCCACCGAAGGCGTGCGCCGGCTCGCGGCCTACCAGAACCTCGACTACGCGCGCCTCTATCTGCAGCGGCTCAAGCCGATCGCCGAGGCCGATGTGCGCGCCAACGCAGGCGGCAAGCTGCTCAGCGAAACCGCGCGCCATCTCGCGGTGCGCATGTCGTTCGAGGATGTCATTCGCGTCGCCGAGGCGAAGATCGCGCCGGATCGCTTCCGCCGCATCGAGGGTGAGATCGGCGCGAAGGACCAGCCCTACGTCATCACGGAGTTCCTCAAACCCGGCATCGAGGAACTGTGCCAGGTGCTCCCCTCGCGGCTCGCGCGCGCGATCGTCGCCTATTCCGAGAAACGCGGCTGGCTCGGCAAGGTCTATTTTGGCATGGAGCTGAAGACCACGACCGTGTGGGGCTATCTGCGCTTTTGGGGCCTCACGAAGCTCAAGCGCTTCCGCCCCAACAGCTGGCGCTTCGCCGAGGAGCAGGCGGTCATCGAAAGTTGGCTCGTGCGCCTCGCCGCCGCCGCGAAGCTGTCGGGCGATCTCGCGCTCGAAGTCGCCGAATGCGCGCGGCTGATCAAGGGCTATGGCGACACCTGGAAGCGCGGCTTCTCGAACTATCAGACCATCGAGGCCCGCGTGATCGCGCCCGTGCTCGAAGGCCGCGTCGCGGTTCGCACCGGCATCGACGCGATCGCATCGGCTCGCGCCGCCGCGCTGCTCGATCCCGAGGGTGAAAGTCTGGCCGAGGCGCTCGCCGCGATCGACGCGCAGGTCGCGTTGCCGCTGGCGGCGGAGTAGGGCGCTACTTCCTCTCCACGACGTCTTTCAGCTGCGCCAGGCCCTTCTCGAAATCCGGGCCCAGCATCGTCTCCATGCTCATTACCAGGCATATCGCCTTGCTGATGAAGGTGTGCGTGCCGGCCGTGGTCCAGATCACGTTGGTCCGCTCGCCGGTCTGAGAGAAGACGAAGTCAGCACGACTGGTCCCTTCGAACGGTTTCACGAAGTCGGTGCGCGTTGCGACGCGCTGGTTCGGCTTGCTGTCCGTGATCGTCATCGTGCCGGCGCCGATCTTGTCGTTGCCGTCCCATTTGAATGAAGCGCCCGGACCGGACTGCGGACCGGAGAACGTCACCCTGGCGTTCGGGTCGAGCTTCGCCCAGGGCGACCACTCCTCCCATCGGCGCAGATCGTTGACGTGGGGGAAGATTTTCGCGGCCGGCGCCCAGATCACGGTCGAACGGGTGAGGCGGTAGTCGTCCGGCTGGAACGCGACCACGACGGCGAATGTAGCGGCGAGCAGGACAAGGCCGATGGCAAGCCGCTTCAGGAAGCGCATGGGGTGGTCCGGGATTG
>Ga0207683_10004317_pt1 | contig 12278 bp, 13 predicted proteins | sample KBSM73metaG_FD_184333 | JGI IMG/M metagenome (GOLD analysis project Ga0207683, IMG submission 184333) | Miscanthus rhizosphere microbial communities from Kellogg Biological Station, Michigan, USA - KBS M7-3 metaG (SPAdes) (version 2) | ecosystem: Host-associated > Plants > Roots > Rhizosphere >...
TGCGGGTCGGGCACCATCAGCTTGCCGAACGGGTACCGGTCGAACAGCTCGGCCGCCACCGGCTCCCAGGCCCGGTACAGCCCGACGACGGCATCGCGGCCGCGCAGGCCGCGGCGGCGGGCCCACGGGCTGTCCTGCACGAAGGCGAGGTTGCGCGAGGACCACGGCTCGCCGCGGGCCTGGTGGACGCGCGCGATCGCGGCCGCGATGTCGGCCGGCCGCAGGTAGACCAGGAACGGCTCGGCGGGCGCCGCCTGCCGCTGGATCTCGGTGCAGATCTCCGCCACGGTGGCCACGGGAGCGCCGTCGATGAAGGCGGGCATGACGGAGTTCTGCAAGAAGACGCTCTCGCAGACGATGGTCTGCTCCTCGCGCAGGCAGCGTTCGGCCAGCCGGCGCCACTGAGCGGCCGCGTACACCCCGGGGTCGCCCGGCGCCGGCGCGGCCAGCAGCTCGTCCACCCGCCTGGTCCGGATGGGATGATCCGCGGCGCCCTCACCGAAGGCCCGCACGTGTTCGCCGCGGCGTGCCAGCCAGTCCGCGAGGTGCCCGGCCGTGGTCGTCTTGCCCGAGCCGATCATGCCCTCGATCAGGATCAGCCGCGGGACGTCGGTCAAGGCTCAGGCAGCGCCGGGCGGGGCCGGGAAGCCGCCGGCCAGCCGCTCGAAGGCGTGCGCCACCCGCAGGCAGGCGGCGTCGTCGAACCGCTTGCCGACGATCATCATCCCGACCGGGAGGCCGTCCGCCAGGCCCGCCGGGACGCTGATGGCCGGGTGGCCGCTGATGTCGAACGGCGCGGTGTTGGGGATCATCTCCAGGGCACGGCCGATCTGGACCTCGCGCGGGTCTGAGGCGGCCGGAATCGGGGTCGCCACCATCGGCAGGGTCGGCATGACCAGCACGTCGAAGCGGCTCAGCGCCTCGTCGTACTGGCGGCGCACCTCGAAGACGAGGTTCCTGGCCATGGCGTAGTGCCGCGCCTGGTACTTCTCCACCGAGTAGCGCCCGCCGAGCACGACCAGCTTGACCGTCTCCGACCACGCGTCGGGCACCTCAAGGCGCTGCTTGCCGTAGTAGGCGATGAGCTCCGGGTCGTACAGCCCGTCCCAGTTCCAGCCGTACGCGTTCCCGTCGACCATCTGCACCGTGGCGCCGTCGGTGGCGATCACGTTCCAGACGTGCATCGCGTGCCGGTGCCACGGGATGCTGACGTCCTCGACCTGCATGCCCGCCTCGCGCAGCCGGTCCGCGGCGACCCGGACGGTCTGGTCCACCCGCTCCTCGGACAGGTCGGGAATGCCGAACCCCTCGCTCACCAGGCCGGCCCGCAGCCCGGTGACGTCCTGGCCCAGGGCCGCGACGTAATCCTCCGGCCGCAGGTCGGCGGGCTGCCGCGGGTCCCAGCCGTCCCGGCCCGCGATCACGTTCAGCATCAGCGCGGCGTCGGCCACGGTGCGGGTGATCGGCCCGAGGTGATCGATGGTGAACTCGATCGGGAACGCCCCGGTGTACGGCACCAGGCCGTGGGTGGGCTTGTGCCCCACCGTGCCGCACCACGAACTGGGAATGCGCACCGAACCGCCCTGGTCCCCGCCCATCGCCAGGTCGGCTTCCCCCGAGGCCACCAGGGCCGCGCTTCCGGACGACGAGCCGCCGGTCGTTCGGTCCGTATCCCATGGGTTCCTGACCGGGCCGGTCACCGACGTGTGGCTCCCGCCCGAAAAGCACAGGTCCTCGCACACGGACTTACCGGTGATCGTCGCCCCGGCCGCGAGCAGCCGGGTCACCACGGTCGCGTCCCGGCTGGGCACGAAGCCCTCCAGGGTGCGCGAGCCGTTCATCATCGGCACGCCGGCGACCTCGATGTTGTCCTTGATCGCGACCCGGCGCCCGGCTAGCGGGCCGTCCGGGCGTTCGGCGATCTCGGTCCGCACGTACCAGGCGCCCAGCGGGTTCCCGCCCGGGTCCGGCTGCTTCCAGGTCCGGTTGGCGGGTGGCTGCGGCGCCGTCTGCGCGTACAGCTCCTCGACCGCGTCGTAGGACGACAGCAGGCCGGCCACCATGGGCTCGAACGAGCCGAGATCCTCGTCACTCAGGTGCATCCCGTACCCGCGGGCGATCGCCGCGAGGTCGTCTTTGCCGGGCGGACGGACAGCCATGCGGGCCTCCCTGGATGAGTCGGCTTCCAGCGACTCTAGGAGCGCGCCGTCCGGCCGGTCAATACGGCACGATGAGGGCATGGCTAACGTGACGGAATTGCGGGTCGCGCTGACGGTGGAGGACTTCGACCGGGCGGTGGCGTTCTACCGCGACGCGCTGGGGCTGGAGCAGATCGCCGACTGGAGTTCGGCCACCGGGCGCGTGGTCGTGCTCGAGGCGGGGCGGGCCACGCTGGAGCTGTTCGACAGCGCCCAGGCCGAGTCGGTGGACGCGATCGAGGCCGGGCGCCGGGTGTCCGGCACGGTCCGGTTCGCGCTGCAGGTCGAGGACAGCGTTGCGGTAGCGGAGCGGCTGGTCGCGGCCGGGGCCGAACGGGTCGGGGAGCCTGTCACCGCGCCGTGGGGAGACGTCAACGCCCGGGTCAAGGCCCCGGACGGGATGCAGCTGACGCTGTTTACCCCCGGCGACGTTTCCGCGGACTAGGGGGCAGCTCGTCGCGGAGCAGGTCCATCAGCAGGCCGTCGTGGAAGGTGCCGTCGGGTCCGCGCTCGTACTGGCGCATGACCCCGACGGGGCGGAAGCCCACCTTGGTGTAGCAGCGGATGGCCGGCTCGTTGGCGGCCGCCGGGTCGATCGTGATCCGGTGGTGGCCGCGCTGCTCGAACAGGAACCTGGCCAGCAGCCGGACCGCCTCGGTCCCGGCGCCCCGGCCCTGGAACCGGCCGCCGAGGTAGATGTCGATCCCCGCCTGCCGGTACATCGGATCGTTCTCCTCGTGGTACTGGATGCCCCCGGCGACCTTCCCGTCGATCTCCACCACCAGCAGCACCGCGGAGTCGTCGCCGCGCAGTTCCTCCTCGATCACCTCGACCGGATCGGGTTCGGCCCACCAGCGCGACACCGACGGCTCGGCCAGGATCGCCCGCAGCTTCTTCGCGTCACCCCGGCGACCGGGCCTGAGCGTGACCTTGCGGCCCACCAGGATGGGATGCGATCCGGCCTGGTCGTCGTCTGCTGTCGTCACGGGCACCACGCTATCCGTCGGCGGGCGGGCTACGTGTCGGCGGATAAGGCGGTTAGCCGGGCTGGGGGGCGGCGGACTCGCCGGGAGGGCTGGCCACGGCGCGGACGAAGCGGCCGAGCTGGTCGATGGCGTCCCTGGCCTCGGGCAGGAAGCTCCAGAAGACGTGGAAGTCGTGCGTGGGCACCGGGTAGACCGTGATGCTGGCGTCGACGCCGCACTGGGTCGCGTGCCTGGCCAGCAGCTGGGCTTCCTGCAGGACGGCGTCGCCGGAGGCGGCCTGGATGAGCAGCGGCGGCAGCCCGGCCAGGGACGTCTGCAGCGGGCTGAGCAGCGGATCGTCGACCGGGTGGCCGGCCAGGTAGGCCTGGGCCAGGCGGTGCGCCATCTCCGGCGAGAAGACCAGCGGGGAATCCTGCGCCGGCCGCTGCGTCCGCCCGGTCAGGTCGACCCAGGGGCACAACAGCGCGGCCCCGGCGGGCATCTCCAGGCCGCGCTCGCGCAGGGCCAGCAGCACGGTCATGACCAGGCCGCCCGCCGCCGAGTCGCCGGCCACCACGATCCTGGCCTGGTCGCCGCCGGTGTCGCGCAGCCACAGGTAGGCGTTGACCGCGTCCTGCACGGCCGCGGGATAGGGGTGCTCCGGGGCCAGCCGGTAGTCGATGACCAGCGCGGGCGCCTGAGCCGCGGTGGCGATGGCGGCGGCCAGGTGGCGGTAGCCGAACGCCGAACCGGCCACGTACCCGCCGCCGTGCAGGAACAGCACCGTGGCGGCGGCCGGGGACGCCGACTCGGGGGTGACCCGCAGCGCGGGCACGCCGCCCGCGATGACCGGGGCGACCGCGACGTCCGGCGGCGGCGTGAACTGCCCGTGCAGTTCCTCCAGGGCGGCCCGGATGCCGTCGAGATCGGCCACGTCGGCCGACGCGCGTGCCCACGGCTCCCACAGCAGGGCCATCCGGCCGGCCAGCTCACCGCCCACCGAACGGGTGACCGAGATCGCGTCGTCCAGGTCGGCGAGCAGCGCCTGGGCCCGCGCCAGCAGGGCCTCGCCGGCCAGCGTCAGCTCGACGCGCTGGGTGGACCGGCGGAACAGGTCGCAGCCGACGAGGCGTTCGAGGCCGCGGATCTGGCGGCTCAGCGCCGGCTGCGAGATGAACAGCCGCTGGGCCGCCCGGCTGAAGCTGAGGTCGTCGGCGACCGCGACGAACGCGCGCAGGTGGCGCAGCTCGATCGCGTCCGGCGCCTGAGGTAGCGCCAGCACGTTCTGCGGTTCGTCCATGCTCCCAGTCTGGCCCATCGCCGCCCGTCAGGGCCCGTTCGGGTCATGCACGTTCGGTATGGGCGCCATGCCCAACCGGCATTTCCGTTCCCGGCCGGCGGTCACCAGGCTGGGCAGGGTAAGCAGACCAACCGCCGGGAGGCAGACATGACCGGACAGCCTCGGGACCGCATCGTCACCGGGAACATCGCGCTGTCCCTGGACGGCCGGGTGACCGGGCCGGGCGGGGAGCAGGACATGGGCTGGATCGTGCCGCACGCGCTGACCGACGAGTCACGGGCGCACCTGCTGAAGATCACCAGCACGGCCAGCACCGTGCTGCTGGGCCGCAAGAACTACCAGGGCTTCGCGGGCTTCTGGCCCGCCGTGGCCGATGACGACGACGCCGACCCGCGGGACCGGGCGTTCGCCCGGTGGCTCAACGAGGCGGAAAAGGTCGTCGTCTCGCGCACGCTCACCGAGGCGAGCTGGCCCGGCTCCCGCGTCGTGGCCGACGATCCGGCCGAGGTCGTCCGGCGGCTGCGGAAGGAGGAGGGCGGCGACATCGTCGTCCTGGGCAGCTCGAGCGTCATCCGCGGCCTGCTCGAGGCCGGCGAGCTCGACCGGCTCAGCATCACCTTGTGCCCGGAGCTGGTCGGGGCGGGGGCCCGCCTGTTCGGCGACGGCCCGGCGGGCTCGTCGTGGTCGCTGACCGAGGTCACGGCGGCCGGCAGCGGCGCGCTCTGCCTGCTCTACGACCTGATCCGGCCCGCGGCCGGCGGCGGCCGGTGATTGTCCGCTGGTTCCGCTGATTTTCCGCGCGGGCCGACGTCTGAACATCGAACGCATTTCGTGAGAGGAAGACCGATGAACGACCGTAGTCGCTGGATCGCCCTGGTGGTGTTGTGCACCGGGATGCTGATGATCGTGCTGGACATGACGATCGTGAACGTGGCGCTGCCCACGATCCAGGCGGACCTGGGGTTCTCCCAGGCCGGGCTGGCCTGGGTGGTCAACGCCTACCTGATCGCGTTCGCCGGGCTGCTGCTGCTGGCCGGGCGGCTGGGTGACCTGGCCGGGCGCCGGGACGTGTTCCTGGCCGGGCTGGCCATCTTCACCGTGGCCTCGATGGCCTGCGGGCTCGCGGTGAACCAGGAGATGCTCATCGTGGCGCGGTTCGCGCAGGGCACCGGCGGCGCGCTGACCTCGGCGGTGATCCTGGGCATGATCGTGACCATGTTCCCCGGGCCGCGCGAGCAGGCCCAGGCGATCGGCGTGTTCGCCTTTGTCGCCTCGGCGGGCGCGGCGGTCGGGCTGCTGGCCGGCGGGATCCTCACCCAGGTGCTGAACTGGCACTGGATCTTCTTCGTCAACCTGCCGGTCGGCGTGATCACGGCCATCGCGGCCCGGCGCACCATCGCCCGCGACCGCGGCGCGGGCCTGCGGGCGGGCGCGGACGTGCCCGGCGCGCTGCTGATCACCGGCGCGATGATGCTCGCGGTGTACACCATCGTCGGCCCGGCCGCCCAGCGCGGCTGGCTGGCCGCCGAGACGCTCGGCCTGGGCGCCGGGACGCTGGTCCTGCTGGCCGGGTTCATCGTCCGGCAGAAGACGGCGCGCCACCCGCTGATGCCGCTGCGCATCTTCGCCTCCCGCAACGTGACCGGCTCGAACCTGGTCCAGGTGCTGGGGACCGCCGGGATGTTCGGGATGTTCTTCCTCGGCTCGCTGTACCTGCGGCAGATCATGGGCTACGACCCGCTGCAGATCGGGCTGGCGTTCCTGCCGGTCGCGGTGGTCATGGGCGTCCTGTCGGTGCGGTACACCGACCGGCTGGTGATGCGGTTCGGCGCCCGCACCCTGCTGTTCCCCGGCCTCGGCCTGATCGCCGCCGGGCTGGCCCTGTTCGCCCTGGCCCCGGCGCACGGCAGCTCGTTCCTGGTGCACGTGCTCCCGGTCACGGTGCTGATGGGCACCGGCGCCGGCCTGTGCTTCCCGGCGCTGATGACGCTGGCCATGTCGAGCGCCACCCCGCAGGACGCCGGGCTGGCCTCGGGCCTGGTCAACACCACCGCCCAGATCGGCGGCGCGCTCGGCCTGGCCGTGCTGGCCACCGTGTCAGCCTCCCGGACCAACGCGCTGATCGCGCAGCACCGGCCGACCGCGGTCGCCCTGACCGAGGGTTACCACCTGGCCTTCTGGATCGCGTTCGGCCTGGTCGTCGCGGCCGCCGCGGTCGCCGCCGCGCTGCTGCGGCCGCAGCGGACCGCCGCGGCCGAGCCGCAGCAGGCCCGCGAACTCGTCTCCGCCATCCAAGCCGACTGACCCTCCCTGCCGAGCGTCGCAGGGGCACGCTCGACATGTAATGAGCGTGGCGCTGTGCACAAAGAATGTGCACAGCGCCACACTCATACGTAAGGAGGTCGGGTCAGGTGAACTGGGCCTGCCAGCGGCGTCCGAGCAGGGCGGCGCGGGCGGCGAGCCACAGGCCCAGGGCCACCCAGATCCCGGCCAGGCCCAGCGAGTGAAAGACCAGCACCAGCGCTGCCACCGGGACATAGGCCGCGATCGCGAGGATCATCGCGCGGCGCATGGCCACGTAGTCCGAGAGGCCGAGGATGAGGCCGTCCAGCACGAAGGCCAGCGCGGCCATCGGCTGGGTCAGCGCCGCCACCAGCAGGGCCACCGTGGCGGCGTGCCGGATCGCGATGTCGGCGGTGAACAGGGCGGGTACCCAGAAGGCCAGCCCGGCGGTGACCACGCCCAGCGCGATCCCGGCGATCAGGCCCAGCCGGAGGCAGCGCCGCCCGACCCGGTGCGCGCCGTCCGGGTCGCCGGCGCCGAGCGACGAGCTGACGTAGACCTGGGCGGGTACCGCCAGCGCGTCGAGCAGCAGCGCCAGCAGGTACCAGACCCGCATCGCGATCTGCTGGCCGCCCAATGCCACGGGACCAAGCCGGGCCGCGATCGCGGTCGTGGTCAGCGGGACGACGCCGAGCGCGATCGTCCGCACCGACAGCTGGTGCCCGTCCCTGAGCAGGGCGGCGACCTCGGCGCGGCCGGGCCGGCGGGGCCGCACGGCCGCGCGCCGGGAGGCGGCGCCGTACCACGCGGCCGCCGCGGCCTGGGCGATGACCGTGCCCCAGGCCGAGCCGAGCAGGCCCAGGTGCAGGCCGTAGACCAGCAGGACCTCGAGCGCGACGTTCAGCACGTTGGCGCTGACCGCGATGCGCAACGGCGTGCGCGTGTCGGCCAGCCCGATCAGGTGGCCGTTCCCGGCAAAGGACAGGTACAGGAACGGAATCCCCACGGCGGACGCCCGCAGGTAGCCGACCGCGCCGGCCAGCACGTCCTGGCGGGCGCCGAGCAGTTCGGCGACCCAGGGCGCCGTCACCGCCACGAGCACGGCGACCACGATCCCGCCGGCCGCCGCCACGAGGTAGGCCGCGCCGGCCGAGCGGGCCGCCCTGTCGGCGGCCCGCGCCGCGGCCAGGCCGGCCACCGCCGAGGTCGTCGCGGTGGACAGGAAGATGGCCAGCCAGGCGGTCGTGGTCAGCGCGGTGGACGCGATGGCGAGCGCGCCGAGCGGCGTCCGCCCCAGGTGCCCGACGATGGCGGTGTCGGCCAGGTTGTAGGCCGGCTCGGCGGCGATCGCCCCGAGCGCGGGCAGCGCGAGCGCCGCGATACGCCGGTCCAGTTCCAGGTCGGACCGGGTACGCAGCACGGCCCGCCTTTCGTCGACGATCAGGGTCGCTCTTGGAGATTATCCAGCGCCCCCTGCCGTGCGCCGGGGCAGACGGCAGGCCCGTTCGGCCGCCTGCCCCGGCTGATGGCAACCCGGGTCAGTCGTTGTCGATCTTGGACCCCTTGGCGTTCACCACGTACCAGCCGGAGCCGAACGCCTTGACCCCCTGCCCCTTGGCCATCCCGGAGCCGGTGTCGGCCGAGAAGTAGTACAGCGGGTGGCCGTTATAGGTGAGCTGCTCGGTCCCGTCGGCGCGCTTGGTCGTGCCGAGCATCGACTGGCTGACGCCGCCGCCCGCCATCGGCATGGCACTCGCGGTGACCGGCGGCCAGGCGGCGGCGCACGCGCCGGTGCAGGTGGACGTGCTGCTCTTGTCGGCCGTGAACAGGTACAGGGCGCGGCCCTGGCCGTCGGCCAGGATCTTGCCATCGATTCCGGAGACGGATTGCAGGCCGATCGTCATGGCGGCCGTGCCCGACGACGCGGCGGCCGGGCTGCTCGGCTGGGCGGCGGCCGACGACGCGACCGGGGCTTGGGTGCTGCCGTTCGAGCTCAAGCTGCTCGAGCAGGCGCTGGCGGCCAGGGCGATCCCGGCCGCGATGACGGCAGCAGAAATAGTGTTCCTCATCGGATGCTCCCTCGTGGTTACGCGCGTCCGGAGCACCATTCCCCGCCGCCCGGATGCGTCTGATCCCTATCCGGGACCACGTGCGCTGCGCCGGTCCGGTTCAGCGGGATATCGTCGGAACGACACTGACCAGGGGAGGTCATGATGGCGATCATCGTGGTCACGCGGCTGCGGCTGAAGGACCCGGCGCTGCTCGACGATTTCTTCACCGACGCGCTGGCCGCGATCGAGCAGGCGCAGAAGTCGGACGGCAACCTCGGGGTGGACGCGCTGGCCGACGCGAACAACGCGTGGTGGAGCGTGACCTCCTGGCAGGAACGGCGGCTGATGCAGTCCTACGTGCGCACCGACCCGCACCGGACCATCCAGTCGCACCTGGACCGCTACTGCGACGAGGCCACGTTCGTGGACTGGGAACAGGACAGCGCGGACCTGCCGGACTGGCCGACGAACTGGCATCACCTGGTCGCCGACGGCCAGGCCGCCGAGCTCTCCCAGCCGTCAGCCGCGCATCAGAGCCGCGACTTCCCAGCCCCGGTGGTGCCGCCGCCCGCTGGATAACCCCGTGGTCATCGTGCTCTCACCTCGCGGGCTGGGATGCGTCCGGCTTGCGCGGGAGCCAGCGCGGGACGGCGCGCCGGTACTCGAGGTAGGCGGGGCCGAAGCGGCGGGCCAGCGTCCGTTCCTCGTAGCCGGTCACGAACAGGTGGAAGCAGGCCGCCATGGCGGCCGCGTAGGCGAGCAGCCGCGGCGAGGTGAACAGCCACGCCTCCCCCAGCACGACCAGGAGCGCCGCGAGGTAGATGGGGTTGCGCACCCAGCGGTAGGGCCCGTGCGCGACCACGCGGCGCGGCGCGTCCCACGGGCCCGGGGTGCCGCCGCCCACGGCGGCGAAGTTCCAGGCGCACCAGAAGTAGAGGGCCGCCCCGGCCGCGATGACCGGGATCGCCTCCCACGCGGCTGGCGCCGGGATGCCGTGGCCGCGGGTCAGCAGCCGCCAGGGCAGCCAGACGCCGCCCAGCCCCGGCACCACCACGGTGAACACGACGTTGCGGACGACCAGGCTCAGCGACTGGGTTAGTGACCGGCCTGACGGCTGCCGGGGTGGTCGGCCCGGTGATTGGCCTAGCGTGCGGGTCATCGTTGCCCCCTTGCTTGATATGTAGTGTTACTACTTATAAGGATCACGGTAGCCGGCTGATTGCCTGGCCGGAAGGCCTAGCGTAGTATTACTACGTATGAGGGCCGAGGAGCTAAAGGGTCACCTGGACGCAGTGCTGCTGGCCGCGCTCGAGGGCGGGCCGCGGCACGGATACGCGGTGATCGAGGCCCTGCGGCAGAGCACGGACGGCCGGCTGGACCTGCCGACCGGGACGATCTACCCGGCGCTGCGGCGGCTGGAGCAGGCCGGGCTGATCGCCGGAACCTGGTCGGTGGTCGGCGGCCGGCGCAGGCGCGAGTACCGGCTGACCCCGGCCGGCATCCGGGCGCTGTCCGGCCGGCGGGCGGCCTGGCGGGACTTCTCGGCCACCGTGACCGCCGCCCTGGAGAGCGCTACCCGTGTGAACACAGCCTTGGAGAACGCAGCACTGGAGGACACGGCATGCCCGAGTCCGAACCCCGCCTGATCCGCGGCTACCTGCAGGTCCTGGCCGCTCAGCTGCCGGGCCCGATCGTCGAGGAACTGACCGACGGGCTGACCGAGACGTACCGGTCCTACCGGACCCGGGGCCTTCCCGCTGACGCGGCGGCCGAGGCGGCGGTGGAGGAGTTCGGCTCGGCGCAGGAGATCCTGGCCGGCTTCGCCCGGGTGAACCCGGCCCGGCAGGCCGCCCGCCGGCTACTCGGGCTGGGGCCGGTGGTGGGCGGCTGCTGGGTGGCGGCGCTGGTGACCAGCCGGGTCTGGCCCGGGCCCGAGCCGGCCCGGGTGGTGCTCGGCCTCGTGCTGATCGCCTGCATCGGGTTGACCTTCGTGGCGGCGCTGGGCCGCCGGTACCGCGTCGCCGTCTACTCCGGGATCGCGGGATGCGCCGGGTTCGCGGCGCTGGACGCGTCGCTGATCGTCGGCACGCTGCTGGTCGCCGGGCGGGCGAGCGGGCTGACGGCGCTGGCGATAGCGGTCAGCTCCGCCCGCATCGCGCTGTGCGCGCGGGCCGCCGTGGCGGCTCAGCAGAACACGTAGCCCTGGCTCTTGCCCTTGTACGTGCACTGGTCGAGCAGGCGGCCGCGGTTGTCCCTGAGGGTGGCGGTGTCGCCCGTGTTGTTCCACACGTACCAGGCCTTGCCCCAGTAGCGGTCGGTCTGGGTGTTCGTGCCCTTGCCGGTGTGGATCTTCACGTAGCCGTGCGGCTTGATCTTGTACGTGCCGAACGTATACACGTGATGCTTCGGGTCGCGCAGCGTCCAGCCGGTCATGGTGATCCAGGAACCCGAGGTGTTGTGGAGCTGTACCCACTCGTGGTTCAGGCTCGCGTTGCCGCCCGTGTCCGATCCGGGCGAGTTATACCAGATTTCGCCGATCTGCATCCGGGCGGCCGCCTGCGCCGGCGTCGCGACGGTAAGGACCACGCCGAACAGGACCATTCCGAGAACCAGCAGCCTGCGCATTCGCTTCCCCCCACTATTGGTGTTTTCGCGCCAGCCCGATCGGTATCGGGCTAAGACCAGACAAGGGTACGGCGCGCGCCCTAATGCTCGGTACGGGTTGTTATCCGGAACGGGTGTCGCTCATGCCCTTTCCCGGAAAGCGGCCTTCCTCCGGGTAATTTGCGCATTATGTCGGAGATGTTCGCTTTGACGTGAGGGGGGCGCTAGGCGCGGACTTCGTACCAGTAGCCGCCGTTGAGGTCGATCTTGTTGCCGCGGGCCTGGCCCGGGGCATCGTCGCCGATGTAGGAGTACAGCGGGTGGCCGGCGTAGGTCGACTGCGTGCTGCCGCCGGGCCGCTTGATCGTGCCGAGCTTGCTGGTCGGCACGCCTGGCCCGGCCCTGGGGGTGCCGATGACGGGCGGCCAGTAGGCGGCACAGGACCCGGTGCACCTGGAGGCGACCGGGCTGTCGGGCACGAACCAGTACAGCGTGAAGCCCTTTTCGCTGGTCAGGACGGCGACACCGCCGATCGTGGCCGTCTTGAGGGTGACCTCCGAGGCCGCGCTCGCGGACTCCCCTCCCCCGCCCGTGCTGGCCAGCGCGATGCCGAACAAGACCAGGGCGGCGACCGAGACCGCGCCGACCGCGCCGACCACCAGCGAGACCGCGGTCCGCATCCCGGCCAGCACCCTGGGTCGCGGCCGGTTCGGCGCCGCAGCCGGCCGCGCGTCGGCGATCGCCACCGCCAGCGCCAGCGTCGCGAAGGCGGCCACCTCGATCAGGCCAGCGGCGATCCCCGCCCTCGTTCGGATTTCCTTGTATCCGAACAGCCCGATCCAGACCGCCAGCAGATAGCAGCCCAGGGTCGACAGCG
>Ga0207683_10004318_pt1 | contig 12278 bp, 10 predicted proteins | sample KBSM73metaG_FD_184333 | JGI IMG/M metagenome (GOLD analysis project Ga0207683, IMG submission 184333) | Miscanthus rhizosphere microbial communities from Kellogg Biological Station, Michigan, USA - KBS M7-3 metaG (SPAdes) (version 2) | ecosystem: Host-associated > Plants > Roots > Rhizosphere >...
CCGGGTGGCCGTGGTACCCCAGCCCGACCGCGTCGGCGACCAGCGCGACCGGGGCCGGCGATGGCATCGGGTGATCCGGTGTCATGTGAGTAAGGTAAGGCTTACCTAATCAGTGGTCAACCCGTCGTGAGACGACACAGGGCCCGCCACCCGGAAGGGGTGACGGGCCCCGTTCAGGGCGCCTGGGGGTGCTACGACGCCCTGGTCATGAGCCACGCGTAGAGGTACGCGCGGCTGTTGCCGTCGTCGACCCACTTCGCGTCCAGGCTCGATGCTTCCTTCAGCGCAGCGGCCGCGTCCTGCTGTCCGGCCAGGCCGGCGTACATGAGGAGGTAGTCGCCGAACTGCTGCCCGTACCCGGCCCCTGCGGTCGCCTCGGCGACCTGGGCGCGGATCCGGTCGGGATCGCCGGCGAGGTAGGCGGCCGAGCTCGGGCTCGCGGGGAGCACGAGGATGGCCAGCATCGCCGCCGGCGACGGGGAGAACCACGTGGCGTAGTCGCGCTTGCCACCCCAGGTCAACGAGAAGATCTGGTGCCCGAAGCCCTGGTAGACCGGGTCGCTCTTGTCGATGCGCAGCCCATAGAGCAACGCGGTCGCCTGCTCCCCGGCTAGCATCCAGGTGGCCTCGGCCTTGAGCGGCTGGTTCTTCGTGGTGTCGGCCCAGATGCTCAGCCCGGTCCAGGCGGTGACCGCCTCGGAGGTGCTCTCCTGGTTGTTGCCGTCGGCGAACGGCGAGGTGCCGCTGGCCCACGAGTGCGCGTTGTAGGCGTCGAAGGCCCGGCGGTCGGGGAACAGTCCCTTGGTCCCGGTGCCGGCGATGTCGGCGGCGACGAGGTCCATGACCGGCTGCCACTTGGCCACCAGGGCCGGGTCGTTCGCGGCGAGCAGGCCCGCCGTGTAGAGGAAGTACCCGTAGTGGAAGTGGTGGTCGTTGTACTCGTCCGAACCGAACGAGGGGGTGAGCCCGATCATGCCCTTGCCCTGCGCGTCGTAGACGAAGCAGAACGCGGGGCGCTTCGCGCAGCCCTGCGGGTCGGTCCACTGGTCGAGCTGGGTGACGAGCTTCGCCTTGAGCGGCGTCGCGACGTCCTCGAGCCCGAGCTGGGTGGCCAGCTGGTACAGCTGGGCCGACCGGTAGAGGGCCTTGCCGCCGAAGTACGTGTCGGCCGGGAAGTCCTTGGTCTCGGCCACGTCCTTGCGGACCTGCTCGGCCAGGGTCGCCTTGTCGGCGTTGCTGAGCTTGCCGAGGTCCAGCTGGGTGGTGACGGCCCGGGTGGGCTCGCTCCACTTCAGGGTGTCGCCGCGGCAGACCGAGAGGGTGCCGTAGGCGCTCGGGAAGGTCCCGAGGTCGCAGGTCGTCCCGTCGGCGAGGCCGGTCTTCTGGTGCGGCATCGCCACCACGACCCCGTCGCCGCCGCCCTCGTGGGCGTACGTGAGGGTGGTGGTCGCGGAGTCGCCGGCGACCGCGTACCCGGTGGTGCCGGAGGTCACCGGTGCGACCGCCGAGGCCATCGCCGCGGCGGTACCACCGTCGGGGACGGCGAACCAGGTCACGCGTCCGCCGGCCTCGACCGAGACGCCGGTACCGGAGGCGGTGGCCTTGTCGAGCAGGAGGCCGTAGGTGCGCCCCGCGACCGTGACGGTCGGCGGCTCGCCCGCGGCGAAGGACACGTTCTGACCTAGGGTGACCGCGTCGGTGGCCGTGAAGGTGACCGACGGCGACCCCTGGGCCAGCACCGTGTGGCCGAGGGCCTTGCCTCCGCTCCCCCGCTGCTCGAGGGTGACGGTGAGGTCGTCGTAGGCGGACACCACGGTCGACTCGACGCCCGGCACGGTGACGGTGACGTCGGAGACGGCCCCGCCGATGATCGCCTTGTCGGACGTGACGACCTTCGGGACGCCGAACCCGAACCCGGTCTTCTGCTCGGTGAAGCTGAGCGGCACCGCGAACACGGGGAGCGCCTCCGGCCCGAGGGCCAGGCTGGAGAACCACTTGTTCGTCGGCGGGACCAGGCCCTGCGCCAGGCGGTCGGCCTGGAGCGGCTTCGGGGTCTGCTGGACGACCTTCGCGGCGTTGGTCTGGAGGGTGGCGGGGTCGATCACCGCGGTGGCGGCGTCACCGCCGCCCTCGACCTTCGAGCCCGCGCCGGCGGCGTCGCCGCTGTTGCCGGAGCTGGTGGTGCAGGCGGTCACGGTGGCGAGCGCCGCGACGGTGAGGACGGCGAGGCCCGCGCGCAGCGGCCCGGCCCGGCCCTGGTGGGTCGCCTCGCGGCGGCCCACCCCGGTCAGGGAGTGGAGGGTTCGCATCACTTGAGTCCGATCTTGATGAGGAACGAGCGCAGCCCGTCGGTCGGGCCGGCCAGCGGGCCGTCGTCGCGCAACGAGAGGGTCGCGGCGACCGGCGTACCCGGGTGGGTCAGCTCGGCGATCTTCGGGTCCTTGAGCGAGTCGCTCGCGATGGTCACCCGCGTCTTGGCCTGGCCGTTCTCGGTGGTCACCGAGACGGACTGGACCGTGCCCTCGACCGTGCGGTCGTCGGGCAGCCGCAGGCTGACGGCCGCGCCCTTGACGATCCGCTCGTAGTCGCGCGGCGAGAGGACGAAGTCGGCGAGCGCATACTGCGAGCCGTCCGAGGTGATCGTGGCGAGGTTCGCACCGTTCTGGACGAACCCGCCGGTCTGCGCCTTGACGTCGGAGAGCCGGCCGTCGGTGAGCGCCTTGTACGTCACGGTGGACGCGGAGGTGTCCACGTCGAACGCATCGGTCGAGGTGACCTTGAGGCCCTGCGAAAGGTCCCGCTGCAGGTCCGGGCTGTTGACGGTGAAGAGGGTCTGACCCTTCTTCACCTCGTCGCCGTCACCGGCCTTGGTCTGGGTGACGACCCCGCCGTATGCGGCGCCGACCGAGGCCTGGGCCGAGACCACCTGGCCCGTGGTGCTGAGGGCCTGAGCCTGGCGCTGGTTGAAGACTAGTGTGAGGACGGCGGTGAGAGCGAGCACGGCGACGATGCCGCCGAAGAGTCGAAGACGTTGGGTCCAGGTCATGACGAGACCTCCTGGGTCGCGGTGGAACCGGCCAGCACGAGGTCGTCACGCGTGAGCACCGCGACAGGACTGTCGGCGGGGCGCGCGATGACCGTACGCAGGGCCGGCTCGGGAAGCGGTTCGGTGACAAGCTCCGCGGCGGGGCGACGACGCCGGGCCAGCTCGCGGAACGCGGCACCGATGAAGGCGCCGAGGATGATCGTGTTGGTGATGTTCCAGATGGTCGCCAGCGTCAGCTGGCTGTGGTTGATGTCGCGCCAGATCGCCACGAACGAGGTCGGCAGCAGGAACGTGAACAGCAGGACCTGCGGGACCATGAAGGCGAACGGCGAGGCCACGCGGTGCTTTCCACCCGTGACGTGCCACTTGGTGTCCTTGCCGGTGATGACGTTGAACAGCGCCCGCGTGTAGATCGGGAACGACACCGTGGACAGGAGCAGGCACTCCCAGCGGAACGACCCGAGCGTGAAGAACGCCAGGACGATCTGCATGACGTAGAAGCCGGCGTAGTAGAGCAGCCAGGTGCCCAGGCCGAGGTCCATGGTCACGGGCCGGAGGTCGAAGTAGATCTCCAGCGGCGGGACGAGCAGGAGCAGCAGCGGGGCGATGCCGGCGAGGTAGTGCGTCGCCGTGACCAGGTACATGATCCGCTGGTCCGGCGTGAGCCGGCGGCGCGGGCTGAGGGGGTTGTGGGTCATGAGGATCTCGAACCCGCCGGTCGCCCAGCGCTGCTGCTGCTTGGTGAAGCCCTCGATGGTGTCCGGGGCGTCGCCCACGGCCAGCTCGTCGGGGATGTAGACGCTGCGCCAGCCCCGCTCGTGGAGCAGCAGCGAGGTCCACACGTCCTCGGACTTGCTGGCGGTGTACATCCCGCCGATGTCGTCGACGGCCTGGCGGCGGAAGACCACGTTGGTGCCGACGCAGAACGCGGCGTTGAAGTGGTTCCGGCCGGGCTGGATGAACCGGTAGAAGACGGTCTGCATGTAGCCGGCGCCGCGGGCGATGACGGTGTGGAGGTTGCCGTACACCTGCGGCGTCTGGACGAACGCGACGTCCTCGCTGACGAAGAACGGCAGCGTCTCGACGAGGAAGTCCTCCTTGGGGACGAAGTCGGCGTCGAGGATCGCGAAGTACTCGCCCTTGGCGATGGACAGCGCGTGGTTGATGTTGCCGGCCTTGGCGCCGTTGTTGGACAGGCGGCGCACGTAGTGGCAGCCCAGCTCGGCCGCGAGGTCCTTGACCTCGTCGGACTTGCCGTCGTCGAGGATCCAGGTCCGGTGCTTGCCGTTCATGGCTCGCGCGGCCGTGGCGGTGCGGCGGATGGTGTCGACCGGCTCGCCGTAGACGGTGATGAAGACGTCGACCAGGGTGTCGTTCCCGTTGAGGCGGAACGGCCACTTGGTGGCGTCCTTGCCGTTGCGGGCGATCCACTTGGGGTCGAACAACGCGTCGCGAGCGGCGTAGTAGGCGTAGTCGCGTGGGCTGGACGCGCCCGAGAGGATCGTCCACATCGCCAGGAGCGCCTGGATGATGAGGAGGCTCTCGGCGACGATGACCATCGAGTACGGCAGCCAGTCGCCGCGGTTCGCGGGGTTGAGGAGGAAGCTCGAGTAGAGGAGAACGCCGAGCGCAGCGATGACCGTCAGGAGGATCATGACCGGGCTGTAGTCCGTCGAGACACGCGCTCGACGATCGGTCAGGACCTGGGCATCGCCGCCGGCGAGGTCGTGAGAAGGGTCGAAGGACACTAGGCACCCCCGTGCCGTGAAACAGAGTGGGGTTCACCGAGTCCCGTTGGCGGGGCTACGGCGAAATGACAGCGGCCCCATTGCCTGCGGGAGAGGCTTGAGGACCTCGAACCCGCGTGTTTCGAGGGTAGGGGGACGGGCGGCTGACGGATGACAACGTTGACATCTCCGTGCTCAGGGCGTGGTTCACATCACACGCCTCAGGCCTGGCGTTCCACCTTCTGGACGGTTACCGAGCGGTAGGGCCGACGTGGTCCGTCCACCCCGTTCGCTGGGCCCAGTCCACGACGCGCGGGTAGGCGTCGGCGAACCACGGTTCCTTGGCCTCCGTGTACTCATCGGCGCTGGGAGCGCCGGCCGCGAGGGCGCGCTTCAGCGACGCATACCGCTGTCGCGCCCCGGGGTCAGCACGGAGCCAGTCGCGGAACTGCAACGCGAAAACCCACCCGGGAGAACCGAGTTCGCGAACGTGGACATTCGCGACCCGGCCGGGGTCCGAGGAGCCGTAGAAGCGCTTACGCCACCCGTTCGGGTCAGCGTCGCGGGGTAGTGGTGAGTCCGCGGTGATCGCCGGCACGCGGACGAGGCCGCGCTGTGTGAGATGGGCCACGAATCCCGGAGCGTCGGCGTCGGTCAGGGTGCGGACGCCAACTTGGAGGTCGATGGCGTCCTTGGCCGGCAGGTCGGGCACGCTGGTCGAGCCGATGTGCTCGACGCGGACCGCCCGGTCGCCGAGGGCGTCGGCAACGCGGGCGGACAGGCGGGCAGCCTGCGCGGGCCACGCCGGGTCCGGGTCGACCACGACCCCTCGCTGGAGCCGACTGCGGTTCCCGGTCAGCAAGTTCGCGTTGAAGGGGACGAGCCGGTCGAACCAGAGGGCACGGACCTGATCGCGGGTCGCCTCGACGGTGCCGTCGTTGTCGACCCACACGTCCGCGGCGGCGCGCCGCTCCTCGTCGGTGGCCTGCCGGGCGATCCGGTGGCGCGCGTCCGCCTCGTCCAGCCCGCGCTGGTCCACCAGCCGCCGCACGCGGGTCTCGACGTCGGCGCCGACGACGACGCTGAGGTGCTCGTGGGGCCAGAGCCGGCGTTCGACGAGGAGGGGCATGTCGTAGACCGAGACCGCCTGGACGTCCAAGGCGGCCCGCAGCTCGCGCACCCGTGCCGTGATGGCCGGGCCGGTGATCCGGTCGAGGTCGGCCAGAGCAGCGGGGTCCGGGAAGACGATCGCGGCGAGTGCCGGCCGGTCGAGGGACCCGTCCGGACGGACGAGGTGTGCCCCGAACCGCTCCGCGATCGCGGCCAGGGTCGGCCGGCCGGGTTCCACGACCTCGCGGGCCACGACGTCCGCGTCGATGACCTGCGCGCCGAGCTCTCGCAGGGCGGCGGCCACCGTGGACTTGCCGGACCCGATCCCCCCGGTGAGACCGACGTCGAGCACCTCGACAGACTAGAGCCGCGTGGCTTCTGATGCGCTGCGGGGAGATTGATCTGGGTCCCCACCCCGGCCTCGCTCCCCATAAGGTGCTCGGCCACGGCTGAGCGGCCGTCCGGCGGTAGCGTGACGCGATGACGGTACAGATCGCCTCCGTGACCTTCGACTCCTCCGACGCCCTCGTGGTGGGCTCGTTCTGGTCGGCCGCGTTCGGGCGGCCCCTGGACCCCAAGGGCTCGAGCGAGTATGCGGCGATCGGGTTCGCCGGCCGCCGGGATACCTCCGGATGGAGTCCGGTGGACCGCGATGACGACCCCACCTTCCTCTTCGTCCACGTGCCCGAAAGCAAGGTCGCCAAGAACCGCATCCACCTCGACGTCATGGCTCCTGATGTGGACGCTGAGGCGGCCCGGCTCGTCGAGCTCGGCGCCACCCGCGTGGCCGACATGGAGGAGTACGGCTACACGTGGACGGTGATGACCGACCCGGAGGGCAACGAGTTCTGCGTCGCCCAGCAGCTCTAGCCTCTTCTGGTCCGGCCGCCGGTCAGGCTGAGGTCAGGCCGACGTGAGCCGCTCCCCCGTCTCGGCCGAGAAGACGTGGGCCTCGCTCGGCTCCGGGACCACATGGACGACCTCGCCGACCTCCGGGCGGACCCGCTTGTCGGAGTGGACCGTGACGCGCTGCGACGCCACCCCCTCCTCCTGCTCCGCGCCGACCGGTACGCCGTAGATGAACGACTCCGAACCGAGGGCCTCGACCAGCTCGACCTTGAGGTCGACCCCGTTGTCGGCGCCCGCGTCGACGAGATGCCATGACTCGGGGCGCAGCCCGACCACGACCTTCTCCCCCGCCTTCCCGGCCACGGCCCGGTCGAGCGGGATGCGTGCCCCGTGGACCTCGGCGACCCCCTCCCGTACCTGGGCCTCCACCAGCGTGATCGCGGGCGACCCGATGAACGACGCGACGAAGGTGTTGACCGGCCGGTCGTAGAGCTCCTCCGGCGTGCCGACCTGCTGCAGCCGGCCGTCGCGGAGCACGGCGACCCGGTGCCCCATCGTCATCGCCTCGACCTGGTCGTGCGTGACGTAGACCGTGGTGATGCCGAGCCGGCGCTGCAGCCCGGCGATCTGCGACCGGGTGCTCACCCGGAGCTTCGCGTCGAGGTTGGACAGCGGCTCGTCCATGCAGAACACCTTGGGGTTGCGCACGATCGCCCGGCCCATCGCGACCCGCTGCCGTTGCCCGCCGGACAGGGCTCCCGGCTTCCGGTCGAGGAACTGCTCCAGCTCGAGGATCTTCGCCGCCTCCGCGACGCGCTCCTTCACCTCGGACGACGGCACCTTCGCGTTGGTCAGGGCGAAGGCCATGTTCTCCGCGGCGGTCATGTTCGGGTAGAGGGCGTAGCTCTGGAACACCATCGCCACGTCACGGTCGCGAGGCCGGACCCCCTTCTGGTCGTGGCCGTCGATGAGGATGCGGCCGTCGTCGATGGGCTCCAGTCCCGCCAACATCCGCAGCGTCGTCGACTTGCCGCAGCCGGACGGCCCTACGAGCACGAGGAACTCGCCGTCCGCGATGTCGAGCGTCACGTGGTCCACGGCCGGCGCATGGCCGCCCGAGAAGACCCGTGTCGCCTCGTCGAAGTAGACCGTCGCCATGGGCTAGAGCTTGGCCTTGATCTGGCTGTCGATGACCTGCTGCGTCTCGGTGTTGAGGCCCGCGAACGTCTGGGCGACGTCGGCGCCCTGCGCGACCTGGTCGAGGGCCTTGCCGATGCGGGCGCCGCCACCGGGCACGAACACCCGCGCGTAGTCCTGCGAGCGGGTCTTCGGCAGCTGGTCCACGGCGGTCTTCGCGTTGGGGTTCTTGGCGAGGAAGTCCTTCTCCGACTGGTTGTCCAGCGCCGACTTGCGCACCGGCATGTACCCGGTCGCCTGGGTGAAGATCACCGTGTTGTCGGCGTTGGTGAGGAACTCCATGAACTTGAGCGCGTTCTTCTTCCGCTCGTCCGAGATCCCGGCCGGGATGGCCACGCCCGCGCCGCCGGTCGGGCAGTTGCCGTCACCGGGCAGGAACGCCGTCCCGACCGAGAACTTCGCCGCCTTGGTGATGCCGCCGAGCGACCCGGTCGACTGGACGATGCACGTCGCCAGACCGGCACCGAAGTCGGCCTCCGGCGTCTTGTTGAACTTGACGTAGCCGGCCTTCGCGAAGTCCTGGAGGAACTGGCCCGCTGCGACGGTCTTCGGGTCGGTGAACGTCGGCGTCCACTCTTTGGAGTAGTTGCCGCCGAAGTCCCAGACCATGTTCTGGAAGTACCAGTCGAGGTAGTTCGAGCCGTCGGGCATCTCGAAGACCGACTTGTCGGCGCCGGCAGCGGCCTTGAGCTTCGGCGCCCACTCCTGCAGCTCCTGCCAGGTCTTGGGCCCGCGGTCCTCGAGGCCGGCGGCCTTCCAGAGGTCCTTGTTGTAGTAGAAGAGGGGCGTCGACCGCGCATACGGCAGGGCGTAGTGCTGGTCCTTGAACTTGTAGTCGTTGTAGAGCGAGTCGACGTAGTCGTCGGTCTTCACGCCGGCCGCCGAGAGCAGGTCGTCGAGCGGTGCGAACTGCTTGTTGAGCGCGAAGTTGAACCACGTGACGTCCGAGGCGACCACGATGTCGGGCAGGGTCCCACCGGCCAGGGCCGCGTTGAACTTCTGCGCGACCTCCTCGTAGTTCTTGCCCGCGTCGGTCAGTTTGACGGTGATTCCCGGGTTGGCCGACTGGAAGGCGGTGATGATCTTCTGCTCGACCTCCTTGGACGTGCCCGGGTGGTTGCTCCAGAAGTCGACGGTGTTCGCGCTGCCGCCACCGCCGCTCTCTTGTGGCGTGCCGGGGCTACCGGTGCCGGCACAGGCGGCGAGACCGGCGAGGGCGGCGGCGCCACCGGCTACTCCGAGGAATCCGCGGCGGGAGAGGTCGTTCATGGGTCTGCCTTTCGTCTGGGGGTAAGGGGGGTCAGCTCTTCACAGCGCCGGCCGTGAGGCCCTTGATCATCTGGCGTTGGAGGAAGAGGAAGAGGACGAGGATCGGCAGCATCGCGAGGATGGTGCCGGCCATGACGGGACCCCAGTTGGTGAGGCCCTCGTTGTTCTGGAGCAGGGTGAGCCCGACCGGGAGCGGAGCGACCCGCTCGTCGTCGGCCATGAGGAAGGGCCAGAGGTACTCGTTCCACTCAATGACGACGGTGATGAGCGAGAACGCCACGAGCGTCGGCCAGGACATCGGCATGACGATCCGCCAGAGGAGCTTCATCGGGCCCGTGCCGTCGAGCCGGGCCGCCTCGATGATCTCGCCGGGCAGCGACAGGAACTGGTTGCGCATGAGGAACGTCCCGAAGGCCACGCCGGCCAGCGGGATGATGATGCCCTGGTAGGTGTTCTTCCAGCCCAGCTGGCTGACCAGGGCGTAGTTCGAGATGACGGTGATCTGGTTCGGGATCATCAGGGCCGCGATGACGACGAGGAAGACGATGCTGCGCCCGGGGAACCGCAGCAGCGACAAGGCATACGCGCTGAGCACTCCCAGCACGATCTTCGCCGTCGCCGTGGCGATGGTGATGATCACCGAGTTGCGCAGGTAGCTCCAGAACGCGATCCGCGTCGTGACGTCGACGTAGTTGTCCTTGGTCGCCGGGTCCGGCCACCACTGCGCCGGCCGGACGTAGATGTCCTGGCGCTCCTTGAAGGAGGTGATGAGGATCCAGAACAGCGGCACCGCGATGACGAGGGTCACGAGGACCATGGCGACGTAGCCGGCGGCGGTCCACCCCCTGCCGCGGTTCACGACGTGTTCCGATCCATGAAGCGGACCTGGACGACGGTGACGACGAGCAGGACGAGGAACATGATCGTCGCGACCGTCGCGCCGTAGCCGGCTCGGAGGTTGACGAAGGTCTCCTGGTAGACCTGGTAGACGAGGGTGGTCGTGCCGTTGCCGACGGGCCCGCCCCGCGTCATCACGTTGATGATGTCGAAGACCTGGACCGAGCTGAGCAGCACGGTGATCGACAGGAAGAACGTCGTTGGCCGCAGCTGCGGGAGCAGGACCCGGGTGAACTTCCGCCACGACGATGCGCCGTCGATCTCGGCGGCCTCGTCGAGGTCGGTCCGGCGGCCCTGGAGGGCGGCGAGGTAGATGACGAACGAGTACCCGAGGTTCTTCCAGATGTAGGTCACCGTCACCATGAACAGCGCCCAGTGCTGGTTCTGGTAGAAGTCCGGAGACGCGACGCCGATCCGCGCGAGCAGGTCGCGCACCAGCCCGAAGCTGGGGTCGAAGACGAACTGGAACGCCACGCCGACCGCCGCCCCGGAGATGACGAACGGTGCGAACACCGCGGAGCGGACGAGGTTCCGGCCGCGGAGGCGCTGGTCCAGCAGCATGGCGAGGGCCAGCCCGACGCCCATCGAGAAGACGACGGTGGCGACGGTGAAGATCACCGTGTTGAGGACGATGGTCCGGGTGTCCTCGCGGGTGAACCACTCGGTGTAGTTGGCGAAGCCGATGTAGTTGGCGATCGGGGCCGAGATGTTCCAGTCGGTGAACGACAGCCGGATGTTGTCGAGCAACGGCCGGTACGTGAAGAGGATGAGCAGGGCGAGGTTCGGCAGCAGCAGCACCGCGGCGAGGAGCCACTCGCGCCAGCCGACGCCGGACCGCTTCGGGGGTGGTCCGACCGGCTCGGGCGGGCCGACCCGGACTGCGCTGTCGCGCGTCGCGGTCGTCATCGGCCTCGCCACCACGGCACGGCCGGAGACGTCTCCGTCGCCCGGTGAACGGTGCGCAGCCCCAGCATGAACCCTCCACGAGACGGCGATGTCGGTCGCGGCGGTCACGCCTGTCGAGATGTGACCGCTCGTCACTATGTCACGACAATTGCCACCGCGGCGCACACCATAGCCTCCGACGCGCCGGACTGCATCCGGGCACCGGCCTCGGACGGAATCCAGGTCACCGGGGCACCCCACCGACGGGGTGCGGCACCCGGTTCCCCCGAAGGAGACACCATGCGTATGCGCACACCGCTCGTTGCGTCCGCCGCTCTCGCCCTGGGCCTCGGCCTGACTCTGGTCCCCGCCGCCTCCGCCACAGCCGCACCCGACACGGGGTGCATGCGGGCCGGCATCGCCTTCCTCAAGGACAACGGGCTGTTCTCGACGGTGGCCAGGGACGGGCTGCCGATCGCCACCGCGGTCGCGGTCGGCGTCACCCCGCGCGCCGGCACCGACGTCGCGTCCCTGCCCGACCCGCTGCCGCTCAGCGTCGTGCTCGCCGACCACCGCGCCGGCGAGAGCAGCCTGTTCGTCTACCCCTGGTGCAGCTGACCACGGCAGCGGGCTGACCCGCGTGCCGGCGGCCTTCGGGGGATCGTCGGAGCGGCATCGGCCCACGCGAACGGCCCGGAACCATCAGGTTCCGGGCCGTTCGTGGTGTGGGTCGCGGCTCGTCAGGGGAGCCGTCGCCGACCGGTCAGTTGCCGGTCAGCTTCTCCCGCAGGGCCGCGAGCGCCTCGTCCGAGGCCAGCGTGCCCTCGGCCGCCGACGGACGCGGCGCGGCCACGTCGTCGGACCCGTCCGAGCTGCTGCTCGAGCCGCTGGAGGACGAGTACGACGTCGGCATCTCGCCGCCGCCGGACGCCGCCTCGGCATCGGCCTTGGAGGCCGCCTCGACCTGCGACTTGTGCGCCTCCCAGCGGGCGTGCGCCTCGGCGTACTGCTTCTCCCACTTCTCGCGCTGCGTCTCGAAGCCGGGCAGCCACTCGTTCGTCTCCGGGTCGAAGCCCTCGGGGTACTTGTAGTTGCCCTGCTCGTCGTACTCCGCCGCCATGCCGTAGAGCGTCGGGTCGAACTCGGCGACCGGCGCGCTCTCGTCGTTGGCCTGCTTCAGCGACAGCGAGATGCGACGACGCTCCAGGTCGATGTCGATGACCTTGACGAAGATGTCGTCGCCGACCGTCACGACCTGCTCCGGCAGCTCCACGTGGCGCTCGGCCAGCTCGGAGATG
>Ga0207683_10004319_pt1 | contig 12277 bp, 10 predicted proteins | sample KBSM73metaG_FD_184333 | JGI IMG/M metagenome (GOLD analysis project Ga0207683, IMG submission 184333) | Miscanthus rhizosphere microbial communities from Kellogg Biological Station, Michigan, USA - KBS M7-3 metaG (SPAdes) (version 2) | ecosystem: Host-associated > Plants > Roots > Rhizosphere >...
CGCGAGCACCACAAGAACATCAAACGGATCTCCACGCCGGCCATCGACATGCTCATGAGCTATCACTGGCCGGGCAACGTGCGCGAACTGGAGAACACCCTCGAGCGCTCCGTGCTGATGTGCGACGGGCAGGTCATCCACGGGCACCACCTGCCGCCGTCGCTGCAGACTGCGGAAGCCTCGAACACGGTAAACCGCGTCTCGCTGGCCGATGCCGTGGCAGGGTTCGAGAAGGACCTGATTCAGGACGCGCTGAAGACCACACGCGGTAACCGCGCCAAGGCGGCGCGGCTGCTCGACACGACAGAACGGGTGCTGAACTACAAGGTCAAGAAATACGGCGTCGATGTACGCCGGTTCACGTCGTAGTAACGGCTGGCGCTATCTTCCTTCGCCAGCACGTTGCGAACGCTACGGGCGTCCGCGCAGGCGCCGGGCCGCGAACGCGACGCCGACAAACGGCAGGCTGAGAACGAACGACAGGGCGAGGGCGAGCGGCCACAGGCTGCCCGCCCCGCCGCGAAACATCATCGTGGCCACCTGCGCCGGAACAATGACGGCTGTCGACAGCCACGCGCGTCCGCGGGCCAGGTAGCCGATGGCTGCGGCGGCGAGCGCCGCCAACGGCAGGCCCATGCTCCAGTAGACACCAGCGTCCCAGGCCTCGCGCCTCCCGCTGGCAAGCGTCACCCCGACCTCCAGGGCCACACCAATCGCGACGGAGACCAGCAGTGCTGTGCGCGGCGGGAGCATCGACACTCAGCCGAGGATGTAGAGAACGGCGGCCGCGGCAAGGCTGACGCCAATTGTCTGGATCCAGAGTTCGGCGCGGTCGCGCAGGAAGATCATTCCGAGGAAGGGAAAGATCGCGGCGACAACGAGGAACCGCCAGTAGAGCTCTTCGGCCTGCTCGCTGGCGCCGAGCGAAGGCGCCATGCGCTTTGCCGTGTCGATGATGGTGTTGGCGATGTGGCGGTCGCCGTCGCGGTCCAGTTCGAAGTACTGCCCGCCTCCGGCCGACGCGATCTTCTGCAGCGACGCGCGATCGAGCCGGGAAGTGGTCGGCACCTCCGGGTCGTGCACCACGTTGCCGTCCTTGTCCTTGAAGTCGGGCAGGCGTCCGCCGCCGAGGGTGCCGACGCCGATCACGAAGAGCGGAATGCCCGCGTCCTGGGCGCGCTTCAGCGACTTCTGGACCTCGCCGCTCCACGACTCGCCATCAGAGAGCATCAGGAACGCCTTGGCGTTCGGGGACTTGCCGTGCATCTCCTCGTCGCGTTCGACCAGGCGGAGGCCCCAGTAGATCCCCTGCTCCAGGTTCGTGTCCCAGGTCGTTTCATCCTCGATGCGGAAGGGCGACGTGGCGTCGAGATGATCGACGAAGAAAAAGAAGGTGTTCGGGTCCTTGGTGAGACGGACCTGCGGTGCCGCGATGTGCGCGAACAGCGCCATCGCAATGCGGTCGCTGTTCCAGCTCAGTGAATCGCCGAGGATACGCAGGAATCGGATGGAGCGGTTCCATCGGCTGGCCCCGACGTCCTTGACGTACATGGACGCGGAACCATCCTGCAGCACCACGACATCGACGCCGCCGGATCGCACGGCCGTGGCCGGCCCATGCGGCCGGGCGAGCGCGAGGATGAGGAAGATCGACGAGAGGATCAGGCACAGCCAGAAAGGCAGGTCGCCGAGCGGTGCAAACCGCTCGCGCACCGGCACCACACGCCCGCCCTGCAGGTGAGCGGCCAGGACACGCCGGCGCACGAGCTGCCAGCCCCACAGGACCAGCAGCAGGGCCGGCACCGCGAGCAGGAACAGCATTTCCGGCTGCCCGAAGGCGATCTGGTTGATGTCGATCCGTACCGGCACGCTGTATCAGCCCTTGCGCCGGAGTTTCTGACCTCGGCCCGGATCCATCTGCTCTTCGCGCTCGTCGTAGCGCATCGGCGTGACCGTCTTGAAGTCGCTCATCGACTCGCCCTCGGGCGGTCCGCCTGGCCGGCCGTGGATCGTCGGGCCGGTTGGCAGGTCGATGCTCTCGTCAGGCGGCACGACTGGCGCCTTTTTGGCGTCGCGCGCACCTTTCTGCGGGCCCTTGGCGATCTGGTCGCGCAGCTTCACGACGAACTCGTAGTTGTAGGCGGCGTCGGTCAGGTTCGGCGCCTTCCGCATCACATCGGCGTAGGCCTGTACCACGCCGTCGAGCCGGGTAACCACCGCCTTGGTCTCCTTCGACTGCGGCGCGCTCGTCCGGTACGCCGCGTTGGCCGCCAGCAGGAGCAGTTCGGGATCGGTCGGGGCCGGCCCGTTTGCCGCGTCGGTCAGCTCGGTAAGCCCGTTGTACCGCGCGAGCCAGTACGAAACAGTGGCTTCGTGCCGTGTCTCGGTCTGGGGATCCAGGCCGATCGGCGCAGGCAGCCGGTTGAGCAGCGTCGCATCGTCGGCCAGGTCGCCTTCGTCGGTGTACTGAAGGGTGGCCAGCCGTTCGTGCGCCTCGGCCAGCCGGCGTGAATGACGCGATTCGGCAAGGCTGACCGATCCGGCCGCGATGAGCAATGCGGAAACTATGAGTCCTGCAACGATGCTTCTCATCGGTCTCTCCTAGGGCAGTTTCTGGAACTGGGGCAGCGCGAGCTTGAGCGTCGCGGCTCCGAGCCAGCAGGCCGCCGCCGCCATCGCGAAGAACGCGTAGCGGGGCCGCTGGCTGGTGTATTGACGGGTCGCAATGGTTCCGGCCGACACCTTGTCGATGTCGGCAATCGCGGCGAGCAGCGCATCCTCGTTGTTCGCCGCGTAGAAGCGTCCTCCGGTCTTCTCGATCGCCGGAATCCAGATCTCGTCTGGAATGACCTTGCCCTTCTCGCGTTCGTAGTTCGTGCGAACCATATAGACGGGGATCTTGTTGTCGATGGAGTCCTGCAGGATCTCGTCGAGCGTCTTTTCCCCGACCTGCACGCGCGTGTCTTCTCCGTCGGAGAAGAGCACCATCAGGTTGCCGGCCGCATCCATGAAGTTAAAGGCGCGAAACAGGCCGATGCTCTGGTTGATTGCCTGCGCGATGATCGTGCCCTGGTCCGGAAAAAGCGAATACTCGACCGGGTCGCCGATGAGCGAGATGCTGAGCAGGATGTTGTCGTAGTCGTTCGTGAACGGCGTGACGACGTACGCTTCGTTGCCGAACTCGATCAGGGCCATCAGATCGCGATAGCGCTCGCCCATGCGCATCTTCACGAACCGCTCGGCCGCGGCGACAGTCGTGAAGAAGGTGGCATCGGTCTCGGCCCGGGCATTGAGGTGCGCCGCCTTGAACGGCGTGCGCATGCTCGTCGAGGCGTCGATCATCACCGCAATGCGGCGGCCCGGATAGGACACCTCGCTCGTAACGAGCGACGAGAACGGATCGGCGACCGCAATCGTCAGAAACGGAATGCCGGCGAGGAACAGCAGGAGCGGCAGGTGCCGGAGAAACCCGAGATAGGTTGGCCGCAGCGTTGTCAGGATTGCGGGCACGACCAGCCGATGCCGGCCGGGCTGCCGGACCAGGAACGATCGCGCAGCCAGGACGAACACCGCGAGGAAGGCGAGGCCGAGCACGAACAGCCGGCCGTCCCCCCGATGCCAGAACTGCAGATCGGCGAGACGGACGCCCTGCCAGTCGGCGATCGTGTTGGCGAGGTATTGCCGCGCCTCGCTCAGGGACATCTCAGGCCTGGCTCTCCGCGGGCTCAGCGCCTGCCGTCCACCTTCGCAGGAGCGTGCGCGGGAACATGTTCTGTGACCGAACGGTTGCAGCCGCTTTGGCCGCGCTTTCGAGAGCCTCGTCGAGGGCCGACTCCTCCCGGGCAGCATCGCGGCCGTACTGGGCGGCGGTCAGCGCGGACAGCGCTTCGCGGAGCGCGTCGAATGTGGAGCGCCGCGAGTCGGCTGGCGACAACCGCGCGATCTGCCGCGACATGTCCTGGGCCGTCGTGGGCGCCGACACGATGCGCTTGGTACCGCGCCGCGGTCCGCGGGTGATGAGCCGTCCATCGCCGACCACGACATCGGACGACGCGGTGCGCTGGCTGACCGCGCGGCCAAGCGCGGCGGCCGCGGCGATCCGCGTCGCCGCAAGCGCACGGTCCAGCAGTTCGTCGGTCCAGCCCGCGGATGCGCGCTCGCGGCGGACCGCAGCCAGTTCGCGTGTTGCCACGCCAACGAGGGCACCGGTCGACAGTTGGCGCTGGTCGGCCGGGGTCCACCTGCGCGCGCCGCGTGCAACGCGGAGCAGCACCAGCAGGATCATCAGCCCGCCGAACGCGATGAGGGCGATGCCGAGGATGTTGAAGATGCCGGCGCGGAAGTTGAGGGCATCGATCGTCGAGAAGCTCGCCCCGCTCGCGTCGCGGATATCGGTTGAACCGTCGGGAACGATCGATTCCACCCGCACGATCGCCGGCGGAAGGTAGTAGAGGAGGTCGCGCCCCTGCACGGCCGCATTCGCCGCGACCTTGCTGTTGATCCGGTAATGCATCGCGATGTCCGGAATCCGCACCTCGGTTCCGATGGCGTCCGGATTGATGATGCGCAGGCGGTATTCGTACTGGAAGAACCGGCGGACGCCGGCGTGGAGGTCGGCCGGGTGAGAGCCTGAGACCACCTCGAACGGGGCCATCTGCACGACGGCGTTCCCCAGGCGCGATTCGTCGACCACCACCGACACGGCCTCCGACTCGAGGACGGCGCAGGTCAGCGACACGTCGAACTGCTCGCCGACATGGACGGCCGGGGCACTGGTGCGCCACCAGCAGCGGATGGGGTCGACGGAAACGTCCCGCGTGCCCGTCTCGCGCGTCGGCGCAGGCTGGGCCCCGGCGAGCGCCGCGAGGCCGAGGAGGAGAGATGTGGTGAGCAGCAGCCGTTTATCCATGGGTTTTCCGCAAACGTCGTTCAACGACGAATTCGCTGAGGGCGAGGTCCGACTTCGACTGATCCAGTCCAATCACGACGACGTCCAGGTCGAGTTTGCCGGCGTTCTGTCGTACGCCCTCCTGCCATTCGCGTGCGCGGTCGGCAAGCTGGGCGTACTGGCGCCTGGAAACGGTCCGCGCCTGGCCGGTCTCGACGTCCGAGATCTCGATCCAGCCGGCGGACACCTTCGGCAGGTTGAACGCAAACGCGCTGTCGATGAGGATGAGGAACACGTCATGCGTGATTGCGAGCAGAGACAGTTCCTTGATGACCTCGTCGACATCATCAAACAGGAAATCGGAGATCACCGGCAGCATTGCGTGCCGGCGAACAAAACCGCCGAGCGAGGTGCTGATCGAGCCCGACCGCGGGAGGTGCTGCAGCCCACGCTCGTACTGGTACGCGTCGACGCAGTGGACCACGTGGCCCTTGCCCAGGCGCGGGCGCAGCGCAGCCAGGTGCTGGAACCCGCGATCGAAGGTGACGATCCCGAAGGGGTCCTGGAAAAAGACGGCCGACATGCCGATTGTCGCGATGGCGCGGGCCACGGCCGCCGCGATGGGCACGCCGCCGACGCCGCACCTGGTGGATGCCGAGAAGTCCACGATCGGCATGACCGTGGCGGTGCTCTGCTGCTCGAACTCACGGATGACGAGCGGCGAGAAGTTGTTCAGCGACGACTGCGCCCAGTCGATATGCGAGAACTTGTCACCCGCCTGCCACTCGCGCAGTCCCTGGAAGTCGAAGCCGGAGCCCTGCGCGCGGCTGCGATGATCGCCCAGCGTCATCTCCCGCATGCGTTTGAGGATGACCAGCTCGATTTCCGTGATGTCCGCGAGGTTGACGAGAGGTGCCAGTTCCTCGTGATCTCTGGTCCTCACGGGACAGGCACCCTCGCGATGATGTCGTCGATCACCGCCTCGGTGGACAGGCCGTGGCTCGCCGCATGCGGCCCGAGCCAGATGCGGTGGCTGAGGATGTACGGCGCCAGTTCCTGGATGTCCTCGGGCAGCACTTCCTCGCGCTCGCGAAGGAGCAGGGCCCAGACCTTCGCCAGGCGGCCCCAGCAGATGATGGCGCGTGGCGAAGCGCCAAGGTCGACGCCGCGCTCGACCAGTTCGGACGGTGAGTGGTGGCGCCAATCGGTGTCCGGGTTGTAGGGCCGCGTCGCCGCCACGAGGCGCTGGATGTACTTGCCGAGCCGCTCGTGCAGGAAGACCCGCTCGTTGATGCGCGCGCGCAGTTCGACGATCCGCTCCTTCGCCATCAGGGTGCCCAGCCGGACCCGTTTGAAGTCGAAGTTCACCAGCTTCTCTTCCTCCTCAGGAGGGAGATAGCCGATGTTGATCATGATCGCAAAGCGGTCCGTGGCGGCTTCCGAGAGCGGGAAGGTGCCCTGTCCGAGCTCAACCGGGTTCATCGTCGCGATGGCAAAGCTGAAGGTCGGAAGCTCGTAGGTTTCCTTGCCTACCGTAATCGTCCGGTCCTGCAGCGCCTCGAGAAACGCGCTCTGCGACTTCAGGGGAATGCGGTTGATCTCATCCAGCAGGATGACCTCGGCGGAAGCCATCGGTCCAAACTCGGTCACCAATTCGCCGGTGGCCGGGTTGATCATCTGGAACCCGACCACTTCGGTCGGCTGCAGGTCGGCCCGCCCCTGGAGGCGCGCGAACTTTGCGTTGCTGATCGCGGCGAGGATCACGCCGAAGAAGGTCTTGCCGACACCCGGCACGCCGCGCAGCAGCAGGTTGCCCGCATTCACCTGGCGCTGCTCGCGCTTGTCATAGGTGGTCGGAATTTCCGACATGAGGACGACGTTGGCGAGAGCCTTGGCGGTGTCGTAGCCGACGAGCGCCTTGCCACCTTCCTGGATGATGGCCTTGTGAAACTCGATCGCTTCTTGGAGGTCGGAATGCACGGCGGGCTAATCCTATCTCAAGGAGATGTCGTGAAAAACGAAACGGCCTAGTCTACTCCACGACCTCAGTTTCCAGCTTGCCTCCCGGGCACGACCCGAGTATCGTCGCGCGGCATGCATGGCCTCATGATGGATTATCCGCTCACGATCCCGGCGATCGTGCGGCGCGCGCAGTCGCTCTACGGCCATCGCCCCGTCTCCGGAAGGCGGCAGGATCGCCGTATCACCCGGACCAGTTATGCGGTCGTGCTCGATCGCGTGAAGCGGCTGTCGGTGGCCCTCGCGCGACTCGGCGTTCGTCCCGGCGATCGAGTCGCGACGCTCGCGTGGGCGAGCCAGGAACACCTCGAGGCGTATCTCGCGATCCCCTCGATCGGGGCCGTCCTGCACACGCTGAACCTGCGGCTGCATCCCGACGATCTGACCTATATCGTGAACGACGCACGCGATCGGGTCCTGCTCGTCGACGAATGCCTGGTGCCGCTCTTCGAGAAGTTCCGCGCACAGACTCCATCCATCGAACACGTGATCGTGATCCCCACATCCGTTGAGAGCGGCGAGACAACTCCGGACCAGGCGTCTCGCGACTACATCGATTACGAGTCGCTCCTTGCCTCCGCCGATCCGCAGGCGTTCACGGAAATGCCGATCGATGAGAACGACGCCGCCGCGATGTGCTACACGTCGGGCACCACCGGGCGGCCGAAAGGCGTGCTGTACTCGCACCGCGCGATCGTTCTGCACTCCTTTTCGCAGGGTCTTGTCGACGCGCTGGCCATCCGTGAGTCCGACGTCCTGCTGCCAATCGTGCCGATGTTTCACGTGAACGCGTGGGGTTTGCCGTTCACCGGCGTGATGTTCGGGTGCGGGCAGGTGTTTCCCGGGGCCTACCTCGATGGGGCGAGCGTCCTCGACCTGATCGTCCGCGAACGCGTGACGCTGACTGCCGGAGTGCCCACGGTCTGGCTCTCGATGCTCCAGGAACTCGACAAGGAACCGGGGCGCCACGACCTGAGTGCGCTTCGAACGATTGCGATAGGCGGCAGTGCGGTGCCGCCCTCGATGCTGTCCGCCTATCAACAGCGGCATCACGTGCGGGTCGTCCATGCGTGGGGCATGACGGAACTCACGCCGCTCGGCACGGTCTGCAATTGCCCGGCCTCGCTGGAACACGCGCCGTTCGAGGAGCAGTTGCGCTACAGGGCCCGACAGGGCAAACCGCTGCCGTTCGTCGAAACCCGCGCCGTGGCGGACGGCAGTGAGGTGCCGTGGGACGGCCAGACCATGGGGGAACTCGAAGTGCGAGGGCCGTGGGTGGCTCGCCAGTACTACAACGTCGACGGGCCGGACCAGCGGTTTTCGGACGATGGTTGGTTTCGCACGGGGGACGTCGTAATGATCCATCCAGACGGCTGCGTGGAATTGACGGACCGCGCGAAGGACCTCGTGAAGTCGGGCGGCGAATGGATCAGTTCGGTCGCGCTGGAGAATGCCCTGATGGCGCATCCTTCAGTAGCCGAAGCCGCGGTCGTCGCCGTTCCGCATCCCAAGTGGGACGAAAGACCGCTGGCGGTGGTCGTGCTCAGGAAGGACGCTGTCGCAACCGCCGGGGAGCTGCGTGAGTTCCTGGCGCCGCAGTTCGCCAAGTGGTGGCTGCCGGACCAGATCGAGTTCGCCGACGAGATTCCCAGGACGTCGGTCGGCAAGTTCAAGAAGTCGGTCCTGAGGGACCAGTTCAAGGACGCCTATCAAAACGCCTGAGTCCGGGGCGTGCGCGTGTTCGAAGTGGGTCACATCCCGCCGAGGCACAGGTACTTGATCACCAGGTAGTCCTCGATCCCGTATTTCGACCCTTCCCGCCCGATTCCAGACTCCTTCACCCCGCCAAAGGGCGCCACCTCGGTTGAAATCAGCCCTGTGTTCACTCCGACGATGCCGTATTCGAGCGCTTCCGCGACGCGCCAGATGCGGCCGATGTCGCGCCCGTAGAAGTATGCCGCCAGGCCGAACTCTGTCGCATTGGCAAGCCTGATCGCGTCGGCCTCGGTATCGAAGCGGAAGAGCGGCGCCACGGGGCCAAACGTCTCCTCGCGTGCCAGGTCCATCGACTCCGTCGCGCCGGTCAGCACGGTCGGCTCGAAGAACCGCCCGCCGGCGGCTGCCCGGTGACCACCAGTGATCACGGTCGCGCCCCTGGCGACGGCGTCGGCAATGTGCGACTCGACCTTCGCAACCGCGGCATCGTCAATGAGCGGCCCCTGCGTGACGCCCGGCTCGAGGCCGGGGCCGACCTTCAACTGGCGCACCGCGACGGTCAGCTTCTGCGCGAACGTCTCGTAGACCGGTGCGTGCACGAGCAGCCGGTTGGCGCAGACGCAAGTCTGGCCCGTGTTCCGGTACTTCGACACGATCGCGCCTTCAACCGCCCGATCGATGTCTGCGTCGTCGAACACGATGAACGGAGCATTGCCGCCCAGTTCCAGGGAGAGCTTCTTCACGGTGGAGGCGCACTGCGCCATCAGCACCTTGCCGACTTCAGTCGAACCGGTGAACGAGATCTTCCGGACGGCCGGATTCGACGTGAGTTCGCCGCCGATCTCTCGTGCCGAGCCGGTCACGACGTTGAGCACACCCTTCGGGATGCCGGCACGCTCGGCCAGTTCCGCCAGCGCCAGGGCACAGAAAGGAGTCTGTGATGCGGGCTTCACGACGGCCGTGCATCCGGCAGCCAGCGCGGGGCCCACCTTCCGGGTGATCATTGCGATGGGGAAGTTCCAGGGTGTGATGCAGCCGACGACACCAATCGGTTCCTTGACGACGATGATCCGCTTGTCCCGGGCGTGCGAGGGGATGACATCGCCGTACGTGCGCTTGGCTTCCTCGGCAAACCATTCGATGAACCCGGCGCCGTAGGCGACCTCGCCGCGCGATTCGGCGAGCGGCTTGCCCTGTTCCAGCGTCATCAGCGTCGCGAGGTCTTCCTGGTTCTGAACGATGAGCTCGAACCAGCGATGAAGCACGGCAGCGCGCTCCTTCGCCGTCCAGGAGCGCCAGTCGGCGAAAGCCATTGAGGCGGCGGCGATCGCCTCGCGCGCTTCGTCGCGTCCTCCGTTGGGCACCGTTCCCAGGATTTGGCCGGTCGCCGGATCCTCGACCGGGATCGTCGCACCTGTGCGAGCCGGCACCCAGCCGCCGTTGATGTAGCAGAGCTGTCGAAACAGACGTGCGTCCTGTAACTGCATTCAGGGCCGAGGCGAATTGCTGAATGCTAATTGCTAATTGATGATTGCCAATTAAATGCGGATCGCGTTTAGCAATTTGCCTTTCGCGATTCGCGATTCGCCTTTATCGATTAGCAATTAGCCTTTAGCAATTAGCAATTCAAACGAGTCCCTGCTTCTGCGCGTGCAGCATCAGCTCGAGGCGGCCGTCGAGCCCGAGCTTCTCGTAGACGTTGTGGAGGTGGATCTTCACCGTCCCCTCCGAGATGAAGAGCCGCTCGGCAATCGCTTTGTTGCGCAGCCCCTGCGCGATCATCCGGACGATCTCGAGCTCGCGCGCGGTCAGCGTGCGGCTCGGGTCGCTCATCATCGACTCGCGCCTGCTGATGGTGTCCAGTGCGCGCGTCATTGTCTCGCTGTCGACCCACTGTTCCCCGCGCGACACGTGGCGAACGCATTCGAGCAGGGTGTCTGGCGGCGATTCCTTCAGCACGATTCCGCGTGCGCCAAGCCTGAGCCCTTCCACCGCGTCCGAGTCGGATAGTGCCGCGGTCAGGAGAACTGTCGAACAGGTCAGCCGTTCGGCCGAGAGCGACCGCAGGACGTCGATACCGCTCAGGCCAGGCATCTTCACGTCGAGCAGCAGGACGTCGACGTTGCCGCGACGGGCGGCGGCGAGGGCCTCGGCGCCGTTTCCGCAGCACTCCACGACCTCGAACTCTGCCTCGCCATCGAACAGGCGTTTCAGCCCGTGAAGCACCATGGCGTGGTCATCAGCGATCACGATACGGATGGGCACGGCGCAATCCTACATTGAAAAAAGCACTTCGACTCGCGACCCGCGGTCGGTCGACTCGATCGACAACGTGCCGCCGAGGGCGCTCACACGATCGAAGAGCGACCGCGGAGCGACGTGCGAGGCGGCCAGTGTCTCGTGATTGTACTTGCCCCGGAACGGAAACCCATGGCCATCGTCGCTCACTGAAATCCGAACGTGCCCGTCCGCGGTCTCGACGTCGACCGAGACGCGCGACGGGTGGGAGTGCTTCAAAGCATTCACCGTCGCCTCGTGCACCATCGGCGGAATCGCCTCCTCGATCGACGCGGGCATCGCCGCCGCGCCGGGCGACATCCGGAGAGTGACCGGTGTCTTCCATTCGAGGGCCAGTCGCTCGCGCATCGAGTCGAGGCGCAACGCCAGCGTCGACTGCCTGTCGAGGGGCGCATCGGCCCCGGGTTCGAGGCCGGAGATGAAGATACGGAGCTCGCGCTGTTCCATGGCGAGGGCACGCTCGAGGGAGACGAGCTGCTGCTGGAGGGCTGCGGGGGAGCCGGGACGTTCCCTCGCCATCGCACGCAGTTCGAGCCTGACGCCTGTGAGCCCCTGGAGCACCCCGTCGTGGAGGTCGCGGGCCACGCGAATCCGCTCTTCGCGGGCCACGAGCTCCTGTCTCTGCTCCGACGAGTGCAGCTGGTCGAGAGACGACCCGATCTCGCGGGCCACGATCTCGGTCAGCGGCACCGCCTCGGCGGGCGGCGTGCCGAGATCGCAAAAGAACACGCGGCCTGTCACGAACTCGGTGCCGATCGCCGCGCTGGTCAGCCCGGTGCCTGTCAACCGCGAGAGGATCGACCGATCGACCGGCATGCCGTCACGCCTGACCAGACGGCCGGAGGCCTCCAGCACCAGGATGCTCCGCGCCTCGGCGATGGGCTCGGTCGAAATGAAGGTCGAGCGCAAGAGGCCCTCTTCGGTGACGCCAGGCACTTCGCCGGGTGCGTAGGTGCGAACCGTCGTCGATTCCGCCGTCCAGAAGACTTCGTGCGCCTCGGGCTCGTCGCTCGCCTCCCAGACGGCGAGGACGCATCCGGCCCGCACCAGCCCGGCGGCGTACTCGAGGATCCGGCCGATGGCGGCTTCCGGGCTCTTGCCGTGAGGCGCCGGCCAGCGGGCCAGGCGCTCGATTTCGAGCCGCAGCCGCGCTTCATACTGGCCGAGGTACACCAGCATGCCCGTCGCTACCACCAGGTAAACGAGTCGCACGACGAATCGGTTCATCTCGAACCCGGACGGTAAGAGCTGAGGAACCATCGAGGCTGCCATGGCGATGTAGTAGAGCACCACGAGCGCGCCGGTCACCAGTGTTGCCTGCCAGCCCCACCGGATCGCTGCGCAGAACATCGAGAA
>Ga0207683_10004320_pt1 | contig 12276 bp, 8 predicted proteins | sample KBSM73metaG_FD_184333 | JGI IMG/M metagenome (GOLD analysis project Ga0207683, IMG submission 184333) | Miscanthus rhizosphere microbial communities from Kellogg Biological Station, Michigan, USA - KBS M7-3 metaG (SPAdes) (version 2) | ecosystem: Host-associated > Plants > Roots > Rhizosphere >...
GTGCTCAACGACCAGATCAACGGCGCGCGCGAAGTGACCAAGACCAACACTTCCAACGCTGACACCTTTCGCAGCTGGGAACTGGGCTTCCTGGGCTACATGCAGGATAACCGCCCTTATTTCTACCGGGTGTCGACGCGGAAGCACACCGTGGACACGGAATTCGACGTGTCGAAACTGGAATCGCTGCCGCAGGTCGACATCGTCTACGGCTACGCCAACATGAACCGGGTCGCGGTCGACGCCTTTGTCGGCGCAGGAGCGAAGGCGATCGTCCACGCCGGCGTCGGCGATGGCAGCCTGGCGCGTCCGGCGGTCGAGCCGGCGCTGATCGATGCGCGCAAGAAGGGCGTCATCATCGTGCGCGCCAGCCGTGTGGGCAACGGCATCGTTGCCCGCAACGGCGAGGCCAAGGATGACGAGATGGACTACGTGGTGTCCGACTCGCTTAATCCGCAGAAGGCACGCATTCTGGTCATGCTCGCACTGACCAGGTCGAGCGACACGAAGGAGATCCAGCGGATGTTCTACACCTATTGAAAGCGCGCCAACCTGGCGCGCGCATGCAGCGTCCTCGATCGGATCGGGATTGGAAACGCATCAAGGGGAATCTCAATTTCCTGAGCAGAAGCTGCGGCTGGTACAAAAACCTTCAGCGGCAACTCGTGGAGCCGGAGCGGCGATGAATGCGCCCTGGCTCCACGATCCCAAGGAAACCGCTAGCGCGCGAGCGCAAGCGGTGCGCTGAACTCCGACGTCGATCCGGCCGCGCTGGTTGCGGTCGCGGTGAAGAACGCTGCTGTGCTCTTGTCATGGAGTGGATTGCCGTTCGTCCACCGCGGTCGAGCCGTCGATGATCACTTCGGGGCTGTCGTGGTTCCCCCAGCTCTTGCCTTCGATTACCGCTGGGCCCTTGATCGCAGGCAGCAGCGAGTTCACCTGGATCACCCAATCCTTGTGCGGATTGCCCGTGGGGCTGATCTGGATGCGGTTGCCGCCGCCATTGGCGTTGTTCTCGAGAATCGCCCACCGCAAGGTGTGCTTGGAGCCGTCGTCCTCGGTCTTGTTGACGACCAGCGTACCGGCGTTCGCGGCGACGCCGATGTGACCGACAGCAGGCCCGCGAGTGTGCGGGATAACGTTCGACGATTGGCACGCTTGCGCTTTCGAAATTGACGGGTGATCGGCAACGCTGTCAAGAAACTGCGATGAACACGCCCCCTCTGTTGACAGTCTCGATTGCTGGAGGGTAGCTTGAGGTGGGGTTCGGCCTCTACCGTCTCGACGGAACGGCCCATCCCGGGGGAGCTTTTGTTTGCGCCTATCCAAGTAACGACAACGAAGAAAGGCCAAGTCATGAACAAGCATCTGCATCGTCGGAAAGCCGCGTATTGCGCAATTGCGTCCGTGCTGCTTGCATTTTCCATGTCCGCCGCACGCGCCGACAACGAGGGGAAGGACAAGGACGGAAGCGACAACAACGACAACGACAGCGAAAGCCAGATCCAGCGTGGATTCCAGATCTCGCCGGTGCCCCTCGACCTGAAGGGCAAGAATCGGGCACTGGTGGGTTTGGGGAGCTACATCGTGAATACGTCAGGCTGCAACGACTGCCACACCAATCCGTCCTATGCTGCCGGCGGTAATCCGTTCGCGGGCCAGCCCGAACAGATCAACACGGCGCAGTTCCTGGCCGGCGGGCGGCTGTTCCCGCCATCCCCCTTCGTTTCCGCGAATCTTACGCCCGACGCCAGCGGCAAGCCCGCCGGCCTGACCTTCGCGCAATTCCGTTCGACATTGCGGACCGGCCACAATCCACTCGATCCTCCCGGTTCGATTCTGCAGATCATGCCCTGGCCCGTCGTCGGGAAGAAGACCGATAATGATTTGCGGGCAATCTACGAGTACCTGCGGGCCATACCCTCGCTTCCCGATAATCCGCATCCGACCCCCAATCCGTAAGGCTTGACGACCGTCGTTGCGGCGGTCCGGGCAACCGGCCGCCGCGCTCGATTTCCGTTGCGGCGGACCGCAGGAATCGTGACGTCCCACATACCGGTTTCGCGGCGCGGCGAACGCGTGTAGAACCCAGGTTAGGCAATCCAGGCACCGGCACCTATAGCCAGCCTGCCGGCCGGATCGATCAGGGTCAGAGCCAACAAGGCGATCAGCTGCGATGAAGGGGTCTCGTAGCGAATGACGGCGACGAACGAAGGGATATCACGCGAAGTGGCGTCCACGCCGCCCGTAAGCGGTGCGGATACTATGCCCTTCCCAGGAACGGCCGAGCATCCCCGAACGCTCGGGTGGGTCGCCAGCACGGCGCTCGCCATGGGCGGCAGCAACCAGAGTCTCTTCCTCATCACCGCGCTCTTCGCCGGGCAGGGTGATATTTCCGGACAGGGCAGCGCCGCCGTTCCGCTGCTGATCATCGGACTGCTGCTGGCCTGGGCCGCCGCGCCGGGATGGACGGAGCTCGTCCTGATGTATCCCAAGCGCGTCGGCGGCATCGCCGCCACGTGCGCGGAAGCCTTTCGTCCGTACAACCCGGTGCTCGCCAACCTGACGGGCGTTTGCTATTGGTGGGGCTGGGTTCCGACGTGCGGCCTGACCGCGATCTTCTCAGGCGCGGCGATTCACGAGTGGTACCTCCCCAACGTCCCGGTGACGGTGATCTCCGTCACGCTGGTCCTGTTTTTCGCTGCGGTCAATCTGTGTGGCGTGAAGTGGGCGGGAAGGCTCGCGATCCCGATCGCAACCGCGTCGGCGTTGCTTGCCCTCGTCTCGGCGCTCGCGCCCATCGCGGCCGGCGAAGTGGATTGGCGCCAGGCGTCGACGTTTCATCTGACGGTGCCGTTCGAAGGATGGTTCGGCGAGCTGACCGGCATCATGGCCGGCCTCTATCTCATCGGCTTTGCCGCGCCCGCATTCGAAGCCGCCGCGTGCCACGTCGGCGAGACGGTCAATCCCAACAAGAACGTGCCGCGCGCGATGCTGGCGAGCGCGGCGATGGCCTCGCTCTATTTCCTCGTGCTGCCGATCGTCTGGCTCGGCGTGCTCGGACCCGCCAGGCTGGGCGAGGACCTGATGCTCGTCCTCGGGCCGACGTTCGCACCCGTGTTCGGAAGCTTTGCGAAGGCGGCCGCCATCTGGTTCATGATGCTCAACATGTTCCACGGCACGCTGCAGCCTCTCGCGGGTGCGGCGCGCACGCTTTCGCAGCTCGCCGAGGACGGACTCCTGCCGCGCACGCTGGAAAAGCGATCGCGGACGGACGTGCCCTGGGTCTCGACCTGCCTCACGGCGGGCATGGCCGTGTTCTTCCTGCTGCTCGGGGATCCCATCTGGCTCGTCGCCGCCGCCAACTTCACTTATCTGATCGGAATCTGTCTTCCCAACGTGGCCGTGTGGCTGCTTCGGCGGAACCAGCCCGGTGCGATGCGTCCTTATCGCGCGCCCCGCGGAATGATCGCCGCAGGCCTGGTTGCGGCGGCGATCTGGACCATCTCCGCCATCCTCGGCTTCCAGCAATTCGGCATGACCACGGTGCTGGTCGGCGTGCTGTTCGCGTATTCGGGCTCGGTGCTCTACGCATGGCGCAGGTTCAGCGACCGGCGTCGCGAGGGATTGCCCGGCGTCGCCAACACGCTGCACATCAAGCTTACCGGCGCCATGTTGCTGGTGCTCGCGTTCGACGGCGCCGGCTACCTGCTGGCGGTGACGAGCCTGCCTCACCAAAGCAGCGCGCTCGTCAGTGTGCTCGAGGATATCTTCGTCGTCGTCGCGATTCTCAGCATCAGCGTCGGGCTGGTGTTGCCCGGAATCCTAGCCCACGCGATGGTGCAGGTGGCTCAGGCCGCGAACGCGATGGCGAAGGGCGCCATGTCGAGCTTCTCCGATGCCTTGCTGGCGTTGGGGCGCGGCGACCTGGACGCCGCGCAGGCCAGGGTCGAGGTGGTGCCGGTGCGCGTGCAGTCGGGCGACGAGGTCGGCGAGATGGCGATGAGCGTCAACCTCCTGCAGGAGGAGATCGCGCGCGCGGCCGGCAGCCTCGATCACGCACGCGAGGAATTGCGCCTCGCCCGCCACGACGCGCTGACCGGCCTCATCACGCGCAGGGAATTCGAACGCCGGCTCAATGCCGCCCTGCAGAAGACGCACGGTCATCCTGGCTGGCACGCGCTGCTGTACCTCGACCTGGACCATTTCAAGATCGTCAACGACACCTGCGGGCATGCGGCGGGCGACGAGCTGCTGCGACAGATAACGGGGGTGCTCCGCACGGTCATTCGCAACCGCGACAGCGTGGCCCGTCTCGGGGGCGACGAGTTTGCGATGCTGCTGGACGACTGCGCCCCGCAGCCGGCCGAGCGCATTGCGCACGACCTCTTGCAGGCCATCCAGGCCTTCAGCTTCGTGTGGGGCGAGCGGATGTTCAAGATCGGCGTCAGCATCGGCCTCGTCACGTTCAACGACGACAGCACCGGATTGCTCGAGCTGATGCGCGCGTCCGACGATGCCTGTTACGTCGCAAAGAAGAAGGGCCGCAATCGCGTGCAGGTCTACCAGCCCGCGGACAGCGAGGTCGCGGCACGGCAAGGCGAGCTGGATTGGGTCGGGCGCCTGCGGCTCGCGCTGCACGAAGGCCGGTTCTGCCTCTACGCGCAGGAGATTGTCGGCGTTTCCGCGATGCGCAGGAGCGAGCGCCACCAGGAAGTGCTGCTGCGCATGATCGACGAGGAGCGCCGCATCGTGAAACCGATGGCGTTCATTCCGGTCGCCGAGCGCTACAACCTGATGCCGGCGATCGATCGGTTCGTCATTTCCGCGGGCTTTGCGGAGTTCGCGCGCATCATCGCCAAGGAAGGGCCGGTCGAAACGCACCGATGGGCGATCAACCTGTCAGGCGCCTCGCTCTGCGAGGACGATTTCCTGAGGTTCGTGCGCACGCAGTTCGATGCGTTCGAGGTGCCCTACAAGGCCATTTGCTTCGAGATCACGGAAACGGCCGCGATCGCCAATTTCATCAAGGCGAGGCAGTTGATCCGCGAACTCAAGGCACTGGGGTGCGGCTTTTCCCTCGATGATTTCGGCAGCGGCATGTCGTCGTTCGGCTATCTCAAGCACCTGCCCGTCGATCACCTGAAAATCGACGGTGTGTTCGTGCGCGATATCGCGGTCAATCCCGTCGACCGCGCGATGGTCGAAGCGATCAACAAGGTCGGGCACGTCATGGGCATCACGACCATCGCGGAATGCGTGGAGACCGCCGAGACGCTCGCGATCCTGCAGGAGATCGGCGTCGACTATGCACAGGGCTTCGGCGTCTCCCGCCCGCAGGCTTACATCACCCCGGAATCGTTCAGGTCCGGCAGCAGGCCGGAGATCGGCAACGCCGTCGGCAGGCGGTGAGCGACGGACCGGCGGGAGAGCCGACGCCGCTGGCGCACCCCGCGGTACGCTCCTGGTGCTGTATTCCACAGGCGGTTCATCGGGCGTATCCTTTCCAGCGTCGGCCGCACGGGAGTCGCGCGCCTGCCGTTCCCTTCCAGCGCGCACCCCGTTGCCCATCGGGAGGATGACAATGACCAAGCTCAACATCAACGGCAAGGCATACGACGTCGATCTGCCCGCGGACACCCCGCTCCTGTGGGTGCTGCGCGATGAGCTGGGTCTGACCGGAACCAAATTCGGTTGCGGCATGGCGCTGTGTGGCGCCTGCACCGTGCACATCGATGGCCAGCCGGGGCGTGCCTGCGTGACGCCGATCTCTGCGCTGGGCGCCAAGAAGGTGGTCACCATCGAGGCAATCGGCGCGGACAAGGTCGGCAAGGCCGTGCAGACCGCATGGGTCGAGATGGGCGTGCCTCAATGCGGCTACTGCCAGGCCGGCCAGATCATGGCCGCCACGGCGTTACTCAAGCAGAAGCCCAAGCCGACCGACACCGAGATCGAAGAGGCGATGACGGGCAACATCTGCCGCTGCGGCACTTACAACCGCATCCGCGCGGCCATCAAGTCCGCAGCCGGTGATAAGGGAGCCATGGCATGAACCCGCCGCTCGAAACGAGAGATCTCGGCACCGACGTCGCGTCGCGCGACGCCCCGCTGGTGATCGCCAACGTCAGCCGGCGAACCTTCCTTCAGGGCGTCTCGGCACTCGGCGGACTGGTTCTCGCGGTCGGATTTCCGGCCACCGTGCGCGCCGCCGACCCGCCCAAGTACGGGGCCGATGGCATGCCCCACGGCTGGGTCGACAGCCCGCTCGTATTTGTCGCCATCGGCGAGGACGGCATTGTGAGCATCGTCTGCCATCGCTCGGAGATGGGGCAGGGCGTGCGCACCGGCATGCCGATGATCGTCGCCGACGAGCTCGAGGCGGATTGGTCGCGCGTGAGGGTGGTGCAGGCGCCGGGCGACGAAGCGCGCTACGGCAACCAGGATACGGACGGCTCGCGCAGCACGCGCCATTTCTTCATGCCCATGCGCCGCTGCGGCGCCGCCGCGCGGCAGATGCTCGAAGCCGCGGCGGCCGCTCGCTGGAAGGTGCCGGTGAGTGAAGTGCAGGCGAAAAATAGTGAGGTCGTGCACACGCCGACGGGACGCCGCCTGGGCTACGGGGCACTCGCCAAGGCCGCGGCAGGCATGCCGATGCCCGTCGGCGATGCGATCCGGCTCAAGGATCCTTCGCAGTTTCGATACATCGGCACCGGCAAGCTGAAGCTCGTCGATGCGCAGGACATCGCCACCGGCAAGGCGCAGTACGGCATGGACACGCGGCTCCCCGGAATGCTTTATGCCGTGATCGCGCGGCCTCAGGTTTACGGCGGCAAGGTCGTGAGTGTCGACGATGCCGCTGCGCTCAAGGTTCCGGGCGTCGTTCGCGTCGTGCAGGTCGAGCCTACGCCAGGGGCGCCCCAGTTCAATCCGCTCGGCGGCGTTGCCGTGATTGGGCGCAACACGTGGGCGGCGATCCAGGGCCGCAATGCGCTGAAAGTTGTTTGGGACGATGGCCCGAATGCGAGCTACGACTCGGTTGCGTACCGCGCTACCCTGGAGGAAGCGGCACGTAAGCCAGGCCCGGTGGTGCGCAACGATGGCGACTTCGCGACGGCGTCTGCGGCGGCGGCGAAACGCGTCACGGCCGAGTATTACCTGCCGCATCTGGCGCATGCATCGATGGAGCCGCCTGCCGCCAGTGCGCGCATCGCGCAAGGAAAATGTGAAGTGTGGGGTTGCTTCCAGTCGCCGCAGGCCGCGCGCGATCTCGTCGCCAAGCGCCTCGGCATGCCGGTCGACGACGTCACCGTGCATGTCACGCTGCTCGGCGGGGGCTTCGGACGCAAGTCAAAGCCGGATTTCGGTGTCGAGGCGGCCGTTCTTTCCAAGGCGATGGACGGCAAGCCCGTCAAGGTGGTCTGGACCCGCGAGGACGATCTGCACAACGACTATTTCCACACCGTATCCGTCGAGCACCTCGAGGCAGGGCTCGACGCGCAGGGACGACCGGTCGCGTGGCTGCATCGGACCGTCGCGCCGACGATCGTGTCGACGTTCGACGCGGGCGCGAAGCAGGAGGCCAACTGGGAACTCGGCATGGGCGTGATCAACGTGCCTTTCGCCATCCCCAACATTCGCATCGAGAATCCCGAAGCGGTTGCGCATACGCGCATCGGCTGGTTCCGTTCGGTATCGAACGTTCCTCATGCCTTCGCGGTGCAGTCGTTCGTGGCCGAGCTGGCCGCCGCAGCGGGGCGCGATCCGAAGGATTACCTCCTCGAGGTGATCGGCCCTCCGCGCGTGGTCACGCCGCAGATGCTCGCCGACACATGGAATCACGGCGAATCGCCCGAGCGCTATCCCGTGGACACGGGCCGCCTGCGGCGCGTCGCGGAGCTCGCCGCGAAAGAGGCCGGCTGGGGTCGATCGTTGCCGAAGGGCAGCGGTCTCGGCATCGCCGCGCATTACAGCTTCGTGAGCTATGTCGCGGCGGTCGTCGAGGTTGCCGTGAACGCCAAGGGTGAGATCTCCATTCCGCGGGTCGACATCGCGATCGATTGCGGCGCCACGGTCAATCCGGATCGCGTGCGCGCACAGATGCAGGGCGCCTGCGTGATGGGTGTGGGCGCCGCGACGCTGGGCGAGATCACGTTCAAGGACGGCCGTGCGCAGCAGGACAACTTCAACACGTACGAAGTCACGCGGATGGCCGCGGCACCGCGCGAGGTTCGCGTTCATATCGTGCCCGGCGACTATGCCAAGCCGATGGGCGGCGTCGGCGAGCCGGGCGTGCCGCCCATTCCGCCCGCGCTGTGCAACGCGATCTTCGCGGCGACCGGCAAGCGAATCCGGCAGCTGCCCATCGGCGACCAGCTGAAAGCGTAGCCGTGGCGGTGCACCGACGCCGGTTATATACTTGAATCACCACCGGGAGACAGCATCGGGAGGCCAGCATGGTTCGCGGACATCGTCGTCTTGTCCTTCTCGGCGCGCTCGCAGTTTGCGGTCCGGCGCTTGCAGCAGACCGGTTTCACTGCGACGACCTGGCGAAGTTCGGATACACCGATTGGTTGTGCGAGAGTCCGACCGAGATCGCGCGCATTCAGGTGATCGAGCCGATTCGCCCCGGCGCTGCCGACACGGCGTCCGATGCCGCTCCCGGTGACACCGGTTTCGATGCGGGAAGCGCATCCTGGACGGAGATCGACCCGCAGGGCCGCTGGGTCGCGCGCCGGACCTGGGCGAGTCCGCGACCGATCGACAGCCTCACGCCGCCTTATTCGTATCCCGGTTATTCCTTCTACGAGAACAATCAGTTCGACGTCCGGCTTCCGTTCCGCCTTATTCCGCGCGCGGCACGTCCCGGACAGCTCGGGCCCTTTGGCTTTTCGCCATAGCGCGCGATCGGCGCGATAGCCCATCCCGGCTCGATGCGGCGTGAAGCAAGCTGGGACTCTCGCGCTTTGCGTCGCGATCGCCGCGATCTCTCCATCATCGCTGGCAGCGGATACGCCGCCGGCGGGCATCCGGGCGGAGATTCAGATCGGACTCTGCTCGCCCACCGAGCGGATCGTGAAGGCGCTCCACCTGCGCCCTCGCGGCGCAGCGACGAAGGTCTGGCTGTTCGATGACGCCGCGCTGACGCTGTTTGCGCGCGGCCTCCGGCTTCGCCTGCGCGTCGCCGACGGGCGCTCGGAGCTCACGCTCAAGGTTGCCGACCAGGATTGCGCGCGGCTCGATCCCGCGGTGGTCGCGTCCGGCGAGGGCAAGTGCGAACACGATGTCCACGGCGCGCGCATGGAGGCCGCGGTGTCGCTCGTCCGCCGGCTGGATGGCAGGAGCACCGACGACCTGCTGGCAGGCCGCTTGTCGCCTGCACAGGCGCTGAGCCCTGCGCAGGTCGGCTACCTGCGCGATGTGGTCGGATACTGGCCGTTGGCTTCGGATCTGCGAGCGCTCGGTCCGACAGAACTCGAGACCTATCGCGCCGCGGGAAAACCCTACGACGTGGACATCTCGGAGCTTCCCGCCGGCGCGCGCTACGTGGAGATTTCGCGCAAGGTGCCGGTCGCGGATATTGCCCACGCGAGGGCTTCGCTCGAGGCGGATCTCACGCGCGCCGGTGTCGAAATGTGCGCCGATCAATCCGCACAGGCGGTCAACAAGCTGCGCGCGCTGTTGCGTTAGGTCGACGCTACAGCGCGACCCGACCGCGCCATCCACCACCCGCGATTGCGGCCACAGCGGAAATACATCGTGATGTCCGGTCTTCTGCCATCGACATGGTGCCTTGTCGGTCTCGCTGCTTGGTCCACGCTCGCGGCGGCTGTCGATTTCCGCACGATCGACGACGGTACTTTTACCGCTGAACGATGCCGAACATTCGCGTGCGCTCCGCTCCGACCGGGCGTACAAGTTGTCGAACGCGATGCGTCGTCTGCGGGACGCATCGAGATGTCGCAAGCGGATCCGGACCCGACCCGGTCCGGTCTCCCATCTTCTGCGAGGAACACTGCCATGCCCACCAGCACCGCTACTCAGCTCACGCCTCACAAAGCCGTTCGCCTGATCTTCGAATACGAAGGCGACACCGTCCGCTTGATAAGCCAGCAGGACGTCGAGATGGCAGTAACCGGGTTCGACATGCCGGGTGTCGATCACCCGGGCTATTACGTCGATACCCGCGATGCTGCCGGAGCGACGCTTGCGCGCGTCGCCGCGCACGGAGCGTTCGTCGGCAGCGCCGAGGTGTTCCCCGAGCGCGCAGGCGAGCCGATCACGCGCGTCGACGTTCCCACGCCGAAGGGCGCCTTCACCGTGATTGTGCCGGTGGCGGACAACGCGAACCGCATCGCGGTCGTGAAAATTGCGCGCGGCGCGGCGGCACCGGCGCCCGGGACGCGCGATGCCGGCGTCGCCGCCGCCGCTCCCGCGGTTGCACAGGATATTGCGAGCTTCCCCCTCACTTCCAAAGGCCAGCCCACCGACAGCGGAGGTACGAAATGAGTACGTCTGACGGTTCAGTGCTGGGCAATGCCCAGATCTTCGGCTCGGCTCCCCGCAGCCGTGCATTCAACGTCGTCATGCTCGCCGATGGATTCACCAGCGCGCAGCAGAACGACTTCAACAACGCGTGCGCCGCCTTCGTCACCGCGTTCACGGCGACGCCGCCGTTCGACGAGCTCAGGCCCGCCATCAACATCTTCCGCGTCAACGTTTCCTCGACCGATTCCGGGGCCGACGATCCAGTGGCAACGGGAGGAACAGGCGCTACCGCGCGAACCTATTTCGACAGCACGTTCGGCACGAACGGCATCCGCCGGCTTCTCACCTGCAACAACACGACCGCGCTCACGGTGGCCGCGGCGCAGATACCCGAGTTCACGGTGTCGATCGTCGTCGTCAACTCGACCGTGTACGGCGGAAGCGGCGGCTCGGTCGGCACCTATTCGCTGGCCACGGGTGCCACCGAAATCGCCATTCACGAGATGGGGCACACGGCGTTCGCGCTCGCAGACGAGTATCCCTATTACGCAGGCGGAAGCGAAACCGGACATGACCATCATCCGGCGACCGAGCCGACTGAACCTAATGTCACCATCAACACCAACCGCGCGACGCTGAAGTGGAACTGGGCCGTCGCCGCAGCCACCGCGGTCCCGACGATGTCGAACCCAAGCTGCGGGACCGTGGACAGCCGCCCGAGTCCGGTGCCGACCGGCACGGTGGGTCTGTTCGAAGGTGCGCACTACTACCACTGCGGCGGCTTTCGTCCCGAATACGACTGCAAGATGCGCAATCTCGGCGTGCCGTTCTGCCGGATCTGCCGCCAGGTGATCTGGAACAGGATCGGACCGCTCGCAACGTTACCGGGCCGCAATCGAACGCCGATCAACGTGGTTGCACGCTTTCCGGAGCATCTCGACGTGTTCGCCGTTGCCAACGACGGCCGCACGATGAGCAACTGGTGGGATGCTTCCAGCGGCTGGGCGGGTTGGTTCCATGTCAGCGGCGGCATCGCGTCGCCGGGCAACGCCGGGTCGCCGGTGACGGCCGTCGCCCGTTACGCGGGCCACCTCGATTTGTTCACCGTCGGCACGGACAATCGCGTCTACAGTTGTTTTTGGGATCGCGCGAGCGGCTGGTCCGGCTGGTTTACGATCGGCAATCAAACTTGCAGACCGGGATCGACGGTCAATGTCGTGTCGCGCTACAGCGATCATCTCGATCTCTTCACCACGGCTGCGGATGGCAAGGTCGTGTCGACGTGGTGGGATGCGCGCTCGGGGTGGGGTACATGGTTCCAGATCTCGGGCGGCGTCGCGGCCGCGGGAGCCACCGTCACGGCGATCGCGCGCTACCCGTTTCATCTGGATGTATTCACCGTGGGCACGGATAACCGCGTCTACAGTTGCTGGTGGGACGAACGCTCCGGGTGGTCTTCGTGGTTCCCTGTCGGCAATCAAAGCTGCCGGCCCGACTCGACCGTCAGCGTGGTCGCGCGGTTCAAGGATCAGCTCGATCTTTTCACCACCGCCGCGGACGGCAAGATCGTGTCCACGTGGTGGAACGCCCGCAGTGGCTGGGGCTCGTGGTTCCCGGTGTCCGGAGGCGTTGCGTCCGCGGGATCGCCGGTGACCGCGATCGCACGGTATTCCAATCATCTCGACCTGTTCGTGATCGGCACCGACAATCGCATCTACAGCACGTGGTGGCACGACACCACCGGCTGGGCGGCATGGTTCAACGTCTCGGGCGGGGTAGGGAAGCCGGGTG
>Ga0207683_10004321_pt1 | contig 12273 bp, 5 predicted proteins | sample KBSM73metaG_FD_184333 | JGI IMG/M metagenome (GOLD analysis project Ga0207683, IMG submission 184333) | Miscanthus rhizosphere microbial communities from Kellogg Biological Station, Michigan, USA - KBS M7-3 metaG (SPAdes) (version 2) | ecosystem: Host-associated > Plants > Roots > Rhizosphere >...
TCCATTTTGTATTACCGCATTTAAACCTTACAATTTTATTTATTTATCCCTTATATTTCTTCCTTTAAATTTACTTAATCATGTAAATTCTAATTAGGTATAATTTCAACAACCAATACTGAATAGGGATTCATCGTAAAACTCAAATCTTTTGTAAATGCAGCAGTCCCTTCGTAGGGTCTGATAGCATCGGGATGTTTCATTGAGGGCGCATCATCTAATGCTGCATTGAGTGTAAATGTTTTTATGGTTGCATTGGAGGAAATGGCTGAGCCCTGTAATCGTACCAGCAACACATTAGAAACTCCTTTATAGTTTACGGCTTTAATAACTATGCGCCTATTATCATCGGTGCGTGTAGCAATAGCATCTACAGTGCCGCCTGTCCAGCCTTTCGGTATCATTTGTGATATTCCATTAAAAAAATCAGCGCGTTTCACTATGTCTTTGAAGGTACCCGAAGTTGAAGCCAATTGAACAGGGGCATAATGATCGTGAAATAATTTTTCTACAACATAGCCCGACCCCGGGAACCATGATACATGATCGTGGTAAATAAAAGAACGCCATTCCGGGTTATCTGTTGTATTACGCATGAGCAAAGCGGGGCAGGTCATTTCGATTGAAGGACTTAGCCGTTCATAAGCGATCAAACTACCGGCAGTATGTAAACCTGCACGCCAATCGAATGAACGACACAGGCTCCACTCCAGGACGGCGATCTTGATAGCAGAATGACGGGAATACTGAATGAAGTGCTCCAGTTTTACCAGGTAATCTGAGATACGCTGTAAACCGGATTGAAAGTTTTCCGGTTCATATTCGTAATTATGGCAGCCCAGTATATCAAAATTATCGCCGGCAATATCAATTAGCTTCTGGCTCCAGTTAAGGTCTACCGAACGTTTTTGACCACAGGCCACAATTTTTGCATGAGGCGCAATTTTTCGTAACCGGCTACCATATACATTTACTATTTCAGCATACTGATCAGGTGTCTGGTTATTATTCATAGGTTCATTATCAATCTGGATATACGGAATAGCATACGGTTGCTGGTGTCCGTTAGCAGCCCGCATTTTTCCCCACGATGTTGTTGCCGGATCAATCATATAATGCACCCAGTTCATAGCATATTCTACATCTTCGGGTTTAAGGGAGGGAGCGGCAAGAGTAATCATGGGGTCTGCTCCCAATTGACGACAGAGCTCAAGAAATTCGTCGGTTCCAAAACCATAATAGTCGGCGTAACCTCCCCACATTACATTAGGATGATATACTCTTGAAACAGCCGGACCGATCCCATCCTGCCATTTATAAGTAGAAGCAAAGCTGCCGCCCGGCCACCTGATGAACGGGGGTTTTAAACCTTTCAACGCTTCTAAAAGATCAGGACGAAATTTTCCATTTGCGCGTGTATCAGCTCGCATGATGGAAATAAAATCAAGTAACACTGAGCCTGTACCGGTAGCTGTAATTTCCAGCATCGCCATGCTGTCTGTTCGGGAAGGGGTAAAAACAAAATCTACTTCCTGCCAGTCGATACCTGAATAATTAAGATTTACTTTTGCTATTTCATGGTGGCCGCTATCCGTAATACGTAATTCCATCGACGGAGTACCCGCTTCCGGCTTAACCCATAAAGAACCGTTGTATACTACTCCTTTTTGAACGAACAACCTACCCTGGCTAATTCCGCTTGCTCCGTTTGCAGGAGAAAGCCGGATACTTTTCTCCCCTTTTTGAAAAGGTATGTTTACCAGGGTAACCTGTGCATTATCCGGCCGTGACTTCCAATGCGTTTCAAAATCTTTGCCTTCGAATCCCTGTCCTTGCACCTGCTCCGCATACAACCCATCCACTACTGCGTGATTAATATGCTCCAGGAATTGACCATAAATATTCTTATCAATTGTGCTCATTGGATGATCAGTGTCAACTAGCAGTACTGCTACACCGGTGGAATCTGTTTGAATTGATTTGGTTGACGTCGTGGGTGACGAACATGCATTGATCAGTTGCAATAAAAAAATGTATCCAACAAGTGGCACTGGTGTAGAAAAACGAAGCGAGATCATTCTTTATAAGATTAAAAAAAGATAAATATTTATACGGTTGGTCATAAAATTAACTACGGATATAACGTTTACATCTATCCCAGTAGCATTATTGCCGGTTAACTCACGGTGCCAGGAAGCAGGATTACAGATTGATCGTCTAAATGTTGTAATATCCCCTTGATACTATTGTTGAACTTCAATTTCACCAATATTCTATTTTCGTACATCAATGCCTCTGGTTTTTTTTCTAAGAATATTCTATGATTAGCTACTTCATGGTTTGTAATTGAAATATATTTACGGAATAAGGGTCAAGGGTCCTGGTAAAGTTTTTCGCAACAGCTTTTATTTTTGATGTTACAGGTATAATCTTTTCAGGATCAGAAATGGAATTGGTATCATCTGGTTTATCGCCTTTGAGAACTATAAATATTGCTTCCTGAGCGATTTTAACAGGCCCGGTAATATTTATTTCAACAGGTGTTTGCTTGCCTGATGAATTTACAATTTTAAGATAGATTGCTCCTGTTATTTGATCCTTTGTAGCAGCATAGAAAATGGTGGGCACAGACTTAGAGGTTGTAATACCGTTTGCACTATCTCTCCTGGAAATCGGCCTTATCTGAGTGGGAATATTTTCTCCAACCATTGGCACTATTTTATTCCCTAAATAATTCCCAAACAGTTTCTGTACATAATAAGCGGGCGAGCCGTAACTGTTGAGCGCATTGTAGCCGATCAAATCTGAATCCCACTGCCAGGCTTTGGGAGCTGTTGCGGTAGCCGTATTCACGTTAACAAACAGGGGTGCATAGCAAGACATGATAATGATGTCGGAATTTCTTTCCATGCCCGTCATCCATGCAGCATCACCCAGGGCAGCATTTAAATTTGTTGTAGGGGCGCCTTCGCGCGTTGCCCATTCACCCACAAATATTTTAGGGCCAGTGCGATCATATTTATCATATTGAGAAGCATTTTCCCACATATCCCAGGAACTGCGATAATAATGTTCATCCAGGACGGCTACCTTTTTACCGCTGGTTACTTTTTGTGTTGGATATTGAGCATCGGCTATTGTTGAAATGCATATTAATTGAGGATATTTTGTTTCTATTGCCGTTCGGAACTGGTTAAAACGTTCATCATAACTGTTCGACCTGTCGAACCAATCTTCATTTCCAATTTCAATATACCTAAGTTTAAATGGAGCAGGATGACCATCTGCTGCACGTTTAGCTCCCCAATAGGTTTTTACATCTCCTGTTATGTATTCGATTTCATCTAACGCATCATCTACATAGGGTTTTAACAATGGCCCGGCATTGATGTGATCGCCGTTTAATGAGTATCCCGCGTATACGCCTAAAAGAGGTTCAGCTTTTATATCTTCACACCACTGTAAAAACTCGAGCAGCCCCATACCGTCAGATGCACGATAGCCCCAGGAACCTTTATGACCCGGCCTGTTTTCTAAATGGCCTAATGTTGTTTTCCAGGGAAAGGCATCTGTGATTAATGGACCCTCTAAATAATTACCTCCGGGAAATCGCAAAAATTTAGGTTTCATTTCCAACATCATTTTCATAAGATCAGTCCTGTTCCCATTTAACCGGTTATTAAATGTTGGAGGAAACAATGAAACCAGGTTGAAGTAGTAGAGCCCAACCCTGTTAGTTGAAATTACAAAACGGGCATCGGTAGTGGGCTTCACATCAGCGGCAGTAGTTAAAGTGATGTCGTATTTTTTCCAGTTTATATTTTTTTCAAGATTAACAGTGCCCTTTGCATATACTGTTTTACCGTCATTACTTTCAATAGTTACGGTTATTGGCCCTGCTGTACTATCGTTAATTACGGGTGCTGATGATTGGGGTGTGTTTTGACCCGGACGCCTCGGAGGTTGAATAGTAGCGGACCCCTTTAAATAGAAGGATGCCCGATAAGAAGTGGCTGGTTTTACCGGGATGCCCCAATAGCCTTCATTTGCAATCCCCACCCTGGTACCCGGGGTTTCAACCGTTAATCGCAGGCAGGTTGAAAGCGCTCCTGTAATGGCATGACGCCGTTCATCAAACGGGATATTATTTTCTGTAGCTGCCATTAACTTAATGGCTGCCTTTGAATTGGAATCCTCACGCACCAGGCTCCAGGCTTCTGCTGTATTGGGATTGTCTTTAAAAATGCGATTCCGGATTAATTCAGCATATAAACCACCATCATAGGAATGATTGATTTCCTCTGTCATTAGACCATACAGCATTGGACTAACAGTAAATCCAGGTTTGGTTAAATCCAGTGTTAACTTCGTTTGAGCATGTGTGCTGGTAAAAATTATAACACATAATATTAAAATGCACCAACTAACCCTGATAACACTTTTTTGATTCCGGTACTTTTTCATAAATCAACGTAGCGATTTTATTTTATATAAGGCAAGTTGCACTAAACAACAGCATTTGGGCCTATTTATCCCGAAAACAAAACGTTCACTTTTCCATTCAGATGTAAGAAAAATTAGTTCCTCCTTTGAAATCTGCTGCCTTTCAAGCCCCTGGGTTAATAAAAAAAGGAACTAAAAAAGAAGTAAGGCTTTGACGTTAACATACAAGAATATTTAAGTATATATTTTATTTAACGTATAATCTATTCAAGTGAACGCGGATAACCGGTTCATTACCATCCTCAGTGGTAACTGGCTTGCGATATCAATATAAATTTGTTATGATAGTCATTTATTGACATTCATTAGCTATGAAATACTATAGCGCCCAGGAAAATAATCAGTTGCAGATGTTGTGATCAGCATTAAAGTATTTAAAGACTGTATCTTCTAACAGTCAATTAGGCATAGCAAAATGGGTGTGTCAACATTAAAAAAAATTATTATGGAAAGTCAAGTATCGCCAAATGTTAATAAGTGTATATTTGACAATTCCAAATTAAGTGTTAATTTAACATTTACAAAATATAATTACGGCTTTAAAGTGTGATAGTTTGGTAAACCTTTTTGTCTAAGCCAGGATGATTAATTTGCCGGTTTTTGATTTGCAACCGGGAAGTAGTTGCGAGAACATATTCTGCAAGTCGTATCCTGTGATCTATCAGAATTTTGTCAGATGCTGGCTGTTTTTTTACAAGATTCTTGTGATTAAATCCTAACGTGACAAATAAACGATATGCGAGCTGCTATTCAAAAATCTGCTGTTCCCGCTACACAGATGTTCGTGGTAAGATCTCTAAATGAAAAAGTGTTTGATCCGGTATGGCATGCCCATTCGGAATACCAGTTATTCGTGGTATTAGAGGGAACCGGAACCCGTTTTATCGGGGATAATATTCATTCATTCAAGCCAGGGGAATTAATCCTCACCGGCCCCCATTTGCCCCACCTTTGGAGAAGTCGTGAAAATTATTTCAGGAGCAACAGTGAGCTCGAAACAAAGGGCATTGTTGTTTACCTCGATCAACATTTCCTTGGCGAGAACATGCTCGATAAAACAGAACTATACCGTCTGAAGCTTTTATTCGAGCGCTCGAAGAGAGGATTGGAATTTCATGGTCAAAATAAACAGTTAGTGATAGAACTGATGAAGGGCCTGTTACCAATGGAAGGCATCCAGAGCCTGATGCAATTGCTGCAGATTCTCCATATTCTTTCTACTACCAAAGAATTCGATTTCATTTCCTCACGCCCTTGCAACGACCTTATCAAAGAGCCCGAGTCCGATCGTTTGAATAAGGTATACAAGCATATCCTCACTAACTATCGTAATAAAATTCCCCTGGAAAGAATGGCAGATTTATTACACATGACCCCCTCCTCATTCAGTCGTTACTTTACAATGAAGAATAATAAAACTTATTCCCGTTTCCTGATGGAGATCCGCATTAAACATGCCTGCGAATTATTAAACGAATCCGATATGACGGTGGCAGAAATATGTTACGAATGCGGATTTAATACGCTTTCGAACTTCAACAAAATATTCAAAGAGGTTACGCATAGGAAGCCGACGGAATATAAAAAAGAGTTCATGAATTTGTACGCATAGCGGAGTATCTGAGGAAAACGCTTATGGTCGCTCATCATTACCTGGCATACCCCAAACTAAATATCCTACTCCAGGCCCTACTCATCAACGGTAAATTATTGTCGGCTGTTGAAGTGGATCAACAGCAAAGACCCGAGGGAGATCAGATTTAGTGATTTTACTAAAAAAAGGGCCTCTTAAACAAGAGGCCCTGCGATAATTAACCATGCCATATGAGAGAGTTAACCCTTTATATTATTATGGTATATCCCAAAATACCCTTACCGTTAATTTATCACCACCAATAGCTGCAGCCGCAGCGCTATAATTAGTAGTATTGGCTGATGCTTCAACATCAGGATAAGATAACCTCCTAACAAACCCTCCATTAAGTTTATTATTAAAAAGGTTTGGGTTTAAAGTAGGGAAACCCGTTCTTCTAAAATTAGCGAATGCCTCTGTGCCGTTTCTTAAATTAACAATCCAATATTGCGTGTTGATTAACTTTAGCGCATCTGTAGGGTTATACAAAACCGCTGCACCATTTATGTATGCAGTTATTTCTGATGCAGGAATGGGTGTCGTTCCGGGATAAAATGTATAAGCTACCATATCTGCTGTGATTCCATTTTCGTAATAGGTCTTTGCGGTAGCGTCACCACCAGGTATCCAGCCCTTTTTTGCTGCTTCTGCCAGTAATAAAGATGTTTGCGCGTAGGTTACCCAAAAATCGGGAGCTGCCGGGGACGCCACTCTCCAAACATTCATTTGTGAGTAATTCAATCCTCCAGCTCTGGCACCTCTGTAAGGACTTCCGGCAGCGGTAATCTGTGCATCCGTTACGCCAATAGGAACGCCATACATATTCGCCAGATTGACGTCAGGATTTGGCTCTGCTGATACATTACCAGGGTCCGCAAAATTGGCTAAAATAAATTTACCACGTGGATCACTAGTCGATTTAAGTTGGTTAACAAAAGGTTCTGCGGCATAGTTAAATTGGGAGAAATTTCGCAGTACCAGGTTGTCTGCCTGGGTATATAATGTACCATCGTATTTTACATATGCATTATCTGCATTCGATGCCATTACACCTCCGGCAAATGCTTCTGCTACTATTGTTGCTGCTTTTGAAGGATTAACTTTAGAATAACGCATACCTAAACGTAGCAACAATGAATTACCCAACTTTTTCCACTTAGCAACCTGCTCTGTAGCATTACCTGTTTTGGTAGAAGTTTGAGCATTTGTCCCGTAAAATAAATCCGCAGAAACAAAATCACCACCAGGATTTAATGCAGCTATTGCTGCTTTTAATTCTTTATACAGATCGTCGTAAATGGCTGCGTCATCGTCATATTTCGGATAAAAAATATTGTCAGAAACAGCTTTCCCTGCGTCAAAATAAGGCACATCACCATAAGCATCAACCAAACCCATAAATGTCTGGGCCTTCCAGATCCGGAGCATGCTCATTAAGTTAACACGTGTGCTGTTAGCTCCCAGTACATTCATTGCCTGGACAATATTTTTAATGGTCGCCCCAGGTGCGGGACCATTAGCATAAGACTGATCCCATTTAGGTGTACTTACGCCATCAACGTCTTCATTGAAATTAAAACCCAAATTCGCACCTGTGTTATAAGGCGTCACAAATTGTTGAACGATCGTATGCTCTGCACTCCAGTTTCCGATATGACTGCGTTGCGCCCCAGCCAACAAAACGGCAGGATCAACAGCGGTTATTGCATATGGGTTAGTATTTATTTGCACAAAATCTTTATCACACGCCGTAAAAAAGAAGATCGTGCTGAAAAGAATTAGTCGGTTAACTATTTTTTTCATATCGTTAGAATTTGACATTTAATGTAAGATTGTAATTACGAGTGGTAGGCAATGATGAGTTTTCATAGCCAGCCCTGATGTCCCCGGATGATTGGATAGCTTCCGGATCAAGCCCTGGTAAGTCTTTGTAAATGATGGCCACGTTCCGGCAGGAAGCCGACAATGTTAAGCCTTTGACGAATTTCATGAAATCAACCTTTTTCATTAAGTCCGTAAAATTATACGCCAGGGAAATATTTCTAAGTTTGATGAAATCAGACTTATAGGTAAAGGGATCACCGATTTGCAGATTTCGGTAATCTGTATAGAAAGTTTGCAGTCCATTATTGGCAACCGTAATGGCAGTAGTATTGGGCAAACCCGAACTTTCGTAAACCGCGGGGAAAATCAATCCTCCTTCACGACCCTGCAGCGACAATTTAGAATGTCCCTGTCTTGTCATATTTAAAAGCGTTGAAGTCAAAACTGTACCGCCGAACTTGTAATCAAAAAGAATTCCGACACTCAGATTCTTATAGTTAAAAGTATTATTCCAGCCACCGGTATATTTAGGTATTGAACTTCCAACAGGGAAATACCCGGTACCTACGGGTCCTCCGGTGGATTCGAGCAACCGACCATTATTACCTACTACAATTTCACCTTTGGCATTTTTCCTGTACGTTTTGGTATACAGCTGGTTCATAGCAAGTCCTTCCGTGTACCTAATCTCTCCAAGAAACTCATTACCCGTACCATTAAAATAAAGTAGTAGCCTCGATCCACTTGGTGTACCTACTTCGAGAACTTCTGTTTTAAGATAGGCGTTGTTCCAGGAAGTAACCCAATTAAAATCTTTGCCTTGCACAGCTTTAAATTCAATCAAAGTTTCAAGACCGCTGTTCTTTAATGAAGCCAGGTTTTGTTTGGAACCTGTGTATCCTGATGCAGTAGATAAAACAACATCCAATATCTGTTCCGTAGTTACCTTTTCAAATGCGGCAACATCCAGCATCAACCTATTGTTGAATAATCTTAGCTCAAGGCCAAGTTCTTTTTCCGTTACTGTAAAGGGCTGCAGCAATGGATTAGGAGCAGTGGTTCCATTAACGCCGGCCAGTGTCTGGCCATTAAAAAGATTTTGATTTATGCTGTAGGCTAACACTCCTTCATAGGGTCCCACACCAGCGATACTTCCAACCTCTGCCCACGAAGCTCTGAACTTACCATAGGTAAGCCAATTTTGATTTTTCAGTAACTCCGAGAAAACAAAACTTCCTGACACAGATGGATAGAACTTATTATTGTACTCGGGATTTAACACCGAGAACCAGTCATTTCTACCAGTAAAATTCAAATATATCATTCGATTCCAACCGAACTCAGCGAGTCCATACAATGAATTGATGCGACTCTTGTTATAGTTATATGCCTGCGTTTTGACGGTACCGTTAGGAACAGAATACAGGTCTTGAACAGTAAAATTAGAGGAGGTTTGATTCATATTTTTCCACTCGCCTCTTAAGGTATTACCCCCAAAACTTGCGTCTATAGAAAACTTTTTAAACTCCTTGCCACCACCCACCAGGAACTCTGCATTAATATCGGTGGTGGTGGTATTGTCTAAATTGTAATTGCCTCTGTAGGTGCCGTCATTATTAGTGAGTACAGCAGCTCCGGTACCATTTAACGCATACCATTCCGCCATATTGGTACCCCGGTCATAATTGAACCTTCCTTGCGCGTATAGCCAGCTTGTAATATCATAACGTAATGTTGCTGTACCGAGAAGGCGGTTTCTGTCTTCTTTATATTTTTGACCTTTTTGTAAGGGGTAATACGGGTTATTGACGGTACCTAGAAATCCGCTCGTTTTCCATTCTGCCCCAACGGAATTTATGGCATGCTCATTATAGGCTTCTATCGGTGTGGAAATAGGCATCCTGTTAAAGAAGTTTACAACACCGTCTCCCTGTGTACCTATTTGCGGCGGGTTGATATAATCTTCATCCGCATAGTTAACATTCAATTGCAGCTTGAGATTCTTAGTAATGTTATGATTGAGACCCAGGTTGAAAATCGTTCTCTTATATTTATTACCGGGTACAATTCCCTTCGCATCCGTAGAAGAGAACGAAGTTCTGAAACTTCCGTTAGAACCTCCGCCAGACAATCCCAGCGTGTTCGTGAAATTTGTTCCGTTTTGTAAGTAGTCAAACAGCTGGTAAGGATGAGCAGAATAAGGTCTCATAACGCCATCGAAATTTACAGTGGGTAATCCATCTAATTTTGCACCCCATCCAAACTGTCCATTTGCTTCAATCTGCCCCGCAGTTGTAAACTTGATACCAGATTGTCCCTGGCCATATTCTGTCTGAACAATCTCATCCATAAAATTTAAAGCCTCCGAAGTTGTATAGCTGGAGGTAAAATCTACTCCGATACCCTGGTTTTTTTGGCCAGACTTTGTGGTAATAATGATTGCACCGCGCGCAGCCCTTGAACCATAAAGTGCAGCAGCCGTCGATCCTTTCAAAACAGTCATTGTTTCAATGTCGTCTGGATTTATGTTTGCCAGATTATCGCCACGGTCACGTTGCTGTCCAGCTCCTTCAGCGTTTCGGGCGCCCTGATCCAGTGGAAGGCCATTGAGTACTATAAGCGGGGAATTATCAGCACCGGCAAAACCAACCTGTCCCCTTAACCGTATCTGGTTACTGGAACCTGCACCGGCTGCCGGCGGTGTAATATTAAGACCAGCTACTCTTCCTTCTAAGGATTCCGCCATGTTAATAGTCCTGTTTTTCACCATTTCGTCAGGATTGACATTAGTAGCGGAATAACCCAATTTTCTGGACTGTCGCCTCATACCCAAAGCAGTTACGATCACTTCATCCTGAATTTTGTCATTACGAATCAATCTTATAGAAACAGACGTTTTCCCAGCAAGGGAAATCTGCTGTTCTATAAAACCAACGTGGGTGATCACCAATACATCCGTACCTCCAGCAGCGATTGTAAACGCTCCCATGTTTGTAGTGAGCGATGCGCGGTTGGTATTTTTTACAGTTATCGTTGCCCCGGCTACAGGCTTGCCTTCTCCATCCGTAACAGTGCCTGTTACTGACTGCGCATACAAACTCGTGGAAACAAAAAAAGTAAAAAGTGAGAGTAGATAAAATCGGAATCTACCTGGCGAAAATGCCAGTGGCAAATTACTATTCATACAGCAGCAATTGTTTGGTTAATAAAAAGACAAATCCTCGTTAAGATTTATCTGCAGTTATAACAAATCTATATAGTTAGAAAAGTAAAATCTATTTCAATTTTATCAAATGCTGACTGTTTTTTGTCATGAAGTAATTTTGAAATGTTCTACATCTATAACGGAATACTTTTTCCATTTTGACATTTCCCTGGCGTCTGAATTTTAATACAATAATATCACCGTGTAGCATCTGACATCTCTATTATAGAAAAAACGCAAGAATTGTTCATAATAATCCTTCAAAAAATCAAATACTATTCTGAGAAAGATTCATCAAAACATAAGGCTAAATTCCGGCCCACAGACTTGCTAATAATCTGATTGTTGTGACAGACATGTCATTTAACTTTCAAGCGTTATTTTAGAAATGATTTGGAAATCACTAAACTGGTCAAATTTGACATTATTTTAGTTCCAACCGCTTTTTAAGAATGAAATTAATATTTTCGAATCCTGGTAGCCTCCGTAAGCTTTTTTATTTGACTCAAGGCTGAATCAGGTTCTTCCTCCGGCCGCTTACACACTCTTTCCGTGCACACATATATAAGTGTTTTGCCCGCTATAAATTTACTATTTAACAGTGGCAGGTTTTCTTCCTGGACGCTTCCCATAACAATACTGGTGGGCAAATAATGTTGTTGCAACAGTTTGTTTTTCTCTTCCGCTTTTTCTCCCATGATCGCTATTTCATAAGATTTTGCGGATAACAGATCTGCGAGGTAACACCATTGCAGATGATAACGCGGCATTGCTTTTACACGTTGCATTGCGTTGGTACACATACTCACACTTAAAGTGGTATAGAAATTATCCTGGTAAATAGTTCCTAAACGATAGCATACTTCTGCCAGTACAGCTGCAGAAGAAGGCATATCGTCGTCTGCAATAGCGAGTGTACGCCTTAGTGTTGTTACAGATGATGCCGTATAATAAAATAAATTCCTTTCAGGATGTCGAAAATTTTTGATGCTATAATCGGTTATCTTTTTAGCTACGGTTAACCAGTGAATATCAAAACTTACTTCATACAACCTGATCAAAGCGGATGCAGTCCATGCATAATCGTCCAGGAATGCCGGCGCTTTTA
>Ga0207683_10004322_pt1 | contig 12272 bp, 15 predicted proteins | sample KBSM73metaG_FD_184333 | JGI IMG/M metagenome (GOLD analysis project Ga0207683, IMG submission 184333) | Miscanthus rhizosphere microbial communities from Kellogg Biological Station, Michigan, USA - KBS M7-3 metaG (SPAdes) (version 2) | ecosystem: Host-associated > Plants > Roots > Rhizosphere >...
CGACCCAGATGAAATGGATAACCTTGGGGATCATCGTCTCTGTCCTTGCCACGGCGGAGCGCCTGCCCCGCAATCGGTGCCGTCATCCGGCTGAAACATCCGTCCAATTCGCGATGTTCTCTCAATCCTAAGTGGGGTTGGTTAATTCTGTCTTAGCAATGATCCGCCAACGCTTGTGTCGTGCCCTGCGCCTGAGGCATGGGCTACGCATGACCGAACCCAAGCCTTTCACCATTCTCGTCACCGGCGGCGCCGGTTACATCGGCAGCCACGCGGTTCTGGCCCTGCTCGACGCAGGATGGCCGGTAGTGGTGGTCGATAATCTCGTAACCGGCTTCCGCTGGGCGGTGCCCGACGCGGCCGCGTTCGTGCAGGCCGACATCGCTAATGTCGAAACCATGACTGCGGTGATCGCCGAGCATAAGGTCGGCGCGATCATGCATTTCGCGGGGTCGGTGGTGGTGCCGGAGTCGGTGGCCGATCCACTTAAATATTATCGCAACAACACGGTGGCGAGCCGCGCGCTGATCGAGGCGGCGGTTACCGGCGGCGTGAAACATTTCATCTTCTCATCGACCGCCGCCACCTACGGCATTCCGAAAGCGGTACCGATCCGCGAGGATGCGCCGAAGCAGCCGATCAACCCCTATGGCATGTCCAAGCTGATGACGGAGATCATGCTGAAGGACACGGCCGCCGCGCATCCGATCAACTATTGCGCGCTGCGTTATTTCAACGTGGCGGGCGCCGATCCCGGCGGGCGCTCTGGCCAATCCACCGCTGGCGCGACGCACCTGATCAAGATCGCGGTGGAAGCAGCGATCGGCAAGCGCGACGCCGTATCTGTCTATGGCACCGATTATGCGACGCCCGACGGCACCGGGGTGCGTGACTATATCCATGTAAGTGATCTGGCCGATGCGCACCTCCATGCGCTCGAGCATCTCATCGTGAATGCGGGCGAAAGCCTGACGATGAACTGCGGCTACGGGCGCGGCTATTCGGTGCTGGAGGTGCTCGACACGGTCGACCGCGTCACTAACCGCAGGATCGAGCGCCGAATGGAAGCGCGACGCGCGGGCGATCCAGATGCGCTGGTCGCGGACAATGGGGAAATTCTGTCGACGCTCGCCTGGCGGCCCCAACGCGACGATCTTGGACAGATCGTTGCCGATGCCCTGGCCTGGGAGCGCAAGCTCGCCGAGCGGCAGTAACTTGCCGGTCGCCCCGGCGGAGGCCGGGGCCCCACGCGGCTCTTGCCGCGACTGGGTTTATTGGGGCCTGAACCCTAATCGTTCCACTCGGCGAGCGATTTTCGCAGCCGGTCGAGCGCGGCCTTCTTGATCTGGCAGACGCGCGCGGCGCCGACGCCCAAAGTCTGGCCGATCTCGTCGAGATTCATCTCCTCGACGAAATAGAGCTGCAGCACCATCGCCTCGCGCTCCGGCAGTTCGGAGATATGCTCGGCCATCGCCGCGGCAAGCTCCTCGCGCTCGAGCGTCTGGTCGACGCGCTCCTCGACGTCGGCGAACCACATCGACTGATCCGAATAGACTTCGTCGAGCGACTCCTGGCGCACGGAGACCGAGGCGTCGGCCATTTCGCGGAACTCTGCCGGCTCCATGCCCATGGCCTTGGCCAGTTCGGCTTCGCTGGGCGCCCGGCCCCATCGCGCCTCGAACTTGGCGATAGCCTCATTGATCGCCTTGCGCTTGGCCATGCCTGACCGGCAGATAGTCGCGTGGCGGCGCAGATGATCGATCATCGCGCCGCGGATCCGCATCGACGCATAGGTGGAGAAAGCGTGGCCGCGGTCCTCGTAGCCATTGGCAGCCTCGACCAGAGCGACCATGCCGATCTGCACCAGATCCTCGACATCGAGCGCGCTTGAGACGCGGCCATGGACGTGCCAGGCGATCTTGCGCACCAGCGGCATATGCTGGCGCGCAAGCGCCGCCGGGTCCGGCCGCGACGGCCGCCGCTGATAGGTCATCGCGCCTTCCGAAGGCACGACCTGTTCAGCGAGGCTCATGCCGCCATCTCCCGGCCGGCCGGAAGCGTCGGCGCGTGCTGCGCGTTATTGCTGCCGACGATCGCCATCACTTCGACCGCCTTTCCATCGGGAATCTCGAGGAAGGACATGATCGGAGTTTCAGGCAAATGTGGTTTAAGAAGTCTTGCCACCGCACGACGCGCCAGCGGCGAGGTCACCAGGGCGAAGCGTGTGGCCGTGCTGAGCAAGGGCTGCGCCGCCTGATTCACCGCCGCGATGATGCGCTGCGCGAGCGCAGGCTCGAACGGATGCGCCGCATTCGGGCCGACCCGCACCGCCTGCGCGAGCAAGCCTTCGAGCTCGGCGTCGAACGTAACGACGGGGAGCGGCATACGAACGGGCACGATCGTCTGAACGATCAAGGCGCCGATACGCTGCCTCACCGCCTCGTTGAGCTGCACTGGATCGGTCGTTTCGCGCGATGCGTCGATCATTGCCTCCGCCACGCGGCGGAAATCCTTGAGCGGCACGCCTTCGGCCAGTAGCGAGCGGCAGGCGGCGGCGAGCTGGGCCAAAGTGAGCGGCACGGGGGTGAGGCCCGCGACCAGCTGCGGCGAGCTCTCCTTGAGCGCATCCAGCAGCTTCTGCGCCTCGTCCATCCCGAACAGGTCGGCGGCCGAATTGGCGATCAATTGGTTGAGGTGCGTCGCGATCACGGTCGCGCCATCGACCACCGTATAGCCGGCGACGACCGCGTCGTTGCGCTGCTCGGGCCGGATCCATACCGCGTCCAGCCCAAAGCTCGGGTCCTTGGTCATGCGGCCCTCGACCGTGCCGATCAGTTCGCCCGAATCGAGCGCGAGCAGATCGTCGGGCCAGCATTCGTCCTCGCCCACGACCACGCCTGCGACGGTGATGCGGTAGGAGTTCGGCCCCAGCGACAGATTATCACGCACGCGCACCAGCGGCACGACGAAGCCCAGTTCGCGGCTCAGCTGGCGGCGGATGCCGGTGATACGCGCCATCAGGGGCGCGCCCTTGCGCTCGTCAACCAGCCCCACCAGGCCATAGCCGAGTTCCAGGCTGAGCGCGGCGCCGTCCGAAACCTCGTCCCATTGGATCTGGCTGGGGTTGACCACCGGGGCGGGGAGGGGGATCGCCGCCTCAATCGCGGCAGCATCTTTCGATTTCTTGAGCTTCCAAGCGATCATGCCGGCAAGTCCCGCCGCGGGCAGGATGATGAAATGCGGCATGCCAGGCAGGAATCCCAGGAAGCCGAGGATGCCCGCCACCGGCGGCCAGGCCTTGGCCATGCCGAACTGGCTGGTGATCTGGTTGGACAGGTCCTGATCGGATTTGACGCGCGTGACGATCGCGGCGGCCGCGATCGAGAGCAAAAGCGCGGGCACCTGCGCGACCAGCGCATCGCCGATCGCCAGCTGGATATATTCGGAAGCCGCCTCGCCGACCGCCATCTTGTGGCTGAACACGCCCAGGATCAGGCCGCCGATGATGTTGATCACCAGGATCATCACGCCGGCCGCGGCGTCGCCCTTCACGAACTTCGATGCACCGTCCATCGATCCGTAGAAATCGGCCTCGGTCGCGAGCTCGACCCGGCGCGCCTTCGCGTCCTCGGGCGTGATCAGACCGGAGCTCAGATCGGAATCGATCGACATCTGCTTGCCGGGCAAGGCGTCGAGGGTGAAGCGGGCCGACACTTCCGACACGCGGCCCGCACCTTTGGTGATCACCACCATGTTGATGATCATCAGGATGCCGAACACGAACAGGCCGACGGCATAGTCGCCGCCGATCAGAAAATGGCCGAACGCCTCGATGACATGGCCGGCAGCTGCGGCGCCGGTATGGCCATTGACCAGCACCACGCGGGTCGAGGCGACGTTGAGCGAAAGGCGCAGCAAGGTGGCAAAGAGGAGGACGGTCGGGAAAGCGGAGAAGTCGAGAGGCTTCTCGGCGTTCAACGCGACCATCAGTACCGCCAGGCTGATCAGAATGTTGGCGATGAAGCCGATGTCGAGCACAATGCTCGGCACGGGCACGATCATCAACCCGACAAGCATCAGCGTCGCCAGGGGAAGGATTGCCCCCTTCAACGAACTGATCCACAGACTGCGGCTAATCGCTTTGGTCGCCATTTCCACCTCTTACTAACGCAGCAAAAGAAGCAAGAGGCGTGCCAGATTGGGGACTGGTCATCCTTCCCGGCAACCTTAGAACTTTGCTTGGCTCGCAGTGACGGCGGCTTGAGGCTCACCGTCATTGGGAGGAGCGCAGCGACGAAGCAATCCGTACGCTCGGCACGCGGCACTCCTGGCCGGAAGAACGCCCAAACGAAAAAGCCGGCCTCTCGGCCGGCTCTTTTGCTGGATCCGTTATTCGAAACCTTAGCTCAGCTTGCCGCTGCGTCCGTAAGCGGTGGCTCGGGGCGTGCCGGCCAGGCTGATGAGCTTGTCCAGGCTGCGCCGGTTCTGATCGGCCAGCGTATTGATGTGGCCGCGCGCGGCTTCCGCGCTCTTGAGAATTTGGATCAGTTCGTCGCGCAAACCGGGGCGGCTGCTCCAGCCGCCGACCTTGCGCACGTCCTCGACCGCGGTCGCGACGGCGGCATTGGCCGCGTCGATCGCCACGATGTCGTGCTTGCTCAGCGCCGCGATCAGCGCGGCCTGGGCATCGCTCAGCTGCTGGAGAGCAATGTCGCTCACTTGGTCGGAAGGTCGAGCTCGATCATGCGATTGGCGATCGCCTTCGCATTGATCTTGTAGGTGCCGTTGGCGATCGCCTCGCGGATCGCCGCCACCTTGGCGGTGTCGATCGGCGCGCCCTGCGCGGCAAGCTCGGCAGCAGGCGTGGTGACCGTGCCCGACGCCTTGGCATCTGCGGATTCCAGCTTGGCGACGGGCTCATTCTTGGCCACGCCTTCGCTGCGCACGCTCATGGTGCGCGTGATGCCCGTCGGTCCGACTGCATTGATCATCGTCGTATCCTTTCGCATCACACTCACCCGACCAGAACTATCACCTGATCGGAATAACGGCACAATCGCCAATTATTTAAATCCTGGTAATTTCACACGCCCGGCTTCGATAACTTCCGCAAAAATAGGGTTGTTTTTCCCGTCCGCCTTGACGCGGATACGGCTCCCGGGGGCACCGTCCTCCTGCGCGATCGCTGAAACGCTGACGCTGAAACCGTTGGATTCGGCAGTCAGATCCACCGGATCGCCCCGACGGACGACCGGCTCGGCCTTGGCGCTCATCATGCTTCCGGTCGTCATGTTCCGGGCATTGCCCAGCCGCGCGATAGCCACGCGGATCCGCCAGTTGAGCGGCGCGCAGCGCAGCGCGATCGCACCCATTTCCGGGGGATCGATCTGTACCGTCGCCGGGCAGGCCGCGAGCTTCAGCCGGCGGTCGATTGACGCGGCCGGACCGCCCGGCTCGCCGATACCGGCTCCGAGCGCGTTGATCAGCCGCGCTTCGAGCGCGTCGATATTCTGGAACTGAGGCGTCGCGGCTGCCGCAGGGGCGGCAAGCAGGGCCAGCAGGGGAAGGGCACGCATCGTCATGCCCGTAATTCTGCAAAAGCCGTGCCAGAATGTTTAAGTCAACTCCTCCCTTGGCGGGGAGGGGCTAAGCGTCATCAATTCCGCGTGATCTGGATCACCTGGCCGCCGCCGGTCGCGGGGTCGATCGCGATCGCGATCCTGTCCTGCGCAAGTCCCGCGTTGCCCAATTCGCGCGCCACCGCCGCAGTGCGGGCGGCGGCCAGCTCCCAGCCATCGAAGCGGGCGGCTTTGGGCTCGGTCCCGCGGCTGCTGACGATAAGTCTCACTCCCCCCGCGCTATGCGCAAAATCATCAATGATTTTATGGGCTTGCGGTGTCATGATCGCCTCGCCCGGCTCGAACCAGGCGTTTGCCTCCTGCTCAAGCGCCGCGTCGGCACGTGCGCCAAAGGCCGCGCGCAGACCAGCCGAGAGATGGTTGGCATCGGGCTTCGCCTGGAGCAACACGAAAAAGCCCAGCAGCAGCAGGCAGAGATCCGCGAAACTCAGCGCCCAGCGCTGACGTCCGGCTCTCACGTGCCGTAGCTCCGCTCGAGCACGCGGCGCAGCCCTTGCGCATGATCCAGCTCGGCGCGGGCGAGCACGCAGAAATGATCGAGCGTACGGCGCTGCCAGACGAGTTCCGCCTCCGACAGGCGCTCGAGCCGGTCGGCGACCGGTCCCGCGATCAGATTGGCGAGCAATATGCCCCACAAAGTCGCCACCAAAGCGGTCGCCATCGGCGCGCCGATCAAAGCGGGGTCGGTCATGTGCGCGAACATCCGCACCAGCCCGAGCACGGTCGCGCACATCCCCATTGCGGGGGCGGCGTCGGCCAGGTCGCGCCAGAAGGTGACGTTGGCGGCATGACGCCGCGCGCGGGCATCCAGCGTCTCCTGGGTCCAGCGCGCAAAGCTTTCGCTGTTCTTGGCTTCGGCGAGTTTTCGCATCGCCTCGCGCAGGAAGCGCCCGGCGGTCGATACGCGGTCGGCGCAGACGATGCCCTTTGTCTCCGCGATCTTCTCGACCTTACCAACGGCAACCAGCGCGGCCAGGGCGTCGGCTTCGGGATTGGCGGCGAAGAAAGGGCGCAGCGCGGCGAACGCGGGCCCGAAGGCCGCGCGCCCGCCGCGGAGCAGCGCCGCGACCGATGCCCCACCGAACACGATTGCTAGCGCTGCTGGGTCAAGAAGCCGTCCGATTTGCGCGAAAAACTCCACGCTCAACTGCTCCCATGCCCAAACACCGGCAAAAATTTGCCGCCCCCGGCAAAATCTTGCCGGTCTCGCCCTGGCAGCCGTTGCCGGCACCGTTTCCCGGCATGCCGCCAACGAATTGGCACACCCCTTGCAACGATGCTGGCGACGCCGCCGTCCAACACTGTTCACGACAGCGGCACGGGAAACTTTAGGAAGAAAAGGAAGGGCGACATGGCAAATAATGACCCGCTCTTCGGGATCAGCGGCGACGCACTGAAACTTCGCTCGCAGCGCATGTCGCTGCTGGCGTCGAACATCGCGAACGCCGCCACCCCCAATTATAAGGCGCGCGATTTCGATTTTCAGAAAGCGCTCGCTGCCGCCCAGTCAGGCACGTCGGTTGCCGCGGCCGCCAATCAGGCCGCTGGCTATCGCGTCCCGCTCGAAACCTCGCTCGACGGCAATACCGTCGAACTGTCGACCGAGCAGACTTTGTTCGCGGAGAATGCCGTCCAGTACAAGACGACGCTCTCCTTCCTCCAGGGTCGCATCTCGACCGTGATGACGGCGCTGAGGGGAGAATAAGCCATGACGATGTCGATCTTCGATATTTCCGGACGCGCGATGGCGGCGCAGCTGGTGCGGCTCAACACGACCGCGTCGAACCTCGCCAATGCCAATTCGGTCTCGACCACCAAGGAGGGCGCATTCCGCGCACTCAAGCCGGTGTTCAAGACGGTCGATGGCGGCGCGGGCATCTCCACGGTCCAGGTCAGCCAGGTGGTCGCGTCGCAGACCGATCCCACCAAGCGGCACGATCCCGGCAACCCGCTCGCCGACAAGAATGGCGACGTCTGGGATGCCGGCGTCGATCAGGCCGCGGAGATGGTCGAGATGATGGAGACCGCGCGTCAGTATCAGAACAATGTGCAGGTCCTCCAGACCGCCAAATCCCTTACCCTTGATACGCTGAGGCTCGAAAAATGACCGTATCCACCGGAAATTCCTATCTGGATTCGCTGTCCAATTCGCAGACGGCGGCCTCCAAGACGGGCAAGTCGAACCAGACGATCGACCAGTCGGGCTTCCTGAAGCTGCTCACCGCGCAGCTCAAGACGCAGGATCCGACCGCGCCGACCGATCCCAACACGATGACCCAGCAAATGGCGACGTTCAGCCAGGTCGCGGGCATCACCGAGATGAACCAGTCGCTCAAGTCGATGCTGGCCGGCGTCAATGCCTCGCGCTTTGGCGACGCTTCGGGCTGGATCGGCCGCGCCGCGCTCATCAACGGCAACGTCGCGACCCAGGCTACCAACGGCGCTTATGCCGGCCAGATCAGCCTACCGGCGGACGCCAGCAACGTTACGCTCAACCTGGTCAATTCCAGCGGCCAGACCGTCTATTCGAAGGATCTCGGCGCCAAGAGTCAGGGCGACGTTTCCTGGTCGTGGGACGGCAAGGATACGTCGGGCAACGTCACCAAGGACGGTGCGCTGCAGGTGATCGTCACCGCGACCGGCACCAATGGCAAGAGCGTGAGCGCCACCAATTCGACCTGGAACGAGATCCAGTCGGTCAAGTCGCCCGCGACCGGCACCACCCAGCTCATCACCGGCCTCGGTTCGATCGATCCGGCCGACGTGCTTCAACTTTCCTAATCAACGCCCACTCGCAGGAGTAATCCGATGTCCTTCTACACCTCCCTCTCCGGCCTCAAGGGCGCCCAGTCCGACCTGTCGGTCATCTCGAACAACATCGCCAATGTCGGCTCGATCGGCTTCAAGAAGAGCCGCGCCGAATTCGGCGATCTGATCTCGGCCTCGCCGCTTCAGTCGGGCACGGTTGCTGGTCAGGGCACGCGCCTCAAGGAGATCAGCCAGCAGTTCACCCAGGGTGGCTTCAAGACTTCCGACCGCGCGCTGGACCTCGCCATTTCGGGTCAGGGCTTCTTCGTCACCAAGAGCGGCGCGCAGCTGAGCTTCACCCGCAACGGTGCGTTCAGCCTCGATGGCGATCGTTATCTGGTCGACGGCAACGGCGCCTATGTCCAGGTGCTGCCGGTCGATAGCTCGGGCATTCTCAGCGCCAGCGGCATCTCGTCGGCCACCAACCTGCAAATTCCGCAGACGGCCGGCTCGCCGATCGCGACCAGCGCGATCCAGCTTTCGTCGACCTTGCCCAGCAACGCCGATCTGCCGGTGAACCGGGTCAATTATTCCACGACCAATCCCTACAAGTTCGATCGCTTCGATTCGAACAGCTACAATTATTCGACCGCAACGACGGTGTATGACAGCTCGGGCAACCCGCAGCAGGCCACGCTTTATTACGTGCGTACCAGCGTGCCCGACGCGACCGCGACGCCGCCGGTTACGGACAGCACATGGGACGTGCATCTGTTCATCGGCGATCAGGAGGCGAGCTCCGATGGCAGCACGTCGACCATTCCGGCCGCGCCCCTTGCGCTGACGTTCGACAATACCGGTGCGCTCGTATCGCCGACCACCACGACGCAGTTCAGCAGCGTTCTGCCCGCCGGCGCCGGCGCACCGATCTCGATCAAGCTGACCTATGACGCCGCCAACACGCGTCAGGCGTCCTCGACCTTTACACCGGGCACAATCACCCAGAACGGCAAGGCCGCCGGCCAGCTCACCAACATTTCCGTGGACGGCAATGGTCTGGTCGCGGCTACTTTCTCCGACGGCAGCACCAAGAAGCTTGGCGCAATCATGATCGCCAACTTCCCGAACACCAACGGCCTGCGCCAGCTCGGCGACAGCCGCTGGGGCCAGAGCGGCTTGTCGGGCGATCCGATCATCAGCCAGGCGGGCAGCGGCTCGGCCGGCACGATCCAGTCGGGCGCGCTCGAAGAGGCCAATGTCGACATCACGGAAGAGCTGGTTTCGCTGATCTCCGCGCAGCGTAACTTCTCCGCGAATGCCAAGTCGATCGAGACGGCCAACAACATGACCAACACGATCATCCAGCTGCGTTCGTAAGAGCGATTTAGGTAAGGAACTGAGCCGTGGATCGTCTGATCTACTCTTCGCTGGCGGCAATGCGTGGCGCGATGGCGCGCCAGGCGACGATCGCCAACAATCTCGCCAACGTGAACACGGTTGGCTTTCGCGGAGAGTTCACCAGCGCCGAAGCCGAATGGCTGAAGGGCAGTGGGCTGAATGGCCGCGCCACCGTGTCGCAAGACGTGACGGGCGCGAACATGACGCCTGGTGCGGTTCAGTCCACCGGGCGCGACCTCGACGTTGCGCTCAACGGTGACGCACTGCTCACGGTCCAGGCCGCGGATGGCTCGGAGGCCTATACCCGCCGCGGCGATCTCCAGCTGTCCGACAGCGGCCTGCTCACCACCGGCGACGGCATGCCGCTGCTGGGGGCGAGCGGACCGATCACGCTTCCGCCCGCGGACAGCGTGTCGATCGGCAAGGACGGGCAGATCTGGATCGTGCCGCAGGGAGGCGACCCCAAGAGCCCCCAGGCGGTGGACACGCTCAAGCTCGTCTCGGCCCAGGGTTCGACCATCAAGAAGGGTCTGGACGGGCTGTTCCATGTCGATGGCGGCGGCGCTTTGCCGTCCGATCCCGACGCCACGCTGACGTCGAAGAGCATCGAAGGCTCCAACGTCAACGCCTCGGCGACGCTCGTCGACATGATCGACGCGTCGCGTTCCTGGGAAGCCCAGATCAAGATGCTCACCACCGCGCAGGACATGGACAAGTCCGCCTCCGCGCTCATGCAGATCTCCGAGTAAGGACACGTCATGACCAACGCAGCTCTCCACGTCGCTCGCACGGGCCTCGACGCCCAGAACGAGAAGATGCGCGTGATCGCGAACAATCTCGCCAACGTGAACACGACCGGCTTCAAGCGCGATCGTGCGAACTTCGAGACGCTCGCTTATCAGCAGATTACCGCCCCCGGCGCGCAGGCGACCGATCAGAACAAATATGCGACCGGCCTCAATCTCGGCTCGGGCGTGAAGATTCAGGGTACCGCGCGGATCGACACGCAGGGCTCGATGCAGGTCACGGGCAATTCGCTCGATCTGGCGATCCAGGGTGCCGGCTTTTTCCAGGTGCTCAAGCCGGACGGCTCGATGGGCTATACCCGCGACGGTAATTTCAGCCAGACCGCCGACGGTACGGTCGTAACGTCCGAAGGCCTGCCGCTGCAGCCCGCGATCCAGATTCCGGATGGCGCGACCACGTTCACGATCGGCGCCGACGGCACGGTTTCGGCCACGATGCAGGGGCAGACCGCGCCCAGCGTTGTCGGCAAGATCCAGACCGTGCGCTTCATGAACCCGTCGGGCCTGCAGGCGGACGGCAACAATCTCCTGTCCGAAAGCGCCGCCTCGGGCGCACCCCAGGTCGGCGACGCCGGCACCGACGGACGCGGCACGATCGCGCAAGGCAGTCTCGAATCCTCGAACGTGGACATCACCGAGGAGCTGGTCGACATGATCGAAACCCAGCGCGCCTATGAGGTGAATTCGAAGGTCATCAAGGCGACCGACGAAATGCTCCAGACCGCGAACCAGCAGCTCTGATGATGCGCAAGTCCACCATCCTGCTCGGCCTGTCCGTGGCGCTGGTCGCTGGCCAGCCCGCGCATGCGCTCTTCGGCAGCAAGAAGCGCATGGCCGAACTGCGCTCCGAATATCAGCCGACGCCTTACCAGGCCCCGCTCTCCGGCCCCTCGGACGGCGCCATCTTTCATGCCGCCTCCGGCTATGCGCCGCTCACCTCGGGTGCGCGCGCTGCACAGGTTGGCGACATCCTGACCATCATGCTGGTCGAGCGGACGCAGGCAACCAAGAGCAACAGCGCGACGACCGACCGCAGCGGCAGTCTGGGTCTCACGCCGCCGACGACCGGCCCGCTCAAATTCCTCAAGTCGACCAGCCTCACCGCCAGCGGCGGCGGCAAGTTCGACGGCAAGGGCGGGGCGGAGCAGTCGAACCAGCTGAACGGCGCGATCAGCGTCACCGTGGCCGCGGTCTATCCGAACGGCACGATGCTGGTTCGTGGCGAGAAGAATCTCACGCTCAACCGCGGCGACGAGCAGATCCGGATTTCGGGTCTGGTCCGTGTGCAGGATATCGACCTCGACAATACGGTGCTGTCGACCCGCGTCGCCGACGCCAAGATTACCTATGCCGGCACGGGTGAGATCGCCCGCGCCAGCCGCCAGGGCTGGCTCAGCCACTTTTTTTCGATCCTGAGCCCCTTCTAGGATTTGTGTTCATGAGCCTCGCTCCTTCCTTCCGTCACCATCGCGATGTCGCCGAAGCTTCGGCGCCGCTGCCCGCGCGCCTGCGCGCGTTCGGCCTGCGGCTGATTCCGATGGTCGCCGGCATGGCGCTGGTGATCGTCGCGATGCTGCTGACGAGCCCGGTTTCGGCTGAGAGGATCAAGGATCTGGGCCATTTCCAGGGCCTGCGCGCCAACCAGCTGACCGGCTACGGCATCGTCGTCGGCCTGGCGGGC
>Ga0207683_10004324_pt1 | contig 12267 bp, 13 predicted proteins | sample KBSM73metaG_FD_184333 | JGI IMG/M metagenome (GOLD analysis project Ga0207683, IMG submission 184333) | Miscanthus rhizosphere microbial communities from Kellogg Biological Station, Michigan, USA - KBS M7-3 metaG (SPAdes) (version 2) | ecosystem: Host-associated > Plants > Roots > Rhizosphere >...
ATGGATGCGAGAATTATCCTCGATGATTGAGAAAATCCAGGTTGAAAGCGAGAAAATCTTGTATATAAATCTTTTGATCCATTTTCTGCAAGATACAATTAATTACTCAAGTGATGAAGACGCTTAATTTTGTTGTCAAATCAGGAGTATGAATTACAAAATACCTGCACAGACGAGAATTGGCCATGTTCATTTAAAGGTTGCCGACCTGGAAAGGGCATTAGGGTTCTATCGCGATATCCTTGGCTTTGAGGTAATGCAGTATTATGGAGATAGTGCTGTGTTTATTTCGGCAGGCGGTTATCACCACCATATTGGATTGAATACATGGTATAGCAAGAATGGTTCCCCGCCACCGCCACAATCAACAGGTTTGTTTCATACCGCCATACTATATCCCACTAGAAAAGACCTGGCGGTCGCGTTAAAGCGATTGATAGATGCAAAATATCCTTTGACAGGAGCGTCTGATCATGGTGTATCCGAGGCCATTTATTTGGATGACCCGGATGGCAATGGAGTAGAACTTTATTGGGACAGGCCGAAAGAGGAATGGCCACTTGATGAAAAAGGAGGTCTTTTGATGGTTACCGACCCTTTGGATCTGAAAGGTCTATTAAAACTAGCTGATTAACTCTGTTACAAAATAATTTGGAGGAATGTCGAGGATTACCTCCAATTCTTTTCTGAATATTCCATATACCGTACTACCGCTGCCGGTCATAGAAGCATAAACAGCACCTGACCCATACATTTTCGCTTTGATGGTTTCTATCGCAGGGTACTTTTTAAAGACCGATCCTTCAAAGTCATTTTTTAATTCTGTTTTCCAGGTTTCAATCGGTTGTTGAATGATCTCATTTATTGATTTTGAATTAGGTGAGGGGTTTAGTAAAGAAAAAGCTTCGGCTGTGTTCACATGAATGCCGGGATTGGCAATGACAAACTTATGTCCCGAAAGATCAACCGATATAGGCTCCAAAAATTCTCCCCGGCCGGTTGCAAGACAAGGTTTATTGATGATAAAAAAGGGGCAATCGCTTCCCAATTGCAAAGCATGATCAAGCAACTGTTCAGTTGACAAACCAAGACCGAATTTTTGATTTAATAACTTCAACATAAATGCGCCATCAGCAGAACCGCCCCCCAAGCCGCTGCCAGCAGGAATGGTTTTATGTAAATGGATCATGATAGGGGGTAATTGAGGAAGATCCTTTTTCAAAAGCCAATAGGCTTTGAAACATAAGTTCTCCTCAGTTTTTCCATTTATTGGAATTCCGCTGAAAGAAATTTGAATGTCTTCTTTTGTGTTGTCATTTTTAATGACCTCCAATGCATCCCGGATAGCAAGAGGATAATAAACCGTTTCGAGGTCATGATAGCCATCCGGTCGTTTGCGAATGATATTAAGTCCAAGATTGATTTTAGCGTTGGGGAAAAGGATCACTGATTACACTGATTAAGATGAGCAATGGATTTTACAAGAATGTTGAATAGAATTACCAGGTGCTGAAGTGAGTGACACAACCAAAGCCGAGAAACGATAAAACGCTGGCGCAATAATTATCAAAAGAATCATTAAATCAGAGCAATCAGCGGTGAAATCAGAGTAATCAACGGTTTTTTTTCCGGCTGTTGATCTCGTCCCTGATAGCAATGGCGCGGATATAATCTTCACTTTCCAATACATCGTTCAACAGGCTGTTTAGTTCTTCGATGCTCATTGCCTTCAGATCTTCACTTCCTGTTCTTACATCTTCTACTGCTTCGCCCTGCACCTTTTTCTTTTTACCCGAAGTTTCCTCCATCATAATGCCGGCGCTTTCTAAAATATTTTCATAAGTATAGATAGGACATCCGAAGCGGACGGCCAGCGCCAATGCATCTGAAGTTCTTGAGTCGATCTCTACAGTATCATTTTCTGTAGAACAAACCAGTTTAGAAAAGAAAATTCCTTCCTGCAGATCATTAATGATGATCTCATTTAACTCAACACCAAACGCATTCATGAAGTTTTTCATCAGGTCGTGGGTGAGAGGGCGGCTGGGTTGCATTTTTTCCAGCGCCACAGCAATGGCCTGTGCTTCAAAACCCCCGATCACGATAGGAAGACGACGAAGACCGTTCACTTCTCCGAGAACAACGGCATATGAGTGAGTTTGAGTGATGCTATGCGAAAGTGCAACTATTTCCAGTTCTATCTTCTTCATAAAATATCTGCGAAACTAAGGCAATTTTACCTAAAAAAATATGGCTGAGAAATCAGCCATATCTCTTATATCTTGCTAGATTTTGATTTAGCTCTTCAGCTTTTTTATCGCTTCTGTAAGTTTCGGTACCACTTCAAACGCATCGCCAACAATTCCATAGTCTGCTGCTTTAAAAAATGGAGCTTCAGGATCTTTATTAATGACAACAATCGTTTTACTTCTATTCACACCTGCAAGGTGCTGTATGGCTCCCGAAATGCCAATAGCAATATAAAGATTAGGTGCAATTGCGATTCCTGTCTGACCCACGTGCTCATTGTGAGGACGCCAGTGAGCATCTGCAACAGGTCGGCTGCAAGCCAGCGCGGCATGCAGAACATGCGCAAGATCCTCAACAATACCCCAGTTTTCAGGTCCTTTCAATCCACGCCCTCCACTCACAACAATTTCCGCTTCGGTAAGAGGAACCTCACCGCTTGCCTTATCAACGGCAGTGACTTTTATTTTTGGAGAAGGCACATTGGCATTAAAAGGAACGATCTCTGCAGTTCCCTCGCCTGCTTCAATCTTATAAGCATTTGGATTAAGTGCAATGATCTTCACGTCTGTATCCAGGGAAATATTAGCGAATGCCTTGCCCGAAAAAACATTTTTTTTCACAACAAAACCTTTGCTTGTGTCAGGCAATGCGACCGCACCGGATACAATTGCTGCTTTTAACCGCGCAGAGAGTCGCGGCGCAACTGCCTTTCCATCCACATTATTGGAGAACACGATCAGTTTTGCTCCCGTTGCCTGAACGACCTGCGCAATCACGTTAGTGCACACTTGCGAGTCAAAATGATTCAACGAATCATTATTTACCTGGTGAATTTTTTTTACTCCATACTTTCCCAAAGCCGCAAGATCATCAGTCACAGAACCTAAAACAACACCTTCTGCAGTTGTATTCAGTTGCTTTGCTACGGCAGATCCATAACTCATTGCCTCCAGTGAAGCTTTTTTGACATGGCCCTCAGACGAATCAATAAAAATTAAAACAGACATGGTAACGATTTAAATTTTAAAATAGCACAAGTGTGTTATGAATTATCGGCAGTGGCACATTATATAACCCTGGCCTCTTCATGTAATAGTCTTACCAACTCCTCCACATTATCTGGCGACACCAGTTTTACTCCCGCTTTAGCAGGGGGCAGATCAAAACTTTGGATGCTTGTCAATGCATTTACATTTGCCGGTTCAACAACTTTCAAAGGTTTTGTTCTTGCTGCCATGATCCCGCGCATATTCGGAATACGCTGTTCTGCTACGCCTTTTGCACAACTGACAACAAGGGGTAACTCCACTTCACAAACTTCTTCTCCACCTTCAATTTCTCGATTAACTGTTGCCTTGTTACCATTCAATTCAAATTTGGTTGCCAAAGAAACATAAGGCATATCCAATAATTCAGCGGTCATCCCACCAACGGACGAGCCGTTATAGTCGATCGTCTCCTTGCCGGTAAAGACCAGGTCATAACTATTTTGTTTTGCCACTTCTGCAATTTGAGAGGCGATGTAAAAACTATCCTGGCTATCTGCATTTACACGAATCGCTTCATCGCCACCCAAAGCGAATGCTTTCCGGATAATTGGTTCGGTATCGGCAAGGCCCACTGTAATGAGATGAATGATCGTAGAAGCATCCTTCTCTTTTAACTCGATAGCACGAACCAGGGAATACCATTCATCATAGGGATTGATGATCCATTGCACGCCATTCGTGTCGAATTTCGTGTTGTTATCCCTGAAGGCTATTTTTGCCGTCGTGTCGGGCGTTTTGCTGATACAAACTAAGATCTTCATAAGCTCCTCCGTGCTCCCAAAGGGAGAGTTTGAATGGTTTTAAATAATCAAATGGTTGTTTATGCAACTAAAGCAAAGATAGGGAAGGCAAGGAATAATCAAGAATTAATAATTAATAATTTTTTGTGAGCGATAAAATCTTTAATGAGAAGGTAAATTTTGAAAACCCGATCGAATTTGCAAAAAGCCTGGATGCAAATGATCCTCTCAAAAACTTCCGGGAAAGATTCATGATCCCTTCGATCAATGGCAAAGAGCAAATTTATTTTCTGGGGAACTCGCTGGGGCTTCAATCAAAAAATGTAAGAGAGGAGATCAATAAAATTTTGGATCAATGGGCAAGTTTTGGCGTAGAAGGTTTTTTTATGGGCGAAGACCGGTGGCTGGATTACCATGACCAGCTTACCAAACCTCTATCGAAAATTGTTGGTGCAAGACCAAATGAAATTACTGTAATGAACCAGCTCACTGTCAATCTGCATTTGATGATGGTGAGTTTTTACAAACCGGATGGTCAACGAAATAAAATTCTTTGTGAAGCGAAGGCATTTCCCAGCGATCAGTATATGTTTGAAACACATATCCGGTCGCATGGATTGGATCCGGATGAGGTTTTGATTGAAGTACCGCCCCGCAACGGAGAACATTTGATCCGGAGGGAAGATATTCTGAGCACGATTGACGAACACCGGGATGAACTTGCTTTAGTATTGTTCAGCGGAGTGAATTATTATACCGGGCAAGTGTTTGACATAAAAGCTATAACTGAGGCAGCCCATACTATTGGTGCTATTGCAGGCTTTGATCTTGCCCATGCTGCCGGTAATATTTCATTGCAATTACACGACTGGAATGTTGATTTTGCATGTTGGTGCAGTTATAAATATCTCAACTCGGGACCCGGAGCCATGGGCGGCGTTTATATCCATGAAAAGTTTCATGGTGACAGGAACATAAAAAGGTTTGGAGGCTGGTGGGGCTATGACAAAGACACAAGGTTTACAATGGAAAAAGGTTTCAAACCGATCCCAACCGCGGAAGGCTGGCAATTAAGTACTCCTTCGATACTATTATATGCGTCGCACAAAGCAGCATTGCAAATTTTTGAAGAGGCAGGTTGGGATAATTTACGGGCAAAACAAAAAAAAATGAATAATTATTTATGGTTTGTCCTCGGCGAATTAAACAGATCGTCGGATAAAGAAGTAATAGAATTTATTACACCCAAAAATAATGGTGAAATAAGTTGTCAGGTATCTATGTTAATGCTCAGGCGGGGAAGGGAAATTTTTGAGGAATTGGGCAGGCAGGGGGTGATGGTTGATTGGCGCGAACCCAATGTAATACGAATTGCCCCAGTCCCTTTGTACAATACATTCGAAGAAGTGTGGCGATGTGGAAATATCATTCGATCGATCTTAAACCAATAGTGAGTTCAAAACGTATCTTCGCTGCATGACCCGCCATCAATTTGTCGAACAAATCTTTAAAAAAGGATCTTATCTCTGCGTTGGTCTTGATACAGACATTGCGAAAATTCCGAGGCATCTTTTACCAGGTGCTGACCCTGTTTTTCAATTCAATAAACAGATCATTGATGCTACAAAAGATCTTTGCGTAAGCTATAAGATCAATACAGCTTTTTATGAAGCGATGGGAGTGAAGGGCTGGGAATCCCTGGAGAGGACTGTGAATTACATCCCGCATGAACATTTTAAAATTGCCGATGCCAAACGAGGCGATATTGGGAATACGTCTTCACAATATGCAAAAGCTTTTTTTGAAACACTGAATTTTGATGCAGTTACTGTTGCTCCCTACATGGGTGAAGATAGTGTGAGGCCATTTCTTGAATACAATGATAAATGGGCCATTGTACTTGGACTTACTTCCAATACAGGAGTAAAAGATTTTGAATTGCAAAGATTCGATACAAAAACTGATCTGCTCGACGAGGGTATCCACATTGAAAAGCACGGGACAAAATTTCTCTATGAAATGGTTTTGGAAAAAGTCAGCAGGTGGGGTAGCACAAATAATTTAATGTTTGTAATTGGTGCAACACGGGCAGATGAATTTGTGAACATTCGCCAACTGACTCCTGAACATTTTTACCTGGTACCTGGTGTTGGTGCACAGGGAGGCAGCCTGAAAGAAATTTCTGAAAAAGCAATGATAAAGGATTGCGGGATCGTTGTAAATGCCAGTCGCGCTATTATCTATGCATCTGATAAAGAAAATTTTGCTGAAGAAGCAAGAACTGTGGCCAAACAATACCAATCGGAAATGGCATCCTATTTACCTTCCTGACGGCAATTTGTTGGAACGGTTTTCGTTATTATAGAGTAAACAAAAATGTTTATGCGCCTTCGTATCCTACCCGTGATCTTACTTGTTTCCACTCTATTTTTTTCCTGTAAAAAAACCGATGTCGTTGTTGATAATTCTAATGCAAATAACAACAACAACGGAACTGTTTACAATGTAAATAAAGCTACTCTCTTGCAATTGGTCAATGATATTCGCAAGAAAGGATGTACGTGCGGTGCTACTGTAATGCCTGCAGTCAGTGCAGTTATATGGAATGACCAATTAGCGAAGGCCGCCTATGATCATAGCGTTGACATGAACACCCAGGATTATTTCAGTCATACAGGTTTGGATGGCTCAAGTCCCGGTCAAAGAATAACAGCTGCCGGCTATAGCTGGACCTCTTACGGAGAAAATATTGCTGAAGGCTATTCAACGGAGCAAATTGTTATGAATGCATGGCTCGGCAGCGAAGGTCACTGCAAGAATATCATGAATGTGGGGTTTAAAGATATGGGTGTTGGCCGTGACGGTAATTACTGGACACAGGATTTTGGTTCCAAATAAATTTTATTGTCCTGGTTTCGCAGGTTTCCCGGGAGTAAAACTTCCTGTCGCTGCGGTCCACCAGGGATGAATTTCATAATTCAATCTGCCCGCTGCAACTGCGGGATCTGTCTTCAGTAGTTTCTCAACTTCCTCTTTTGTTTCGCAATCAAAAATGAATAAGCCGATCCATTTCCCTTCATCACCAAAAGGGCCGGCAACTTTTAATTTTCCTTCATTGTAAAGCCGGTTGATGTTTGCCATATGACCTTCCTGGATCTTAGCCGCAGCAACAGAATCCTGGTTACGATCATTACCGGCTGTAAGCATCACAAACCAATACTGGCGAATTTGCTCTTCTGGCTTTTTCTCTTGCTGCGAATAAGCAACTGTACAAAATAACGAGCAGGCAAGTATTAATCCAGGAATTAATTTTTTCATGTTGGAAAATTTCTTTCAAGTTAGAAAGAATAAAAATTAAATATGACCCGCTTATCAAATTGCCACGAAGACGCAAAGGAGCTAAGTAAAGAATTTGTTACACCTTTTGTATTTTTCCTTGCGCCTTTGCGTGATATGGAATGTTCACGGCCCAAACGACTGGGTAATTACCTTATTACCTTAGTAGAAACCATTCCCAAAATGAAATACCTTATTACCTTATTAAAAAGTATCATCGGGATAAGGTAATAAGGTCAAATTAATTTCTGTTTAACTGCTACTAAGGTAATAAGGTTAAATGCAAGACGCTGAGTTCTATGCGACTTGCGGTCTTTGCGTCCCGATAGTTATCGGATTGCGTGAAATAAAAAGCTGAATCGCACAAGCAACTACTGCAGTCGAAGAGTGCGACGCAACGAAAGTCTCATAGTGGTACAGGAGCCGGCTACAAAAATAAAAAGCCTCACGCAAGTAAGGCTTCAATTCTATATTCTAACTTCTATATTCTATATTCTATATTCTGACTTCTCACTTATTCCTTGGCTTCTCCAGCAAATAATCAAATCTCTTTCCTGTTACTTCGGCCATGTCAGGAATATCATCCATTTTGTATGCACCTGCATCCAGTTTTTTCTTTGTATCACTGAAGGCTTCAAGTGTTTGTTGAATATCCTCATCCGTGTGTACGGCAGTTGGAATAAGGCGGTAAATGATGTGACCTTTCGGAATGACAGGATATACAACGATCGAGCAAAATATTTTGTAGTTCTCACGAAGGTCCATCACCATGGCCGTTGCTTCTTCTACACCGCCCTTCATGTATACTGGTGTTACCACTGAATCTGTTTTGCCAATATCAAAGCCGCGCTCCTTTAGTCCTTTTTGAAGTTTACCGGCATTCTGCCACAATTTTTCTTTCATCTGTGGTTGCGTGCGTAGTAATTCAAGGCGTTTTAAATTGCCGATCACTACAGGCATTGGTAAACTCTTGGCAAAAATTTGCGAGCGAATATTGTAGCGAATGTAATCAATGATATTTTTCCCCCCGGCAACAAAAGCACCGATCGATGCCATTGATTTTGCGAACGTAGAAAAATAAAGATCGATGGCGTCCTGTACACCCTGTTCTTCACCTGCACCAGCACCAGTTTTTCCAAGCGTGCCAAAACCATGTGCATCATCCACCAGCAAACGAAACTCATATTTATCTTTCAATGCAGCGATCTCTTTTAATTTTCCCTGGTCGCCTGCCATCCCAAATACACCTTCAGTGATCACTAAAATGCCACCGGCATTTTGTTTTTCGATCAAACTGGCAGCACGCTGCAATTGCTTTTCAAAATCTACAATATCATTATGTTTGAAAACATACCGATGGCCGGAGTGCAACCGCAGACCATCGATAATGCAGGCATGGCTTTCTGCATCATACACGATAACATCATGACGATGACAAAGCACGTCAATAATGCTTACCATTCCCTGGTAACCGTAATTCAATAGAGCAGCGTCTTCTTTGCCTTCAAATTCTGCCAGCTCTTTTTCCAATTGCTCATGATAATTACTGTTGCCACTCATCATGCGGGCGCCCATTGGCAATGCCAAACCGTACTCTTTGGCTGCGTCCGCATCTGCCTTCCTAACCTCGGGGTGATTGGCTAAGCCAAGATAATTGTTCAGGCTCCAAACGATCATTTCGTTCCCGCGAAATTTCATGCGGCTGCCGATCTCTCCTTCAAGTTTTGGAAAAGTGAAATAGCCGTGAGCCCGCTCGCGATGCTTGCCGATGTTCCCGTGATCTTTTTTTAATTTCTCAAAAATGTCTGCCATGTTTAGGTATAGGGTTTTAATCCAGATTTTAAGCAGCGCCAAAGGCATTCTCCGAATCAATCCTTCGAACCTTTGGATCAAACACAATACTACTCAACGCCGTGCGTGCCGACTTCCCGACCTGTCGGGATCACTCACTCCGGCATCTGAATTATGTTCAAAAAATGATTTAAAACTGCAGTCGGAAAAGTTGCCGCAAATGTAAGGGATTTGAAGGGAAAAGAGAGGCATAAATCTTTCATAATTCATTTAAAGCGCAACACTTCTACCGCGATTTTCCAACCCTCTTTTTCCCTTCTCCAGATACGCAAATAACCTTCATGTTTATCATTGATATCCGTTGTGCCATAAACATATCCCAGGTCATTTTTTGGGGATGATCCAAAACCAACGATGGCATAACCGATACCGGAAGGAAGCGAATCGATCAATGCCTTTCTTTCCGTAGAATTTAATGCGGGCAAATAACCTGCATAATTCAATCTGCTGTTTGAAGAAAGAAAAGAACTGTATGCCCGTTTTCCCTGTGCTTTGTATGATTGTATAAATTTTTCTTCAGCTTCCTTCAACGATTGTTGAAAGTCGTTCTTTAATTCGTCTTTCTCCGGTTTCACTTTTTTTAAGGCCATCTTTTTTCTTTCCAGGTTATAATTGATGCCAAAGTCGATCAGAAACTTCCATTCTCCATTTTTGTTCAAATGCCATACCGTGATAAAATGTCCCTTTGCAAGAGGATCGTCTTTAAGTGTGTTTGCGTAATATTTCCAGGGACCGGTTGTATACCCGAAATCATTTGAGGAAGAAATTTCTGCATATTCAGGCTCCCAGGTGAGTATGCCCGGTCGTCGTTCACTTTTTGTGTAAAGTTCAAATCCATTGACGGGATTACCTTTTTCAAAAACAATTCCCGCGGTATCGATAAATTTAACAAAGGCTTCTTTTGTGCTTGCTACCAGCGCTGTATTCGCAAAGTTTTTTTCGCACTGCACCATGCTATCGATCGAACGCTGGGCAAAAACACCCGATGCTGCAAGAATAAACACGACAAAAGAAAAATATTTTTGCATGAGCATTATTTAAGTATTAAAAGAATGAAAAGTTGATACAAGATGAGTTCGATATCATTTATGCCTTTAAATTTACGCTTTCAAACGATGGGCATGAAAAAAACAGGGTTATTAATTCTTGTGTGTTTGTCAATAATCATTACTTATTCACAGACAGTTGCAAAAGCGAATTCTATTCAGCGACCAAAACTGGTTATAGGGATCGTAGTTGACCAAATGCGCTGGGATTATTTATATCGTTATTATGATCGCTATGGAGACGGCGGTTTTAAAAGATTGATCAATGATGGTTTTTCCTGCGAGAATACGATGATCAGTCATCTTCCTTCTTTTACGGCAGTGGGACATGCTACTATTTATACGGGCTCTGTACCTGCTATTGATGGGATTGCCGGTAATGACTGGACGGAGCAGCTTACTGGAAAAGTAACCTATTGTACAGCGGACAGCACGGTGCAGCCTCTTGGCAATCCTAACGCCATTGATGGGCATATGTCACCAAGGAATTTATTGGTGTCGACAATTACGGATGAGTTAAGATTAGCTACAAATTTTCAATCAAAGGTTGTTGGCGTATCATTAAAAGACCGGGCTTCCATTTTGCCTGCCGGACACACTGCGAATGCAGCTTTTTGGCTTGACGATGAAACGGGTCATTTTATTACCAGTACTTATTACATGAAGCAAATACCGGGCTGGGTCGTTAAATTCAATGATAAAAACCGGATCGCTCAATTCATTGAAAAAGGGTGGAACACTTTATATCCCATCGATACTTATAAAGAAAGTGATCCGGATAATGTTGCATACGAAGGCGCGTATCCTGGTGAAAAAAATCCCTCATTTCCTCATGATCTGAAAACTGCTTACTCGAAAAGCAAGTATAGCTTCCGGGCGACCCCGTTTGGGAACACACTTACTTTGGAATTTGCCAAAGAAGCACTCGATGCTTACCAGCTCGGCAGGGGAGTGGCAACAGATTTTCTAACCATCAATGTGGCTTCTACTGACTATGTAGGCCATCAGTTTGGGCCTAATTCAATCGAAGAGGAAGACGTCTTTCTAAGACTCGACAAGGACCTTTCTGATTTTTTTCAAATGCTTGACTCAAAAATTGGCAAGGGGCAATATCTTGTTTTTCTGACGGCCGATCATGGAGTAGCCCATAATATTGATTTTATGAAAGCACATGAACTGCCGGCTGACTTTTGGTTCAACAGCCCAACGACCGATTCACTGAATCAAATGTTGCTCGCAAAATTTCACGTTGCCTCTCTGGTTCGCTCCACTATGAATTACCAGGTAAATTTTGATTTAAATAAAATAGCTGCGGAGAATTTGAACTTTGACATGATCAAGAATGCAACCGTTGACTATTTAATGAGACAACCCGGGGTTTCTTTTGCTGCGAATATGGACTTTATCGGAAGATATCCCATACCTAGGCGTTTGCAGGAAATGATGATCAATGGTTATTATTTCAAAAGAAGCGGGCAGATACAAATTGTTTTGAATCCCGGTTGGTTTGATGCGTATAGCAGAACAGGAACGACACATGGAACCTGGAATCCTTACGATACGCATATTCCATTGCTTTGGTATGGATGGAACATTAAACCCGGTAAATTGAATCGCGAGGTATACATGACGGACATTTCCCCCACGCTTGCGGCTTTGTTGCACATACAGATGCCGAATGGCAGCATTGGGCATGTGATCGAAGAAGTGATGAAGTAGTGAATGGTGAGTGGTGAGTAGGCAGTAGTTAATGTCTGCTGAATTGCTTTCACAATTCACGACTCAGGACTGACGACTCACGTTTCACGTAGTAACATCCCGATCTTCGCGAGATGATGGTCGTCGTGTTCGGCTATAAAAAAAAGATGATCGATCAATCTCATGGGCGTTTGCAATCGTGGATGCAGGGCTGATAGAGATGCTATAGCTTCATCGGCATCTTTTATCTTATCAATCAACTTAATTCTCGCTGAGGAAAATAATTCTACTAATTTT
>Ga0207683_10004325_pt1 | contig 12266 bp, 8 predicted proteins | sample KBSM73metaG_FD_184333 | JGI IMG/M metagenome (GOLD analysis project Ga0207683, IMG submission 184333) | Miscanthus rhizosphere microbial communities from Kellogg Biological Station, Michigan, USA - KBS M7-3 metaG (SPAdes) (version 2) | ecosystem: Host-associated > Plants > Roots > Rhizosphere >...
CCTGCCAACGTGCAAGGATCTGTACGTCAAGGATCGCGAATAGCTAGATTCGAAGTCATCCGATCCAGAAGTCGTGATAACACGGAACCGGCTCACGACGTTCGCATACAAAGCGAGACGACTAGCCAAGCACCTTCTTCGTGGGCCAAGCTAATCCTCCGATCCTCAAGCAGCTCTGCTCCTCGGCGTTTAGGTGCAGATCAAGAGACGATGACCGACGACTTGGAAGTAATCCCAAAATTGGGGTTATATCCGAATGCCCGCCAACCACTCCGAACGTAGCCTAGAGAGCAGCAAGGGATGACGTTAACGCCGGGAGACTGGGCCGCATGAATCCGCAACCGAAATTGCGTCGCGAGACTCGGTCACGGTGATGGCCCTATGTAACGGAACTGTTACAGCTATCGTCGTACCTTTCACGGACAGTCCTGATTGAATGTCGAATGTTCCGCCCACCATCTTGGCTCGTTCTCTCATACTTCTGAATGCCGATTCCATTGGACGTGTGATTCTCGGCTGGATGGAATCCCACACCGCTATCGAATATGGTTAAGCGGATGGAATCGGAATCCCCCGTCAATTGGACTCCGACCTTTGAAGCGCGGCTGTGCTTGCTTACATTGTGCAATCCTTCCTGCACGATTCGAAACAAATTCAGAGCCGGTTCTGTGAGCACTGTTCGAGGAATATCTCTTTGACCAAACTCCAGCGGAAACTGTCATTTGTGACAGGCGCTCCAATGCTCACGCCACAGGTAAGATTCTCTGCGAAACTTCACGGTCTCGATCGAAAGGTTATGTATATGCTCAGAAGACCAATGCTTTCGAGCCTCGCTGCTCTTCCTCTGATAATGCTAACCGGCGGCGTGGCGGCACAAAACCACCATAAGCAGCGGGAGTTAGTCATAAACGGACACGCTGGAACCGCAATGGTGTACCAGATCGACGGCAAAACTTATGTGGACCTCCAAACGATCGCCCGAGTCGCGAACGGCTCAGTGGGCTTCAGCGGGGACAAGATTATCCTTACAATTCCACCTGGCGATTCTGCGGCCTCCCATTCTGGGGATCATGTGGCAGTGCCCGGCATGTCTACCGACTTCATGAACGCTGCTATACAGGATCTCTCAATTTTGAAGGAATGGAGTGATACCCTCGCACATGCAATTCAGCGTGGGGTACCGGGAGATGGAAGCCGCCTCGTCGTCTTTCACGACCGAGCCGCGGATCAGTTGAAACTCGCCAGAGTTGCGGCTTCAAATGAAGCGGACGAGAGCGCTCTTCGGTTGCTCACGAACCACTTCCATGTCGTCAGCAATTGGAGCGACAAGCTTGTTGCCGAGAGGAAATCCATGAACACCGCAAAGTACTCCATCACGCCCAATGCTCTTGCCAACGACGAGACCTATCAAAAGATTACAGGCTGCGCAAAGTTTCTAGGGACTATGCTTCCAAGCGGTCATTTCCAGGAAGGTCGCGTTTGCAATTGAGGGGGACTCAGGAAGGCACTTTCAAGTCAATTACCATCACGTTCCTCTCCTGACAATGGACCTGGCGCACCCCGGCCACTAACGAAAATGCAGTACGCACGGAAGCTTCTCAAGCTCTGTCGGTCAGAGCAGAGATTCCTCTGCATGAGAATCCGCCTGAATGAAAAGGTCAGACATCAGACAGGCCATGAGATTTCAGCAATCTGGATCTCCGACTGGGAACCAATCAGAATGGGGTTCCTATGCAGGATGCGAGCCCGCACAGAAAAGCTACGCACGCCCCCAAATACAGGAACTCTTGACCTAGGCATAACCGACAATCATACGCTGTCGTATCCCACATCTCTTCGAGATGTGGGGCACACAGGTTTCAGATATGGGCCACCCGCCAAACTACTCATCTCCGGCCATTCCGGAACTTGGGTCCATTGGGGTCCAATAAGCGGACTCGGAGTCACGCACAATTCCGGAAAGTGAGATTCCGTACCAGCATCGACGAGCGGCTAGATCTTAGGCGGCTCGCGCGATAGCAGGTGGTTTCCAGGTGCCTTCGCCTGCCGGCAAAATCGATGGTGGCGTCTCCTTGGGCCAATACAGGCGCATCACCAAATAAATTGGCCCATCCGGTGCGGGGAGCCAATTCGCTTCTTTGTCCTTCCCTGGAGAGTCCTTTTGCAGGAAGATCGTCAGAGATCCGTCCGCGTTCGTCTTCATGTCAGGTAGCATCGGGGAGTTGATCAGGTACCGGTTGATAGGATTCTTGATCAGGAACTGGCTCTTGCCGTCATACATCGTCACTGACCAGAATGCATTCACCGGGGGTAGCTCGCCCTTGGCGAAGGTCAACGTGTAGCTGTGCTTGCTGCCGTCGAGCTTCTCCCCGTTAGGCAGGACTCGGGTGAGAGGGTACATGGCCTCGATGGCGCTGTTGCCGAAGATTCCACCCTTGGCGGCTGCGGCGCGTTTAAGCCAGTCCCCGTTGTAATAGGCCCGGTCCCCGAAGAATGAGCCGACGTTCCAGCCATTGATGACCTTTCCTCCGCTTGCGATGTACTTGTCCACTTGATCGCTGCCTGCCTTCATGCCCAACAGCACGGCGGCCTTGTGTTCAAGGGAGAGATCTTTCATTTCAAACCTTTTGCCTGCCCCAATGCCAATGCTAGCCAGCCTGTCGCGAATTGCTGCTTCCTCAGGACCAGCCGGGGAATACTGAAGCGCAAAATCGAGTATTTCCCAAAACTCTTTCTTTGCAATCTCCGCATCTGCCTTGAGGTAGTTGATCGCGGGCGGTACGGGCGGCGCGGGCTGGTTGAGAAAAGCTGAGAGTGGCTGCACCTTGTATCCAGCCTGGATTTTGACCACGTTCGCCATATCCCCCGCATTGAACAGCTGGGTGCGAAAAATTATGACGGAGAATGGCGTCGTCGAATGGAAGACTTGCTTGATCTGCGGGGGCGTTTCGCCTCTCCAATCGGGACCAACCACCAGGTAGTTGCCTGGTTCAGTGCCAGTGGAGCGGCTCCCCACGTATCCGTAATTGAAAGTATTCGCATCGGTCAGTTGCACGGAGTAGTAGCGCGGCTTCGGAACGGCAGGAACTGATATCACCGTTGGTTCAGCACGGAGATCTATCTCCATAATGGAGTACGGCGTGTCACTGTTCGGCGTAATGACTGCTGTGTCCTCGTAGGTGAACACCCGCGCTTCGTTGGTGAGCGTACCGATCGGCGCTTTGTATTGGGAGGACGTCTTGTCCACGAACAGCTCATATGTTGACGTGTAGTACATCACCAGTGGGAGGCCGTAAATGAGGCCCTCTTCGGCGATGCTTTTGGTCTGCATAATGCTGGGACGATCCGTTTCGCCCTTCTCTGCTTCTGATATAGCGTCGTTCTTTCCTGCGAGTATGGACATCCTCAACTCCCTTCCGATTTTGCTGCTTTAGCAGCTTGCCAATCGCGACCGACCTTAGTGTCCCTGCCAAAATAGGCGAGATTTCTGATCGAGACTACTGGCAGAAGTGACGGATCGAGCAGACAGTCTGACCAGAGAGGTTCTGAAGGATAGCCGGAAGTCAGCGGGCTGAGCTTCTCTTGGAAATAGGTGTTCACTTTTCTACTCTGACGCGGACGGGATTACCAAATGCGCGTTCCCGCCACCATGGGCGAACAAGAGCCTGCGTTCCCGCGCTATCCGGAGCATTCCGGTTGTGTTGTGGGTAATCCGGAAAAACTCAACGGCTGGAACAGAAATTTGGGTCCAACTTGGGTCCAATAACTGCCGAAAACCATGTATTTGGGGCCAACTACCAGGAATGCATCAGGCCAAGATAATCTTGCGAGCTTCCCCTTCCGGGTCGTCGGCCATCCGGCGCTCGTTATCCCAGATCATCGTCCTGTTCGTGCCCGGATCGGTCGGTGCCCACGTCAGATCCGGTAAGCTCGGATTTCCAGTCGCAGCAAATGCAGCCCACGATGAGGCCATCTTTTTCGCCAGCGCCTGCGCCTCCGGAGTGTTCCCCGTTCCCTGCTCGCACCGCTTTGTATTGTCGAAGCAGAACTGAAGTTCGGCAGTGTGCCACGCGCCAGGCACGCCATCGAGAATCTGCGTCTGCCATGTAAAGTAGTACGCGTACGCCGGCGCCGCCTTCAGCTCGTGCTTCAACCGCGCCATCTTCACCACGTTGTTCCGCATTCCAAGCCCATTCAATCCTGGAGTACCGCTACACATGTACGACAACGTCTGAATCTTCTTCTGCGGATACGCCTTCTTCAGGGCTGCAACTATCGCCGTTGCTTTTTCCGCGCCATACGTCTTTGAAAGATTTGCGTGCCACTCCTCCTCGGTTGGACGCGAAGACATCTGATTGCCCTCTTCGCTGACCGAACCCACCAGCATCGGCACATTCTTCGAGACCTCCGGGGCGGCCTCAAAGAATGACCGCATGTTGATCAGTTTCCCGTCAACGCACGGCGACCAACCTACGCGCGGTGTGCCTGGCGCCCCAGGTCCCATCATCGGCCGACCCGGCGGATTGATCTTCGTAGCCGCGGCATTGCCCGCTGCAAACAGCTTCGCCCACTCCATCTTTTGCAATGCCCCGATGTCATTGGCCGCAAGCCCGAGTTCTTTCATCACCTGCCGGCTGAGCTCCTTCTGCTGATCTCGACTTGGAATGTTCCCGCCGCCGCCGGACTGCGCCGCCGCGCGATGAATGAGCCCCACAGCCGACGGCATTCCCATCAGCGTCGTGACCTTCGACCCGCCACCCGACTGTCCGTAGATCATCACGCGATCCGGATCGCCCCCGAAGTTCTCGATGTTCTCTTGAACCCACTTCAGCGCCGCAACCAGGTCCGTCATACCTACATTCGCAGAGTCCTCATACGCCGCCCCGCCGATATCCGCAATGTCAAAGAACCCTAGAATATTCAGACGGTGATTCACCGAGACCTGCACCACGTCGTGATGGCGCGCCATCTGCGCACCCTCGTGCGAGGGCAGCTCGTACGACGATCCAAAGCTGAAACCACCCCCATGCATGTAAAACATGACCGGTCGCTTGCCAGTCAGGTTGGGCGTCCAGATGTTCAGCTTGAGCATGTCTTCGCTCTGCCAGCCGTCGTCCCAGTCGAAGAGGAAGGTCTGCTCGATGCTTGTCCAGGGATGCAGATTCTGCGGGCAGTTCGCGCCGTACGCCAAAGCCGGGTACTCGTCGGTCCATGGCTTAGGCGCTTTGGCCGGCAACCAGCGATTCTCTTCCGCCGTGGTCGCCCCGTATGGCACACCTTTGAACGTCAGCACGCCGCCATCCACAAACCCGCGCACCTTGCCATACTGCGTCTTCGCAACCGCCGACCGCGGCGTCGAAACGTTACCCGGCTCCTGGTGTGCCCCCGTCTTGACGTTGTCAGAGCCCAACACCGGCTTACACAGCGCCGCACCCAGTCCAATGGTCGTCGACAGAATCAGCGCCTCACGCCGCGTGAGAACATTGGAATCATTCAATTTCGACATGAACAGGATCTCCTCTCGAGTTTGCGATGCGATCAGTGGTTTAGGAATCGCGCTGCTCGCTTGAACAACGCAGCTATTTTCGTCGTAGGCTGTTCTGGAATTCTTGAATATACACAAGTGAAGCAGAGACAAACAATCTAATTAAATCGCTTTATTAAGATACCGCGAGTGAAAGTACGAATCCGATCCAACTGGCCTTAAAACCGCCTATGGGGACAAGTGGCTTCTCATTCTCCGAGTTGGGACCAAGTGTACGAGATGGCGACTTATCGTCCAAGTGGAAAGTCGTCCATGGAAATCAGTGAACACTAGTGCGTTTTTGGGGACTAATCCTCTGGAACTCGCTGTCGGGTGAATTCATAAGCATCCCGAAGGAGCCATTGGGATGGCAACAACTTTGTGAAGACAAGCCTCGGGCATTGCCAAAGATCATTCGGAGTGGAGTGTAGTGATCGGATCGAGACGCATGGCGCGCAGCGCAGGGACATAACTGGCGGCGATGGCGACGGCGGTGAGCACGGCGGTTACGCCGGCGAAGGTGGAGAGATCGTAGGGCGAGACACCGTAAAGCAGGCCGGCCATGAGATGAGAAACAATAAGTGCGCCAACCAGGCCTATGCCGGCGCCGGCGGCGGCCAGAGTGAGGCCCTGGCGCAAAACCATCTTTAGGATAGTGCCTCTTTGCGCGCCCAGCGCGAGGCGAATGGCGATCTCGCGCGATTGCTCATTGACCAGGAATGAGATGGTGCCGTAAATTCCCAGGCTCGCGAGGAGCAGGGCCGTTGCGGCAAACAGCGCCACCATTTCCATGGAGAACCGCCGCACAGAAAGCGAAGAGGAGAGAACGTCGTCCAAGGTCTCCGCGCGGAAGACGGGAAGCTCCGCATCGACGGCCTGGATTTGCGTGCGCACCTGCGCGGAGATGGCGGCGGGATCGACCTGTCCACGCACGTAGAACGCAAGAAACTTGGCGGGGCGTTGGTAGATGTCGAGGTACATCTGCGGAATGCCCGCGTCCGCGAGCGATTCTGTGCGTGCGTCGGCAATGACGCCGACGATGGTGGTCCAGTCCGGCCTGGCACGGCCCAAACGGCCCAACAAATGGACTCGCTTGCCGACTGGATCCTCGCCCTTCCCATCTTTGCCTGGCCAGTACATGCGGGCCGCAGCCTGGTTGATGACTGCGACCAAGGGCGTAGCTTCAAGGTCCTGGTCGACAAAGAGGCGTCCACGCAAGAGAGTCATACCCAGCAGGTGGAAGTATTCGGGCGAGACGGTCAATGTATCGATCAGCGGAGGCTGGCTGCTTCGCACTTCCTGGCCTTCACGAACCAATGGAATCGTTCTGCGATCGTTCTGGCTATGGCCAAGCGGAATGGCCCCCCAATCACCGACGGCGGTTTCTTCCACGCCCGGAATCGTCCGGTTTCGGCGCAGAACTTCGCGGAGCAGCACGGCTTCCTGCGTGGCGGTGTGGTAAATGTCGGTTTTTGGATCGTTAGGATTCGGCAGCGAGGTCTCGACTGATACGACTCGAGTGGGATTGAAGCCGGGCTGCACCTTGAACAAGTCCCAGAAGCTGCGCAGAAGAAGGCCGGCGGCGATCATCAGCACCAGGGAAAGGGCTAATTCACCAATCACCAGAACAGGGCGCAAGTGCGAGCGCCGCCGGGAACCGTTGGAGCCACGACCTTCCTGCCGGAGCGTCGTGGTCAAATTGAGGCGGCTTGTGAGCCAGGCGGGGGCAAGCCCGAAGATGGTTCCGGCGGCGACGGAGACGACGATGGCAAACACCAGCACGCCCCAGCTGACGGATATGTCATTGAGGCGCGGCAGGCTTTCGGGAATAAATTGCAGCAGGAATTTCCGGGCGCAGAAGAGAACCGCGAAACCGGTGATGCCGCCAAGCACGAAGAGCAACAAGCTCTCGGTGAGGAGCTGACGAATGAGGCGCGTTCTTGCGGCTCCCAATGCCTGGCGAACCGCGATTTCGCGTCCGCGCGCGCTGGCGCGAGCAAGCAGCAGATTGGCGACGTTGACGGAACTGATCAGCAGGACCAGGCCCACCGCGCCGAACAGCAGAATGAGCGATTGGCGAACGTTGCCGACAATAGTCTCGGCCAAGGGAGTGAGGTGGAGAGTCCACGCGCCCTGGGACGGATAATCCGCCGGATATTGCTTCTTCAACGATGCAACCAGGGCATCGAGGTGCCCCTGCGCGGCCTCAGGCGAGAGACCAGGCTGAAGGCGCGCGATGGTCTCGAAGGGGAAGCGCGTGCCGCGCATCGGCGGCGGGGCGGGGTCGCCATTAAATCCGGCCGCGGCCCACAAATCGGTACTGCGCTGCTCGCTGGTTTGGCCCTGGTCGCGAAAGCTGGCGGGCATGACGCCGACAACATGATAGACATCGTTGTCAAGACGTAGACTTTTGCCGAGAATGTGCGGGTCGGCGCCAAATGCGCGCTTCCAGAGCCCATCGCTGATGACGACTTCAAGGTTGAAACCGGGTGTGGCGTCGTGCGGATCGAAGGTGCGGCCCAACTGCGCGTCGACGCCGAGCACCGCGAAGTAGCCCGGTGAGACCGACTTTGAGACGATGCTCGTGGGCTGGGCGCTGCCGGTAAGATTGTTGGTGCCGAAAAAGCAGAGGGACACATATTGGAAGATTCCCGAGTTCTGAAGGTCTCTCAACTCAGGGACGGAGAGGCCGATGTCGTGCCCGCCCACGCCGGGAAGGTTGGCTTCAATGCGCACCAGTTCGCTGGGGTGGGGGTAGGGCAAAGGATGCAGCAGGGTTGCGTCGATGACGCTGTAGATGGCGGTGGTGGCTCCGACGCCGAGGGCTACGGTGGCGATGGCGATGAGAGCAAATCCGGGAGACCGGTGCAGCATGCGAAACGCGTAGCGGAGATCGACGAGAAGATTCTCAGCAAGCGGAAGACTCTGCTCGGCGTGGTGGCGCTCCCGTATGGCCTGCGCCGCACCAAGCTTCAGCGCGGCCTGCCTGCGCGCCTCGGCGGGCGACATGCCGGCGCGCAGGTTTTCCTCCGTTTGCAGCGCGATGTGTTCGGCGATCTCTTCCTGCAGTCGTTCATCGGCACCCCGCCCAGCCGCGAAGTTCGACAGTCTCATGAAGAAGCGACGAAGAAATTTCATGGCAGGTCCTCTGCTTTGACTTCAAAGAAGCGCGCGATGATAGCCGCGGTCTGTTTCCATTCACGGGTCTCGGTCTGCAACTGTTTCCGGCCGGACACGGTAAGGCGATAGAAGCGGGCGCGGCGGTTGTTTTCAGATGCGCCCCATTGCGAGGCAATCGAGCCTTCATTCTCCAGCTTCAGCAGCAAGGGATAAAGGGTGCCCTGGTTGACAGCCAGAACATCTCCGCTGATCTGCTCGATGCGGCGAGCAATCCCGTAGCCGTGCTGCGGCCCCAGTACATCAAGGGTTTTCAGGACCATCAGCGCAAGCGTTCCTTGCAAAACATCGGGCTTTTCTTTCATCAGGAGACCCACCTTTAGGTTTCCAACAGGAATAATGTCATGATTCCTTTTGGAAAGCAACAGGAGATTTGCGCGATCTTTCGACGTCAAGTCCAGAAGATCTGTCAGGAAACTGCCGGGAGACTGTTGATTGAAGACGGTGTAGTTGTGACTACTAATGAAAAGTCGGCAGTGTTTATAAATCCGGTCCACCTGGGCGTAAAACCGCCTACTCCGTCGAAACTCATCGACTCCAGATGAGTTTCATTCATATAGGTGGCTCGCAGACCCATGCAAAACTCGGACAGGTGATCTTTTGCCAATTGCCTCCTGCGACTCTCCCGCGACTGTGAATCGCCATTTAACTCATCAACCGGGATCGGTACTGTGAAGTCGGCTTGTCGTCAGGTTTTGGTTGTCTGAGCGCATGCGGAGCTTACGGAACGGACTGGTCCCGCAACATCGTATCGGGACCATTCTGCGGGACCGCCTGTCGGATTCTGGACTCATTTGGTGATCTGAAGATCGTAGTGATTGTCCAGGTCGGAACTACTCGTAGCGAAGGGCCTCCAGCGGATCGACATTGCGCGCGCGGCGCACTGGTACCCAGCACGCCAAGAGCCCCACTGCGAGGAACAGCGCTCCTACAGACACGAGCGTCAATGGATCACCAGGCTGAACCTCAAACAGGAAGGATCTCAGCACCCGGGATAGAACGAGTGCCAGCACTACGCCGACGAGAACGCCTCCTGCGATTAAGCGAAAGCCTTCGCCGAAGATCAGTCTGCTAATGTCTTTCTGTTGCGCGCCGAGAGCACTGCGGATTGCCAACTCGCGGCGTCGCGAAGCCACCGACAAAGAGAGCACTCCGTAGATTCCCACGAGAGTCAGGACGCTTGCGACGGCGGAGAAGCCTGCGAGGAGATTCATGGCGAAGGTTCGCGATGCCAATGAGTCGTCACGAATCTGTTCGAGCGTCTTCACATTCTCAATAGCAGCCGTTGGATCGACCGAGCGCAAGGCGCGTTCCACGTCTACGATGACGGCGCGCGGGTCGGCGGCTGTTCGGACGACGAGGTGTTTGGAGAACGCCTGTGCCTGCCAGAGCGGAAGGTAAACCTCCGGAGATGCTTTCTGGGTCAGGTCGTCGGTGCGTCCGTTCGCGATTTCGCCGACGATTTCGATGCCGGGTTTGTCGCGGTCGCCGAACCAGATTTTTCGCCCGACTGCATTGCTTTTCGGGAAGAAGTGCTGAGCGAACGCTTCGTTCACGATGGCTACTTTTGCTGCTTTATCATCATCCGTCGATCGGAATTGACGGCCATCGATCAGGGCCATGCCCATCAGGTTGAAGTAATCAGGAGTGACAGCGCGCATGGGCAATCCCGGCTTGTCACTCTCCTTGAGTGGCGGAGGCTGCCCTTCAATGTCCATGATCGCCGGCCAACTGTTACCAGTGAGGGGCACTCCCCAGGCAAAGGCCGCGTTCTGAACGCCGGGGAGTGCGGCGACACGTTCGAGCGCCTGGCGATGAAAGCTGCCCCACGTATCCCGGCTTTGCACGTCAGTGACGCTCATGGTCAGGATTTTTCCCATGTTGTAGCCGGACGGCACCGACGCGATCTTGGCCATGGTACGGATCAGAAGTCCGGCGCCCACCAGGAGAGCCAGTGTGAGCGCGGTCTGCAACATGGTGACTCCCTGGAGCAGGCGACGTTCGCCGACGGCTGCGGTTCCTTTTGGGCCAGCGTTCTTGAGCACCTCCATCGGATCCATCCGAAGAGCTCGGAGCGCTGGGAAGGCTCCTGCGAAGAAGGCGGAGAGCAATGCAGCTCCTAGGGCCCAGCCTAGAACTGTCCAGCCTGTCGTTACTCCGTCGAGGCGCGGGACGGCGTGTCCCGCGATCACGGTGAAGAGCTTCACGGCGCCGATGGCGAGTGCGACTCCAAGCACACCGCCGAGTGCAGCAAGCAACAAGCTTTCGAGCAGTACTTGCCTGAGCAGGGCTATACGACCCATTCCCATTGCGCTGCGGACGGCATATTCCTGTTGCCTTTGCAGTCCTCGCACGAGGAGGAGAGCGGCGGCGTTTCCGCATGCAATGAGGAGTACCAGGGCCGCTGCACCCAGCAGAGGCAGGAGAATGCGCTTGCCGTCGCGGTTCATTTCGTCGGTGAGGGACTGCAGGCGCGGCGCGAAGCCCTCATACTTCTTCTCCGTGTGCGCTTCTCTGGCTGCGAGTACGGCCAGTTCCTGCTGCGCCTGCTGTTGAGTCGCGCCATCGCGGAGACGGGCAACTACGTTCCAATCGGGTTCCTTCAGATTCTTGGGATCTGGTTCGGCGGGGATCCAAAAGTCGACTTTGGCGTTAACATCGTAGTTCGGCTCTTTCGATGTGCCGGGCGATGGGAGGAAGCGCACATCCGGCTGCATCACGCCGATCACTGTGGGGGCAACCTGCCAGCGGCTGATGCGCACGGTCTTGCCGATGATCTGGGGATCTCCGCCAAACTCGCGCTGCCAGAACTCATAGCCGAGCATGATTGCTTTTGTTGGCCCCTGCTGGAAGTCGACATCCGCGAAGCCGCGTCCTGCCGACGGGCGGAGACCCATAACGTGCATGTAGTCTCTGGTGACCACCATCCCCTGCATGGAGTGGCTGCCGTCATTGTGAATCAGGAAATTGAAGGTCCAATCGTAGCCGGCGATTCCCTGTAGCGATGTCGCTTCGTTGCCCCAATTTATCCACTGTTCGGCTGGCCAGCCGCGCGGTCGCTCCATGTCTTTTCCATCGGTGCGCACGGTCGGAACGAGCATGAGCTGGCCGGGGTTTTGATAGGGAGGTGGCGTGAGCAGCACGCCCTGGATCAAGCTAAAGATTGCAGAAGTTGCGCCAATTCCCAGCGCCAGAGTAAACGCTGCGATGAGACTAAAGCCAGGCTGCTTGAGCAGCAGGCGAATTGCAAACCGCAACTCCTGCAATGGGGGCCTCCAATTCTGCTTGTGAACACCGGTGTAGCGTGGAGCAGAGAAGCGAGTGCTCGAAGAGCGAGCGGATCTCTAAGCCATTGGACAATGGAACTCCGGCTCGGTCAGGGAAGAAATTTCGGTGAACGCCCGGTCCGGGGCCTGGGAGTCTTCGGACTCCGGTGTGGCGATTATAAGTAGTCGAACCAAAAACATGAGTGTCGAAGGCGCGCAGTTCGTCACATTTCTCAAGGTTGAAAGCCAGCGGATTGAGGGACGGAGCGGATTTGTCCCGATATATGTCGCAGGTATTT
>Ga0207683_10004326_pt1 | contig 12265 bp, 10 predicted proteins | sample KBSM73metaG_FD_184333 | JGI IMG/M metagenome (GOLD analysis project Ga0207683, IMG submission 184333) | Miscanthus rhizosphere microbial communities from Kellogg Biological Station, Michigan, USA - KBS M7-3 metaG (SPAdes) (version 2) | ecosystem: Host-associated > Plants > Roots > Rhizosphere >...
GCCAAGAAGCCTTCCGTCCTGGCCATGATCTCCGGCGCCGTGGCGGGACTGGTGGCCATCACCCCGGCTTCCGGCTTTGTCGATCCGGTGGGCGCGCTGATCATCGGGCTGACGGCCGGCGTGGTCTGCTACATCTCGGCGGTCTGGGTGAAAAAGGCGGTCGGCTATGACGACAGCCTGGATGCCTGGGGCGTGCATGGTGTGGGCGGCGCGTTGGGCGCCATCATGACCGGCATGTTCGCCAAGGGCGCCATCAACTCGGTCTATCCCAAGGGCGGCTGGCTGACGGACGGCAACTTCTCGCAGATGATCGCGCAGTTCAAGGATGTCGGCGCCGTGTTCATCTACTGCGCGGTGATGACCTTCATCATCCTGAAGCTGATCGACATGGTGGTGGGCCTGCGGGTCTCGCGCGAAGTCGAAGTCGAGGGCCTGGACATCAACCTGCACGGCGAAAGCGTGCACGGCTGATAGCCGGTTCTTCTGAAAAGTCGGGGGCGCCTCGCAAGAGGCGCCCCCTTTTCTTTGTGTTGCCGCGTTTATTTGATGATCCCCCTCCGGCCTGGAACTGCCGGCGACAGCGCGACCGCCTGGTTGGGCCATTTGCTCCACTGTTCAACCCTTACTCACCATGGGCGGGCTTGACCCGCCCATCCAACTTGCCGCCAGCGACAAAACACGCCAGTTGACCTCGCTTCCAATCAAGCCCTCTTGTTATTTGCTCACCCGCGCGCGATCGCATTGATGCACGCCATCGACACCGCCATCATGCCTCCATGATGACGGATGAACCCGATGACTTTGACGACTTCGATGACGTCTTTGAGCTGGCGCGCGAGCACACCGAGACTGCGATAACTGTGCTGGCCGAAATCATGGCCGACAGTGATGCACCGGCAGGGGCACGGGTATCAGCGGCAAAAACCTTGCTGGAGCGGGGCTGGGGCAAGGCAGGGACAAAACCGCCGGACGGCGGAAACCGCGCGGCACCTGTAAGGCGCATCGTAAGAGTCATCATTGACCCCAAGCGGCCCGGAGAGGAAAAGATTTATGACTCGGACTCGGGGACGTGGAAGACGTCTTCAGAACCCTCCAGCGCTGCGCGCGACCCGGCGATAGATGGGGGTTCATTAAATGAAGCTCCCCCTCTATCTTCCGACCATGTCGAATCTCCCACGCATGGCAGCTCTCCCGCCAGGTCCCTTCGCACGCTTGGCGGCGTTGCTTGGCGACCACAAACCTGGAAAGGACCCGATCAGCCTGTCCATCGGCGATCCGTCCGGCGCGGTGCCGGATTTCGTGCAGGCGGCACTGGCGAGGAATGCCGCCGGCTTCGGCCACTATCCTTCCATCACCGGCACGCCGGACTGGCGCCAGGCGGCGGCCGAATGGCTGAACCGGCGCTTCCGGCTGAACGGGGCGATCGAACCCGACAAGAATATCCTGCCACTGAACGGCACGCGGGAAGGACTGTTCTCGGTTTTGTTTCCGCTGATGCCGGAAAGCAAAGCGGGCCAGCGCCCCATCGTGGCCATGCCCAATCCCTTCTATCAATGCTATGCCGCCGCCGCCCTGGGATCGGGCGCGGAGCCGCTTTATGTTCCGGCGCTGAAGGAAAATGGTTTTCTGCCGGATTTCGCAGGCCTCGCATCCGCGATCCTGGACCGGCTGGCCGCCGTCTATATCTGCTCGCCCTCCAATCCCGAAGGCGCGGTGGCGGACGCCACTTATTGGCAAGACCTGTTTCAACTCGCCGAACGACACGACTTCATCGTGCTGGCAGATGAATGTTATGCCGACATCTGGTTCGACCGCGAACCGGATTGCGCCTTGCCCGCGCGGCTTGCGCAATCCGGCGGCTTCAGCCGGCTGCTGAGCTTTCATTCCCTTTCCAAGCGTTCCGGCTTGCCGGGCTTGCGTTCCGGATTGGTGGCGGGCGATGCCGGCCTGGTGGAGAAATTCCGTGCCTTCCGCAATGTCGCCGGTCCCACCATGCCCGCGCCCATCCAGGCCGCCAGCGCGGCCTGCTGGCGCGATGAGGCTCATGTGATCGCCAACCGGACCGCCTATCAGGACCGGATGGCGGCGGCGGAGCGGATTTTGGGCAACCGGATGCAGCGACCCAAGGGCGGCTTTTTCCTCTGGCTGGAGGTGGGCCAAGGCGAGGAATTCGCCTTGCGCGCCTGGCGCGAACAGGGGGTCCGGCTGCTTCCCGGCGCTTACATGGGTCGAGAATTCCTAGGGGGAAAAACCCAGTCAAACCCTGGATTTTCCTATGTCCGGGTGGCGCTTGTTAACGACTTATCAACCATTATGACCGCACTCGAGAGACTGAGAGAAATTCTCTAGTGGCGGCCCGGGCCTGCCTCTCCACGGGGCAAGGTCCAGGAGAGGATTGAGCATGGGTAGCAGTAGAATGATCGGCGGCGTCTATCATCCCCGCGCCCGGGGCGGCGCGATGAGCGATGCCCTGGCCGACGCCAAATATGCCATGCACCGGTTGATGCGCGTCGCGGCCCTGCGCGGTGCCGGCCTGCTGCTGCTGCTGGCGACCGCGGCGGCACTGGTGGCGCTGATCAGCTATTCCTCGGACGATGCCAGCCTGAACAATGCCAATCTGCGCAATGCCGGCAACTGGCTGGGCGCCTTCGGCGCGGTGGCGGCCGACCTCATGCTGCAGATTTTCGGCTGGGCGGCGCTGGCCTTCCTGGCCCCCTTGCTGGTGTGGGGCACCCGCGCCTTGCGTGGCAAAGGCGTCAAGCACGCCATGTGGCGGCTGGTGGCCTGGCCGCTGGGGACATTCACCCTGGCCGCCGGCCTTGGCCTGGTGCCGCCGCTGGCCCGCCTGCCGGCAGGCGCCGGCGGCATGATCGGCATCGCGGCGCACGGCCTGTCCACCCATGCCGCGCAGGGATGGCAGATGCCATGGCTGTCCTGGGCGCTGCCGTTGGTGCTTCTGATCGTCGGCCTGCCGCTGGCCTTCCTGGCTACCGGCCTGCGTTTCATGCCATTGGCGCGCAGCGTCGCCGCCATTCCGTCGGGCGCGAAATGGCTGGCCGGCCTGGTGAAGCGGCCGCAGATCCATTTCGGGCATGATGAAGAGGGCGATCACGAATACCCCGACGACGAGGAGGGTGCCTATCACCTCGACGAAAACGACGACGATTCCGGCGTGGAACCCATCGCCGCCGCCCGCCTGGCGGAACGGCAGAAGAGCCGGGTGCGCCGCGATCCGCGTGTCGCCACGTCCAAGCGCGCCGACAAGCAGCCGGCCCTGAACCTGTCCGCGGGCGAATATCAGCTCCCCGCACTGGGACTTCTGGCCGAGCCCGCGCCGGTCAAGGACACCCACACGCTGTCCGACGAGGCGCTGGAAGAGAATGCCCGCATGTTGGAAGCGGTGCTCACCGATTTCGGCGTCAAGGGCCGCATCACCGCGGTGCGCCCCGGTCCGGTGGTCACGCTTTACGAATTCGAGCCCGCGGCCGGCGTGAAATCCAGCCGGGTGATTTCGCTGTCCGATGACGTGGCGCGTTCCATGAGCGCGGTGGCGGCCCGTATCGCCACCATCTCGGGCCGCAATGTGATCGGCATCGAGCTGCCCAACCAGTTCCGCGAGACCGTCTACTTGCGCGAAATGTTCGCCAGCGGCGATTATGAAAAGGCGCGCGCGCCATTGACCTTGGCCCTGGGCAAGACCATCGGCGGCGAGCCGGTGATGGCGGATCTGGCCAAGATGCCCCACTTGCTGGTGGCCGGCACCACCGGCTCGGGCAAGTCGGTGGGCTTGAACACCATGATCCTGTCTTTGCTCTACCGCATGTCGCCCGAGCAATGCCGGCTGATCATGATCGATCCCAAGATGCTGGAATTGTCGGTCTATGACGGCATCCCGCATTTGCTGTCGCCGGTGGTCACCGATCCGCGCAAGGCGGTGGTGGCGCTGAAATGGGCGGTGCGCGAAATGGAAGACCGCTACCGCAAAATGTCCAAGATGGGCGTGCGCGGGGTGGAGGCGTTCAACGACCGTGTCCGCAAGGCCAAGGAACGGGGCGAGGTCCTCAAGCGCACGGTGCAGACCGGGTTCGACCGCGAGACCGGCAAGCCGGTTTATGAGGACGAGAATCTCGAATTCGAAGCCATGCCATACATCGTGGTGGTGGTCGACGAAGTCGCCGACCTGATGATGATTTCGGGCAAGGAGATCGAAGGCGCGGTGCAGCGCCTGGCCCAGATGGCGCGCGCCGCCGGCATCCACCTGATCGCCGCCACGCAACGGCCCTCGGTGGACGTGATCACCGGCACCATCAAGGCAAATTTCCCCACGCGCATTTCCTTCCAGGTGACGTCCAAGATCGACAGCCGCACCATCCTGGGCGAGCAGGGCGCCGAGCAACTGCTGGGCCAGGGCGACATGCTCTATATGGCGGCGGGCGGGCGCATCAAGCGCATCCACGGTCCTTTCGTTTCCGACCATGAAGTGGAAGACGTGGTGCGATTCCTGAAGGCGCAAGGCACGCCGGAATATCTGGACGCCGTCACCGAAGAGCCCGACGAGGAAAGCGACGATCCTTATGCGCTGCTGGGCGGCGGCAATCGCGACTCCGGCGACGATCTCTACGACAAGGCGCTGGCAGTGGTGGCACGCGACAAGAAGGCTTCGACCTCTTACATCCAGCGGCGGCTGCAGATCGGCTACAACCGCGCCGCCAGCCTGATCGAGCGGATGGAGCAGGACGGCGTGGTCTCAGCGCCCAACCACAAGGGTGTGCGGGAAGTGCTGTTGCCGGATCACGGCGACCGGTAAGGCATTCGACAAACAAAAAGCCCGGCTCTCACGAGCCGGGCTTTTTCATTGAGAGACGAAGTCAGTTTCCTGCGAAGCAGTAGAACAAGCCCGCGCCGCCCGTTGCGACCAAATCAGGCTGGCTGCAGGACTTCGACATATGCGCCGCGTTCCAGGACGAGAAGTTGCGGTTGGCATTGGGGCCCTTGCCGTCATGATGGCCCAGCATGGCGGAGCCTTCGCCATTGCTTGTCCAGTTCTTGCAGGTCGAGTCGGCGCCGATCATCAGATAGCGGCCCGCCGTGTCCGAGCCCGTCAGCATGTCATGCGTATTGGGCGTGTCGCCCGCGCCATTGACCGGCTGGCCCTTTTCGTTCAGCAGCATCTCCTTGCTGAGCTTGACGCTGTGCAAGTCTTCGACATTGCGGGCGATGGTGACGCCCTTGGCATTGACCCAGGGGCCTGAACCGATGCGGTCGCGTGCATCGACCGGAGCCGCGCCGCCCTGGACCGGCGTGGTGCTGAGATAGGCGTGCCAATTGGTCTTGGTCGAGCCGGCTGCCTTGGCCAGCGCGGTGCAGTGCGCATCGGCACCTGCCAGGCCACCCAGATTGGCGCCATCGCCCTTGCCCACGCTGGTGATGAAAAAACTCATATTGCTGTTGGCGGGCTGCGCCAAAGCCATGCCGGACAGGCCAAGGCACGCAGCGGTGATCATGACGGAAAGCCGCAAATTGCTTTTCATGGACAAACCCTCCCAAGAATTGTGTGGAGTATCACCGGGCGCAAATATGGCTTAATAAGGGCATGCACGGCGGAGGAAGCGTATGTCCTATATTCAGCAATCCATGGGCGGGGGCGAAACCATTGTGTCTTATGCCCAATTTCCCAAACTTTATTTCCTGGGCGCCTGGCTGGCTCTGCTGATCCCGTTACTGATCTTCGTCGCCGCGCTTATCACCGGCGCAGAGCAATTGGACCCTTTCACCATCGGAACCGGGGTGCTGTTTTTGCTGGGGCTGCTGACCTTCATCCGCATGATGATCCGGCAATGGTCCACCGAAATCGGGGTCACCAGCCACCGCTTCGTGGAAAAATACGGCGTCCTGTCGATGCACACCAATGAGATCGCGCTGCCCAACATCGAAGGGGTGCGGCTGCACCAATCCATGCTGGGCCGTCTTTTCAACTATGGCACGGTCCGCATCGAGGGCACCGGCGTGGACTCGGTGACCACGCCCAATATTTCCGATCCGGTGGGGTTTGTGCGCGCCATCCAGACCGCCAAGGAATTGATGGCACGGAGGTAGGCGCGGTCGGTAGCGGCAGCGTACCGACGAGCGACCCTTAGATAACCAGCGCTACACCGCTTCCCGCAACTCTGCCCGGGCCGCGCGCGGGAAGGACACGGTGACCCGCGTCCCCCGGCCCCGGGCGCTGTCGACCACGATGCAGCCGTTATGCAAGTCCACCAGCGCCTTGGTCAGCGGCAAGCCCAGGCCCGTGCCTTCGTAACGCCGTTCCAGCCGGTTATCCACCTGGCCGAAAGGCTGGAAAGCGATCTTCACGTCATCGGGGTCCATGCCGATGCCGGTGTCGGCCACCGTCACCGCGACCTGGTCGGCGCCGGAAACGGCCGACAGGGTAATGCTGCCGCCTTTCTCGGTGAACTTGATCGCATTGGACAGCAAGTTGAGGAAAATCTGGCGCAGCTTGGCGGGGTCACCGGCCATGGGCAGCGCGAGGTCCATGCCGCTCACCGTCAAGGTGAGGCCGGCGGAAACGCATTGTTCCCGGACCATGGCGACGCAATCATCCAATATTTCGCGCATGTCGATTTCGCGCGCCGCCAGCACCAGCTTGCCGGCTTCGCTTTTGGAAAGATCCAGCACGTCGTTGATCACGGCCAGCAAATGGCGGCCGCTGCGCAATATGTCCTGGGAATAGTCGAGGTAACGCTCATTGCCCAACTGGCCGAACAGCTGGTTGGAGATGATTTCCGAAAAGCCGATGATGGCGTTCAAGGGGGTGCGCAATTCATGGCTCATATTGGCCAGGAAGCGGGTCTTGGAGGCATTGGCTGCTTCCGCCTCGCCCTTGGCGCGGCGCAAGGATTCCTCGCGTTCCTTGATGGCGGTGAAATCGGACAGGAAGATGATGGTTCCCCCATCCGAGGTGGCGCTGCCGGTCAACCGCAGCCAGCGGCCGTCGGCCAGTTCCAATTCGGCATGTCCGCTGACCTGGATATCCGCGCTGGGCGTCTGCATGGGCCTGAGCTGCTGCTGGATCAGATCCAGCGCCATGTCGAATCGCGCGCCAGGGACCAGCTGGTAGGCGACCTTCGGGAAGAAGCCGCGCAGGGTGCTGTTCGACATGACGATCTTGCCGTCTGGCGCCACCAGCATCATGCCTTCGCGGCTGGTCTCCAAGGCGTCCACCAGGCGGTTTTCGGCCGAGCGCCGCAGCGCCTTTTCCCGCGCCATGGCGGCCGCGATGCTGTCCTGCATCACGGTCATGGATTTGAGCAGCGCCCCGGTCTCGTCTTGGCCGCCGGCGGGAATGGTGGTCTGCAACTCGCCCTTGGCGATGCGGTCGGCCACACTGGCGGCAGCGCGCAGGGGACGCACGATGCGGCTGCGCAACAGCAAGGTGATGCCCGTGGCGAGCAGCAGCGCGAAAACCGTCACCCCCACGCTGGCATATTTGTAGTTGTTGATGTTGGTGACGGTCTTTCGGCGGCCGATGAAACTGTGGTCGGTGTGGTATTCGATCAGCAGGTCGAACTTCTCGTCGATCTGCTTGTCCAGCCTTTCGAGCTGTGCCGTGTCGGCGCGCATGCGCGCCTCGCGCCAACGCGCCACCAACGGCCGGATCTGCTTGATCATTCTTTGCTCGTCGGCGGCCAGGCTGCGCTGGGCGGCAACCTCCAGATCGGCGGCGAAGGTTGCCGCCAGGTCCGAAATATCGGCGGAGATGGCGGCACGCTCGGAAGGTGCGGCATGTTCGAAGCGCAATTCCGCGAGCTGCATTTCGGTGAAATCGGTTTGCGCCGCGCGCGCGTAATTGATCGCCATCAGCGGACCGTCGAACGTCGTCACCGCGATGTTGCCGGCAGCGGAAAGCACGCCATATCCCGCCAGGCCCGTGAGACCGATGATGGCGCTCATGGCGGCAAAAGCGCCAAAGATCTTGGCGCCGATGGAATGTTTGGCCAAAGCCATAGGCGAGCCTGACGAACGACTCCCAGAGTGTGACGCAAGGGGGTTTATAGCGGCTTAAGGAACCCGCCCGGCGGGCCGAGACCCACCCTGCCCTAAGTGCCTGTTTTTTGGGCTTATTTGACCCGGACCGTCATCCGCATGGTGGGATGGATGTGGCAGCGCACCTGGAAGGTGCCGGTCGCGGCGAAGGCTTCGGTCAGGTTCTCGCCAGGAACCTTTTCCTCGGAATCGAACAGCCCATCGACATAGATCTGGTGGATGAAACTGTCCTCATTGGTGAAGGTCAGGCTTTCGCCGCGGTTGATGGTCACTTCCGCGGGCCGAAAAGCGCGCCCCTTTTGGGTGACCGTGTGGCCGGCATCGGCTGCCATGGCCGCAGCGGGCAGGAGGAGGAGGGGGAGGAGAAGCCGTTTCATGGACCACCATTGCCGCGCCCAACATCGCGCAGGCTACCTTGTAGCGCACAGGGGTTAAACTGCCCTGAAAACCTCAGAATTCCGCGAAAACTGGGACTGGACAGGGGGATGGCCATGGCCTATACCGCCGGACCCTCTGACGCGGGGTGGAGCAGCCCGGTAGCTCGTCAGGCTCATAACCTGAAGGTCATAGGTTCAAATCCTATCCCCGCAACCATCGTGAGCACACGGCTTAGGTCCGAAAGGACCTAAGCCGTTTGTGCGAATGGTGTCCCCGCGAAGGCGAGGACCCAGCTTTTAAAAAGTTCCGAGGCGCGGCCAAGCGCCGAGGCCGATAGGTTGGCCCGCCACTCGCCTGAGCTTGGTTCGTCCCGGCCTCGCGTCGCGCGAAGATGCGCGCCGCTGCGGCGTTCGTCGCTCAAATCGATCCACTGGATCGATTTGCCCGCGTCGCTACGCGCCGCGGTCGCTCCTCACCCCCGCGAAGGCAGGGGTCCAGAAATTCGAAACGATCGGAGGCGGCAGCACGTTGAGTCGTGACGGCAGGAAGGCCCAGTGCCGACCTTCCGTACGGTCTCGAACAAAACCGCAAAAATGCAGCCGGGACGCGCGATGTATTTCATTGAGGATGGAGATGCGCAAATCTGTTCTTTTGCTCGCACTTTCAACTGCGTCTCTGGTTCTGCGCCGGTCCAGGCGGTTCAATCCGATCACAGCCATGGTGATTGGCGCACTGTTGGAAGAGATAGCGCGAGGGTTGCGCACGCCGCCGAAGTCGAAGCGCACCGCTGCCAAGCCATCCCTCTGGGCTCGACTGGCCAAATCTCATTCCAAATCGTGAATTTCCGGCGGAACCCGGGATTTGATTGCCGAGCTGAGTAGAAGAAGATGAAACGCCCAAATGAAATGGCAGTCCCAGCCCTTCAGCTTGGCCCTCCGCCTACCGAAGCCAAGCCCAAGGATCACGCTTTGGGCGTTGCCTCGCACCTCATTTTCGGAACGGCGCTGGACGCATCCCGACGTTGGATCAACCTCCTTATTTCGCCCCCGCCTGCCGAGCCGTGAAGGTCGCGACCTTAAACATCAATAACATCAATAAACGGCTGGCCAATCTCCTGACCTGGCTCGCCGCTTCAAAGCCCGACGTGGTATGCCTGCAAGAACTGAAGGCCGAGACAAAAGCATTCCCCCGGACGGAAATTGAAAAAGCGGGCTATCACTGTCTTTGGCAGGGAGAGCGGACGTGGAATGGGGTCGCTATCCTGTCCAAGGCGGAACCGGTACTTACGCGGCGATCCCTACCGGGCGACCCGAGGGATACCCAGGCGCGTTACATTGAGGCGGCGGTTGCAGGAATCATTGTCGGCTGCCTTTATGCCCCAAACGGAAATCCACAGCCCGGACCGAAATTCGATTACAAGCTGGCGTGGCTGGACCGGATGATCAGGCATTCCCGAAACCTCAACAACGAAAATGCGCCTGTTATCCTGGCGGGGGACTACAATATCGTTCCCGATCTCAAGATCGACATATATCCGACGCGCCCGTGGGACAAGGATGCGCTAACCCAGCCTCAACCGCGCGCCAGGTTTCAGCTTCTCAAGGATGAGGGTTGGCTGGATTCGCTTCGCGCCAGGCATCCCAGAGAACGACTTTACACCTATTGGGATTACAAGCGGCACCGCTGGGAAAGGAATGGCGGTCTAAGACTGGATCACCTGTTGTTGAACGAACCGCTGCACAGCAGGCTGAAGGCTGCCGGCGTGGACAAAGAGGAACGCGGCAAAGAAGGCGCGAGCGACCACGCTCCCACATGGATTCAGTTGAAGCGTTAGCTCCAAATTGGAAATCATTGATCGTTATTTTGCCTGGAGCTTCTTCAATCGCATATCGATCGCCCGGTTGAACATGGTGCCCTGGAAATTGGTACACCGGTTCGCTTCATATATTTTCGGACCACCGAACAGGATCAAGCGAATAGGCTGGCCGGGCCGGACCATCTTTTTGTCCAGAACAGTCGAGCAATCGCTCACAAGCCCGACCTTGAATTCGCGTTGATTTGGGCCTTTCCAAACATGTGAAGCTCTCACCGCCACGGGCTGCCCATCGCTGGTCATTGCCCTGGCAATTTCCCCCTCGATGATCGCGCTGCTGCCGGTGATGACGCGATCAATACCTTCTTCAAAATGCGGGCCGGGCAGCCAACTAACACAATCGCACGCCAGAGCGACTGAAGGAGCACAGAGCAGCACCAACAAAGCCATTAAGCTTCGACCTGCAGCGATATTCTCAAATGCCTTTTGACAGCGGGTCATTGAGTCGAGCCCCCTGATGCCCTGTTGCGATCTATGGCTGTTCCCAGCGCATAAAGCAGAATTGCGATAACCAGAACACTTATGCTGAAGAAGATCGCGTGGTTCCCATAGTAACCATGGCCGTCCGGCATGAAAACGGACTTCTGCGGAGCAGACGACGGCCGCAGTGCGAGATCAAGCAGCATAATGGGGAAAACAACGAGCCACAGGCCCAGGCTGGCGAGCCCGTCAGGCGGGAGGCGCGCGAAGTCAAGCCATGCGCCAAGCGCCACCACACAATAGAGGATCGGCAAGATTAGCTGAAATCGTCTCACTAACTTGAAACGGCCCACCCGTTCCTCCTAACGGCTCGATGGTTACCGGACGCGGGTATAGGTCGTCTGCCTATCGCTGTTTGGATTACCCGGCTTGGGACTGGCAAGGAAGCTGTTGCCGTCGAATTTTGAAACGATTGCCTCTTCAGTAAGCGTCATGCCTCTCACCATCTTTGCCACCATATTGTGATTGATGATCGTGTTGCCCTTCACCTCGTACGTTCCGGCAGAGGCACCGTAGCCGGCCCATTCCTCGTATCGGGCGATCTTTTCCGCGTCCGTCAGGTTTTTGGGGTCCTTGGGATCAGGCGCTTGCTTGCGGGGTCCGCTGGCGGTGACCCTGGTGGTGCTGTAATAACCCCGAGAAAAGATCAGCAAGCCTGGTTGCGGGTCGTTGTTTGCAACACCTGCCTGGACGACCTTGGTTACCTTCCAAACGCCTTCCAGGGATTTCGCTGTCAGGCCTTCTTGAGCGAATGCAACCTGACCGGCCAAAATCATCAGGGCAAATGAGCGCAAAATCAGCGACGCAAATCTCATATTCGTTTTCCCCTTCTTGAATTCAAATGTTCGACGTGTGCGCCAAATTCTGGCCTCGGTTTCGTTGAATAAGCTCCACACCGTTTTCCTTTGCTTGACTGTCGGCTTTGCGCCAAAAGCGGACAGTCACGGATGCCTTCGAGGTTCGCTTCGACACTTCATTGCCACGAGATGCGGCGCCGGAGGGCGAGAGCAACGGCTGACAAGTTGGCGCTGGTGCCATCTGACCGGCGGGAGCAAGTCAAGTTGGAGCCTTATCTCGCCGGTATCGGGGGTGGGGCACTTACTATGCCAGGCCCGTATAGCGGGCCATAGTCGACACTATTCCCATGTCTCATGTTCCCGGTGTTCGATGCCTGATCGCTATGTTCGACCGGGCGCGTGTATAAAATTCGCGCTTGGTCCGCGGGCGAGGTTACCTTCGCTGCCCAATAATAATTGTGGGGCAAGAGCCAAATTCTCGCGATCTTTCCGTCCGGCCCGGGCGGCCGAAGGACATAAGTCACATTCTCATGCATGAACCTTGCAGAATAGACATCGTCACCGGTTGCGTTGGTCCCCAGATATTCGATGCTTTCCAGGGGCCCCGAAGTGCACTCGTGACCCCAAGCTGTACCGCAAGCATTTATGGTCACCCGCCGAGACGGTTCAAGACTCCTCCAACATCCGTCTG
>Ga0207683_10004328_pt1 | contig 12263 bp, 11 predicted proteins | sample KBSM73metaG_FD_184333 | JGI IMG/M metagenome (GOLD analysis project Ga0207683, IMG submission 184333) | Miscanthus rhizosphere microbial communities from Kellogg Biological Station, Michigan, USA - KBS M7-3 metaG (SPAdes) (version 2) | ecosystem: Host-associated > Plants > Roots > Rhizosphere >...
AGGTTCGCCTGCCGTCCGGAGGCCAGCCTGCTCACCTTGACCCCGCGCTAGGAAGCTGCTGAAAAAGGTAGCCGGGTAAGGGCGTGTTGCCGGCTGTGCGTTCGATTACCTGGGACAATGTCTGTCATGCAGGGGTTCGAGCGGTCTGACCGGCAGTTGCTGGATGCGGCGGCGCTGGCCGGGCACCTGGTTCCGGCGCGGAGCATGTTCGCGTTCCTGGCGGAGCACCGGGCCGAGGTGTTCCCCGACGCCGAGTATGCGGACCTGTTCTCCCCGCCTGGGGTGGGCCGGCCGTCGCTGCCGGCCACGCAGATGGCCGCGGTGCTGACCTTGCAGGTGCTGCATGACTATTCGGACCGGGAGACCGCCGAGGCGGTGCGGTTCGATGTGCGGTGGAAGGCGGCGATCGGTGCGAGCCTGGATGACCCGGGGTTCGACCCGTCCTCGCTGGTGTACTGGCGGAACCGGATCGCGAAGTCGGAACGGCCGCACCGGGTCAACGACGCGGTCAAGACGGTGATCGGGCAGACCGGGATCTTGAAGGGGCGGCGGCGCCGGGCGGTGGACTCGACGATCCTGGCCGATGCGGTCGCGACCCAGGACACCGTGACCCAGCTGATCAGCGCGATCTGCCGGGTGCGGCGGGAAGTGCCCGGCGCGGGGGAGCAGATCGCGGCCGTGTGCACGGGGCACGACTACTCGGCGCCGGGCAAGCCGAAGATCGACTGGGACGATCCGGCCGCCAAAGACGCCCTGGTGCCGGCGCTGGTCAACGACGCGGACGCGCTGGTGGCCGCGTTCGCGGGCGCGGACCTGGAAGAGCCGGCCGCCTCTGCGGTGGCGCTGCTGGCGCTGGTCGCCGGGCAGGATGTCGAGCCGGCCGAGGGCAGCGACGGAACCGGCGGGCGGTGGCGGATCGCCCGCAAGGTGGCAGAAGACCGCGTCATCTCCACCGTGGATCCCGATGCCCGTCACACCCGCAAGTCTCCCGAGGCGCGCCGGGACGGCTACCGCGCCCACGTGGCCGCCTGCCCGGAGACCGGGATCGTCACCGATGAGAAGCTGACCAGGGCCGCCGGGCAAGTGAACTCCGACCCGGTGGTGGCGGAGGAGTTCGTAGCCGGTGAGGGCGCCGGCCTTGGCGGCCAGGCGGGAACCGGGCAGCCTGGCCGGGGCGCGCCGGGGGACAGCGGAAGTGACGGCGGGGATGACGCGCTGGCCTGGTACGGTGACTCGGCCTACGGCACCGGGGACCTGCGCGATGCGATCGGCCAGGCCGGGCACCATGCGGTGATCAAGCCCAAGCCGGTGCAGCCCGCGGTCGCTGGCGGGTTCACCATCGACGACTTCACCGTCGATGAGCAGGCCGGGGCGGTGACCTGCCCGGCCGGCTTCACCCGGCTGATCACGCCCACCCGCAATGTCATCTTCGGCGCCACCTGCGGCAGCTGCCCGCTGCGCGAGCGGTGCACGACGTCTAAGACCGGGCGGACTCTCAGCCTGCACCCGCACGATGGCCTGCTGCGCGCTGCCCGCGCCGCGTGGGCCGCCGGCCCCGGGCTGCGCCGGGACTACGCCACGCACCGGCCCAACGTCGAGCGCACCGTCGCCCAGGTCGCCACCTACCGCGGGCGCCGGATCAAGCTCCGCTACCGCGGGGTGACCAAGAACAACGCCTGGCTCAAGCGCCGCACCGCCGCCCTGAACCTGCGGAACCTGCTCGGCCGGGGCCTGACCCGCCACGATGGCGCCTGGGTGCTGGCCACCTGAAGGGCAACCCCGGCCCGGGAGCGCCAATCAGCACCAGGGCCGGCGCAAGCCGGCCAGCCCTCAACGGCCCGAGCCCGGGACAGCCCCAACCCGGCTAACGGCACAACAGCAGCGCAACTAAGCACCGGACATGCCAACCCCAACCCGGTCTAATTCAGCAGGCTCCTAGACGACCATTAGGGCCGAACGGGCGTGAGCGCGTGCGCGTGCCTCGGCGCCTGCCCCCCCGCGTTCGTGATGAACGGAGCCAGCTGCGCCTGCCGGATGGGCTCGAGCTGCGCCGGCTGGTATGAACCCTGCTGGAACGGGATCGGCGCCTGGGCGTGCGCGGTCGCGATGGCGGTGACCAGCGCGGCCAGGGTGAAGATCACCAGCGCTGTAATGACGAGCGCCGCAGCGGAATGCCAGCTCGTGTCCGGCTCGGCGCTGGGCGGCACGGCGGGAGTCGCCTGCTGGTACGGCACGCCGCCCGGGTAAGGGAGCGGCCCGGCCGGCAGGTCGGCGATCAGCGCCCAGAGGTCGCCGTACGTGCGGGCCGCGTAGGCCCGTGCCACCCGGTCGTCGAGTTCGTCCTGGGTGAGCCGTCCCTCGGTGAAAGCCGCCCGGAGCACCCCGACGGCACGCTCGCGGTCCGCGTTGCCCGCCAGCCAGGCCGGATTGACCCCGGTGAACCCGTTGCCGACGGGCACAGCGGGGAGAGGCGGAAATGCCTGACCTGGACCGTATACCACTGAGCCTCCCGCGGACGCCTCCTACGAGTGTAGACGCGCGAGGGTCTCCAGGAGTGCCAATGCCACGTTCGGTGTTCCTCGCGGTTACGAGCTGAGCGCGGTACCGAGGTTGTCGTAGGCCTGGTTGATCTTGTCGACCGACTGCTGCAGACCGGACGCCTGCGCCTCGCTGATGTACTTGGTGGCCGAGGGAGCGGTGCTCAGCTCGGCGAACTTCGCCGCGGTGTCCGACACCGCGGCCGCCAGCGCGGCGTTGGCCGTGGTCGCCTGCGATGGCATGGCGATCCCGCGCAGCTCAGCGGCGAACGTGTTGAGCGTAGCGGCCACCTTGCGGTCCACGCCCTCCACGCAGCTCAGCTGATTGTTGCACGCCTGCACGTTGGCCGAGTAGTTGTCGAGCGCGTCACGCGACGGGCCGATGTCGGCGACCACCTGCTTCGCGGCGGACAGGGCGCTGACGCTGTTGCCGGCCAGTGCGGCCTGGACCGCGCCGTTGACCGCGGCCAGCACCACGCCGAGCACGATGAACAAGATCACGAGCTTGCGTGCCGCCGCGGACAGCACGAGCCGCCAGGACACCCCGCCCGCCGGTCCCGCGGCCGGGGCGCCGTAGCCGGCCTGGGCGTACTCCGGCTGCACGCCGTATCCCGGCTGCATGCCGTATCCCGGCTGCATGCCGTATCCCGGCTGCATGCCGTATCCCGGCTGCGCCTGAGGGTCGCCGTATCCCGGCTGCGCCTGAGGGTCGCCGAACAGCCCTCCGGGGTACGCGCTGGTCAGCATCGTGGCGAAGCCGAGCGTCCTGACCTGGTAGCGCAGCACGGCCGCCAGCCCCTGGTGGATGGCGTCCGGCATCTGCCCGGTGACCAGCACGATCAGCCAGGTCACGAACATGAAGATGGTCAGCGCGCCGTAGCTGACGACGGCCTGGACGATCCAGCAGGGGATGAGCAGGAAGAACCGGAACAGGACGGCCAGCCGGTTCAGCCGGCCTGGTGTCACCGCCAGCCGGACCGGGTAGTCCGCGTCGTCCAGCGTGAACGGCGGGTACGCGTCGGTGAGCAGGTAGTTGTAGGCATACACCCGGCTCAGCCAGCGCAGGTAGCCGCTGAGGAAGTCGGCCGCGAAGACCGGCAGCCGCCCGGTGAACAAGGCGCCGAACCAGCCGATGATCGTGATCACGCCGGCCGCGACCCCGAGCAGCCACAGGACGATCAGCTGCGGGATGGCCAGCAAGATGCGGAACGCGACGGTCAGCCGCGACTGCGGAGCCGGACCCGCGAACGCGACGAGGACCGGCGCGGGCGTCGACTGCCCGGTGACCGGCGCGGTGGCGTCGGCGGCATAGTACGCGGACATTGCGTTGTTCTCCCCTGTTCTTCGCTGTCCCCCTGCAGGCGCGCCTGATCATATCGGCCCGATAGCCGTCGTCCGGGGTAAACGCGTCAGCGCCCGACGGTATGCGAAGACGTTACCGGACCGCCTGGACACTAGTCGCGTCGGTAATATCCGCAGTTCAGAAAGCTAAATCCGGGTAACCTACGGCGGTCCTGCCACGCGTCAGCCGCAGCCAGCGGCCTGCCCATCCGGAGGCCGCACCCGCCGCTCCCAGCCGCGTGCCGGACGCGCTGGAACCGGGCATCCACGGCGTCAGAACGCCCTGGATCCGGGGTTTCAGGGCGTTCCGGCTGGCCCGCCACGATCTATCGGGGCACGCCCTAGCCGGTGCCGGTCCCGGTGGCGGAGATCACGGCGCCCACGATGGACAGGACGATGAGGATGCCCCAGAAGATAACCGCCATGTAACCGAGGACCAGGCCGCTGGTCGCCAGCCCGTCGCCGCGCTGCCCGGTCTGCCGCATCTCCCGCTTGGCCATGTGCCCGCAGATGATCGCCGGGATGGCGGTCAGGCCCATGGTGAAGAACTCGGCCACGCCCAGCACCAGCGACGCCCGGGCCAGCGAGTTGGTGCTGACGGGCGGCTGGTACACCGGCATGGGATAGACCGTGGGTATGGCCCCCGCGGGCAGGTCGGCGGTAATCGCGGCCAGCTCGGCGTACGTCCGCGCGGCGTAAGCCCGGTTCATCCGCTCGTTGTACTCGTCCTGGGTCAGGCGGCCCTCGGCGAAGCCGGCCTTCAGCACGTCGACCGCGCGTTCCCGGTCCGCCGAGGCCGCGCGCATGGCCGGGTTCATACCCGGGTGCATCCGGGCCTGCATCTGGTACCCGCCCGCCGGAACCTGGAATCCGCCCGGCGGAACGGGGTAACCACCCGGCGGCACCGGGTAACCCGCGGGCGGAACCTGGTAGCCGTACGGCCCGGCGGGCGGGACGTACGGTGCCGGAGGCGGAACCTGCGGTGCCGCGGGCGGGACGTACGGTGCCGGAGGCGGAACCTGCGATACCGCGGGCGGGACGTACGGTGCCGCGGGCGGGCCGTAAGGCGTGGCAGGCGGGACGTAGGGCGTCGTCGGCGGAACCTGGGCGGCCGTCGGCGGGCCGTCGTCCGCAGGAGCCGGCTCGGCGGGAGCCGCCTGCCAGATATCCCTGGGGTACTTGGCCGGCCATTCCGACTCGTTCTCTGCCAACGGTGCCTCCCGTAGACGGGACCTCGTGCCACGTGCCTGCCGGAAACGCGACTCTTTCAGTCTAAGCGCGCTTATCGCCAAACTGCTTCCCGTGCTGCCGCGCCGATCTTGCCGGGTAGCGTAACGGCATGCCTGGCACCCTCCCCGACGGCGAGCCGGTCCCCGCCTCGGGGACGCTGCCCGGTAGCGCGCGCGCCGGGCTGGGCGAGCGGCCGTTCGGCCTCTACGTCCACGTGCCGTTCTGCGCCACCCGGTGCGGCTACTGCGACTTCAACACCTATACCGCGGCCGAACTCGGGTCCGGGCCGGGCGCGACGTCACCCGGCAGCTATCCAGCCCAGGCCATCGCCGAGATCAGGTTCGCCCGCCGGGTGCTCGCCGATGCTGAGCCCGGCGTGAACCTCCCGGTCAGCACGGTGTTCTTCGGCGGCGGGACGCCCACCCTGCTGCCGCCGTCCGCGCTGGGCGCCATCCTGCGGGCCATCGACGCCGAGTTCGGCCTGGCGCCCGGTGCCGAGGTGACCACCGAGGCGAACCCGGAGAGCGTCGACCAGGCCAGCCTGAGCGAGCTGCGGTCCCAGGGGCTGACCCGGGTCTCGTTCGGCATGCAGAGCGCGGTACCGGCGGTGCTCGCCGTGCTCGACCGGGTACACCGTCCTGGTCGGCCGGCGCAGTGCGCCGCGTGGGCCCGCCAGGCCGGATTCGAGCACGTCAGCCTGGACCTGATCTACGGGACACCGGGAGAGTCGGACGCGGACTGGCGGCGTTCGCTGGACGCGGCCGTGGCCGCCGCGCCCGACCACGTGTCCGCGTACGCGCTCACCGTGGAGACCGGCACGCGGCTGGCGGCCCGAGTCCGCCGCGGCGAGCTCGACCCGCCGGACGACGACGTGCTCGCCGACCGCTACGCGGCTGCGGACGAGATCCTCGGCGCGGCGGGCTACGGCTGGTACGAGATCTCCAACTGGGCGGTTTCCCCGTCATCAAGGTGCGCGCACAACATGCTGTACTGGACCGGCGGCGACTGGTGGGGGATCGGGCCCGGAGCCCACAGTCATGTCGGCGGGACCCGTTGGTGGAACGTCCGGCACCCGGCCGCCTACGCCGCGCGGATCGCCGCCGGGACCAGCCCCGGCCAGGCCAGGGAGGTCCTGTCCGAGGCCGAACGGCAGCTGGAGCGCGTCATGCTCCTCACCCGTCTCGCCGACGGCTGCCCAACCGCGGTGCTCGGCCCGGCCGGCCAGGCGAACGCGGCGCAGGTGGTCGCCGACGGCCTGGCCGACTCCGCCGCCCTGGCCCGCGGCCGGATCGTGCTGACCCGCCGCGGCCGCCTGCTGGCCGACGCCGTGGCGCAGAAGCTGACCGAACCCTGACCGAACCCCGATCCGATGGGCCTCAGCCCACGATGTGCGCGCAGATCCAGTCGGGCGCCTCCGACCGCTCGCCGCGGTTCGCCGCGATCGCGCCCCTGATGAGGTACCGCAGCGCCGACGCCCAGATAACCAGGCCGACCGGGAGCACCACGATGAGGGCGACGGTGGTGCTGTCCAGCAGGAGCAGCCCGCCGAGGATGAGGCAGCACAATCCGTACAGCGCGGCGGTCAGCGACAGGTTCACCGCGGCGGCCGCGTGATACCGCATGAACGCCGACCGCCGTGACCGGAGCACGTAGACGGCCAGCGGGATGACCGGGCCGAGGAAGATCGCCCCCAGGTAGCCAAACGTCGCAGGCACAATGTCGCGGTCCCGCTCGATATCCGCCGTCACAGCTATGCACTCCCCGGCGTGGTGACGAAATCGATCAGCTCCTCGACCCGGCCCAGCAATTCCGGCTCGAGGTCGGCGTAGCTGCTCACCGAGCGCAGGATGCGCTGCCAGGCCGCGGGCACCTCCGGCGGCCAGCCGATGGCGCGCAGCACGCCTTCCTTCCACGGCTGCCCGCGCGGGACATCAGGCCAGGCGGCGATGCCGACCGCCGAGGGCCGCACCGCGGCCCAGATGTCGATGAACGGGTGCCCGACGATCAGGACGTCGGGGGATCGCACGCTGGCCGCGATCTTCGTCTCCTTGGAGCCCGCCACCAGGTGGTCGACCAGCACGCCGAGACGGCGCCCCGGGGCGGGGGAGAAGCTCCTGACGATGGCGGGCAGGTCGTCGATGCCTTCCAGGTACTCCACCACGACGCCGACGTCGCGCAGGTCGTCGCCCCAGATCTTCTCCACCAGCTCGGCGTCGTGCTTGCCCTCGACGTAGATCCGGCTGGCCCGGGCCACCTTGGCCCGGGCCCTTTCCGCCGCGGGCGCGGCTACCGAGCCCGAGGCGGTCAGGGTGCTCCTGGCCGGGGCGGACGTAGCTGCCGGGGCGGGCGTGACGAGAGTGACCGGTTGGCCCTCGAGCAGGAAGGCGGCCGGGGTCAGCGGGAAGACCCGGCGCTTGCCGTGCCGGTCCTCCAGGGTCACGGCGCCCTTCTCGTAGCCGACCACCGCGCCGCAGAAGCGGCCCTCGGAGTCCTCGACCACCAGGCCGCGCTCGGCCGCCACCGTCGGTACCTCGCGCCGGCCACCTCGCCGGCGTCCCGTCCCGCCGGCCAGCACGTCAGCGCCGTATTGCCTGCTCCGCACGGTATCTCCTCCGCTCGTATCCCTCAGCCGGGCCGCGGGCGTAGCCGTACCTGCGGCCAGCGTACCCAGCGGATCCCGGCCGGGATGCCGCCGACACGCGCTATCGCGGCCTGGGCCGGCCGGGCTACCATTTTGCTGTGGGCCATACCCAGAGCGGCATTACCGAGAGCCTGGCCCGGGTATGGCCAGGTGCCCGTTCGCCTTGCTGTCACGCGCCGGGAACTTGCTAGACGCACTAGACTTAGCACTCGGGACCTATGAGTGCCAAGGAGGTGAACGCGTGCTTGACGACCGGAAACTGACGGTGCTCCGTGCGATCGTCGAAGACTACGTGTCCACCACTGAACCGGTGGGATCCAAGTCGCTTGTCGACCGGCATCACTTCGACGTGTCGCCCGCGACCATCAGGAACGACATGGCGGTACTCGAGGAGCTGGGTTTCATCGCGCAGCCGCACACCAGCGCCGGGCGGATACCGACGGACAAGGGCTACCGGCTCTTCGTCGACCGGCTGTCCAGCGTCAAGCCGCTGTCGGCGGCCGAGCGGCGCGCCATCGAGACGTTCCTGGCGGGTGCGTACAACCTCGACGACGTGGTGATGCGCACGGTGCGGCTGCTGGTCCAGCTGACCCGCCAGGTGGCCGTGGTGCAGTACCCGTCGCTGACCAGGTCCGCGATCAGGCACATCGAACTGGTCCCGCTCACCCCGCAGAAGCTGCTGCTGGTCCTCATCACCGACACGGGCCGGGTCGAGCAGTGCACCGTCGACCTGCCCGACGCCTGGGACGACGCCTCGGTATCCCACGTACGCGCGGTCGTGAACACCTGCCTGGGCGGACATAAGCTGTCAGACGCCGCCGCGATGGTCACCGACCTCGCCGAGCGGATCCCGGCCGGGGAGCGGACGAACGCCAACGCCGTGCTCGCCGTGCTGCTGGCCAGCCTGGTCGAGCGGAACGAGGAAAAGATTGTCTTCGGCGGAGCCGCTAACCTGGCCGCGCACGATTTCAGCAAGGGGTTGCGGGAAGTGCTTGAGGCCCTAGAAGAACAGGTGGTGCTGATGCGGCTGCTCGGGGAGGCGACCGAGCCCGCCATCCTGACCGTCAGGATCGGCGCGGAGAACGAGGTCGCGGGCCTGCAGTCCACGTCCGTCGTGTCCACGTGGTACGGGAACGCGGATCAGCCGCTGGCCAAGCTCGGCGTGCTGGGGCCGACCCGGATGGACTATCCCGGCACGATGGGCGCGGTCGGCGCGGTCGCCCGCTACGTCGGCCAGATCCTGGCGGAGTCCTAGTGGCCGCCGACTACTACGCGCTGCTCAAGATCCGCCGCGACGCGACCCAGGACGAGGTCAAGCGGGCCTACCGGCGGCTGGCCCGCGAGCTGCACCCGGACGTGAACCCCGACCCGGAGACGCAGGAGCGGTTCAAGGAGATCACCCAGGCGTACGAGGTGCTGTCCGACACCGACAAGCGCCGGATGTACGACATGGGCGTGGACCCGTTCGCGGCGAGCACGGCGGGCGCCGGCGCCGGCCCGTTCGGCGCGGGGTTCAACCCGCTGAACGACCTGCTCGACCAGTTCTTCGGCGCGGCGGGAGGCGGCGCCACGAGCCGCGGGCCGCGCAGCCGCGCGCAGCGCGGCCGCAACGCGACGATCAGGATCGAGCTGGAGCTCGCCGAGTGCTCGTTCGGCGCCACCAGGGAACTGACCGTGGACACGGCCGTGGTCTGCCCCACCTGCTCCGGTGAGGGAACCGCGCCGGGCACCCACCCGCAGACCTGTGACATCTGCGGCGGCCGCGGCGAGGTGAGCCAGGTCACCCGCTCGTTCATCGGCCAGGTGATGATGGCCCGGGTCTGCCCGGGCTGCGGCGGGTACGGCACCGTGCTGGTCCGGCCCTGCCCGGAGTGCGACGGCGACGGCCGGGTGCGGACCAGGCGGACGATCAAGGTGCGGATTCCGGCCGGGGTCGAGGACGGCACGCACATCCAGCTGGCCGGCGAGGGCGAGGTCGGCCCGGGCGGCGGTCCGCCGGGCGATCTGTTCCTCGAGATCGTGCAGCGCCCGCACGCGATCTTCGAACGTCAGGGTGACGACCTGCACTGCACGGTGACGATCCCGATGGTGGCGGCCGCGCTGGGCGCCACGCTGTCGGTGGAGAGCCTGGATGGCCCCGCCGATATCGACATCCGGCCAGGCACCCAGTCCGGGCAGGTCCTCCCGCTCTACGGCCAGGGCGTCAGGCACCTGAACGGCAACGGCCGGGGCGACCTGGTCATTCACGTGACTGTGGAGACGCCGGCCAAGCTGGACGCCGAGCAGGAGAAGCTGCTGCGCGACCTGGCCAAGCTGCGCGGCGAGGAAGCGCCGCCCGGCCGCTTCGCCCCGGGCCAGCAAGGGTTCTTCTCACGGCTGCGCGACGCCTTCAACGGCCGCTGAGCCGCTGTCTGAGGCATGAGGCACTAGGTGCAGCCGCCCGTCTTCCTGGCCGACCGTGAGGCGCTGGGATCTGACGTCGTGCTCCTGTCCGGTGCCGAAGGCCGGCATGCGGCCACCGTGCGCAGACTGCGCCCGGGTGAGCGTGCCGACGTGACCGACGGGGCCGGCCTGGTGACCGAGTGCGTGGTGGCCGGGCCCGCCGAAGGCGGCCTCGAGCTCATCGTGCAGGCCCGGCGCGAGGTACCCCGTCCGGACCCCGCGATCACCGTCGTCCAGGCCATCCCCAAGGGTGACCGGGGCGAACTGGCCGTCGAGGAGATGACCGAGGTCGGCGTGGACCGGATTGTGCCGTGGGCCGCCGCCCGCTGCGTGCCGGTGTGGCAGGGCGCGCGCGGAGAGCGCTCGCTGGCCAGGTGGCGGCTGACCGCACGCGAGGCCGCGAAACAGTCCCGGCGCGCCTGGATACCCGAGGTCACCCCGCTCGCTTCGGCCGGCCAGGTGGCCGAGCTGATCGGGAAGGCAGCGTGCGCGATGGTGCTCGAGCCGGGCGCCGCGGCCAGCCTCGGCCGCCTCAGCCTGCCGGAATCCGGGGATCTGCTGGTCGTGGTGGGCCCGGAGGGCGGGATCACCGGCGAGGAGGGCACGGCCTTCGGGGCGGCCGGAGCCACGGCCTGCCGCCTGGGGCCCACGGTGCTGCGGACCTCGACCGCCGGGACCGTGGCCGCCGCGATCCTGCTCACCCGCTCAGGCCGCTGGTCCTAGTGACGTTACCCCGAGGCCGGGGTCACGTCGCCAGTCGCTCCGTTGCTGGTGCTGGTGCTGGTCGCTCCGTTGCTAGTGCTGGCCGGTCCGTTGCCGGCCGGTTCGTTGCCGCCCGTGCCGGTGTTGCTCGATCCGATGGCCGGGCTGTCCGATGGCGAGTCGGTCGGGCTGGTGCTGGGACCGCCCGTAACTGGCGAACTCGACGCCGGCGTCGCCGGCGTCGAGGAACCGCTGCCCGGTGTCGACGAGGACGCGGGCGCCTTTGGTTTATTAGCTGGTTTATTAGCCGTCTTGGACGGTTTGGCGGCGCTCGTGCAGGACGGTGCCGGGGTCGCCTTGGCGGACGCCTGGCCGCCCTTACCGCTGGCCTTCGCCGAAGCCGTCGAGGTGGCGGTGCTCATGGTGGTGGCGCTCGCGGTCCCAGTCGCCGGGGCGGTTGCCGTCGAGCTGTCGCCCGGGCTGGTGCTGCCGCCGTCCGGGCCGCCGCTCGTCGCGTTGTCCGTGGAGCTATCGGAAGGAGTGACCGCCGAGCTCGCCGGGGTGTCGCTCGGCGTCGCCGCGGTCGTCGGCGTGGCCGCCTTCGTCGACTTGGCCGGGGCGGACGACGCCGAACCAGACTGGCACGCGATCGCCGGCCCGCTGCCATGGGCGGCCGAAGTACCGCCCCCGGCGCTGCCGGCCGCCGAGCTGGCCGCAGTACCGTCTCCGTTCGTGCTCTGACCCCCGCCGCTGGTGCTGGAAATGGGGATTCCGACCGCTTTGCTGAGCGAGACGAAGGCCCCGCGCAGCGGCGGCACCGACAGCGCGACGCCGATGGCGAACACGACGCAGGCGGCCGCCAGGGCCGGGCGGAGCAGCCCGTACCGCCAGTCCCGCGGCTGCCGCTCGTGACCGCCGCGGTCCTGCTGGCCGCCGCGGTCCTGCTGGCCGCCGCGCGCCAAGTTCCAGCGGTGGACCAGGCCAGCTAGGAACCCGCCCTGCGCCGCCGAATGCTTGCTGGTGTAGGCCGGGCCTGACCGCACTCGGGCGCGGATCCGCTCCAGCCCGTCGGACCGCGGTTCGAGCTGGTCCGCGGCAGCGTGCAGCTCGCGTCGCAAGAACTCGGCGAATTCGGGTCCTTGCGGCGGTATGCCGTCGTGTCCGGGTCTCGTCATTACTCCTGCTCCAGGGCCGCGCGCAGGGCGGTCATGCCGCGGGCGGTGTGGCTTTTGACCGCGCCGCGGCTGATGCCCATCGCGGTGGCGATCTCGGCCTCGGACAGGTCAGCGTAGTACCGCAGCACGATCGCCTCGCGCTGCCGGTCCGGCAGGCCGCGCAGCGCGGCCACCACCGCCGAGCGTTCCAGCAGG
>Ga0207683_10004334_pt1 | contig 12255 bp, 9 predicted proteins | sample KBSM73metaG_FD_184333 | JGI IMG/M metagenome (GOLD analysis project Ga0207683, IMG submission 184333) | Miscanthus rhizosphere microbial communities from Kellogg Biological Station, Michigan, USA - KBS M7-3 metaG (SPAdes) (version 2) | ecosystem: Host-associated > Plants > Roots > Rhizosphere >...
TCCGAACGTGATGGTCGCGCGCGAGTGCGATCCGCTGCCGGTCGAGCTCGTCATGCGCGCGTACCTCACGGGCGTGACCTCGACGTCGATCTGGAAGGCCTACGAGGCCGGCGCGCGGACGTTCTGCGGCCACGCGCTGCCCGAGGGCATGCGCAAGAACCAGCGCCTGCCGAAGCCGATCCTGACGCCGTCGACGAAGGCAGCCAAGGGCGACCACGACGTCAGCGTCTCGAAGGACGAGCTGCTCGCGATGGGGCGCATCGATCCGGCGGTGTTCGACCGTGCAGCGGCGATCGCCGAGGCGCTGTTCGCCGCGGGCCAGGCGCACGCCGCGAAGCAGGGCCTGATCCTCGCCGACACGAAGTACGAGATGGGCCTGGCGCCCGACGGCTCGATCGTCATCATCGACGAGATCCACACGCCCGATTCCTCGCGCTACTGGCACGCCGACGACTACGAGGCCCGGCTCGCCAAGGGCGAGGAGCCGCGCAGCCTCGACAAGGAGTATGTCCGTCGCTGGCTCGCGAACGAGGCGAGGTGGACGGGCGACGGCCCACCGCCGGTGATGCCGCCCGAGGTCCGCTGCGAGGCCGCGCGCCGCTACATCGCGAGCTACGAGATCGTGACCGGGCGGACGTTCGAGCCGGATACGCGCGAGCCGGTCGCCCGCATCGCCGCCGCGCTGGGGGCGAAGTGATCGCGATGTCGGAGGCTCCGTGCTGATCGTTCCCGGCCGCGCCGCGCTGTCTGCGGCCCGGCGGGCGACTGCGCTGGCGCAAGCGAAGGCCGTCGCGCCCGGCGTCTCCGCGATCGACGCGCGCTGGATCCACCTCGTCGTCACGACGCGCCCGCTCTCCACCGAGGAGGCGGCGCAGCTCGAACAGATGCTGTCCTACGGGCCGGCCGAGGAAAAGGGCAGCCGGCTCGGCACCCGCACCGGCATGGCGTTCTGGATCGCGCCGCGCATCGGCACGACGTCGCCATGGTCGTCGAAGGCGACGGACATCGCCCATGTCTGTGGCCTGTCGTGCGTGACGCGGATCGAGCGCGCGACCGAGTGGACGTTCGTCGGCCCGGCGGATGCGGCCGCGGTCGGCGCCGCGCTCAGCGACCGGATGACCGAGAGCGTGATCGTCCGCGAGCGCGACCTCGAGAAGGTCGTCGCGCACGCCGGCGAGCCGCGCGCGCTGCGGTTCGTACAGCTCGGTGCCGACGGCGCGGCGACGCTGCGCGCGGCCAGCAAGCAGATGGGGCTCGCGCTCGCCGAGGACGAGATCGAGTACCTCGTCGCGCGCTACCGAGAGCTCGGCCGCGACCCTACGGACGTCGAGCTGATGATGTTCGCGCAGGCAAACAGCGAGCACTGCCGCCACAAGATCTTCAACGCCGAGTGGTTCGTCGACGGCGAGAAGCAGGACCGCTCGCTGTTCCAGTGGATCAAGGAGACGACGAAGGCGGCGCCTGCGGGCGTGCTGTCGGCGTACAAGGACAACGCGGCGGTCGTCGAGGGCACGGTGGCTGCGCGCCTCTACCCCGACGAGCATGGCGTGTACCGCGCGGTCACCGAGCCGTCGCACATCCTCGGCAAGGTCGAGACCCACAATCATCCGACCGCGATCTCGCCGTTCCCCGGCGCGGCGACCGGTTCGGGCGGCGAGATCCGGGACGAGGGCGCGACCGGCCGCGGCGCGAAGCCGAAGGCAGGGTTGGTCGGCTTCACGGTCTCGGACCTGCGGATCCCCGGCGCGCTCGAGCCGTGGGAAGCGCCGGCAGGCAATGGCGCGCCCGAGTCGCGGAGAGCGGCAGCCGAGCGTGCGTGGCTCGGCAAGCCCGGCCGCATCGCCAGCGCGCTCGACATCATGATCGAGGGCCCGCTCGGCGGCGCCGCGTTCAACAACGAGTTCGGCCGCCCGGCGATCCTCGGCTACTTCCGCACGTTCGAGCTCCACGATCCCACCGACGGTAGCGAGACCGTGCGCGGCTATCACAAGCCGGTGATGCTCGCCGGCGGCATCGGCGCGGTCAGGCCGCAGCACGTGCAGAAGGCACCGGTGCCCGAGGGCGCGGCGCTCGTCGTGCTCGGAGGGCCGGCCTTCCTGATCGGCCTCGGCGGTGGCGCGGCATCGTCGCTCGCGCAGGGCGCCTCGCACGAGGATCTCGACTTCGCGAGCGTGCAGCGCGAGAACGCCGAGGTCGAGCGCCGGTGCCAGGAAGTGATCGACCGCTGCTGGGCGTTGGGCGATCGCAACCCGATCCTGTCGATCCACGACGTCGGCGCGGGCGGCCTCTCGAACGCGCTGCCCGAGCTCGTCCACGACGCCGGCCTCGGCGCGCGCCTCGAGCTGCGCGACATCCCGAGCGGCGAGCCGGACCTGTCGCCGCTCGAGCTGTGGTGCAACGAGGCGCAGGAGCGCTACGTGATGGCGATCGCCGCCGACCGCCTCGCCGAGCTCGCGGCGCTGTGCACGCGCGAGCGCGCGCCGTGGGCGAAGGTCGGCACCGCAAACGCGGATGGCCGGCTCGTGCTCGCTGATCGCGCCGGCGGTCCACCGCCGGTCGACGTGCCGCTCGAGCTGATCCTCGGCAAGCCGCCGCGCATGACCCGGCGCGCCGAGCCTTCAGCGCCCGCGCGCGCGCCGCTCGATGTCGGCAGTGCCAGCGTCGCCGACGCGCTCGATCGCGTACTCGGGCTGCCGACGGTCGCCGACAAGTCGTTCCTCGTCACGATCGGCGACCGCACGGTCGGCGGGCTGGTCTCGCGCGATCCGATGGTCGGCCGCTTCCAGGTCCCGGTCGCCGACTGCGCGCTCACCACCGCCGGCTTCGACACCTACGCGGGCGAGGTCATGGCGATCGGCGAGCGTCCACCGGTCGCGCTGCTCGATGCGGCTGCCGCGTCGCGGCTCGCGATCGCCGAGGCCGTCACGAACCTCGCCGGTGCGCCGATCGGCGCGCTCTCGCGGATCAAGCTGTCGTGCAACTGGATGGCGGCCGCCGGCCACCCCGGCGAGGACGCGCGCCTCTACGCCGCGGTGCGGGCCGCGAGCGAGACCGCGCAGGCGCTCGGCATCGCGATTCCCGTCGGCAAGGACTCGATGTCGATGCGCACGCAGTGGGACGGCAAGGCAGTCGTCTCGCCGGTCACGCTCGTCGCGACCGCGTTCGGGCCGTGCACCGATGTGCGGCTCGCGGTCACGCCCGAGCTGCAGGGCGGCGATCGCCAGCTGCTGCTCGTCGATCTGTCGAACGGCCGCGCGCGGCTCGGTGGCAGCGCGCTCGCGCAGGTGTTCGGCCAGCTCGGCGACAAGCCGCCCGATCTCGACGATCCGGCGCGGCTGCTGCGCTTCTACGACGCGCTCCAGACGCTGGTCGCGCAGAAGAAGCTTGCCGCGTATCACGACCGCTCCGACGGCGGCGCGATCGTCGCGCTGCTCGAGATGGCGTTCGCCGCCGGCTGCGGCCTCGAGCTCGATGTCTCGACCGTCGATCCGTATCCGTTGCGCGCGTTGTTCGCCGAGGAGCTCGGCGCGATCGTCGAGGTCGCCGCCGCCGATGTGGCGCTCGTGCGCTCGCTGCTCGCCGGCATCGACGTCCACGCGATCGGTCGCGCGGTCGCCGGTGACCGCATCCAGATCAAGCACCGTGGCAACGAGCTGCTCGCCGCCTCGCGCAGCGCATTTCGCGCGCGCTGGTCGCACGTCACGCACCAGATCGCGCGCCGCCGCGACGACACCGCGTGCGCCGACGAGGAGCATGCCATGCGCACCGACGCCGCGAACACCGGCCTGTCTGCCGAGCTGACGTTCGATCCGGCCGCCGACATCGCGGCGCCGTTCATCGCGAAGGGTGCCCGCCCGCGCGTCGCGATCCTGCGCGAGCAGGGCGTCAACGGGCAGATCGAGATGGCCGCCGCGTTCACGCGCGCCGGCTTCGATGCGGTCGATGTCCACATGACCGACCTCATCGAGGGCCGCGCCGACCTCACCGACGTGCGCGGCGCGATCGCCTGCGGCGGGTTCTCGTTCGGCGACGTGCTCGGCGCCGGCCGCGGCTGGGCCGCCACGTTCCGCTACAACGCGCGCGCCGCGACCGCGATCCGCCGCTTCGTCGACCGCGCGGACACGTTCCTGCTCGGCGTGTGCAACGGCTGCCAGATGGTCGCCGACCTCGCACCCGACCTGGTCCCGAACCTGCCCTGGCCGCGCTTCGTGAAGAATCGCAGCGAACGGTTCGAGGCCCGGCTCGTCGCGCTGCGTATCGAGGACAGCCCGTCGCTGTTCTTCAAGGGCATGACCGGCTCGCGCATCCCGATCGCGAACGCGCACGGCGAAGGCCGCGCCGAGCTGTCGGCCGACGCGCTGGCGGCGCTCGAAGCCCAGCACCTGGTCGCGGCGCGCTTCGTCGACGGCGCCGGCGCACCGACCGAGCGCTACCCCGCGAACCCGAACGGCTCGCCGCACGGCATCGCCTCGGTCACGACGCCCGACGGCCGCGTCACCGTGATCATGCCGCACCCCGAGCGCGTGTTCCGCACGGTCCAGCTCAGCTGGCACCCGCCCGAGTGGGGCGAGGACAGCCCGTGGATGCGGATGTTCCGCAACGCGCGCGCCTGGGTCGGCTAGGCCGCCTCCTCATGGACGGTGCGATGATCCGGGCGAGCGGCGGCGACTACTTCAACCCCGACGAGGCGGCCCGCAAGATCCTCGACGCGAATCCCGGGACGTCCATCCGCGAAGCGAACGGCGCCGCGTGGCTCCGAGGCAAGCGTTGATCGAGCTGTTGCCGAAGCTCGCGTCGCTCCACGTCTACGACAACAGCAAGGAAGCCGATCCGGCGGCCGGCGTCGCGCCATCACCGGAGCTACTGCTCCACATGGAGCGCGGGCGCATCATCGCGCACTGCGACCTCGCCACGGCGCCCGAGTGGGTCAAGCCGATCCTGCTGATCGCGCTCCGCAGCTAGCCGTGCTCACTGGGGCAGCGTGCAGCTGACGACGGTGGTGCCGGTCGGCGTGCCGCCGCGCTCGAGGCGCAGGTGCTGGCCGTCGGGACACATCGCCGGATCGGCGGCCAGCGTGTAGTCGGTCACCGGGCCCGCATCGTCGGTGACGACGCAGTCGGCGGGCATCGCGATGTCGCGCACGAGGCACGGCGAGCCGGTCATCGAATTGATCTGGCGTGCGATCGCGACGAGCGTTCCGGACACGTCCTGCTGGCACACCGAGCCGACGACGTTTCGATCGAAGCTGTCCGCGAGCTCGGCGATGCGCACCGCGGGATCGGCGACCTCGGTGCCGCCGCTGACATCCGTGTACATGCACGACTGCGCGAGCGCGGGGATCGGCGTCGTGCTTCCGGGAGGCGACCGCAGCTCGATGTCGACCGGTCTCGGATCGCCGATGATCGTCCCGACCGTCACCATATGCGGGTCGGGCTTGAGGCTCTTCAGGAACGCGACGTGGTCGGCGACGTGGGTCAGATACGGCGACTGCTCGTTCGAGTGACACAGGTCCTTGTGGCCCGGCGTGTCCATCGCGTCGGACGTCAAGCCGCCGTCGTCACACGTGATCCCGAAACGGGTGCACCGGAACGACTGGAGAGGCCCGAACGTCGTCGTGTCGTTGCCGATCATGCTCGCGTGCTCGAGCGAGCAGTCATCTTCGTCGGCGAGCACGATGACGGCAAGGCTGGCATCCGGCCGCAGGAACCCGGCGTTCGCCGGATTGCTGCCGTCGAGTGCGCGCTTCACCGCTTCGAGGTGTTGCTCGAAGCCGCATCCGTTCGCGCCGACCGAGGCGATCGCCGAGAACGCATCAGCGAGCGTGCCGGTGTAGTTCGTCGAACGCGATCCGTCGGGGTTCGCGACGTCGGAGATGAACTTGCCGGTGACGAGCGGGGTGCCGTTGGTCTGCAGGTCTCCTGCCTTGCCGGTCGCGGCGCACATCCCGGCGCCGGTTCCGATCGCGGGGCCGGGCATCGCATCGCCGGCGGCGCTCGTCCCCAGATCTGACGTCGCGACGCCGAGGTGGAGATCCGGCAGGCCGTGCTCGTTCAGCACGTTGATGAAGGCGGGGAAGTTGTTCTTGAGGTTCGTCTGCGCATCGAGGATGCCGGGCGAGTCGTCGATCAGGAACAGCACGTCGACGGCCTTGCTGGCGCTCGCCGGCACGATCGCGACTGGCTTCCGGTCGGGTGCAGGCAGCTGCTCCGAGCCGCAGGCCGCCAGCACGAGCACGAGCATTCCCCGCATTCGCAGATCGATCTTCATAGCGCACACCTCACAGAGATCATGGTATCGGCCGGCGGCGGAGCCGACCGGTGGACGTTCGCGAGCAAGTGCTGCAGATCCGGGCACGTTGCGGCATCCGCATCGAGCGTGAAGCACGGCATCGCCGAGCCGGTGCCGCATGCGGGAATCTCGGTGGTCGTGCCGTCGGCGCGCTCGTCGAAGACGCGGCAGGTCGCGAGCGGGGTGAGCGCCTGCACGAGGCACGGCACGCCGGTCATGCTCGCGATGTGGTGCGCGATCGCGGCGTCGGCGATCGTGTAGTCCGGATCGCACGCCGACGAGTACACGCGGTGGCGGAACGCGCTGACGAACTGCTCGAGCCGCACACCGGGGTATGCATTCTCGGTTCCGTTCGGAACGTCGAGCATGCAGCTCGGAATGAGGTACGGGTTGCCGGCGCTCGGATCGACGATGAGCGGCGAGGTCGGTCCGGCGATCGCCGCCGCCATGACCTTGCGCGGATCCGCCGCGAGCCCGTGGAAGAACGCGACGTAGTCGGCGATGCGGGTCAGATACGTGCCGCTCTCGTTCGACTGACACTGGGACTTCGTGCCGTAGGTCGCCATCTCGTCCGGCGTCGCGCCGCCGACCGCGCACGTCACGCCGAAGCGCGCGCAGCGAAACGAGCCGAGCAGACCGTACATCGAGGTGTCGGGATCGAACAGCGTCGTGTGCGAGAGCGAGCAGTCGTCCTCGTCGGTAAAATAGATGATCGCCAGCGAGGCGCTGTCGCGGCGAAAGCCTGCGGCGGTCGGATTTCCGGCGAGGACGCGTTTCGTCGACTCGATCGACTGCTCGATCCCGCAACCGGCCACGCCGACGTCCGAGCTCGCGATGAATGCATCGGCGAGCGAACCCGTGTAGTTCGTGGTGCGTGCGCCGCTACCAGCGGCAACGTCGACGATGAAGTTCCCGTTGACCGCGGAGCTCGTCTGGAGGTCCGCGGATGTCCCGGAGCCGTAGCAGCCACCGGCACCGGCCTCGAGATCCGGGCCTTGCATGCCGTCGGCTGCGGTGCTGCCGAGGTCGGTCGTCACGACGCCGATGTGAAGATTCGGCAAGCCGCCGGCAAACCTCGTCAGCGAGTCGATGAATGACGAGAAGGCCGCGCGAAACCGGTACTGCTTCTCACCGATGCCGCTCGAGTTGTCGACCATGAACAGCAGATCGACATCGCGGTTCGTGACCGCGGGGAACAGCGCGGCCTCGACCTCGCCCGGTGTGGGCCCGTCGGGGGGCGCGTCGATCGCCGCGTCGGACTTCGCGTGGCCGTCGCCGCACGCTGCGAGCACGCACGCCGCAAACGCCCACGCCGCCAACACCAACGCCGCCGGTACAGCACGCCGCACGCTTCGATCGTACCAGAGCATCCGCACCTGTCAGTGCGCGACCCGCGTCGGATCCGTCACAGGATCCGTCACAGCAACGAGAGCAGCATGATCACGACACCGCCGGCGATCAGCGCGGCGTGCACGCGGCGGCACATCGCCCCGGTGCGCTGCCATCCCGTGACCAGCACGAGCGCAGCGGCCGCGCGTCGCGCGGAGAGCAGGCCGGGAACGATCGCGATCAGCGAGCCGAGCGCCGCGATGCGACCGGGCCACAGCGCGACGCCGCCGAGAAACGCGCGCGGCCAGATCGTCGGCAGCAGCAGCAGCTCGGCGATCAGAACGAGGGCGACGGCCCAGCGCTCGCCGGCGAGCAGCGCAACCGCGGATACCGCGAGCACCGACGCGACCTCCGGTCCGTGCCAGCTCGACGGTGCGAGCGGCAGTGCTAGCATCGCCGCGACGAGCGAGGTGGTCGCTACCCAGACGTCATCGCGACGTCGACGCGAGAGCGCACGCGAGTGCCGATGCGTCCGTACTGCGTGCCCCATTGCGATCGATTGTAATGGGTCGGTGACAGTTGTCGAGTGCTTGTAATCACACGCATACAATTGCCGCCGCCCAAGATCGTGGAACTGCTACGAAAATCACTGGCGCGGCGGGAGTGGCGGACGGCCCGGTGACGTCGCGTTACTCGGCGACTTCGCGTAGCTTGCGAAGCAGCTCGCGAGCTTCATCACAGTGACCGGCCGCGTCCTTGAGGGACTGCCGGATCAGCTCGAAGCTCGCGCGGGGCAGGTTGTGAGCGTACTGCTCGAACTCGCCCTCGGCCGCCATCACCTCGATGCGCAGCGACGACAGCAGGTCGTTGAGCGACGCTGCAGTCTCGGCGGTCATCGCTGCGATCTCGAGCGCGCGCTTCACCTTCACGCTGCCGGCCTCGAGCTGCAGGCTGCGCTCGGCGCCGTCCAGGCGGTTCTTCAGGTTGTCGCGCTCGATCTCCATCATGGAGAGATCGTTCTCGAGATCCTCCATGCGGCGCGCGGTTTCCTGGTTGAACTTCTGCGAGCGGTAGACGCGGAGCTCGGTCTGGAGCTGCTCGACGCGCCGGCGGAGCACGCGGATCTCGGCCTCGGACTCGTTCGACTGCGGTGCGATCGCGGCCATCGCGGCGCCCGGAGCAATGCCCTGCGGAGCTGGCTGCGACGGCATCTGCGCCGACGGCTGAGGGTTGATCGCGGCGACGTGGCCGGTCGGTCCGGCGGGCGACGCGGCGCCCATGCCGGGGTGCTGCATCATCGGCGCGGGCGTCGGGCCCGACGGAGCGGCGCCGCCGAGCTGCGCGGTGTCGACGAAGCGAAGCCAGAGACTTCCGCAGCGGACGGCGTCGCCGTGCTTGAACAGGTGGCTCTGGACGCGCTGCTCCTGGAAGTACACGCCGTTGGCGCTCGACAGGTCCTCGAGGACATAGCCGCCGCCACCCCAGAAGATGCGCGAGTGGTGACGCGAGACCATCGCGTCGTCCGTGCGGATGGCGCAATCCATCGCCCGACCGACCTTGATCTCGGCCGAGGTCAGGTCGAGTGACCCCTCGATGCCCTGCGCATCGCGCCAGAGAAGACGTGGCACGTCCCCGAAAAGATACGTGAAGCCGCTGGAACACACAAGTTTGGCGCTGCCGCGTATCAGCCTCACGTGGTAACTCCTTGGCCATGTGCGGGGTGTTCGGAATCCACGGCCACGACGAAGCGGCCAACATCGCGTACCTGGGCATGCATGCCCTCCAGCACCGCGGGCAGGAGTCCGCTGGCCTGGTCGCCGCCGACGAGGGCCGCCTGCGGCGCCACGTCGCGATGGGGCTCGTCAGCGACGCGTTCAACCGCGACGTCCTGGCCACGCTGCCCGGCTCGGCCGCCATCGGCCACGTGCGCTACTCGACCGCCGGCAGCTCGGAGCTGCGCAACGCTCAGCCGTTCCTGTTCGAGTACGCCGGAGGCTCGGTCGCGATCGCGCACAACGGCAACCTCGTCAATGCCGCCGAGCTGCGCGCCGAGCTCGAGGCGCAGGGCTCGATCTTCCAGACCTCGAGCGACACCGAGGTGATCGTCCACCTGATGGCGAAGGCGCCGCAGCCCGACATCGTCGGCAAGCTGATCGCGGCGCTCAAGCGCGTGCGCGGAGCGTACTCGCTCGTGCTGCTCACCAGCGACGGCCCGAGCTCGAAGCTGATCGGCGTGCGCGATCCGAGTGGCTTCCGGCCGCTCGTGATCGGCCGCCTCAAGGATTCGTACGTGCTGTCGAGCGAGACGTGCTCGTTCGATCTGATCGAGGCCGACCTGCTGCGCGAGCTCGAGCCCGGCGAGATCGTCGTGATCGAGAAGGGCGGCATGACGTCGCACAAGCTCGTCGACACGGCCGACCGTACGTTCTGCGTGTTCGAGCACGTCTACTTCGCGAGGCCGGACTCGCTCGTCAACGGCAAGAGCGTCTATCGCGCGCGAGAGAAGATGGGCATGCGGCTGGCACAGGAAGCGCCCGTCGAGGCCGATGTCGTGATCCCGGTGCCCGACTCGGGCGTGCCCGCGGCGATCGGCTACGCGAAGGAGAGCGGGATCCCGTTCGAGCTCGGCCTGATCCGCAGCCACTACGTCGGCCGCACGTTCATCGAGCCGCAGGACTCGATCCGTCACTTCGGCGTGCGCCTGAAGCTGTCGCCGGTGCGGTCGGTGGTCGATGGCAAGCGCGTCGTCGTCGTCGACGATTCGCTCGTCCGCGGCACGACCTCGCGCAAGATCGTCAAGATGCTGCGCGGCGCGGGCGCCAAGGAAGTGCACCTGCGGATCAGCGCGCCGCCGACCACGCATCCTTGCTACTACGGCATCAACACGCCGACACGCAGCGAGCTGGTCGCCGCGTCGCACACGATCGACGAGATCAACACGTACGTGACGAGCGACTCGCTCTCGTACCTGTCGCACGAGGGCATGATGGCCGCGGTCGGCAGCCCGACGGACAAGCCCGGCCAGGGCTACTGCAGCGCGTGCTTCACGGGGAATTACCCGGTCGCGCTGGGCCAGGCCGACCTCGTCCAGCTGCGTCGCGCCCGCTGACGTGATTGCCCGCGCGGCGCGGGTGTTGTACACGTTGCCCGATGGCGATCGAAAGTACCGATGTGCGCGCGGTTCGCGCACAGCTGAAGGAGCTGTCCACGAAGGCGGGCGAGCTCCGGAGGTTACTTTGACGTCGACCAGAAGCGCCTGAAGATCGAGGAGCTCGACTCCATCGCATCGCGGCCGAACTTCTGGGACGACCAGAAAAAGGCGCAGGCGCTGCTCAAGAACAAGAAGCAGCTCGAGCAGATCGTGGTCGGCTGGGACTCGCAGGTCCGGGCGATCAGCGACGCCGAGGTGCTGCTCGAGCTGGCCGAGGAAGCCAGCGACGAGGACTCGGCGAAGGAAGCGGCGGGCTCGGTCGCATCGATCAAGAAGCAGCTCGACGAGATCGAGTTCAAGCGCATGCTCTCCGGCGAGCTCGATCCCGGCGGCGCGATCGTGCAGATCAGCGCGGGTGCCGGCGGCGTCGATGCGAGCGACTGGGCGCAGATGCTGATGCGCATGGTGATCCGCTACTGCGACCGCAAAGGCTGGAAGGTCGAGGTCGTCGAGGAGACGGCCGCCGAGGAGGCCGGCATCAAGACCGCGACGTTCACGGTCGAGGGCGACTACGCGTACGGTCTGCTCAAGGCCGAGGGCGGCGTGCACCGCCTCGTGCGCGTGTCGCCGTTCGATGCGAACGGGCGCCGCCAGACGTCGTTCGCGGCGGTCCAGGTGACGGCCGACATCGACGACGACATCGAGATCGACATCAAGGACGTCGACCTGCGCATCGACACGTATCGCGCCGGCGGCGCCGGCGGCCAGCACGTCAACAAGACCGACTCCGCGGTGCGCATCACGCACCTGCCGACCGGCATCGTCGTGCAGTGCCAGAACGAGCGCAGCCAGCACGCGAACAAGGACAAGGCGTTCAAGCTGCTGCGCGCGCGCATGTACGACTACGAGATCGCCAAGCGCGAGGCGAAGGCGGCCGAGGATGCGAAGGCGCGGCTCAAGATCGAGTGGGGCTCGCAGATCCGCAGCTACGTGCTGTTCCCGTACCAGCAGGTCAACGATCACCGCACCGAGCTCAAGACGAGCGACGTCAGCGGCGTACTCGACGGCGACCTCGACGATCTGATCCGCACGTATCTGTTGCGCGCGGCGGACGCCCAGAAGAACTAGCGCGCGGCGCGATCGATCTCGGCGACGAGGTCGGCTGCGGTGTGGTTCGCGCCGGTCAGCCGGTCGGTGCCGACGAACACGGTCGGCAGGCTGTGCACGTCGCCACCGCGCGCGTCGAGCATGTCGGCGGCGACCTTGCCGACCATCGCAGGCAGGTCGCGGCGATAGCGGTCGAGGTCGCAGCCGACCTGCGCGGCGATCTTCTCGCAGCCGTCGGTGGTGAGCTGCTCCGGCGGCGTCGCGAACAGCGCATCGGCCATCGCGTCGCCCTTGCCCTGGGCAGCGGCACAGCACCAGGCGAGCGCGGCGGGCATGGCGTGCGGATGCATCGGCAGCGGCACCATCTTGCGAACGACGCG
>Ga0207683_10004342_pt1 | contig 12240 bp, 13 predicted proteins | sample KBSM73metaG_FD_184333 | JGI IMG/M metagenome (GOLD analysis project Ga0207683, IMG submission 184333) | Miscanthus rhizosphere microbial communities from Kellogg Biological Station, Michigan, USA - KBS M7-3 metaG (SPAdes) (version 2) | ecosystem: Host-associated > Plants > Roots > Rhizosphere >...
CGTGCTCTTCTTCGGCTTCCACTGAAGCTTCACGATCTTCGAGCCATCCGGGAAAAGATGGCCGTTGCCGGGAATACCGGCCTTGTACGCCTCGATCATGATCGGATTGGCGACGATCACCTTGAGCACTTCGTCGGTCCGCGCGGAAGAAACCACCGCCCAATCCTCATATCCCCTGAAGTCGGAGAACGCGATTCCGTCCGCCGTTTTCAGCGAGTACTTGTCCTGCGCGTAAACGGCCGTGCCGCCCAGGACGGCGGGCACTGCCATGATCGAGAGTTTGTTTTTGCGCTTCATGGTTGTTCTTCTTCGTTCGGGAGTTGGGTTCGCGCGAAATATTGGATTGCCTTTAGACCAGACATAACATGAAAACCGGCCGAGCCGGCCTGTGCCACTATTCCTGCCCGGCGCCTCTTTTCAATCGCCAACTTTGACACATTTGACGGCGAGACTGTCTGCCGAATCATTGGACAATGGTGCGCCTGCGATGCCCCACGGTTGGCCCGTCAACTCCGTTCCAGAATCGGTCAAGGATCAAAGGCCGGTCGACGACTTTTTTGCGTCCAGGATGGCTGACCGAATCCGAATGGACCATTGGCGCGAGAAACTCGCCCGTATCCGCGGCGAAATACTCGAAATCGCCGAGCAAGGTTCGCAGGAAGGTTTAGTGGATTTGAAACGGGAAACTGTGAAACTCGCTCGAGCAGTTGAGCGAATTGAGGCTGCATTGGGCCTGAAAACGCCGCGGTAAACTCGTGCACTCTGCCTTTGGCGGCACGCTGTCAGCGGCTAGCCAACACTCTTGCCAGCGCGCCAGCCCATCTCCCAGAAGTCGGCCTCAAGCCGGGTGGCCTCCTTGAAGATTGCGATTAGCTCGGCCTCGCGGGCCGGCGTGACATAGAGATCCGCGAGAGCCTCCAGATGCGCCCGCGCTTTCGCCGCAACCTCCTGGTATGGCGCGCCGGCATACTCGGCAATCCAGACGCGATACGGGTTTGTCGCCGCATCGGCATCCGGTCGCGATGCGAGCCGCGTCGCGATCTCGGCGTAGCCGATCACACAGGGGGCGAGCGCCACCTTGAGCGCCAGCAGATCGCCGCGCATTCCCGCATCAAGCACATAGCGCGTATAGGCCAGCATCTCTGCCGCCGGAGCGGCTTGCTCGAGATCGCCAGCCGACAGGCCCCAGCCGGCGCAGAGCTTCACATGCAAGTTCATCTCGACGTCAAGGATTGCCGAGAGACCGGCAGCCGCTTCGCGCATGTCAGCGAGCTTGGGCGACTTGTAGACGGAGAGCGCGTACGCGCGCGCAAATTCGATGAGGAAAAGATAGTCCTGAACAAGGTATTGCCGAAACGCCGCCTCGGCGAGCGAGCCGTCTGCCAACCCATTCGTAAAGGGATGCTCTGTGTAGGCCCGCCACTCGGCAGATGCATTTGTCTTGAGACGCTCGAAGAAACTCATGCTGTTCCGCCGGATTTGCTCTTAATAGACGCCCTCGAGCGTGATGCCTCTTCTTCGAATCGTCATCCCGCTCTGTCCTCTTGTTTGAGCATGATCTCTTTCGGAAAACCGGTACCCACTTTTCCGGATCATGCTCTGGCCCGCAGATCATCCGATGAGCCATTGCCCCTTGTGGATGTCGAACTTCACAGCGCCTTCATCTCGCATTTTCAGCAACAGCGACTGGCAAGCTTCCTGATTGGGGATATTCGCACGCTTCATTATTTCGAAGACCTTGAGCGGCTTTTCGCGAAGCGCGCTCAGAATTTTCTCGCGATCCTGCAACATTTTCATTTCCCTCTACGGATACCAATACCCGGCCTTAGGCGCTTTGGCGCCGCTCGGCAATCCATTCGTAATCACTTGTATGCAAACGCCGTTACACGCGCGGATCGCAATTTCCGCCTCTATCGCGGCAATTTCTGCATCCACGCGACAATTGCCGCGCTTACCGCGACGGGCTGCTCCGGTATCAGGGCGTGGCTCGCATTCGGGATGACGACGATCGTCACCCGATCCCCGAACTCCTCTTTCATCTCGTTCATCATGCCGCGCGGCTTGAAAGGATCGAGCTCCGCCTGGAGATCGAGCAGCGGCGCCGTGCCGCCCGGCCACCATTCCGATTGTTTGGTGGCGCGGCCGGCAGCGAACTGCGCCTCGTCCACTTCGGGATGCCAGCCTTTCAACCAGAGGCCCGCATCGCTGCCAGGTGCAAAAAACACTGCGCGCAAATATCGCAGCCGCTCGTCATCGGGCAACGAAGGATCGCCGGCCTTCTTTACCCCTTCGGATAGTTCCTTGGCGCCCGCGAAGCCGGCTGGATAGGCTTTCGCGGCCGCGGCTACGATCGCCACCCCACGCACGAGCTGGGGATGATCGACCGCGGTCATGCGCGCAACCCAGTTTCCGAACGCGTGGCCGACAATGACCGCGGGCCCGCCTCCGTCATGCCGGATCACCTCTGCCACGTCGCGCGCGAAATCGTGCAGCGACAAACCCTTCATCGGGCCTGTACTGCCAGCACCGCGCGGCTGCGGCCGCAGCACGTGGAAGCCGGCGCCGGCAATAGATGCGGCCAAGTCGTCAAAATCCAGGGAATCGCGACCGCGCGAGGGCAGGAGAACGACCGTCGGCCCGCGGCCTTCGGCAATCACTTCGATGCGTACCTCGTCATAGGAGATAATCTCCCGGATGCGCTCTGCCTGCGCCGCAGGCGTGCCCAGCGCAACCAGACAGGCCGAAACGCCCATCAAAACCATACGACGCAACACGATATCCCCAAATCCACGATCCCCAAATCCACGGCCAAGCTTCACGTCCGCAAGCTAGCACAGCCGCAACGGCTGGGCATGCCCGCTCAGGTCAAAGGCCTATGCAGCGATCAAATCGCGCAGCGTCGCCGCAAGATCTGAGACGGCATAGGGCTTGTGCAGATATCGCCCGCCTTCCGGAAGATCGTCGTCTCGAAGTTTTAGCCGGCCTGATGTGGCGAGAATTTTGATAGGCGGCCAACGGGTGCTGATCAGGTGGGCAAGCCGCAGGCCGTCCATCGAACCCGGCATTTGAATATCCGTGAAAACAATCCGAATATCGTTTCGGTTCTCGAGTATCGCAATCGCCTCGATTGCGCTGCCGGCTTCGACGGCACAGAATCCCGCATCCTGAGCCGCCGCGACGGCGCTCCAACGGAGCAACGTTTCGTCCTCGACAACAAGCACGACCGGTTGGCTGCACGCTTGATGCTGCATCAGGGCTGACCTTCGATTTGGTCACTGCAAATTGCGCTTGAAGACCCGCGTCCCGTGCCGCAGGTGCGCTTCACCCCGTTCCTGTGTCGGAAAGCGGACACAGGCGGTGTAGTGAGCGAACACGTGAGCCCACACTTCGTTCCGGTCAATTTGACGATAAAAGGCTAAAACTGTTGGCGCTAGAGCGTCAGTGCGTCAGCCGGGGTGACATATGCCTGAAGCGAGACACCCGGGATGTCTTGGTCGCAAACCGCACAGATAGAGGATAGGACGGAAACTAATTAGGACAGGAGCCTCAAAAGGGCCTACAGAAACCGGGTACCCGAGGTCGACCTGGCGAACGTCGGTTCAAAGACGGGTATCGGACCGACAAGGGCTTTGCGCCGATCCTAGTATCAGCCATTCCCGCGGAGCGTGCCTCGGAGCGCGCGCCCATTCCCCCATGCGGAAATGCCCGACCGATCGGGCCTGAAAGCCGCAGTTGCACACACTTACTACCAGCCCGCTGGACAACAAGCTGCTCGCCGCGCTGCCACGCAGCGACTTCGACATGCTCGCTCCCCATTTGACCACCAGTTCATTGCCACAGGGCCAGATCGTCTATGATGCAGGCGCCGAGGTCGATCATGTCTACTTCCCTCATGGCGGCATGTTTTCGCTGCTCGCGGTGATGCGGGACGGCAAGGCGATCGAAACTGCGACAGTCGGACGCGAAGGCGTGGTCGGCGCCATGGCCGGCCTCGGTCTATACCAGTCCATGGTTCGCACTATCGTTCAGCTGCCACTTCACGCCAGCAAGATCCCCGCGGCGCCGTTTCGGAGAGCCGTCGGCGCCAGCAATGCGCTTCGCGACGTCTGCGTTCGCTATAACGAGGTCATGCTGACACAGGCTCGCGTCACCGCTGCCTGCAACGCGCTGCATCAGGTAGACGAGCGTTTCGCCCGCTGGCTGCTGCAATCGGCCGATCGCGCCGCAGGCGATCCATTGACGCTGACGCAGGAGTTGCTGGCCGAAATGCTCGGCGTTCGCAGGACTTCCGTCACCGAGGTCGCACGCAGGATGCAGGAGAAAGGCGTCATCACATACGCGCGTGGCGTCATCAAGATATCGGACCGCACCGCCCTGGAGCGGCTTTCCTGCGAGTGCTACGCGACCCTGGTGGAGCAGGAAGCGACGCTCACCTAGCGCGTGATGATGCTTTCGATTGCGTCGCGCGCGCAAGGCTTGCACGCGGAAGCAAACAAGCTCCCGGGTGGTGCGGTTCAACCCGATCCGTCGGGTTTCGTTGGCAGGAGTCGGATTCCGGACAGATGTGAAGGGAATATTGTTTGCCGCGACTTGTCGTCCCGGTGAGCACAAAAAAACGGCGCACCTTGCAGCGCGCCGTTTCCAATTCCCACCCAGCGACTATCAGCTCAGCTCGCCGCGGCCCGTGGCGCGCGGTTGCGCGAGTTGCGCTGGAAGAACAGCGCCTGGCTGGCGACCGCCGAAACCATCGCGGGCTGGAACGGCTTTGAGATCAGGAACGCCGGTTCGGGGCGTTCGCCGGTCAGGAAGCGCTCGGGATAGGCGGTGATGAACACCACCGGCACTTCGAAGACCTTCAGGAGCTCGTTGACCGCATCGAGGCCGGAAGAGCCGTCGGCGAGCTGGATGTCGGCGAGGATCAGGCCCGGCTTCTTGTTCTTGGCGAGCGCCACAGCATCGGCATGGGTGCGGGCGACGCCGATCACGTTATGACCGAGATTCTTCACGAGGCTCTCGAGGTCCATCGCGATGAAGGTCTCGTCCTCGATGATCAGAACGTCGGTGGCAATTTCCGCGGCCATCTCGCGGCCCGCGGCGTCGGTGAGCTTGCGCGTCTCGGCGACATCGATGCCGAGAATGAACGCCACCTCCTCCTCCGAAAAACCCTCCAGCGACAGCAGCAGGAAGGCCTGTCGCGGCAGCGGAGTGATGTTTGAAAGCCGGCGTTCCGACGGCAGCGCTAGCGTCGCCACATCGGGGTTGTCGTTGATCGCGACCGAATTCCAGATCTGCGTGAACAGCCTGAACAGCCCGGCGCGCGGGCCGTGCCGCTCGTCCAGCAGCGAGGAATCCTGCAGCAGGGCTTCCAGCATGGCCCCGACATAGGCATCACCCGACGCCTGGTTACCGGTCAACGCACGGGCATAGCGCCGCAACAGCGGCAAATGTTCAGCAACAAGCTGTGATCGGGACATCCCCACTCCATCCTTATATCTACCGCATCCTGGGTCTTCGTCCGAGACGCCACGGCGTCAAATCCTTAGAACGGGGTGACCCGGTTCCCCTGTATCGCCTACTACGCCCGAGACCGAAAAAAGTTCCCACAATAAGTTCCCGTATTCCGGAACTTTCCTGCAACCTTCGCATTAGATTCCGACCAGCAAAGCGGCGCCAGGACCTGGTTTCGAGAAAAACAACCGGAAATGCAGGGACTTAACTCTCGGGGAAGCGTGGATCAGATCATGAAGGAAGTAAAGAAGCAGGGCGGTCTCAATGCCGAGATCCAGTCCAGAATAGGCCACCAACTCCGCGCCATGTATGACGACGTGGTGCGCCAGGGGGTGCCAGACCGCTTTGCCGAGCTTATCCGGAAGCTGGATGGGCCCGAGGCAGCGACCGCGACCCAGGCCGGGGGCGACACTGACAAAAACAACGGGGGGAACTGATGCCTCTCACAGACTCTCTTCGCGACGACATTTTGGCGTCGGTACCCAGCCTACGCGCGTTCGCGATCTCGCTCAGCGGCAATGGTGATCGCGCCGACGATCTGGTGCAGGAGACATTGCTGCGCGCCATCGCCAATATCGACTCGTTCCAGCCCGGCTCGAATCTGCCGGCGTGGCTGTTCACCATCCTTCGCAACCTGTTCCGCTCCGACTATCGCAAGCGGCGGCGCGAGGTGGAGGATGCCGAGGGCAATTACGCCAAAACCCTGAAGACCCAGCCGGCGCAAAACGCGCATCTGGAGTTCGAGGAGTTTCGCGCCGCTCTCGAAAAGCTGCCGCAGGACCAGCGCGAAGCGTTGATCCTGGTCGGCGCCTCCGGCTTCTCCTATGAGGATGCGGCTGCGATCTGCGGCTGCGCGGTCGGCACCATCAAGAGCCGCGTCAACCGCGCACGCTCGAAGCTCTCCGCGCTGCTCTATGTCGACGGCGCAGAGGATTTCGGCCCCGACAACACCGTGCGCGCCGTGATCGGCGGCAATGGCGGCTGATGAAGATATCAACGTACACGGAAAGGCGGCCCCGGGAGGGCCGCCTTTTTGTTGATGGAGCCTGATGTGGCGTTGATGCCGGGTAGTCCTGTCGCCCTTGCTAACGCACCACCGGCCTGACCGGGGCGGAAATCTGCTCGGTGCGATCGCGCTCGGTCATGTCGATGACGGTTTCCATCGGCGCCACGAGTTCGTAGACGTAGCTGACATCGGTGAAGTAACGCTGTGCGGTGCCGCCCAGCGCTTCCGGCGCAACGCGATCGAGCAGGATGAGACCGAAATCCGAGTCTTCGCGCCGCGTCGCCGCGCTGGTGTTGAACTCTTCCAAGCGGAAATGAAAGGTCGTGTTCGGCTCCTCGCCCGTGATTTCCCAGTTCACGACGATATGCGGGTGCTTGCCGACCAGCGACAGGCCTTCGTCGGAATGCGAAGCCAGTTCGAAGAACAGCAGCGAGAGCGACTGCGCGGCCCGCGCGCTGACGGCGATGTCCGGGCCGTTCACCACGATGCGGTCGGCATGCGGGATCGCGCGCGACTCGAACAGTCCCTTCAGCTTGACGCCCTGCCACTGGCTTTCACTGAGCAGCGTGACCACGTTCGACATCGCATGGATGCGGCCGATCAAGAGTTCGCGCGAGACATCGATGTCCGAGCCGTGGCGTAGCGTGCGCGTCACGATCGACTGGATCACCGCCAGGATGTTCTTGACTCGGTGGTTGAGCTCGTCGATGACGGCGGTCAGCCGCCGCTCGAAGCCGATCCGTACCTGGATTTCGCGGCTGAGCCGCAAATTGTTGTAGGCGACATAACCGAACAGGCCGCAGATGATGCCGGTGAGCGCAAGCCCTATGGCGGCCACGATGACCGCCGTCTGCTGCGCGCGCGTCGCGGCGTTGGTCTTGGCGTAGTAGGCGAGCGACCAGTCGCGGCCGCCGAACGTCACCGTTCGCACCATCGACGGCGCAGGCTCTGGCCTCACCGGCCGCAGGGTGACGGCGCCCTGCTCGTTGGCGACGAACTCGTCGTTGGGGTCGCGCGGGTCCTTCAATACCACCGAAAACAAGGACCGGTCGTCGTTCACCAGCATCAGCGGCGCCAGTTCGTAGGAGAAGGTGACGAAGCCCGCAGTCTCCCCGGTGCCTTCCTGCAGAACCGGCGCGGCGAGCGCGATGCCGATCGGCCCATTCTGGCGCAGCAGCGGGATCGGATCCGACGCCACCGGCTTGCCGTCGGCCATCGCCTTCGCCAGCATCGGTCCGATCACCGAGTGTTGGTCGTAGGCGCGGCCGGGAACGCCCACGGTATCCGGTGTCCGCGGCTCGAGATCCATCAGCACGTTGATCGGCTTGTCGATCGCCTTGATGTCGAGCGGCTGATCGTCGAAATCGCGAATGACCGGATTGGCGAAGCCGGCCCTCTTCAACTCCGCCTGCGCCGTGGCAAGTTCACTCGGCTTGACCCGCGCGATCCAGGAGGCGACCACGAAATCGGTCTTGAAAGCATAGATCGACGAGCGCAGTGGCTGCAGCATGTTCGCCGTCACCACCGACGGTGCGCGAAACAACCCGGATGCCACGCGCGCGAGCAATTCGCGCTCGGTCAGCCGATCCTGCACCAGGCTGGCATGGACGTCGATCGCCCGCGCCATCGCGATGCCGTCGAGGGTCAATTCCTGATCGTGAACGCGATAGGCTGCGAGACCGGAGAGCAAAACCCCGATGAGCGCGATAAAGCCGATGATGAAACCCAGCCGAACCACTCGCTTACTCGGGAATGAAATGTTGCCGAAGACGTAAAGGAAGCATCTTGGGTTTGGCGGAGCAAAAACGGATAGCAACAGGACAGCGGCCAACCACGGTCGAATATGTATTAGCGATCATCAGCACGCAACTAACAGGTTGGCAGTGAACAACAAAATGGCCGCAATTAACGATCAATCCACGGCGCCAGAGGATGCTAATCAGCTCGCGCCGATTTGGTTCCAGCCTGTTCGAAATATTCCAAAAGGATCGCTGCCTGCCCTAAGTGTTAACGCGCCCCGGGTCGCTTGATACCGCCTTGTTGTACCGTTTCGGCCTGCGGAATGAGACCGCCCTTGGTCTCGATAAAGCCGATGATGCGATCCAGTCCCTCGCTTTTTTTCAGGTTGGTCATCACAAACGGCCGCTCGCCGCGCATCCGTCTCGCGTCGGTGTCCATCTTCTCGAGCGACGCACCGACATGCGGCGCGAGGTCGATCTTGTTGATCACCAGCAGGTCGGATCGGGTGATGCCCGGCCCGCCCTTCGACGGGATCTTGTCGCCGGCGGCGACGTCGATGACGTAGATCGTGAGATCCGCAAGTTCGGGCGAGAACGTAGCGGCGAGATTGTCGCCCCCGGATTCGATCAGCACCAGATCGAGATTGGGAAACTTCGCACGCATGTCGGCAACCGCTGCCAGATTCATCGAGGCGTCTTCGCGGATCGCGGTATGCGGGCAGCCGCCGGTCTCGACACCCGCAATGCGGTCCGGCGTCAGCGACCCCGAGCGCACCAGAAACTCGGCATCCCACTTGGTGTAGATATCGTTGGTGATCGCGGCGATGTCGTAGCGCTCCCGCATCGATTTGCAGAGCAGATCCATCAGCGCGGTCTTGCCCGATCCGACGGGACCACCGACGCCAATACGAAGCGGGCCATGAGAGTTAGACATGTGGGGTGCTTTCTATCGTCGTCCCCGCGGGGACGACAAGACGGATGAACTCATGACCTGAACAGCCTCGTATATTGCGTCTCGTGGCGCAGGCTGGCGAGGTCGGCGCGGAAAGTGGCGCTGCCGAGATCGTCGAGTGAGGCTTCGAGTGCACGCCGGGCAGTCGCGACGACGATCGGTTCGAGCGCAGCCAGAATGCGCTGGCTGTCGGTTTGGCCGAGCGGAACCAGCCGCGCACCGGCCGAGATCCAGTTCGATACCAGCGCATGCAGGAACGCATGCATCGTCGGCGGCAACGGAATTTGATGCGCGGCGCTGACGAGCCCGACCGCGACGGGATAGACGATGGGATTACTGATAGCCGAAATCATCTCATCCAGCCCGTCGCAGGCCCAGGCCGCGCGCGCGATGTCGATGAAGGCGCGGCCCTGCGTCGTCGTTTCGAGCTGGCGCTCGCGCGAAGGCACGAAAGCGGCGGCCAGTTCAGCGATCTCGCGCAATGCGGCATCGTCACGTGACGACGCCGCGCGATGTGACTGCGCCAGAAAGACGCCATCGCAAAATCCCGATCCATCGGCCAGCATTGCAGCAAGCCAATCGCGCAACGAGCCGGCATCCCTGATGTCGCCGGCTTCGACCGCCCATTCGATACCGCTGGAATAGGAAAACGCGCCCACCGGAAAGGCCGGCGACAGCCAGGTCATCAACCGGTACAACGCCGCCGCTTCGCTTTCCGTCATCCCGTCCCGCGCGTCAGCCGGGGCCGGCTCATTTGTGGTCATGAGCATGAGAGTGATCGTGGTGGTGATGATCGTGGTCGCAATGTTCGTCGTGGTGATGGTGATCACTGTGATGATCGTGATCACTGTGGTGATCGTGATCATGATGGTCGTGGCCATGATCATGATCGTGGTGATGACCATGATCGTGCGACGAATGATCTTGCCCGGTATGCGCGTGCGCGGCTTCCGGCGCATGTGCATGGCCGGCATAGGCGCCGCCTTCAGGATCGAACGGCGCCTCGATCTCGATGATGCGCGCGCCCAGCCCTTTCACCATCGCCTCGATGACGTGATCCCGGCGAATGCGCAGCCCTTTTGGCATGATCTGCGTCGGCAAATGACGATTGCCGAGATGCCAGGCGACCCGCACCAGATGGAGCGGATCAACCCCGCGGATTTCGACCAGCGGCTCGGCCGCAGCAACCACCTCGATCAGCCGGCCGTCTTCCAGTACCAGCGCATCGCCGCCGCGCAGCGCGATCGCGTTTTCCAGGTCGAGCAGGAGTTCAAGCCCGCGCGTGCCGGTCATCGCCATCCGCCGCCGGTGCCGATCGTCGAAATCGAGCACGACGGTATCGGCTGCGGCTTGTGTCCAGCGATGCTGACCCCAAACTTTCGTGGCGCGGATCATCGGGTTAGAATTTCTCCACCTTGGCGTCGCTAATGATCTCGATCACCGTCGGCGCCGTCTTCATCTGCGATGAATACTCCCGCCATACCTTCATGTGCGGCGCCTTGCCATGCGCATTGAGATCGTCGCGGGTCTCCCAGCGCTCCACCACCACATACAAATTGGGATTGTTCACGCTGACATGGCCTTCATAGGAGATGCAGCCCTTCTCCTTGAGCGTTTCGGCAATACAGGCTTTGTGCCCCTTGATGAAGTCGTCCTTGTTGTCCGGCTTCATTGGCGTGGTGGCGACGACATAGATCATGGATGTTCTCCCGTTGGTTTTCTTGATTAGCGGACGTCGACTTTTTCGGGGGTGATGACTTCGATCCTGGGCGGTGCGGACATGCACTTCACGGCGACGCGGCCAAAGGTCTTCATGTGCTCGGCCGTGCGATGCGGCACCAGCGCCTCGGCATTTTCCCACTGCTCGACGAACACCATCTTGGAGTGGTCGGTGACGCTCTCATGCAGATCATAGGTAATGTTGCCCGGCTCTTTGCGAGTTTCCTTGATGCAGGCAGTGGCCGCCGCAATGAAATCGGCGCGTGTCTCAGGCTTGATGGTCAGCGTGGCAACGACGTAAATCACTAAATCCTCCCGAACTTTTGTTCTGGCTCAAGTTCCGGGATCGACCTTAGCCCAGAAGCGCGATCGAACGCAAAACCGGTGTCCACCTTTGCTGATCGCGCTTTATAGCGTTTTCGAGCGAAGTGGATACCGGTTCGCGTCAAGAAAACGCGTCAAAACAAAAAACTGGAGCCCGGTTCTGATTCAATCAGAACCGACAAGGCTCTAAAACATGAAATAGCGCTGCGCCATGGGCAGCACCTCGGCCGGCGCGCAGGTCAGAAGCTCGCCGTCTGCGCGCACCTCATAGGTCTCGGAATCGACCTCGATCCTGGGGGTTGCGCTGTTGTGGATCATGCTCTTTTTGGAGATGCCGTCGCGGGTATTTTGGACCGCATAAAGCTTTTTGCTGATGCCGAGCTTCCTTGCCAGCCCGCCGGAGACCGCGGCCTTGGAGGTGAACACCACCGAGGAAGCCGTCAACGCCTTGCCGTAGGCCGCGAACATCGGCTGATAATGCACGGGCTGCGGCGTCGGGATCGACGCGTTCGGATCGCCCATCGGGGCCGCCACAATCGAGCCACCCTTGATGATGCAGTCCGGTTTGACGCCGAAGAACGCCGGCGACCATAGCACGAGGTCAGCGAGCTTGCCCTTCTCTACCGAGCCGATCAGCTTCGAGACACCGTGCGCGATCGCCGGGTTGATGGTGTATTTCGAGATGTAGCGCTTGACGCGGAAGTTGTCGTTATTGCCCTTGTCTTCAGGCAGCGAGCCGCGCTGCTTCTTCATCTTGTCGGCAGTCTGCCAGGTGCGGATGATCACTTCGCCGAGCCGGCCCATCGCCTGCGAATCCGACGACATCATCGAGAGCGCGCCGAGATCGTGCAAGATATCTTCCGCCGCAATGGTCTCCTTGCGGATGCGGCTTTCGGCGAACGCAAGATCCTCCGCGATCGAGGGATCGAGATGGTGGCACACCATCAGCATGTCCAGATGCTCGTCGATGGTGTTGCGGGTGAACGGCCGCG
>Ga0207683_10004343_pt1 | contig 12239 bp, 12 predicted proteins | sample KBSM73metaG_FD_184333 | JGI IMG/M metagenome (GOLD analysis project Ga0207683, IMG submission 184333) | Miscanthus rhizosphere microbial communities from Kellogg Biological Station, Michigan, USA - KBS M7-3 metaG (SPAdes) (version 2) | ecosystem: Host-associated > Plants > Roots > Rhizosphere >...
TGGGACAAGTCCAATGTCGGGCCGGTCGACAAGGCGATCCGTTCGGCCGGGCTCGGCCTGAACCCGATCGTCGACGGGCAAACTTTGCGCATCCCGATCCCGGACTTGACCGAGGAGCGACGCAAAGAACTCGCCAAACTGTGCAGCCAATATGCGGAAAAGGCCCGCATCGCCGCGCGCAATGTGCGCCGCGACGGCATGGACAATCTCAAGACCGACGAGAAAAAGGGCGAGATCAGCGAGGATGAGCGCAAGCGCAGCGAGACCGAGGTCCAGAAGCTGACCGACGCCACCATCGTCGAAATCGATGCTGCCGCAGCTGCCAAGGAAAAGGAAATCCTGGGCAAGTGAGCTCAGCCTCGGCCTCGCCGATCGAAACCAGCGGAGACGGAGTCGCCGTTCCGCGGCATGTCGCGATCATCATGGACGGCAATGGCCGCTGGGCGAAGAAGCGGCTCTTACCCCGCGTCGCCGGACATCGCGCGGGCATGGAAGCGGTGCGCCGCACGATCAAGGCGGCGGGCGAGCTCGGGATCGAGGCGCTGACGCTTTACGCTTTCTCGTCGGAGAACTGGCGGCGGCCGGCGGCCGAGATCGCCGATCTGATGGGGCTGCTCCGTCTGTATCTGCGCCGCGAGATTGGCGAGCTCAACCGCAACGATGTCCGGCTTGAACTGATCGGCGACTGGCGCGCGCTTGATGCCGACATCGTCGCCGATCTGAACGAGGCGCGCGAGAAGCTTGCCGAAAATCGCGGCCTGACCCTCGTCATCGCACTTAATTATGGCGCGCAGGACGAGATCGTCCGTGTGGCGCGCGCGCTTGCCGCCGAAGCGAGAGACGGCACGCTGGACGCAGCTGCGATCGATGCCTCGGCGATCGAGGCGCGACTCGATACCGGGGAATTGCCGCCGCTGGATCTGGTCATCCGCACCTCGGGCGAGCAGCGGCTCTCCAATTTCCTGCTGTGGCAGGCGGCTTATGCCGAGTTGCTGTTCGTCGACACGCTCTGGCCTGATTTCGATCGGGCGAGCCTCGAAGATGCGATTGCGAGCTTTGGCCGGCGCGAGCGGCGCTATGGCGGACGCTAAACCCAAATCCGACCTCGCGACACGAAGCTTGATAGGCGCCGTGCTCGCCATCGCCGCGATCGGCGCGCTGTGGGTGGGCGGGGTTGCCCTCTGGGCCCTGCTTACCATCGTCGCCTGCATCGCGCTGATCGAATGGGCGGGCCTGGTGCGCGCACACCGCGCCAGGCTGGGCATTGGCCTACTCGTGCTGCTGGTAGGGATGAGCTACGCCTTGCCGATGCTGTGGGGCACGGATCGCGCGACGCTGGCGCTCCTTCTGATCGCCGCGATGGCGATGGCGATGTTCCCGAAAACAGCGCTGACCGCCGTCGGCGTCGGCTATATCGGCTCGGCCGCGATCGCGATCCTCTTCCTGCGCGAGCAGCCTTTGGGTTTCGCGCTTGCGCTGTGGGCGCTTGCGACCGTGTGGGCGACCGATATCGGCGCCTATTTCGCGGGTCGCGCTATCGGCGGGCCGAAGCTTGCGCCCGCGATCAGCCCCAAAAAGACCTGGGCGGGCCTCGTCGGCGGCATGGTTGCGGCTGGCATTGCCGGAGCGGCGATCGCCAAGTTGGGCCATTTACCTCCACGCTGCTTGTGGATCGCGCCGCTGCTCGCGATCGTCGCGCAGGTCGGCGATCTCGTCGAAAGCGGGATGAAGCGCCATGTCGGGGTCAAGGATTCGGGCAAGATATTGCCCGGTCATGGCGGACTGCTCGACCGGATCGACGGGATGTTGCCGGTCGCGATCCTAGTCGCCGCGCTGGTAGCGAACGGAAGCGTGTAATGGCGCGCAGCGTCTCCATTCTCGGTGCGACCGGCTCGATCGGACGCTCGACGCTCGATTTGATCGAGCGCGAGGCCGACGCCTTCGAGGTGGTCGCGTTGACCGCGCACAGCGATGTTGAGGGGCTCGCCGCTGCGGCGCGCCGAACCCGCGCGAGCCAAGCAGTGATCGGTGACGAGCGGCTCTATCCGGCGCTCAAGGACGCTTTGGCAGGAAGCGAGACCCGAGCCGCCGCCGGCTGTGACGCGATCTGCGAGGCTGCGGCAATGGGCGCGGACTGGACGATGGCCGCGATCGTCGGCACCGCTGGCCTCAAGCCCGTCATGTCCGCGCTCAGACAAGGCAAGACCGTCGCTCTCGCCAACAAAGAATCCCTGGTGCTTGCCGGCGGATTGATGACGCGCGCCGCGCATGGGGCAGGGGCGACGCTGTTACCTGTCGATTCCGAGCATAATGCCGTCTTCCAATGTTTTCCGCATGACGATCCGTCGCGTGTACGGCGCATTATTCTCACCGCAAGCGGTGGCCCGTTCCGGACGCTGAGCCGTGACGAGATGGCGCGGGTCACGCCCGCGCAGGCGGTGAAGCACCCCAATTGGTCGATGGGCGCCAAGATCTCGGTCGATTCGGCGACGCTGATGAACAAGGGCCTCGAACTGATCGAGGCGCATCACCTGTTCCCGGTAGGGAATGAAAAACTGTCGGTGCTGGTCCATCCCCAATCGGTGGTCCACTCGCTGGTGGAATATGTCGACGGTTCGATGCTGGCCCAATTGGGGCCGGCCGACATGCGTACGCCGATCGCGCATACCCTAGCCTGGCCACAGCGCATGGCGACTCCATGCGAACCACTCAACCTAGCCCAAATCGGCCGTCTTGATTTCGAGGAGCCCGACCTGGATCGTTTCCCCGCACTTGCGCTCGCGTTGCAGGCGTTGGCTGCCGGTGGGTCTCGCCCAGGCGTGCTCAACGCCGCCAACGAGGAGGCGGTCGCGGCTTTCCTGGCGGGAAGGATCGGGTTTCTCGACATCTTCCTCGTAGTTGACCAGGTCCTCTCCCGCTACGATCCGCTCCCTGCCGAGACGATCGACGAGGCTTTGATGCTTGACGCTGAAAGCCGCAGGGTCGCGGCGCAAGCCCTGGAGCGGAGGGCGGCATGAGCTTCCTGTTCACCTTCCTCATCACCGTTCTCGCCTTTCTCGCGGTGATCGGGCCACTCGTGTTCGTGCACGAGATGGGGCATTATCTGGCGGGCCGTCTGTTCGGCGCGCAGGCCGAGATGTTCTCGATCGGCATGGGCCGCGAATTGTTCGGCTGGACCGACCGGCGCGGCACGCGCTGGAAAGTTTCGGCGCTTCCCATCGGCGGCTACGTGAAGTTCCGGGGCGACATGGGCCCCGCTAGCGAGCCCGATCCGGCCTGGCTGGCGCTTCCGCCCGAGGAAAAGGCCCGAACGCTGCAGGGCAAGCCAGTATGGCAGCGTTTCGTGATCGTTGCGGCGGGGCCCATCACCAATTTCCTGGTCGCGATCCTCGTATATGCCGGTTTCTTCGCCGCTTATGGCGTGCCTCAGACGCCACCGGTCGTCGCCGCCGTGGTGGCGGGTTCCGCGGCCGACAAGGGTGGACTGAAACCGGGCGATCGCATCACGGCGATCGACGGGCGCCATGTGGACAAGTTCGAAGACATTGCGCTGATGCTCTTGATCCGTCCGCATCAGCATCTGCGGCTGGATGTAGAACGTAACGGACGCCTGCTTCCATTAGACGTCTTTACCGATACGATCGCGCGGACCGACGGCAATGGCAATCGGATTGAAAAGGGACGGTTGGGCGTCGCCGCAGCGGCCGTTGTCCTCGAACCGGGCAATCCTGCCGAAGTGGCCGAAGCGTCGGTCCTGGCGGTCAAGGATCAGATCCGCACAATCGCGGATGTATTCGGCCAGATCCTCGGCGGGCAGCGTTCGGCAAGGGAGCTTGGCGGTCCACTCGGAATCGCGGGGTTCGCGCGCCAGCAGGCCGAGCTGGGTTTACTCCCGTTCGTCGAGTTCATGGCGCTCATTTCGATTAATCTGGGCTTCATCAACCTTCTGCCAATTCCACTGCTGGATGGCGGTCACCTTTTTTTCTATCTCATCGAAGGCGTCCGTCGCCGACCATTGCCTGCTCAGGCTCAGGAATGGGCATTTCGGTCGGGGCTTGCTTTACTGTTGGGATTCATGCTGTTCGTAACCGTCAACGATCTCGGCTCCTTCGGCCTCTGGACGAAGCTTGTCGGCTTGATCGGCTGACGGGGATAGGGCAGGGCGTAACCCGCCGGCCACCAGGCCCCGGCTTCAAAGCAGATCCTAAGGTGAAGGGCGGGGTTGCGTGACGGAATTCATGACCAGTGACGGGCGACGTGCAACCTGCCGGCTGGCGAGTGCATTATTGATCGGCACCGCGCTTGCGGGAATGCCAGCAGCAGCGCAAACGCCAGCGCCGCCGCCAACGGAAGCCACGCCCGCGGCTCCCGCGCCGCAACCGCCGAAACTGATCCGTTCGATTGACGTGACGGGCAATCAGCGCCTGGAGGCGGACACGGTCCGCTCCTATGTCAGGCTGCATCCCGGCGACACCTACACAAACGCCGATCTCGATCAGGCGCTGAAGGATCTCTATGCGTCCGAGCTGTTCGCCAGCGCGGAGATCGCCGGTGCGGATACAGGCAATCTGGTGATCCAGGTGCGCGAAAATCCGGTGATCAACCGGATCGTGCTCGAGGGCAACAAGCGCATCAAGGAAGACAAGATCCGGCCCGAGATCAAGCTCGCGCCGCGGCAGATTTTCACGCGCTCCAAGGCGCGCGCCGACGTCAACCGCATCATAGAGCTTTACAAGCGCCAGGGGCGCTATGCGGCCACGGTCGAGCCCAAGCAGGTATTGCTGGACCAGAATCGCGTCGACGTTGTGTTCGAGATCCATGAGGGCGCCAAGTCGCGCGTCCGCCGCATCAACATCATCGGCAACGACCACTTCAAAGACAGCCGCCTGCGCTCCGAAATGGCGACCAAGACCGCAAGCCTGCTCCACATCTTCTCGCAAGGCACCAGCTACGATCCCGATCGTCTGGCCTATGACCAGCAGAAGCTCAGGCAATTTTATCTGACGCAGGGCTATGCCGACTTCCACGTTGTGTCGGCGGTGGCGGAGCTCACGCCCGACAAACGCGATTTCATCATAACCTACGTCGTCGACGAAGGCGATCGCTACAAGTTCGGCACGCCTAAGGTCGAGAGCGCGATCCGCGACCTGCGACCCGAGGCGCTCCAATACCTGGTCAGGATCAAGCCCGGCCAATGGTATAATGCCAAGATGGTCGAAGACACGATCGACATACTCAACGAGACCGCCGGCACGCTCGGTTATGCCTTCGCCGATACCGATCCGCATTACGAGCCGGACAAGGAAAAGAAGGTGATGAACATCACCTTCACCCTCAAGGACGCGCCGCGCGTCTATGTTGAGGGGGTCAATATCAACGGCAACACCATCACCCGCGACAAGGTGGTGCGTCGGGAGTTCCGCCTTGCAGAGGGCGACGCCTTCAACGGCTTCCGCGTCAAGCGTTCGCGCGACCGTATCCAGAGTCTGGGCTATTTCCAGGACAAGCTCGAAGTCGAGCAGAAGCAGGGGTCCGCGCCCGATCGCGTGATCCTTGAAACCAATCTCGAAGAGAAGTCGACCGGTTCGCTCCAGGTGTCGGCAGGCTATTCGAGCCTCGAGAAATTCATTGTCAGCGCCAACATTGAACAGGCCAACCTGATGGGTAAGGGGCAGATTGTTCATGCCGGTGTGGACTGGTCGATCTATAATCGATCGGTCAATCTTGGCTTCCAGGAACCCTATTTATTCGATAAAAATATTGCTGTTGGCGTCGATCTGTTTCGGCGGGACTATAACTCATTCAACTATGTGAACACCGATCGTCATACGACCTATGACGAAGTGACCACCGGATTCCAGATCCGTGCGGGCGTGCCTCTGACCGAAATGTGGTCGCTCGCACTGCGTTACGGCCTGAGCATCGACAGGGTCACGCTCGACAAGTCGACCTATTATACCGCTTACAATCCGGACGGCACGCTGAACGCCTCCGGCGCGACGCATTGCGATCCGATCCTCGCCGGCCGTTACCTGTGCGATGCCATCGGCAACCGTACCACGTCATCGCTTGGCTATAGCCTGGTGTTCGACAGTCTGAACGACCGTATTCACCCGAGCCACGGCATGCGCTTCTTCGTCAGTCAGGATCTGGCGGGGCTGGGTGGCAGCGTGCGCTACATAAAGTCGACCGTTGAGGGCCATCAATATTGGAATTGGCACGGCTTCATCATCTCGGCCAACCTTCAGGGCGGGTATATCCAGTCGCTGGAAAGCGGGAAGGGCCCCGGCACCGATAAGGTGCGCTTGACCGACCGCTTCTACATGGGCGAGCCGGAATTCGCGGGCTTCGACATTCGCGGCCTCGGTCCGCGCGTGCTGCGCGCCACATATAAGAGTGACGGCTCGCTCAATCTCGACCGCAACCAGGTCAGTGACGACGCGCTGGGTGGCCGGGCTTCCTATTTCGGCAGACTCGAAGCGCAGCTTCCGCTCGGTAACGCGGTCAAGGAACTGGGCATTCGTCCGTCCATCTTCCTGAACATCGGCTCGGTATTTGGTACCAAGAAACCAGCGCTCTATGATACGGGTCCCGGTGGCCAGTTCCGCGAAGTGCTCAACACCGACGGCACGCGCCTGTGCGTCGACGGCAACCCGAGCGACACCAATTCACTCCCGTCGCAAAGCGTGCCCGCCGGAACCAACTGCCCGAGTGGCTTGTCGCCGTCGGGTCAGCAAATTCCGGGATTCAAGGAACTGTGGCTCGGCGACACTTGGAAACCGCGTATCTCGGTCGGTATCGGCGTGAACTGGAACTCGCCCTTCGGCCCATTCCGCATCGATATGGCCAAGGCGATCGTCAAGCGTCAGGGCGACGACACAAAACTCTTCACCTTCAACGTAGGAACCCAATTCTGATGAAGACCATGCTCAAGATTTCGGCGGCTGCCGCTTTGCTCGCCGCCACCGCCGCCCCGGCGCTCGCTGCAGGCGACGTGCTGACCGTCGACTTCAACAAGGTGTTCACGGATTCGAACGCGGCCAAGAGCGGCACCCAGCAGCTCCACGCCAAGTACGACACGCTGATGCAGCAGCGCGCGACCGCGTTCCAGACCGCGGCTCAGGCTTTCCAGACGCTGCAGACGCAGGTGCAGGCGATCAAGGCGCCGGCCAAGCCCACTCCGGCCCAGGAATCCTCGCTTCAGCAGGCCTATCAGCGCGCGGGCGCGGCGCAGGAAGCCGCACAGCAGCTCGATCAGGAAGTTCAGGCAGTGGGCCGTTTCGTCCAGTCGCAGATCGTCGATCATGTCGCCCCGATCGCCGAAGCGGTCCGCGCGGAGCGCAAGGCCGACGTCGTCGTGTCAAAGAACAGCTTGCTCGCTTCGGATCCCGCGGCGGACATCACCACGGTGATCATCCAGCGTCTCGACGCGGCCTTCCCGAACCCGAGCATTACGCTGCCCGCGCAGCCGGCCGCCGCTCCGGCGCAAGGCCCTGGTCGCTGATAGGCGAACGCCGATGAGCGAACAGGGTGAGGCGGCGGTGATTGGCCCACTCGACATCGGTCGGGTGATGGCAGCACTGCCGCACCGCTATCCGATGCTGCTGGTCGACAGGGTCGAGGAACTCGTGATCGACCAGCGCATCGCCGCCATCAAGGCGGTGACGATCAACGAAAGCTTTTTCCAGGGGCATTTCCCCGGACGCCCAATCATGCCGGGCGTGCTGATCGTGGAAGCGCTCGCCCAGGCGGCGGGCGTGCTCGCGGTCGAGAGCCTCGGCCTCGCCGGATCGGGGAAACTCGTCTATTTTATGGCGATCGACGAAGCCAAGTTCCGTGCGCCCGTCGAGCCCGGCGTGCTGCTGCGGCTGGAAGTCGAATTCGTCCAGAAGCGCGCGAGTGTGTGTAAGTTCGCGGGCCGCGCGCTGATCGAGGGTAAAGTGGTGGCTCAAGCCAATTTCACCGCGATGATCGCCGATCCGCCTTCGGCCTGAGCGTCGGCGTCAAAGGTCTTCCAATTTCGGCGCGCCTACGGTAGGGGCGCCGCTTCCTTTAGGCTGGTCGGAACCAGCCACCTTCAAGGATTTGCGTCATGAAGAAGAATATCCATCCTGACTATCATGCCATCAAGGTCCAGATGACCGATGGCACCGTGTTCGAATCGCGCTCCACCTGGGGCAAGGAAGGCGACACGCTGCAGCTCGACATCGACCCGACCGTCCATCCTGCGTGGACCGGCGGCCGTAGCCAGCTACTCGATCAGGGCGGTCAGGTCGCGCGCTTCAACAAGCGCTTCGGTGGCCTCAGCCTCAGCAAGAAGTAAGCAATTTTGGAAGCCTCAGGGCTTCCGGAACGCCTGGATCATTCCCGCCGCGATCGATAGCGCGATCTCGGCGGGTCCTTGCGCGCCTATGTCCAGACCGGCCGGTGCATCGATGCGATCGAGGTCGGCTGGCTGTACCCCCGCCGCGGCCAGCCGCTCCAACCTCTTTGCATGGCTGCGCCGCGATCCCAGCGCCGCGACATAAGCGGCGGGTGAGTTCAGGCCCGCGATCAACGCGGGGTCGTCGATTTTTGGATCGTGACTAAGCGTGACGACTGCAGTGGCGGCGTCGGGTTTGTAGGCCGTGATCGCCTCGTCCGGCCAGCGATCGTCCAAGCTTACGCCGGGAAAGCGTTCCTCGGTCAGAAAGCGGCCGCGCGGATCGATCAGCGTCGGCACGATGTCCAGCGTCCGCGCGATCGCGGCAAGCGACTGGGCGATCTGTACTGCGCCAACAATCAGCAAGCGGCGCGGCGGCGCGTAGACATTGACGAAGCTGCTCACGCTCGGATCGTCGCCGACGACGGTCCTGCCGCTCGCAAAATCGGTGGTGAGCGCAATCCTTCCGCCGCGACCACGCGTATCGGCAATCTCTTCGAATAGCGCGGGGTCGAAGCCGCCGATCGTCACTGGTTGCACCAGCAATTCGATGCTTCCGCCACAAGGAAGGCCGACCTCCCACGCGGCATCGTCGGTCACGCCATAGCTTAGCCGCCGTGTCTGTCCGTCGCCGATCGTGGCAGCGGCGGCGTGGAGAACCTCGCCCTCGACGCAACCGCCCGAAACAGATCCCTCGAAACGGCCATCCTCGTGCACCAGCATATGGCTGCCGCGTGGGCGGGGGGCCGAGCCCCAGGTCGCTATCACGGTCGCCAGCGCCATCCGCGCAGGCCGCCAGCCACGTGCCGCAGCAATCAGCCGGTCGAGCTCGCTCGATTGGGTCATCGCCTCGGCCCATCGCATGTGCATGGAATGAGGGCAACGCCCGGGTTTACCTTGTGCAGCGCAGCGGGCATGGCAGGCGCGATGTCACCGTTACGCCGCCTGTTCGTGATCGCCTTCTGGGGCGCACTGCTTTTCGCTTATGTCGATGCGATCATTCCAGGAAAGGACGCGATCAGCCTGTCCCCTTGGGACAAGTTGAACCACATGATCGCGTTCTTCTCGATCACCTTTCTGGCGCGCGCCGCTTACCCGGCTATCCCGGTTTTCCGCTTGTTCGTGATGATGGCAGGCTTCGGCGCCTTCATCGAACTAAGCCAGGCGGTTCCATTCGTTCATCGGGATGCCGAATGGGAAGACTGGTTCGCCGACATGATGGCTACGCTGGTCGCTCTTATTATAGCCTGGCCATTCGCGGTTTTGGCGGACAAGCGCCGCGCGCGGCAATGTTCAGGAACCTTCCCAGGCGCGGCGTAGCCAGGTGTAGGCGCTCCTTGCCATCAGACCGAAAATGGCGACGCGATAACCTCGATTATTCGGATCGTTACGGCTGGCTGTACGCAAGTCGGCCAATGCGCCCTTGGTGTCCCCCAATTCCTCGCGCAGTTTTGCTGACCAAGCGTAATAGCCGGCTGTCGAAGGCGTGAGCTGCTGGATTTTTTTGACAACCGCTAGTGCGCGATTCAGCTTGCCGGCTTGATACAATGTTTTGGATAAGCCCCACCGATAGTCTACGATTGGGTCAAGCGCGATTGCGCGCTGATGAGCCTCGATTGCTTCGTCGTAGCGGCCAGCGGCACTCAGGCGCCGGGCCAGGGTATCGTGTAGGTTGGGATGATCGGGCGCGAGTGATACCGCACGACGGGCAAGCAGAATGGCATGCTCCAAAGGAGCCTGCTCGGCCACGTTGGCCAGCCAATGCGGGGACGTCTCACTGCGTTCCTGCGCCGCGACGCAGAAATACTCGCCTTCGAAGGCTCCATCGAGCACGCTCAGCACCAGCGGCCGTAAAAGCCCGATATCGTTGAGGAATGGACCTACGGGGTGACCCGCGAAGGGCATCGGGATCCCCTCAACCCGGGCTTCAGCGAGCAGCCGCACGAAATGTCCGCAATCCAGATCGTTTTTTTGGTCAAATGCTACGACCATGAGGGGAATCTGCGCGATCGGTTTTTCAAGCGCTTTGATGAAGCGAATACGCCGACGATCAGCCGCCCAGCGTGTTTCAAAGCGGGCCCTCCACCTGTTGACCGAATATTGGGGCGACAGAGCCAAGGCCGAGTGGGCACCGACCGCTGCCGCGAACCGAAGCGCGGCATAGCCCCCCATGCTGGACCCATAAGTCATGAGCCGCTCCGCGTCGCGGCCCGCCTCCCGAATAAGAGATAAAACACTTTCAGTTTCAGGGTATTGGAACCAGTCGTTGCCAAACGACAGGACGTGAATGGCCGTGATATTTTCGTGAGCGAAGAACGCCTCGCCAAAGCCCGGGCGCGCCAGGCCGGGGGGCTCGTGGTAGGAATCGAAGGTGACGACCTGATGCCGCCCATCGCCGGCTCGGACACGCCTGACCTCCAGCCGGTCGGAGCGGTAGAGGATCTCGGTCACAGGAAAGGGCGGCTCCGATCTGGCGGACAGGGTGGGATTCGAACCCACGGTACGGTTCCCCGCACGGCGGTTTTCAAGACCGCTGCCTTAAACCACTCGGCCACCTGTCCTTGCGCGGCGCTTATTGCGGGCGAGAAAGCTTGCGCGCAAGCGTTGCGATGCCACGACGAGCGGGATTCCTTCGCGGCGCGGACTATGGCAGGGGCGGTACATGATCCTGTCATCCCGTTTCACCGCATTGCCGCTCGCTTTGTTCTGCGCCGGTTCGCTTGCTGCGCAAAACGCGCCCGGCGGGGAGACCGGCGCCGCCGGGCAGGATACGCAACCGATCGAGCAGCCCGCCGCTACCGCAGCGGACAGCGCGACTCCTGCGGTGCTCCCTTCGGCAGCCGACGCGGCCTTCACCGCCTTCATCCAGGGGTTACGCTCCCGCGCTATCGCGGAAGGGGTGAAACCCGAGACGTTCGACCGCGAGACGACGGGGCTGACCTTCAATCCGCGTGTAATCCGCCTCGACCGTTCGCAACCGGGCGGCGCGGTCACGAACGGCGTACCGGGGCCGATGAGCTTCGCGCCCTATCGTGAAAGCCATGTCGACCGGCCGCATATCGAGAAGGGCCAGACGCGCTACCAGATGCTGAGCGCGCGGCTCGCGGCCAATCAAGCGCGCACGGGCGTACCGGGCAATGTCGCGCTCGCCATTTTCGGACTCGAGACGGGCTATGGCAGCTATACCGGCAATTTCGACCTGATCCGCTCCTTCGCCTCGCTCGCCTACGATGGACGGCGGCGCGAATTGTTCGTGGCGGAGCTGATCGCGACACTGAAGCTGATCGACCAGGGCTTCACTCGCGCCGAGATGAAGGGAAGCTGGGCTGGCGCCACCGGTTACCCGCAATTCCTGCCCAGCACGTTCATGCGGATCGGTACCGACGGCGATGGCGACGGCAAGGCCGACATCTGGACCAACGACGCGGACACGCTCGCCTCGATCTCGGCCTATCTGCAGGAAGCGGGCTGGAAGCCGAACACCCCTTGGGGCGTCGCGGTGATGCTGCCGGGCGATGTCGACCGCGCCGCGATCCGATCGCCGCTCGTGTCGCCGCGCTGCCCGCGTGTTCATGCACGCCTCAGCCGCTGGTTTACCGTGGGCGAATGGAAGGCGAAGGGCGTGATCGTCGCGGGCTATCCCGCCCCGGCGGATAGCGAGCTGACCCAATTGCTGGAGCCGGACGGCCCGGGAATGCCGGCCTATCTGCTCACCGGCAATTATCGCGCGATCCTCGATTATAATTGCTCCAACTTCTACGCCATGTCGGTAGGGGTTCTGGCCGACGCCATCGTCCGATAGACGCTTGGCGCGAGC
>Ga0207683_10004346_pt1 | contig 12238 bp, 9 predicted proteins | sample KBSM73metaG_FD_184333 | JGI IMG/M metagenome (GOLD analysis project Ga0207683, IMG submission 184333) | Miscanthus rhizosphere microbial communities from Kellogg Biological Station, Michigan, USA - KBS M7-3 metaG (SPAdes) (version 2) | ecosystem: Host-associated > Plants > Roots > Rhizosphere >...
CGGGGTTCCTGAAAGCGGCGCTCACCGGAACGAAGCAGTTAGCGCAAGAGATTTTCGAGAAGGGCACGTGCGATTTGCTCAAACAGGGCGTGCAAACGCCGGAAATTGGCGCTCTCGTTGCCCGCCGCAAAAAACAGATCTCATGACCCGCCAAGGCTTTGTCGTTTCGCTGCACATCGCGCCCACCGGCGCCGGTGTAATCCAGAATCGCGATCAAGTCGAAGCGATCGCAGGGCGCGGACTGATCGACGATCGATATTTTGCCGGCATCGGTACTTATTCGCATGATCCCGGCAGCGGCCGGCATGTGACCTTGATTGAGATCGAGGCACTCGCAGGCCTCAAGCGAGACTACGGCATCGACATCGCCCCAGGTAAATCGCGCCGTAATATCGTGACCCGCGATGTGGCGCTCAATCATCTGGTCGGCCGGGAGTTTTTCATCGGTAAAGTGCGGTTGCGGGGTACGCGACTCTGTGAGCCGTGTGCGCACTTGGAGCGATTGACCAAGCACGGCGCGCTGCGCGGGTTGGTTCATCGCGGCGGGCTCCGTAGCGAAATTCTCAGCGGCGGAACCATTCACATCGGTGACCCGATTACGCTGCCGGATGATTGACCCGTCGAGTGAGTGCAAACATTGGGTGGTCCGGCGCAGCCTGTTTATCGTAATTTAGTTCCCACCAGAATTTGTCTTGAAAGTGTTCGACTGGCGCCGGTTTGGGCGATGAGTCATCGGAAATAGTGTCCGAACTTTCTCCATGACCAGTTTCGCTTTGATACTCATCCTAGCCGCGGCGCTTATTCATGCCACCTGGAATTTTTTTAACAAGCACGCCGGTGGGCATGCGACGTTTACCTGGTTGGTGGCAGTTCTGTCGGCCTTCCTCTATGCGCCGGCCACGATCACGATCATCGAAATTTGGCAAATCGATATCAACTTCGTAAGCATCGGCTTGATCGCCGGCAGTGCAGCGTTGCACACGGCGTACTTCGTATTGTTGAATCAAGCCTATCGGGTCGGTGATCTCTCTTTGGTCTATCCGATGGCGCGCGGCACTGGGCCGTTGCTGGCGGCGAGTGCGGCAATCTTATTTCTCGGCGAGCGACCTTCACCCGTCGCAGTACTTGGCGCCCTGCTGATCATCGGCGGCGCGATCATTCTGACGACGAATATCTCTCGATTATGGGAAAACGAATCTCGCGACGCGCTCATTTACGCGGTGATTACGGGTGTGTTCATTGCGGCGTATACCCTGTGGGATAAACAATCGGTTGGCCATTTCGGAATCTCGCCGCTGGTTTTGGATTGGGGCGCGAACGTGGGCCGTGCGCTCTTTCTGACTCCGATCGCATTGAAATATTCGGATCATACGATCCGCGAGTGGCGCGAGCACAAATACGAAGCGATCGCCTGTGCGGTACTGATACCATTGGCATATATTCTGGTGCTGACCGCGATGCGTTTCACACCGGTCAGCTATGTGGCGCCAGCGCGGGAGGTCAGCATTTTGATCGGCACGGTGATGGGAACGCGTCTTCTCGGCGAGGGGAACGCTCGGCGAAAACTGGCGGGCGCAAGTGCGATGGTGCTGGGTGTAGTGGGATTGGCGGTCGGATGAAATTAATTGCTCAGGTAATCTGCGCCCGGACAATTGTCCCACGACGGAATAATGATCGTTACGGGATGTCGTTGAGCAAACCCAAGCTGCACGGTTGAGTCGCGGTTTTTGACGAAGCTACTTGTCTCACACCTTATTTGGCGGTTGAGTGTTCTTGTGTATCCGCCAAAAACAACGCTCAGAGATCACCCTGCATTGACCATTGCTGGCGGACCGTCGTGGCCTCCAGTTTGGGTGCATTCCAAGACCAAGCCGATAAAAAAACTTTACGGAGAAGTAGGAGTTTTCACGGGAACCATTTTGCACGATGATATTCCGACGGCACTCTTTATAAGAATGGTTATCGATGAGACAGCTTATATGGGATACCTTGGAGTCAATGATGCGGTTTTTTGTTATCAGCTGAACAAATTCCTGCAGCACCATATTGGCCGAACGATTGCCGAGATTGCGCATCTCGATATCAGTTTTACGTTATAGATTTCTATGCTGGCGCATTGTCTTCCCGCCAAATCGCCCATGGCTTGTACTCTGTTTGATGCCACCAAAGCCCGCGTGCTTTCTTGTGGAGTCACATGAAGAACTGAGCGCGCGTCGGTTCACCACTAAGCAGTCGCGAAGCAGGAGGAAAACGATGCGTCCTGCACGCAAAAATTCTTCGCCGGTTAGGATCTCATTGAGGCACGAAGCCCGAGCGCGCAAAGCTCGTTTACGTATTCGTGACGCTTGGGATCATCGGGATCCATCTGTCCGATCTTGCGAGCGAGCGCGTCCATTTTTTGCGCTAAAAGCTCCGCATCGCTGACCGGTTTAATTGCAGGACCTTTGTTGCGGGAGTGTCGGCGCTGTTCAAAAAGCTTCTCAACGGACATCGTGCGGACCTCCTCCCTATGGACTAGGGTTCGGGCTCCCGGTCCTGCGGCCCCGGTGGGATAAGCTCAAACGGTTAGTTTGAGATAACCTAGGCTTCCCTCAGGACATAAAGCAAGGACCAATCTGCGGGGCTCAGAATCGGTTGATCATGGTGGGATCTATTCATCTAAGACCTGCACAGGGTGCTCTTGGCTGTTATGGTTCGCTCTCATCCACTCTAATAACAAAAAACGTCCTCGATGCGGTATAGAGAAGGCCCTCTATGGTGAGAATCTTGTCCGCGCTCTCCGCGCTCTTCAAACGAAGAATCAAGTCCTCCGGACCAATAACATGTACCAATGGAGGAAAGAGGCGTTGAAGTATGATCCTATTGAGGCCAACGCCTCCAATGGTCTGCATTTTGTCAACCAGCAATGTTGCCCTTTCTCTTGCAATGACAACATTAAGATCTTCCAGCAGACCCTTCCGGGTTTGCTCATTGACCGGGACAAGGACTCCAGTAAAACGAACTCGTGGGGGAGTCGCCGGAAAGGCATGAAGCTGAGTAAACGTGGCGCAAACGTCAAGAGTTAATGCCAATAGGATTGAGGTCATTGTCAGTCCTAGACCTCTGCTTATGGCCCAGGCTTGGGATGGTTTTTTCATGCACTCGTATTTCGAAAACGGAAATGATCTCATCTCTCTTTTCAAAAGAAGGATCTCGCTCGCAAGTGAGTCGTGGAAGCGCGAGCCCACTGTGGCCTAGGATAGTGGTTCGTTGATGATAAATCAGTACTTCGGCTCACCCGACCCCATTTAAGACCGCTCAGCAGATCCAGCTACCGACCAGCGCGGTTGTTGTCAATCCGAGTCATGGAATCGCACCAGCTTTCTGCGTCTACCCCGCTGGCGCGCGGCCACTGACAACGGACCTCACACTGACCCTGCCTGGCGACAGATCGGCAATCAAGCCGAAATTTCAGCTGCTATTCCAATATTAAGTTTGTGTGAAGATTCGCGGGGGCGCTTCTACGGTGGGGCGGTAACGTGGCTCTACACAATCACCGCTACTCGCGCGTAATGCTCCACAAGAGCGAAATCATATGACTCTTTCCGCGCTGGCAATTCTCATACCCTGATTGAGGGAACCACTACACGTATCGCAGCGCGCAGCCTGGGAGCGCGCGGCATGCACGTTGCGCTAGAGGCGAGCCACCGCTCAAACGTTTATGCGTACTGAGCTGAGCGGCGAAGCGACTAATCAACATTGTGAACAAATGGAGGTGCCATGAATTAGAGCAGTTCGCCAGCGAAACCTCCGTCTAAGCTGCGCATAGCCGCGCACTGGGTGAAGTACCGTCGAGGTAGGGAACCTAAAACATTTACAAAAAACTAAGAGGAGAATGCTAGCATGAAGAAGCAGTTATATGTGACACTCGTCATCGCCTTTGGCTTTCCCTTGATCACAACTCTGGTCGCGGTTTCCCAAGCCGCGCAACCGCAAAATCCCAACGACTTTACTCCGCCAGCCGTATTTCAAGCGGCTGGAATAACCGCGAGTTCGATTCAAAGCACCGTTGATGCTTATCGCGCCGCTCTCGGCAACCCTAACAATAACAATAACCCGGGCCCTCTCCAGAGTGGTCACCGCGAGATCAACTGGGACGGCGGCAACCCCAGCGTCCTAACTACGACAGATCCGGTAACCCCATTCAACGTCTTCCTAAACACTCGCGGCGCGCAGTTCACCACATCGGGGCTAGGTCTTACCCAAGCGCCTCCGGCCGGCCTTGCAGCGCTGTTCAACAATCCAACCTACGCCACCATCTTCAGTACCTTCAGCCCTTCACGCTTGTTCGCTGCGGTGGGCAGCAACGTCACTGAGGGATCGTTCTTTCTACCCGGCAGCAACGGGACTGTCCCAGCAACGGTCGATGGCTTCGGCGCAGTTTTTACGGATGTTGATCAGCCGGATGGGAGCGGACCTAGCAAGAAAAAAGGCAACCGCGGGGCGAGCACGCTAATCGAATATTTTGGCGTCGATGGCAAAGTTTTGTTCAGTAGTTTCGTCCCGGCTTCTCCGGGTGATGCGAGTCTTTCGTTTTTCGGCGTTGTCTTCGACGAGCCGCTTATCGCACGAGTCCGCATCACAACCGGCGATACGGCGCCAGGCCCGGATGATGATGACAATCAAGACATCGTGGTGATGGATGACTTCCTCTACGGTGAGCCACAGGCCCGCTAGGCTAAGACGACCTCCATATTTACTTTGAACCGAGAAGTCAGGGTCATTGTCGGATGCGCCGGTGAAAAGATCGGATGCGGATGACAGCGACCCTGACTTACCCTTGCAGGGTTCTCCAGGTCAATCTTTCAGCGCGCTTGCCGCGATGTTGCTTACTGGTCCGCAGAATCTCTGGGGGCGGCATGGACAGAATAGAGGGACTCGGAGGGATTGAAGAAATGATCGAGTGCCAGCCAGAGGCTTCGGGCATGATGGAAAAACAGCAGAGGAAAAATCACCGCAAACGGCACCCACACGGCGAGCTGCTGCTGAATCGTCATCGTGGTGAACGCATCGAGCAAAAAAAACCCGGGCACGGCGATGGCGACGGTGGCGGCGTAATTGATGTAAATCGCGCCGACGAAATAACCTTGTTCCCGCTCGAATTTAAGCTGGCAATGGGGGCAATGCTCGAACATTCTGAATGGTTTCGCGTAGAGCTTGCCGACGCCGCAACGAGGACAGCATAGGCTCAGCGCGGCCCGCAGTATTCTGAACAATCGCATCAGGACTTAAGCAGTGGCCTGGTGTGGCTCTTGGCGCGAAGCCCGAGCCCTACCTTCATATAGGTAGTCGCGTAGGAAACGTGCCGTATGGGAGGTTTTACCGTCCTGGGCGATTTCGATGGGCGACCCACTGGCGACTACTTGGCCGCCTTGTTCTCCACCTTCCGGGCCCAGATCGACCAGGTAATCGGCATCTTTGATGATATCGAGGTTGTGCTCGATCGTGATGACGGTGTTGCCCATATCGACAAGCCGATGCAGGATTTCAATCAGCTTGTCGACGTCGGCGAAGTGTAGGCCGGTTGTCGGCTCGTCGAGAACATAAAGTGTCTTACCGTGGGATTCTTTGCCGAGCTCATAGGCGAGCTTGATGCGTTGTGCTTCGCCACCGGAGAGAGTATTGCTCGCCTGGCCGAGCGTGATGTAGCCCATGCCGATATCTTCGAGGATTTTAAGCGGCCGGGCGACCTTCGGAAATGCATGAAATACCGGCACCGCCTCCTCGACGGTCATACGGAAAACATCGGCGATGGTTTTGTCGTTGAAGCGAATCGCCAGGGTTTCTTCGTTGAAGCGTGCGCCGCTGCAGGCATCGCAATCGATAAAAACGTCCGGCAGAAAACTCATTTCCTTGCGAATCTTCCCCTGACCCGCGCAGGCTTCGCACCGACCGCCTTTGACGTTGAAGGAAAACCGGCTAGAGGTGAAACCCCGCAGGCGCGCTTCCGGCGCGAGTGCATAGAGCTTGCGAATCTCGTCAAGCAGGCCGACGTATGACGCGGGCACGGAGCGCGGCGTTTTGCCGATGGGAGTTTGATCGACTTCCACCACACGCTCGAGCGCTTTCCCTCCCACGATTTCTTTGTGGGCGCCGGGCCGGCCGGCGAATTGTCCGAGCTGCAACTTCAAACCTTTGTAGATGACATCTCTGACCAAAGTGCTTTTGCCCGAACCCGAAATGCCCGTGACGCAGGTCCACATTCCGAGCGGGATCTTGACGTCGATATTTTTTAGATTGTGCGCTTTCGCGCCGCGAATCGTCAGCCAGCCAGCGTTACTCAATTCACGCTGGGGTCCGAGGCGGTTTTTTGCCGAGCGGAGATAAGCGCCTGTGGGGGATGCGGGATTGTTTTTGAGTTCTTCGACCGTGCCGACCGAAACCACATGGCCGCCGCGCACGCCAGCGCCGGGGCCAAGATCGACAATCAAGTCCGCCGACTCGATGGTCGCCTCATCGTGTTCCACTACAAGGACGCTATTGCCGAGCTTCTCGAGCCGCCGCAGAGTTCCCAGTAACATCTGATTGTCACGCGGATGTAGTCCGATGGTCGGTTCGTCCAAAATATAGCAGACGCCACGAAGATTCGATCCAAGCTGAGCGGCGAGCCGGATGCGCTGCGCCTCACCGCCGGAAAGCGTGTCGGCACGTCGATCGAGGGTCAGATACGGCAAACCGACCTCTGATAAGAAATTCAAACGTTGCTGAATCTCACGAAGGATTTTGTCCGCCACGGCTTGGTCGCGAACCGCGTTGCCAGGTCCGGATAAATCGAGTGCCTCGAAATAACCCTTGGCGTCTTCCACTGAAAGTGCCGTCACTTCCGAAATGGTTTTGCCCTGAAGTTTTACCGCTTGCGCGCGCGGGTTTAAGCGCCGGCCGTGACATGCCGTGCACGGAATTTCGGTCATCAGCTCATCGAGCTCGCTGGCGGAGTTTTGGTCGGCGCGTTCCAACAGCTCTTTGAGATAAGGCACCAGACCGACGAACGCCCCGCGCCCTTTTCCGCCGTAAAGAATCTCCTCCTGAAGCTTCTTCGGTTGTTTGGTAAATGACTTATCGACATCGACGTCGTAATCGTTTTCCAGTTGGTCGAGCAGTCGTTGCATGGCCCGCTCGACTTCGGAACCGTTCAGCGACGACCCAGGCGAAATCCCGCTCAGGGCATCCCGGAGGGGCTGCTGCGGATCGGCAAAAATCAGGTCCGGGTCGAAATCCCAGGTAAAACCCATGCCGCTGCATTGGTTACACGCCCCTTGTTGGCTATTGAAGGAAAACAACCGTGGGTCGAGCGGCTCGTAGCCGATGCCGCAACCCAAACAGAAAAGCCGCTGGTTGAAAATCTGCTCGCCGCGTTCCGACAAAAGATGAATGACGCCATTGCCAAGCCGTAATCCCTGCTCAATCAGGGTCTCCACCTCGCGCCCACCCGCCTTGGCCTTGCCGATAATGATGTCGATGTTGTGTTCTTTGAATCGCTCCAAGCCGTTGGTCAGCTCCGGCGCGCGCAAGTCGACCAATTTGCCATCGATTCGGGCCCGGCGATAACCGAGGCGATGTGCGCCGGTGATCACTTCCTTGTGAAATCCTTTGCGCCCGCGCACGATCGGGCTCAGAATCATCACTTCTTTGCCGCGATAGGAGCGTCCGACGCGATCGAGAATCTGGCTGCGGGTCAGGGAATGAATCTGCCGGCCGCAACTGACGCAGTGCTGTTTGCCGATTTTCGAATAAAGCAGGCGCAGGTAATGGTAAATTTCCGTCACCGTCGCGACGGTGGATTTTTTACCGCCTTGGCTGAGTCGCTGCTCGATGGCTACGGTCGGCGGTATGCCGGCGACGTAATCGACGTTCGGCCGGGCCATCACTTCAAGAAATTGCCGCGCATAGGCTGACAGACTGTCGATATAGCGCCGTTGTCCTTCGGCATAAACAATATCGAATGCCAGGGAAGATTTTCCCGAGCCGCTGAGGCCGGTGAAAACGACAAACCGCCCGCGCGGAATATTCAGACTTATGTTTTTTAGGTTGTGTTCTTTCGCGCCGACGATCGCGATCGCATTGCTGTCCACCGGTACGGGGGCAGCCCGTGTAGATACCGATGGCAATGTCGGCGTGAATGGCGAAGCGCTGTCCTTGAGATACGGTCGGAGGTAGACGCCGGTGTGGGATCTTTCGACTCTCGCGATTTCCGTCGGTTTTCCCTTGGCGATAATTTCGCCGCCGGCATTGCCGCCTTCCGGCCCGAGGTCAATGACGTAATCGGCACACTTGATGACTTCCATATTGTGCTCGATGACGACGATCGAATGGCCTTGCTCGATCAGCTCATTGAACGCCCAGAGCAGTCGCTCGATGTCATGGAAGTGCAGCCCGGTAGTGGGCTCATCGAAGATAAATAGCGTGCCGGTCTTGCGCGCTTTGGCCATGTGAGCGGCGAGTTTCAAGCGCTGCGACTCACCGCCGGAAAGCGTCGTCATCGGTTGGCCTAGCCGCACGTATTCAAGGCCGACCGCGCGCAGGGGCGCCAGCGCCTCTCTGACATCCGCGGTGTCTTTGAAAAATTCCAAACTCTCGACAACGGTCAGATCGAGGATCTGTCTGATATTTTTTCCCCGATAAGTGACCTCCAGAACTTCCTCTCGGAAGCGACTGCCGTGGCATTCCGCACAAGAGGTATAGACATCGGAGAGAAACTGCATTTCGATTTTTTCGAATCCTTCGCCCCGGCAAGTCTCACAGCGCCCGCCCTCGACATTGAACGAGAACGTCGAAGGCGTGTAGCCTCGCAGCCGTGACAGATCGGCCGCGGCGAACAAACGGCGAATGCCATCGAAGGCTTTCATATAGGTGGCGGGATTGGAGCGCGGCGTCGTGCCGACCGGCGACTGATCCACGAGTACGACTTCGGAGATCTTGTCGACGCCGGTGATTTTCGCGCAATCCGTCACGCCGGCGGCGGGGGCTTCCTTGAGCTTTCTCAAATTGCGATAGAGCACTTCATCAACGAGACTGGATTTGCCCGATCCCGACACGCCGGTGATGCAAACCAGCATACCCAGAGGAATCTCTACGTCGATGTGCTTGAGGTTATTGGCGCGGGCACCGGTGATTTTAATACACCGCTGTGGCAGCGGCTTACGCGCGCGCGAAGGAAGCGGAATCGTCTTGCGTTGGCTCAAGTAGGCCGCCGTAAGCGACTCATCGTCTTTCAGCAAGTCCTCGTACGAGCCGGTGAAAACCACCTCGCCGCCCTGTTCTCCCGCCTTGGGCCCCAAGTCGATGATGTGATCGCATTCTTTGATGATCTCAGGATCATGCTCGACAACAATTACGGTGTTCTGGTTGGCGCGGAGCCGCTGAAGAATTTCGACAAGTCGTCGGCTGTCGCGTGGATGCAGGCCGATGGACGGCTCATCGAGCACATAAAGCGTATTGACCAACGAGGAGCCGATCGCAGTGGTGAGATCGACGCGTTCGAGTTCTCCGCCTGAAAGTGTTCGCGATTGCCGATCGAGGGTTAGGTACTCGAGACCGACGCCGACGAGATACCCCAAACGGCGGCGGATCTCGTCCAATATCAGGCTCGCCGCCTGATCCAGAGCACCGGCGGGCTTGAGCGTTTGAAAAAAAGCGTGCGCTTCGCCGACACTCATTGCATTTATCTGTGCGATGTCTTTCCCCTCGATGCGATAATGGAGGGCGTCGCTTTTGAGTCGAGTGCCGCGACACTCGGGGCACATCAGATAGGCGCGGTAGCGTGCCAGCAAGACCCGAACGTGCATGCGGTAGCTTTTTCGCTCGAGCCGGCGAAACCACCCACGGATGCCCTTGTATTCACCGTCACCCTCTACAACCAGCGCCTTCTGTTTCGCCGTCAATTCGCCCCAGGGCTTCTTGGTTGGAATTTGTTTGCGCTCGCAAAAATCGAGTAAGCGTCGGGTCCGGCGCTTTCGATGCGCCCACGGCTTGATCGCGCCGTCGCTGAGCGATTTGCCGGGATCCGGCAATACCAGATCGAGATCGATATCGATGATCCGGCCAAAACCGCGGCAGGTCTCACAGGCACCCAGCGGACTATTGAACGAAAAGAGATTGGGCACCGGATCGCGATAGGCGATTTCACAATGCGGGCAATGCAAATGATTGCTGAACGGCTCGCAGCGCCAATCTTCCTGCGGCAGGAACAAATTCAAGCGACCCTTGCCGTAATGAAAGGCTTGCTCAAGTGAATCCACAATGCGCTTTTTGTTGGACTCGCGCAGCGCGAAGCGATCGACGATGACTTGCAAGGGCTCGGTTCCCGGAAGAGCCTCGGTCAACTCGTCAATTTCCAGCACCGACTGATTCGAGAGCAAACGGTGAAAGCCGGCCTGGCTGAGGCCGCTTCGGACATCGGCCCACATCGCCGATGAGCGCGGCAATGGAAACGTGGTTACCATCGCCGAGCCTTCGGCAAAGATAGCGAGCTTGTTGTAGACAGTCTGGGCCGAATCGCGTTCCACCGGCCGATCGCAGCCCCGGCAATAGAGCGAGCCAATTTTCGAGAACAGGAGCTTAAAGTGATCGTGCAATTCGGTCATTGTGCCGACCGTGGAGCGTGAGGTTCGCACGGGACGGCTTTGATCGATGGCGATAGTCGGGGGAATCCCCTCGATGCTCTCCACATCGGGCTTGTCCATCCGGTCGAGAAACTGGCGGGCGTAGGCAGAAAAGCTCTCCACATACCGGCGTTGCCCTTCGGCATACAAGATGTCGAAGGCCAACGTTGACTTTCCCGAGCCGCTGACACCCGTCACAACCGTGAGCGCGTTCAGCGGAACTTTCACGTCGATGTCTTTGAGATTGTTTTGCCGGGCACCACGAATGTGGATAAATTGATCACGGGCTGCCGAGCCAGACCGCGATTCTTGGCCCTGTGAGGTTTCGTTGTCGCGAGAAAGCTTCATTGCAGACGATATTTTTCGGACAAAATACGGCGAAAGCGCGGACCGTAGATCAAATCGAAGGTCGCTTCTTTGTCAGGAAAAAGTTGCAACGCCGTTTGCTTGGCGTGATTGACGACATCGCGCGCTTCTTCCAGCGTCAAATCGACTTGCCAAAGCAGCGCCGCCGCGAGGTCCATGGCTCGGCCGAGCCGGCGCAGCTTGCGCTCCTCGACGAGTAACGCAGCCTTTTCGGCGGTCACGCTCCGATCGGATTTTACGTCGCCCATAGAAGGGGGATTTTCGTCGTGCGCCAACCTTCTACATTTAGCACAAGACGGCAGTGATGCAAGATTAGATTTGAATGCCGTACCGGCACTTTGCTAGCTTGAGTAAGTGCGTATCAGCGAAATATTTTATTCGATCCAAGGTGAGGGCCGGCTGATCGGTATGCCCTCGGTATTTATCCGGACAGCGGGCTGCAACCTCCGCTGTGTCTGGTGTGATACGCCCTATACTTCGTGGCAGCCGGCCGGCGCGTCTTGGAGCATTCGAACCATCCTCGCGGAAATTCAAAAGCATCCCACCGAATTCGTCGTCGTGACCGGCGGCGAGCCCCTCCTCGCGCCGGAAATCGAAGCACTTTGCCGGGAGCTCAAGGAGAGCGGGCGTCATATTACGATCGAGACGGCCGGCACGATCTTCAAATCGATCGGCTGCGATTTGATGTCCGTCAGCCCGAAGCTTGCGAATTCCACGCCGTGGCGACGGCAAGGGGGAAAGTTTGCGCTGCCGCATGAGAAACAGCGATTGAATTTGCCGGTCATTCAAAAATTTTTGGATAACTATGATTACCAGTTAAAATTTGTCGTGGCCGAAAAAAAAGATTTCGCCGAGATCGCCGAGATTCTCGAACAGCTGAAAACCGTTGAACGATCGCGGGTCCTGATCATGGCAGAGGGGAGAACCACCGCGCGCCTGCGCGCCAGAGGACGCTGGATCGCCGAGCTGTGCAAACGCTATGGGTACCGATTTACACCCCGCTTGCACATCGAACTCTATGGCAATCGGCGCGGCACGTAAAAGCGTAGGACAGAAACCTCTCGCTACAGCCCTTGTGGCGCGTCCTCGGCGATCGCGACACGCGAGACTTCACCACGGAGGCGCGGGTCCTCAGAAAAAATTGAATTATCGCAATCTAGATTGATCTTATGCGTTGGCGTTTTTTCTTTTTAGAAAAAATCTACCTGCGCCGTAATTATTCTGATGCGAAC